>Ga0114946_10001084_pt1 | contig 18710 bp, 15 predicted proteins | sample WalLakDeSediment_FD_88676 | JGI IMG/M metagenome (GOLD analysis project Ga0114946, IMG submission 88676) | Lake sediment microbial communities from Walker lake, Nevada to study Microbial Dark Matter (Phase II) - Walker Lake 11/02/13 Deep Sediment | ecosystem: Environmental > Aquatic >...
CCCCATATGGGGTCCTGGATAGCAAAAGAATTAGGCCCATTAAACCCTGTAATCCCTGCATTCATCAATATAGGCCAAAGATTTACGGTTGGAGAAGGAGAAGAGCTGAAAGCTTTTCACAGTGCAGGATTTCTCGGGTCTGAATATGGCCCTTTTCTTATACCTGATCCCACTTCTGGCCTGGAAAGCGTGCGCCCACCTGTCGGCATGTCATTGCAACGTTTTGAATCCAGAAACCAGCTATACGAAAACCTGGTGAAGGAGAGTGCCATGGGTGAATTTGGGAGTGATTACCAGAAAGAATCCCTGAAAAGATCGATGGAACAGGCCTATATCCTTTTGAATTCACCTGAGGCAAAGGCCTTTGATCTGAGTCAGGAACCCCAGGAGAGTTATGATATATACAATACCGGAAAATTTGGATTGGGCTGTTTATTGGCCAAAAGACTGGTCAATCAAGGAGCAAGATTTATCAGTGTAACCACAGAATATGAGCCCTTTTTCGGCTGGGATACCCATGACAACGGTCATACCCGCTTGAAGGACATGAAGAAATTAATCGATGCCCCTATTGCCCAATTGATCAAAGACCTGGATGAAAGCGGCAGACTTGATAGAACCATGGTCATCGTGGCCAGTGAATTCAGCAGGGATATGCTGACTGAGGGTAGGCCGGACTTAAAAGTTCAGGACCAGGTAGATGTACCTGAAATCATCGAGGACATGAAAAACTATGGCATGCACCGGCATTTCACGGATGGTTGCTCCATGCTGATGTTTGGAGGCGGTATTAAAAAAGGTCATGTCTATGGTAAAACCGCAGATGAAAGACCCTGTAAAACAGTGGAAAATCCCATAAAAATTGACCGTATCCACCAGACCGTCTACCATGCTTTAGGCATTGCGCCGGATACCCATTATGTGATAGAAAAAAGACCTTTTTACACCACTCCTGATGGACATGGAAAAGTGGAAATGGATCTTTTAAAAAGTTGAGAGAAACAGAAAATGAAAACAATAATATTAATCCCAGATAACCTGAAACCTATGTTTACAAAAAGTTCAATTTCAAGATCAATTATCCTCCTTCTGACTTTGGGTGTACTTTTTTCCTGTGGAAAAAAGGTGGAAGAAAAAGGCCCTGTTGACCCAAAAGTGGCCAAACTTAAACTTCCGGCAGGATTTAAGGCAGAGCATTTGTACAGTCCGGGAGAAAATGAACAAGGATCATGGGTTGGTGTGACCTTCGACAATCAAGGAAGAATGATTGCAACTGACCAATATGGTGCCCTTTACAGACTTGAAATTCCAGCAATTGGCTCAAAGGAACTTACACCAAAAGTTGAAAAACTTAAGGTCGGTACTGACGAAAACAAACTGGGAATGGGATATGCCCAAGGGGTATTATATGCTTTCAACAGTCTATATGTCATGGTCAATCACAATGCCAATGATGCTTTTGATAAAGGGACAGGGCTCTATCGCCTTCAGGACACCGATGGGGATGACCAATATGAGACCATCACTTTGATCAAATCCCTGCAGGGAGAACCGGGGGAGCATGGACCCCACAGCATGGTACTTTCACCTGATAAACAATCCATTTATCTGGTAGCAGGAAACCACGTGGATGTGCCAGAAATGAATGCTTACCGACTTCCACGGGTATGGGATGAAGACAATGTTTTCCCTCTGATCAAAGATCCAAGAGGACATGCCAATAGCCGCATGGCTCCAGGTGGCTGGATTGCCAAAATAGATCCGGAAGGAAAAAACTGGGAATTGATAAGTGCAGGTTTCAGAAACGCATATGATATTGCCTTCAATGAGGCGGGTGATTTATTCACCTATGATTCAGATATGGAATGGGATTTCGGGATGCCATGGTATAGACCTACCCGAATCTGCCATGTGACCAGCGGAAGTGAATTCGGATGGAGAACAGGAAATCAAAAATGGTCACCTGAATATCCCGACAATTTACCTGCAACTTTGAATATAGGTCAGGGCTCGCCTACCAATGTCATGTTTGGAACAGGATCCAATTTCCCTGAAAAATACAGAAAGGCCCTCTTCGCCTTTGACTGGAGTTTTGGGATAATTTATGCGGTATTTCTGGAACCCTCAGGAGCCACCTATTCCGCTACTGCAGAGGAGTTTATTTCAGGTTCTCCCCTACCTCTGACCGATGGTGCCATAGGCCCGGATGGGGCAATGTATTTTATGACAGGAGGAAGAAGATTACAATCTGATGTCTACAGGGTTTACTACACCGGGAAAGCGGATAAGTCTTCTTCAGGGAATGGTGCCAAAAATTTACCTGAAGCACATCAGATCAGAAGAAAACTCGAAGATTACCATACCGGAGGCCCGAAGGCAGGAGCGGTGGATTTTGCCTGGCCTTATCTTAAACATGAAGACCGCTTTATCCAATATGCTGCAAGGATAGCCATTGAGCACCAACCTGTCAAAGAATGGCAGGAAAAGGCTTTAAATGAAAAAGATCCGGGAACACTTATCCAATCCATGATTGCCCTTGTCCGTCTTGGAGACAAAAACCTTCAGCCTAGGATCCTGGAAGCGCTTATCTCCATGGATTATGGCCAATTATCCCAAACTGATCAAATGAACATGGTCAGGGCTGTTGAGCTGAGTTTGTTCAGACAGGGCATGCCTTCCAATGGGCTGAAGAGCCGACTGATCGATTTCCTCGATCCCAATTTTCCCTCTGGAAACAATAACCTTGACCGTTCTTTGAGTAAGGTGCTTGTACATATTGATGCACCGGATGCAGTAGAGAAGATTGTTGCCCAGCTGAGGGTTGCCAAAGATGATGCGGATTATCAAAAGACCTTCACCTCTTCGTCCGATCTTATTTTAAGGAACCCGCAATACGGATTGGATATCGCGGATATGCTTGCCAATGTCCCCCCGGCACAGCAATCCTATTATGCTACCGTTTTGGGAAAAGCGAAAGTGGGATGGACACCGGAATTGCGAGAAGCGTATTTTAAATGGATACATGATGCATTCCAATATAAGGGAGGAAGAAGTTATGTTGGGTTTATCGACAGGGCACGGAAAATGGCTTTGAATAGGGTCGGTCCAAATGAATTCGACTATTACAATGAAATGTCAGGCGCTTCTCTCCTTACAGGAAGTGGGAATGACCTGGTAGTTTCAGATATACAGCCCCAAGGACCTGGAAGGAACTGGAAAGTTGATGAGGCTTTGGCTTTAATGGAAGGCTTGAAGGGAAGAGACCTAGTAAAAGGAAAAGCCATGTATGCCGCCACCCTATGCCTTTCCTGTCATACCATGCATGGAGAAGGTGGTGTTGTGGGGCCGGATTTAACCCAATTGGGCACCCGGTTTTCTCCGAAGGATATTTTGGAATCCACCATTAACCCCAATGCGGTTATCAGTGACCAATATGCTGCCAGCATTTTCTATATGGCGGATGGAAGTTCTGTTTTGGGCAAGCTGACCAATGAGGACAGGGAGAAATATTATATTTCCCAGAACCCATTTGATCCCCAAAATATCAGGGAAATCCCTAAGAAGGAAGTGACAAGTAAAAAGCTTTCAGACATCTCCGTCATGATGCCGGGACTGATCAACCGGCTGAACGAAGAGGAATTAAAGGATCTGATGGCCTATTTGATCTCAGGAGGAAATTCAAGTCATGAAGTTTATCAGAAATAAATTCAGATTGGATTTCAAAAAAACAAATAGCAACATGAAAGAAATTAGTGATTTTAAAGCCTTCTTATTTCTGATGGCCACCGTTTTGGCAGGATGTAATCAGGGAAATGTTTCCCATACTGATCAGATTGAACAAAGCGAAAAGGATGAATTTATCTCCATTTTTGATGGAAAAAGTCTTGAAGGATGGGAAGGTGACCCTGCTGTTTGGAAGGTTGAAAATGGATTAATTGTGGGTGAACTAAGCCCTGAATCCGATTTAAAAACCAACACCTTTTTGATATGGGAAGGTGGCGAACCCGGTGATTTTGAATTGAAAGCTGACTTTAAAATAACCTTAGACGGCAATTCCGGAATCAATTACAGGAGTGAAAAATTAGAGGATATCCCTTTTGCCCTTCGAGGTTATCAGGCAGATATCGATGGCAAAAACACCTATACAGGCCAGAATTATGAGGAAAGAAAAAGGACAACACTTGCATACCGCGGGCAGAAAACCAAAATAAATCCTCAGAATCCTCCAGGTGAAATCAGGAATTTTATCGAAAGAAATGCCTGGCGTGGACTCGAGGTTACGGAAGAATTGGGAGACCGGGATTCTCTGAAAACTCTGATCAAGTCAGAAGACTGGAATCATATGCATCTGGTAATCCAAGGTAATGTCCTAAAACATTACGTCAATGGTGTACTGATGAGTGAAGTTTGGGACGAGGACGAAATCAATAAAAGTCTTCAGGGGCATTTGGGTTTTCAGGTGCATGTTGGGCCTCCCATGAGGGTTGAATTAAGGAATATTTACCTTAAAGAACTTTAATACCGAAAAATGGATATTACCTCCAACCCTCTCGTACATTTTTCGAAAAATAAGATTTCGAACCATCAACAGTTAGGCGGTATTGAGACTTCTGTTTTGGATAATGGACCCGGCAAGGGCGTACGGATCGCTTGGGTCAATACCGGAACTGGATTAAGGTACAAAATCATACTTGACCGGGGAATGGACATTGCGGATGCTTTTTTCAATGCGCACAGCTTGGCCTGGATAAGCCATGCCGGAGTGGTTAAGCCCCAGCCGTTTTCAAATCAGGGAATCGACTGGCTGAGAACATTTGCTGGTGGGCTACTGACAACCTGTGGATTATCCCATATTGGTGGCCCTGAAACAGACAAAAATGGAACAAGGGGACTTCATGGCAATTACAGTAATACTCCTGCAGAGATCATAGCTGTACAACAACCTGATCTGGCCAAAGGGAACCTTGTCCTAAGTATCACAGGTCTCATCCGTGAGACGACAACCTTTGGACCACAATTGGAACTGAAAAGAACCATTTCAGGGGTACTGGGAGAGTCTTTACTGAAAATTCATGATGAAATAAGCAATGTGGGCAACACTCCGGCTCCCCATATGCTCTTATATCATATCAATTGTGGTTACCCCTTAATTGACCAGGATACAGACATCATTTGGAAAGGTGAATGGGAATCCATGGATAAAGATCCCAACAATAGAATTTTCAACCTCTCCAATGATTTCAAAAAATGTCCGGCTCCTATGGAGGAACATGCAGGTTTTGGAGAAGATGTGGCCTTTATTACCCCGACAGCAGATTCCAACGGAGCAAGTATCTGCGGATTTGTCAATGAAAAATTAGGGTTAGGATTGTCGATTAAGTTCAACACTTTTCAACTGCCCTGCCTGATCAATTGGCAGCACTGGGGAAAGGGAGAATATGTTACCGCATTGGAGCCTGCCACCCATCCGCCAATTGGACAGACCAAAGCAAGAAATTCCGGTACTTTGATAGAACTCGCACCTGGCGAAAAAAGAAACTATGATCTTGAGCTAAAGGTCATTACACAAAAAGATGAATTGGAAAATCTCTTAAAAATCAATACACAATAAACCAATAACCAGCAATAACATGAGTTTGGCAAAAAAAGCATTAGAACAAGGGGGGGGGATACTGAGGTTGGCCCCAACCTGGGTACCCAGATCATTTTGCGTCCCCGGCAGAAGAATCAAATTACACCCGGATGATTATTATGTCCTTGGCGGAGTAAGAGGCGGAATTGATGAAAGGTGGCTTTCTTCGACCACGCCGGCCCAAAACGGACCTTTGACAGGAAAAAATGAAGGATTGAGTCCGGTGGTTTTTCAGGATGGTAAGGAAGAAAAGCAGTTTTTGCTCAAAGATGCCATCGAGGAACTTGGAGGTGAAATTATCGGTGACCGCATTTGGGATGAGCATAAAAGTTGGCCGATGTATTCCAAATTTTTCGACAATATGGGACCTCTCCCTCATCACATCCATCATAACGACGAATATGCTGCGATGACGGGTCAAAAAGGGAAACCAGAGGCCTATTATTTCCCTCCGCAGCTTAATAACCATGGAGGAGATTTTCCTTATACCTTTTTTGGCATAGCCCCTGGAACAACCAAAGATCAGATCAAAGAATGTCTGATGAATTTCAATAAAGGAGACAATAAGATCACCAATTATTCCCAGGCTTTTAAACTGGAACCGGGAACCGGATGGGATGTCCCTCCGGGCATGCTCCATGCCCCGGGAAGTATGTGTACCTATGAGCCTCAAAAAGCGTCTGATATTTTTGCCATGTACCAATCCCTAGTCAACGAAGCCATCATTCCGGATGAGTTGTTATGGAACGGAACACCAAAAGACCGGATCGGCGATTATGATCTGTTGGTGGAAGTCATTGACTGGGAACTGAATACCAATCCCAATATCCTGGAAACCCGATTTATGGTTCCAAAACCTGTATCAGAACTGGAAAGTATGAAATCGAATGGTTATATTGAAAACTGGATCTGCTATCTGTCCCATGATTTCAGCGCCAAGGAACTGACCATCTTCCCGGGACAGACCGTAACCATCACAGACAATGCAGCCTATGGCTTGATCATGATGCAAGGACATGGGAAAATGGGAGTTTGGGATATAGAAACCCCTGCCCTGATCCGTTATGGACAACTTACCTATGATGAGTTCTTTGTCACTGAAAAAGCGGCTAAAGAAGGTGTCAGAATAACCAACCATTCCAAGACAGATCCTATTGTTATGTTGAAACATTTCGGACCAAATAATCCGGATTTGAAGGTTTGAAATTTGACCGATGTTGGATGACAGATGACAGATGTTTGGATGGACCGAAGACGGAGGAGGCTGTCATATACAAATAACCAAAAGTGTTAAATCTTGAATAACTTGTCTTCAGTGACGGAGTCCCATATGAAATGGGGGAAAGTCCTACATCTCATTTGCCTCAACATCACTGCCCTCCGACTATCGGGTTCATAGGACTTCGGTCATCGGTCATCGGACAACTTGTTATAAAACTGATGTAAATTGCAGACACACAAATATTCTTATAACTCAAAAACCAATAACAATAAACAAAACAAACCATGTCCCAAAATAACTATCCAAAAATCCACAATGCCACTTGGCCCGGTATTGTTGGAAAAGGACCAGACTCGGAGCCTATTATTTCATTTGATGAGATGTTGCAATACACCGCTGCTGCGGAAGTTGACGGTGTGAAATTTGACGGTATCGATATCGGACTTTTTGATCCCCATATTGATTTGGATATGTCTGATGATGGCATTAAAAGATTGGCTGAAAAAGTCGCCGGTCTCAACCTGAACATTGGCAGTTTGGTAGCTCCTATATGGGGAGGTCCTGCCATGGGCTCAAAAGAAGACCGTACCCTCTTTGTGGAAATGGTCAGAAAATCCTGTGTTTTCGGCCAAAAATTAAAAGAACTTGGAGTCAGACCCTACGGCGTGGTGCGGATCGATTCGGCAAGCAGCGTTGAAAATTGGTCAAAAGATCCAATCAACAACACCAAGCTGATAGCCCAGACTTTCAGGGAGGCCTGTGATGTAGCTGCAGATTTCGGGGAAAAACTGGCCGCTGAAGGGGAGATCTGTTGGGGTGGCATGCACAGTTGGAGGGCTATGATAGACACATTGGATCAGACCAACCGGCCAAATATAGGATTCCAGGCAGATATGTCCCATACCTTTTTGTATATGTTGGGATACAACAGTCCTGATGACAGGATTCTTCCTGCAAATTTTGACTGGAACGACAGCGAAACCCTGGATGAAGCTTTCAAAAAACTGACCAAAGCGCTTAGACCTTGGACCATTGATTTCCATGTGGCCCAAAATGACGGTACTGTATTTGGTTCAGGATCACATGACAAAACAGGCAGGCATTGCCTCGCTACTGATCCAAACGGTAAATTGGACATTGTAAAACATGCCGGTTTTTGGCTCAGAAACCAGGACGGTGAATTGACAAAAGCCTTTCAACATATTTGCTGGGACGGCTGTATGTTCCCCAATGCCGTCATGGGTAAGCAACAAACCTGGAATGATATCCTGGCCGTTATGATCAAAGTCCGTAACGCCCATGGATGGAAGGAATAGTGCAGAATGTTGAGTGAAAAGTGTATATCATACGACAAGAGAAGTTTAGATCATCATTTATTCAATATTAACCGTTAATCAAGAAACCATGAGTAACAAAAAACATATTAGAATAGGATTAATAGGTACTGGTCTGATGGGAAGGATACATACCAATGCCTATAAAAGGATACCGGATTTTTTCCCGGAATTTGAATATATGCCGGTATTGCAGGCTGTTTGCGCCAGAAGAGAAGACAAAGTGAAAGCTTTTGCTGAACAATGGGGGTATGCCTCCTATGAAACAGATTGGAAAAAACTTATTGCCAGAGATGATATTGATGCAGTGGATATCTGCACCCCAAACAGTTCACATGCTGAAATTGCCATAGCAGCTGCTGCTGCAGGCAAAATGATCCTTTGTGAAAAACCTCTTTCCAAAACGTTGGAAGAAGGGGAGGCCATGGTCAAAGCAGTAGAAAAAGCCGGCGTAAAAAACACGGTTTGGTACAATTACCGCCGGGTACCTGCGGTAACCCTTGCCAAACAGATTGTTGATTCCGGGAAATTGGGGAAAATATTCCATTACAGGGCCAACTTCCTTCAGGATTGGACCATCAATCCTGAGCTTCCTCAAGGAGGAGATGCCTTGTGGAGATTGGATGTAGACGCGGCAGGATCAGGTGTTACCGGAGATTTATTGGCCCACTGTATAGATACCGCCATGTGGATCAACGGAGGAATAAAAGACGTTTCAGCCATGACTGAAACATTCATCAAGGAAAGGGTTCATCAAGGTAGCGGAACCGTACAGAAAGTGGGAATAGATGATGCCTGTTTATTTCATTGTCATTTTGACAATGGTTCCCTTGGACTCTTTGAAGCCACTAGGTATGCGCGTGGACACAAAGCTTTGTACACTTTTGAAATCAACGGTGAACATGCTTCGATCCGATGGGATTTGCATGACATGAACTGGCTGGAATATTTTGATCACAAAGATGAAGCACATGTCAGAGGTTGGAGGAAAATCCACATTACGGAAGGAGAACAACCTTACATGAAAAGGTGGTGGATACCGGGAACTTCTATTGGATATGAACATTCATTTATCCACCAAGCGGCAGACTTTTTCGAGAGTTTGGGAACAGGAAAACCATGTGCCCCCACCTTTCAGGATGCCTTAGAAACCCAAAAAGTCTGTCAGGCTGTTCTGGATTCCGCAGCATCAAGAAGCTGGAAGGATACAAGGGTAGATTGGAAAGGTTAGCTTAGTTTAAAAATTACAAAGTTTGATTTATCAAGCTAATTGTAAGAAATGGGTAAATTTGAGAAAATGTTATTGAAAATTTTGTCCGGAAAAGCCGACAACAATTTATCTATCAAAGAATTGAAATCATTTCTACAAAAATTGGGTTTTGAAGAGAAATAGGCTTCAGGCAGCCATACTCTTTATAAAAAGACTGGAGTACTTGAAATGATCAATATTCAAAGTACAAAAGACGGAAAAGCAAAACCATATCAAGTAAAACAGGTCAGAGATATTATAATCAAATACAAATTACCTTAACTATGCATAAATACGAAATTATTATTTTTTGGAGTAAAGAGAACAATGCATTTATTGCTGAGGTACCGGAATTGACCAACTTAATGGCACATGGAGAAACAGCCAATAAAGCTCTTGAAAATGCACAAACGGCAATTGACCTTTGGATACAGGTTGCAAAACAGGAGGGAATCGTCATTCCCGAACCTAAAGGGAAATTGATCTTTGCTTGAAAACTATCCTTAAATAAAAAAACCTACAGATTTTTGAATTGAAATCTGTAGGTTTTTTCTTAAAATGGTAAACTGAATTAGAATGCTCTTTTTTTGAATTTTTATGACTAAGGTTTGATCATACAATATTTTAAGATTCCATCTAATTAACAGTCATGTCCTTAGCGGCTTACTCCGAATATAGATTATTCTGAATCCTATATTTTAGGGAGCTTCTATATGGGACATGTTTAGCTCATTTATTCTCTGCTTTGACACTTAAAACTTCTAAAAACCAGTTCTCCCAGAGAAAATTAAACCTGTCCTAAGGGTAGGTTTTACACCTTTAATATTCATATTCCTTTGAAAAAAACCATTAACTTTAAATAATAATGTTGGCACCCAAAATAATTGTCAAAAATGAAGGTTAATCCTGTAGACAAAGAAAAGGTAAAATCTTTCCTTTTGGAGGTTTTAAAGGAAAATGCAGAAAGCAAATCCATTGAATGGCTATTGCTGCAAAGAGAGAAAATAGAATCAGAGGCCTCTTATCTGAAATTCTATATGGCATTCAGTCAGGCGTCCAGATATTTTAAAAAACAATTACTCCATCTTTCTGCAAATGATATTGATAAAGCAGATCAACTGGTAAAAGGATTCAGACCAAATACCTGGGATCAGTTACAGACTGCAAGGAGTTATCTTTTATTACATTTTGAAGAAAATGACCCCAGCAGTTGGGTAAAGGCTTTGAACAAGCTTTTTGAAACTGCAGACATGCATGAGCAACAGTCTCTGTATGCAGCATTGCCCATTATGCCTTTTCAAAAGGAAATGACAGAGAGGGCAATTGAGGGTTTAAGAACCAATATCAGCTCAGTTTTTGATGCGGTGGCCTTGAACAATCCTTTTCCTTCCCAATATTTTGATGAGAGGGCCTGGAACCAAATGGTCATCAAAGCCATATTTCTGCAACGACCCTTATATCAGATTCAGAATGCGGATAAAAGAGCTAACCCCAATCTGGCAAAAATCCTGGTTGATTTTGCCCATGAAAGATGGGCTGCAGGTAGAAAAGTCATGCCGGAACTCTGGCGTTTCGTAGGCCCTTACATTGATGGGGGAAATATTGATGATATAAAAAAAATTCTCAACTTAAGCGACCCTATCCAGGTGAAAGCAGGACTTCTTGCCTGCAGCAGCAGTGATTTCGGGGAAGCGAAGAAATTGCTTGATCTGCAACCTAAAATAAATGAAGCAATACACAACGGAGAAATCTCGTGGGAATCCATTGGAATGGAATTTCAAGCGAACATTCAATAGCGTCAGTCATTAAAATAAAAAAAACAGGTCCAGGTCAATTAACCTTTTGTTTTATTACCGAAAACCTTTACGTTGAACAGAAAATATTCAAGATCCCATGGAAATGTTTATCGACCCTCATATACATGTTACTTCCCGTACAACAGATGATTATGAAGCCATGCGTAAAGCTGGCATTGTAGCCATCATTGAACCTGCTTTTTGGTTGGGACAACCCAGAACAGAAGTAGGGAGCTTTAAGGATTATTTCAGCAGTTTGATCGGATGGGAAAGATTTCGTGCAAAGCAGTTTGGGATTGTGCATTATTGCACCATGGGCCTTAATTCCAAGGAGGCCAACAATATACCTTTGGCAGAGGAGGTAATGGAGTTATTGCCACTTTATGTAGGTAAGGAAGGGGTAGTGGCCATTGGGGAAATCGGTTATGATGACCAAACTGAAGCAGAAGACAAATTCTATAGGCTGCAATTGGAGCTGGCCAAAGAAGTAAACCTTCCCGTTTTGATCCATACCCCTCATAGGGATAAGAAGAAAGGAACGACCCGAAGCATGGATGTGAGTGAAGAGCATGGTCTTGCCCCAAATATGGTCATAGTAGATCACAATAATGAGGAAACCGTAAAAGAAGTATTGGACAGGGGCTATTGGGCAGCATTTACCATTTACCCACACACCAAGATGGGCAGTGAACGAATGGTGGAAATCGTCAAACAGTATGGCCCAGAACGCATAATAGTAGACAGTGCCGCCGATTGGGGAGTAAGCGATCCATTAGCGGTTCCAAAGACTGCTGCATTGATGCGTCTAAGAGGTATACCTGAAGAACATATCCGAATGACTTGTTATCAAAATGCACTCGCCGCCTATTCGCAAAGTGGGCAAATGGACGAATTGGATTGGTTGAACCCTGAGCCCATAGATCAAAGGCAAAAACAATACGGAAACTCTGTCTTAAGAGGAGGACAAATTCCCAAAGTGGAAGGCTCCGATTATGTGGAAAATTAAGGGCTTATGTCAAAAATAAAAGCCTATTTACAATTGGCCAGGCCTGCCAACATCGTAACCGCAATTGCTGATATTTGGGCCGGATTTGCAGTCACCGGAGGTGCCTTGGTTTTGATCACGGATGAGAGAAACCTTATTTCTTCACTGGTTTTCCAGAATTTGTTATGGTTGACTTTGTCCACCATTGGCTTATATGGTGGAGGAGTTGCATTCAATGATTTTTTTGATGCGGAACTGGATGCCAAAGAGAGGCCGGAAAGGCCTATCCCTAGTGGAAGAGTCTCCAAAGCGAATGCTGGCTGGATGGCTTTTATTTTATTGGTTATTGGCGTGCTCTCTGCTTTACAAGTAGGTTTGATCAGTGGCCTGATCGCATTGGTCATCGCCATTTTAGCTGTCCTTTACGATTATTGGGGCAAACACCAATCCATCATCGGCCCGATCAACATGGGGCTCTGCAGGGCAGGAAATTTGATTCTGGGCATCAGTGCTTTCCCTGTGATGTTGAAGAGTTATTGGTTTTTGGGCTTTATCCCCCTGGTCTTCGTGGCTGCTATTACCATGATCAGCAGGGGTGAAGTACATGGCAAAAACAGAAATGCTTTATTGGGCGGTTTTTCACTCTATGTTTTGATTGTCCTAGCCCTTTTCCTTCTAGGCTTCCAAGAAGAAAAGAAACTCCTCCATACTTTTCCTTTTTTGGTATTATTCGCTTACATGATATTTCCTCCATTGATAAAAGCAATTCGACAACAAGTCCCTGAATTGATAGGAAAAGCGGTAAAAGCAGGTGTAATTTCGTTAATAATACTGAATGCATCTATTTCATCCATATTTGCAGGCTGGCAATTTGGTGTGTTGGTTTTGGTACTTCTTCCCATTTCCATTTGGCTGGCAAAAAAATTCGCCGTAACCTGAAATCCTATTGGCCTGGAAAAGGTTACTATCCAAAAAGAAAAGGGGATGAAATAAAAATTTGAATTTAATTGGCTTAATAAAATGAAAAAGATAATTGAGCAAACCTTTTCAGTACCTTATAGGTACCAGGTTTGTTTCGTGGAAGGAATATTTGATCAGGACAACCCCATGCTTGCCCAATTTCTGAACAATGGAAAGAAGGCAAAAGCTTTCTTTGTGGTTGATAGTGGGGTTGCCGAGGCCTTCCCCCATCTATTGGAGGATATACAAGCCTATTCCCATGCCTTTCAACATGATTTCCAACTTTGTGCTGAGCCGCTTGTGGTTCCGGGCGGAGAAAAGTCTAAGAATGATGAATCCTCCTTCAGACAAATAGTGGATGCCACCCATATTTATGGAATAGACAGGCACTCTTACATTGTGGCTGTAGGAGGTGGGGCCATTTTGGACATGGTGGGCTTCGCCGCCGCTATTTCCCATAGAGGCATACGGCATATTAGGATACCGACTACAGTCCTTTCCCAAAATGATTCCGGTGTAGGTGTCAAAAACGGTATCAATGCCTATGGGAAAAAGAATTACCTGGGTACATTTGCCCCTCCATTTGCAGTAATCAACGATTTTAATTTCCTTACTACTTTGGAGGATAGGGATTGGCGATCTGGAATCAGTGAAGCCATTAAAGTAGCCCTGATCAAAGACCTGAGCTTTTTTGATTGGTTGGAACGGCATGCCCTTGGATTAGCTGAAAGAAAAATGGCTCCTATGCAGGAACTGATTGTCAGGTGTGCCCAAATGCATTTGGACCATATTGCAGGCAAAGATCCCTTTGAATCGGGTTCTGCAAGACCCTTGGATTTTGGACATTGGGCGGCACATAAGCTGGAACATTTAAGCAATTATGAATACCGGCATGGAGAAGCTGTGGCTATTGGCATTGCATTGGATTCGACCTATTCTTATCTAAAGGGAATGATCTCCCAAAAAGATTTGGAAAGGATTATCCATCTCACCCATTCCCTTGGGTTTAAAGTTTATGTGCCCGAATTATCAGGAGAGGCGTTGTTAAAAGGGCTGGAAGAATTCAGAGAACATTTGGGAGGCGAGCTCACCATTACGCTTTTGGAAAAATTGGGTAAGGGAGTAGAGGTCCATGAAATGGAGGAGCAGCTCATTTTAAAATCCATTGAATATTTAAAACAGTTCCAACAGGAAAGTTTGACAGTAAAAGGGTAATTCTCTTCAAAAAATCTTCCATGCATCATAAAGGACATCACCTTACTTATTGTACCAATATTCATCCTGGAGAAAGCTGGGAGGCTACATTCGATAATCTCAAAAACTTCATTCCTGGAATAAAAGAAAGGATTTCCAAAAACCAAGCCTTTGGGATAGGCCTCCGGTCTTCACATGAAGCAAGCCTTGAACTCTCCAAAACCGGCAAAATTGAGGAATTCAAAAAATGGCTGGAAGAAAATGATTGTTATGTATTCACCTTCAATGGCTTCCCCTATGGAGGCTTCCACAGACAAGTGGTGAAAGATGAAGTACACCAACCTGATTGGACAACTCCCGAAAGGTTTGCTTACACTTCCCGATTATTTGATATCCTTTCAGCCCTTATCCCTGATGGATTGGATGGTGGGATTTCAACTTCTCCTCTATCCTATCGTCATTGGCACACAGACGCGCATCAATTGAATGAGGCCATTAAAAAATCCACTCTGAACCTTGCTGCTATTGCTGAGAAACTTTACCTCATCCAACAAAATTCCGGCAAACTTTTGCATTTGGATATTGAGCCGGAGCCGGATGGCTTATTGGAAAATACCCAAGAAGTAATAGATTTTTATAAAGACTGGCTCGTCCCCCTTGGAGGTAAATACCTAAGGGAAAGATTGGGATTAAGCCTGGAAGAGGCTGAAAAAGCACTGAAAGAGCATATCCGAATATGTTATGATGTCTGTCATTTTGCGGTGGTCTATGAAAAGGCTGAAGACGTATTCAAAGCATTTGAAGCAGAAGGGATCAAAGTTGGGAAAATTCAGATCAGTGCGGCTTTGAAAGCAGACATACCTATGGGTAAAAAAGAACGGAAAGAATTGGAATCCATGATTGCTCCCTTTGCAGAGTCCACTTACCTGCATCAGGTGGTGGCAAAAGATGAAAAGGGGAAATCAACTTCTTTCACGGATTTACCTGAGGCCTTGAAAACTCTGGAAACAACTGAGGCCTTGCAATGGAGGATTCATTATCATGTTCCTATTTTCCTATCGGATTATGGGAAAATTTCCTCTACTCAAAATGATATTATTGAGGTGTTGAATTACATTTCCAGTTCAAAAGTATGTAATCATTTGGAAGTGGAAACCTATACTTGGGAAGTATTGCCTGAAGGCATCAATTTGGATCTGGGAAGTTCAATCGTCAGGGAACTTCAATGGGTCTTGGAAAACAGTCACATTTCATGAAAAAAACAGTAGTTATAGATATTGTAGCCTTATCAAACAGGGTAATTGGAGAACATACCCCATTTTTAAAAAACTGGATAGAAAAGGGTAAAAATGCAACAATTAACCCAGTCTTACCTGCTGTCACCTGTTCTGCCCAATCTGTATATTTAACAGGAAAATGGCCTTCTGAAAATGGCATAGTGGGCAATGGATGGTATTTCAGGGAGGAATGTGAAATAAAGTTTTGGAGGCAGTCCAATCATCTGGTCCAATCTGAAAAAATCTGGGATAAGGCTAAAAAAATCAACCCGGAATTTACAGTGGCCAATATGTTCTGGTGGTACAATATGTATTCCAGTGCCGATTACCAGGTGACTCCAAGGCCTTTATACCCTTCCGATGGCAGGAAATTGCCGGATTGCCATAGTCATCCCATGGATTTGAGAGACCGGCTGCAAAATGAATTGGGCCAATTTCCTCTCTTTTCCTTCTGGGGACCCAATGCCAATATTTCTTCCACCAAATGGATAGCTGAGGCTTCCAAAAAAGTAGATGAATGGTACAATCCTACACTCACCCTTATCTATTTACCGCATCTGGATTATAACCTGCAACGATGTGGAATAGATTTTTCCAAAATCGGAAATGACCTTCAGGAAATTGATGCGGTTTGTAAAGACCTTATCACTTATTATGAAAATAAGGGGGCCAATGTAATCTTATTGTCTGAATATGGGATCACCACAGTCAGTCAACCTGTACATATCAACAGATTATTGAGGGAAAAAGGCTATATCACTGTAAAAAATGAGTTGGGCTTAGAAACTTTGGATGCCGGTACTTCCAAGGCCTTTGCAGTGGCAGATCATCAGCTTGCCCATATTTATATCAAGGAAAAAAAAGATATTCCTACAGTTAAAACATTGCTGGAAAGCACCCCTGGTATTGAATTGGTTTTGGATGAAGAGGGGAAAAAACATTACCACATTCATCACGATAGGGCTGGAGAATTGGTAGTTGTTGCAGACAAAGATTCCTGGTTTACCTATTATTATTGGCTCGATGATACCAAAGCACCTGATTATGCAAGATGTGTAGACATTCACCGGAAACCTGGATATGACCCTGTAGAAATGTTTGCCGATCCCAATATCAAATTTTTGAAAGCAAGAGTTGGCATGAAAATATTGAAAAAAATCCTCGGGTTCCGGTATTTGATGGACATCATCCCATTAGATGCCACTTTGGTCAAAGGTTCTCACGGCCGAATCCCGGAAAATCCATTGGATCATCCGATATTTGTCAGCCAGAACTTAAACCATGAATCTACTATCTCCCCTGTAGATGTACAGGATCTTATTCTTCAATCAGTTTTTGAGTAAATATTTATAAAACCAATTGAATTTAACTCTTAATAAAGCTCTTCATTTGATATAAAAAGTTGGTATTACAGCACATCAACAGCCCTGCCCATAATATGCATTGGCTCCGTGTTTTCTTTCATAATGTTTCCTGATCAAAGCTTCTTTTAGTCTTAGCGCATTGGGGTTTATCTGTAGCGTTAAATAGGCCATTTTAGCTACTTCTTCCAAAACTCTACTGTTGTATACCGCTTTAGATGCATCTTTTCCCCAGGTAAAGGGTCCATGGCTTCCCACCAGCACCATTTCGACTTCCTTAGGGTTTAGTTTTTTTTCTGTAAAACAATCCATTATCTGTTGCCCTGTATTGTGCTCGTAATCCCCCTCAATAAGTCTGTCTTCCATTGGAGGTGCACATGGGACATCTGCAGTCAAGTGGTCAGCATGGGTAGTTCCAAAAATCGGAATATCCAAATTGGCCTGTGCCCAAGAAACCGCAAAGGTGGAATGGGTATGACAGATACCTCCAATATTTTTCCAATGCTTGTAAAGAAAGGCATGCGTTTTGGTATCTGATGAAGGGCGCATTTTCCCTTCAATGATGTTGTTGTCAAAATCAACAATAACCATGTCTTCAGCCTTTAAATCTTGATATGGTATCCCGCTTGGTTTTATGGCAAAGACCCCTTTTTCCCTGTCTACTTCACTGACATTCCCAAAAGTATATACCACCAAATTCAACTGTGGGAGCTGCATATTGGCATTGAAACAGGATTCTTTAAGTTTTTCGTACATGAGATAAGAGCATTTGTGATTTCAAAAATACATATTCAACTACTTGAAAATCAAAGGAAAGAATTTTATTTCAGGAAAGAATTAAGTTCTTTTCAGAATTCTGATCCATACACCTTCAATGTATTGATTCATGCTTTTTCTCTTTCTATCAGTTTCCCAAACTTTATATATTCCCTATAAAGCTTTTCGTACGCAGGAACATTTTTGGCAATGGGTTCATAAATCTTATCAAAACCATTACCCATAGCCCTGATCGCAGATTGGGTGTCAGGGTAGATTCCAGCAGCAACTGCTGCATACATGGCAGCACCCAAGGCCGGTGCCTGTTCCGAGGAAGCAACCTTGATCGGCATATTGAGTACATCTGCCATGGTCTGCATCACTAATTCCGACTTCTTGGCTACTCCGCCTAAACCAATCACATTCTCAATCTTTACGCCTTCCTCAGAAAACCTTTCGACAATTCTCTTGGAACCAAAACAGATGGCTTCCACTAAGGATTTGAAAACCCTAATCGCATCAGAGCCCATATTGAGGTTTTGGATGGCTCCTTTGAGGGCTTGGTTGGCATCCGGTGTTCTTCTTCCGTTTATCCAATCCAGCGCCACAATGGAAGACTCTTCCACAGGAATTTTTAGGGCTTCATTGGAAAGATGGGTAATTAACTCCTCTTCTAATTCCTGTATCAATTTTGATTTTTGTTCCTCATTGAGATAAGCAGTCTGTTGGATCAATTCTGCTGTTGGTCTGACTATTAGATCTTTATACCAAGCCAATACGTCACCAAAGCCTGATTGCCCTGCTTCCAGACCAATTGTACCGGGAATTACAGAACCATCTACCTGACCACATATCCCACTGATCAATTTTTGCCCCAATTGTTCCTTACTGGATACCATGATGTCGCAGGTGGAAGTTCCCATTACCTTCACCAGGGTATTATC
>Ga0114946_10001085_pt1 | contig 18691 bp, 19 predicted proteins | sample WalLakDeSediment_FD_88676 | JGI IMG/M metagenome (GOLD analysis project Ga0114946, IMG submission 88676) | Lake sediment microbial communities from Walker lake, Nevada to study Microbial Dark Matter (Phase II) - Walker Lake 11/02/13 Deep Sediment | ecosystem: Environmental > Aquatic >...
ATGATAGCCATCACCGGTTTAAGCCATAAACCTTTTTTTTATTTACCGATCAGGCCTCCATCGCTAACTATTATCGCTTCCTATTACTTATTCATTCTTTTTTTTACGGGGCTTTATTACGCGTGGCGTCTCCTGAGGGAAAAGTCGCCACAGGTTACAGTTGCTGATCAGATGCAAGCATTTTACACGCAGTTTGTGGCATCCCGAAAAAAAATTATTAAAGCAACAATCACATCATTACTTGTTATAGCGTTATTGTTTGTCTGGGGCAGCATCATTTTTCCGGGGGAAGAAGTTCTTACGGTAACTTTCATTGATGTCGGTCAGGGTTCTTCTGCCTTGGTGGAGACCCCCTGTGGTTTGGTTATACTGGTCGATGCCGGTGGCAGCCCGGCATTTAAAGGCGATGTGGGAGCAGTTGGTGAGAAAGTTATCCTGCCATTTCTCCGCTATAAAGGGATTAAGGAGATTAACCTGGCTATTATTACCCATCCTCATGAAGATCATTATGGCGGCTTTCTGCCCATAGTGGATAATCTGGCTATAGACCTTATGCTAATCTCACCGGTGCCGGGTGGAGCCGAGCTTTATGATGAACTGCTTACCCGGGCCGCAGGGCGGGGAACGGTCATACAGCATGCATGGGCGGGCCAATTTTGGCAATGCGGCGAGGGGGTAGCGCTGGAAATAATTGGCCCACCGGAAGATCTTTACCGGGGCACCAGGAGTGATTTGAACAACAATTCAGTAGTATTTCTGCTGCATTATGACGAAATAAGCATGCTGCTTACAGGCGATATAGAAGATACTGCCGTAGAAAGTTTAATCAGCTCAGGCAGTAATCTGCAGGCATCTATGCTCCAGGTGCCTCATCATGGCGGCTATCTGGCTGCCATAGTACAGTTCCTTGATGCAGTTAGGCCTGAAATAGCTGTCATTCAGGTAGGGCCAAACTCATTTGGCCATCCTCACCCCCATGTCATAGAAGCGCTGGACAATTACGGGGTGGTTACTTACCGCAATGATCACCACGGGGCGGTAATTGTTGAATCAGATGGCCGCGCTCTCTGGGTAAAACCCATCAGTCAAGGGGTAGCGAGCCAAACGGACGTCAGTTTGTGTGATTAGCGCTTATATATTTCGGCTTGAGTGATCCGGGGGGCTGTTATGCTTGATTCACTGATCTTTATTTTATTCTTGGATCTCGCAGTATCGAAAGGGAATAAATCAGTTAAAAAAAATGATGTTATGGAGAAACTGGTGGAAAAATGATTATTCACAAAGGACTTTCAAAAGGTCGTTGGTTTGAGTTATCGCTTGTTGAACAACTGGCGAATATTGAGGCTGATATAGGACGATGTATAAAAAATTGAAAAATACTTTGTAAGGTCAATAATAGAAAAACTCTTGACAGCGTACTGAGGGCATGTTATAAAATAGATTAACTGATATTGTAAATGCAGTGAACGGGAAGAGTAGGCATATCCGAGGTGCAAAAGCGAGCCGGAGACAGTGAGAGACCGGCGCATACAGAGATGCTGAATGGTCCCGGGAGCAGCGGACCGAAAGCGAATGCAAGTAGGCTCTGACGGAAACCCTGACCGTGACAGCAGGGGGGGTATATTTCTTAAATAGTTGTACCCTTAACGAGTATGGTCCCAACCACCGAAAGCAATGTGGGCTGGTGTTAGGGCCTGAAGCCGGGTGGCACCGCGAAAGAGGTCTTTCGTCCCAGTAGACGAAAGATTTTTCTGTTTCAGGCTTCTTATACCACCAGTTTCTTATTAAACCGGTCAGCGCTTACGGTTAGGCTTATGGAGTTGGTACCAAACTAAGGTGGCACCGTGAAAGCAGGTCTTTTGCCCTTAGAGGCAGAGGGCTTTTTTTATTTTACCTGAGGAGGTTCTATATTGTCTGGTAATAGCAGTTACTATCCTTTGCAGGACCAGTTTATCGAGTTGAGCAGAAGCTGTAGCCTGGTACCGGTATACCGGGAGATCATTGCTGATATGGAGACGCCGGTTTCAGTTTACAGCAAAGTATTTCCACAGGGAGAGGCTTGTCTGCTGGAAAGTGTGGAAGGGGCAAAAAAGTTGGCGCGCTACTCGTTTTTAGCCGGGGAACCTTATATGACCTTAAAAGCCTGCGGTAATGAAGTAGAAACAGTAGTTGGTGGAAAATCAGAGCGTTCTGATGCTAATTTTTTTACCAGTCTCCGCCAGGCTTTAAATAAATATGAAGCGGCAAAAATAACCGGGTTACCAAAGTATTATGGCGGAGCGGTCGGTTATATCGGCTATGATACGGTAAGGCTCCTGGAAAAGCTTCCGCACCAACCTGAAGCAGATCTTAATCTTCCCGACGCTTACATGATATTTCCGGAAGTGGTGATAATATTTGATCATTTAAAATCAAGTTTAAAAATTGTTATTAATGTCCGCCCGGGAAACATTGGTGAAGAACTGTATCAGAAGGCAGTGAAAAAAATAGAGAGAATAATTGATGCTATACGCAATAATGGTAAGCACAACACATCCGGAAACAATCAGAATACAGCAGATATGGTTTCAAAGATACCTGAAATAGAGAGCAACATGAGTTACGATCATTTTGCCCAAAAAGTTGTCCGGATAAAAAACCATATTGCTTCAGGAGATATCTTACAGGCGGTTTTGTCACAGCGTTTTTCCGGTCAAATAGCTATAGCGCCATTTGAAATCTATCGAAACCTGCGTGTGTTGAATCCATCACCATACATGTACTATCTTGATTTTGCCGATGTTAAAATTGCCGGCGCTTCTCCGGAAATGTTGGTCCGGGTGGAAAATGGCCAGGTTGAGACAAGGCCGATAGCCGGCACCCGTCCACGGGGCAGGGATGAGCAGGAAGACTGTAAATTAGCTGAAGAACTGATCAAAGACAGCAAAGAGAAAGCCGAACATCTCATGCTGGTCGATCTGGGTAGAAATGATATCGGTAAAGTTTCCGAGTATGGTTCTGTCGCAGTCCCTACATTCATGAGTTGCGATCGCTATTCGCATGTTATGCACCTGGTTTCGGAAGTAACGGGAAAACTGAAAGAAGAATATGATGCTATTGATGCTTTTCAAGCCTGTTTTCCAGCCGGAACTGTGACCGGAGCCCCTAAAATACGCGCTATGGAAATTATAGATCAGCTGGAACCGCATAAAAGGGGACCATATGCCGGTGCGGTAGGATATTTTGCTTACGGTGGCAATATGGATACCTGTCTGACCATCAGGACCATTATATTTAAAGATGGAAGAGCTTATGCCCAGGCCGGTGCGGGGATTGTTGCTGATTCTCAGCCAAAGAACGAGTTTGAAGAAACAAAAAGTAAAGCGCAGGTTTTAATTAAAGCGATTAATAATGTTGGGGAGGGAAGGATATGAATCTGGTAGCGGAAAAAGCGTCACCTTTTAAACTGTGTGGCCGTGAACAGAAGCGGGAAGGAACTATAATCACCATTGGCAACACCTCCATCGGAGGCCGTCAACTGGCCTTAATGGCCGGGCCGTGTGCCGTTGAGAGTGAAGATCAACTTTTTGCTATTGCTACTTATCTAAAAAATAAAGGGGTTTCCATCCTGCGTGGAGGAGCTTACAAACCACGAACTTCACCATATAGTTTTCAGGGCCTTGAGAAAGAAGGTTTAAGGCTTCTTAACCGTATACGCCGGGAATTGGGTTTACTTGTTATTACCGAAGTGCTTGATCAATTCACTATAGACGAGGTAGCAAAAAGCTGTGATATCCTGCAGGTAGGGTCAAGAAATATGCAAAACTACAGTCTGCTGAGGGAGTTAGGGCGGCTGGATAAACCGGTTTTGCTCAAAAGAGGAATGTCAGCAACCGTTGAAGAGTGGCTTATGGCCGCTGAATATATTATGAGCGGGGGGAACAGCCAGGTTATGCTCTGTGAAAGGGGTATTCGCACTTTTGAAACATATACCCGCAATACCCTTGATCTCAGTGCAGTGCCGTTGATCAAAGAACTCAGCCATCTACCCGTGATCGTAGATCCCAGCCATGCAACCGGACGTTACAGCCTGGTACCGGCTATGTGCAAAGCGGCCGTTATAGCAGGGGCTGACGGTCTGATCGTTGAAGTGCATCCTTCACCTTCAGAAGCTCTCTCTGATGGCGCTCAGTCGTTATTGCCGGAAAAATTCAGCACTCTGCTTACCGAGCTGAAAGAAGTGGCTGCGTTTACCGGGAAATCAATTTAGGTCTGTATTTATTAAGACAAAGGTGGTTAGAAACATGATAGCGGTTATTGACAATTATGATTCCTTTACTTATAACCTGGTTCAGTATGTTGGTGAGCTAACCGGGGGGGACGGTATCAAAGTATACCGGAATGATGCTGTTTCGCTCAGTGAAATTGATAAACTTTCTCCACAGGGAATTATAATATCGCCAGGTCCCGGTAATCCGGATGGTGCAGGGCTATCCATGGATATCGTCAGGAAGTTTTATAAGCGCATCCCAATCCTGGGAGTTTGCCTGGGGCACCAGGTCATTGCGCAGGTTTTCGGGGGGAAAATTATCCGCGCCCGTCAATTAATGCACGGCAAGATTTCTTTGGTTAATCATTGTTGTTCCGGACTATTCGACGGTATTAAAAACCCTTTTCCGGCTGTGCGTTATCATTCACTCGCTGTTGATGAAAGCAGTTTCCCCGCTGAACTGGAAATGTCTGCGTCTGCCGATGATGGTGAAATAATGGCTTTAAGACATAAAGAATATCCTGTCTGGGGGTTGCAGTTTCATCCGGAGTCAATCTTAACGGAAAACGGAAAGATGCTTGTAGCCAATTTTTTAAAGGGAGTGAACAAATAATGCTTATCAATGATGCTATAGGAGTACTCGTTACCGGAGGAGATCTTAGCGAAGAAGAAGCCTTCCAATCATTGACTGCGCTGATTGAAGGGAAGGCCACCGATTCACAGATTGCCACATTTTTAACGGCTCTCCGGATGAAAGGTGAAAATGAAGAGGAGATAACCGGTTTTGCCCGGGCGATCAGGGCCAAGGCTATACCGGTGAATCCTAAAGTTGAGGGATTGGTCGATACCTGCGGCACCGGTGGTGATATGACCGGTACTTTTAATATATCTACTACAGCTGCCTTTGTCGTGTCTGCCTGTGGGTTACCGGTAGCTAAACATGGCAACCGTTCGGTTTCCAGTAAAAGTGGCAGCGCTGATTTACTTGAATCGTTGGGCATTGAGATAAATCTTTCAGCCCAATCTGTAGAACACTGCATTGAAGAGACAGGAATCGGTTTTCTTTTTGCCCCCTTTTTTCACTCAGCCATGAAACATGTAAGCCGGGCGCGAAAAGAGATGGCTATTCGTACTGTTTTCAACATTTTAGGTCCGCTGGTCAACCCGGCTGGAGCTTACTGTCAGCTAATGGGTGTATATGACCCCCATCTTACAGAGATGATTGGCGCAGTGCTCTTAAGGTTAGGTGTAGAAAAAGCGCTAGTTGTTCATGGCGCAGGGGCAATGGACGAAATATCGACCCTTGGGCCAACCAGGGCTACCGAAGTAAGGGATGGTAAAATAAAAACCTATAATATCTTACCGCAGGATTATGATTTCGCACCGGCTAACGCTGCGGATCTGTTGGGCGGAGACCCCGACACTAATGCTGCTCTTACTAAAGATATTTTGCAGGGGACCCCGGGGCCCAAAACAGATATTGTTATTCTTAATGCTGCTGCCGCCCTATATATTGCCGGCAAAGCAAATGATATCGCTGCGGGGGTAACCATGGCCCAAACAGCGCTTGATTCAGGTCAAGCCTGGGAAAAACTTGAACAACTACGTAATTGTTCTTTGCTGCTCAGTAGAGAGGAGAAAGGAGTTTCAGGCAGCGCTTAGTTCAGCCTGATTAATCGTTCATGCTACTTGATGAGATTGTAGAACAGAAAAAAAAAGAGATTATAGCAGATCGCCAATCGGTTAGCATAAGTCAGTTGGAAAAAATGATACTTGGTGTCAGTCCGCCACGTAATTTTATAAATCCTTTTTTAAATTCTTCCACTATCACCATAATTGCTGAAGTGAAAAAAGCCTCACCGGTCAAAGGGCTCTTATGTCATAACTTTGACCCGGCAAAGCTTGCCCTTGATTACCAGGACGGGGGAGCCGGGGCAATATCGGTTTTAACTGACAAAAAATATTTCCAGGGTAATAAAGGTTTTATTGAAATAGTCCGGGAAAATGTAGATCTACCGGTTATGCGAAAAGATTTTATTATCGACCGTTACCAGGTTATTGAATCGCGGGCAATCGGAGCTGATGCGCTCTTGTTAATTGCATCACTCCTTGATGAAAAAGAGTTGAAAGAGCTGTTAACACTAACCCGTTCTCTGGGCATGGAAGCGCTGGTTGAGGTCCATGATCAGCCTGAACTGGAGAAAGCGCTTAGTGTCGGGGCCACAGTTGTTGGTATCAACAACCGTAATTTGCGAAACTTTTCGGTTAGCATTTCTACCTCTCTCAATCTGGCTCAATATGTTCCCGTGGATGTGGTTATGGTCAGCGAAAGTGGCATTGGCACCAAAGAAGATATTGAAAGCTTGATTGATGCCGGTTTTAGGGGAGTATTGATCGGTGAAAGCCTGGTGAAATCATCAAATCCGGCGGCTAAAATCAGGGAGCTTCGCGGTAAATCTGGTAGTGAGGATAGTGTTGCCGGGTGTGGATAAAAATATGTGGAATCACTTCGAAAGAGGCAGCCGGTTATTGCCTGGATACCGGAGCAGATGCCATCGGGTTTGTCTTTGCTGAAAGCAAACGCCAGGTCAGTGTCCCCCGGGTAAAAGAGATCATAGAATATTTCCCTCCGGGAACTGAAAAAGTGGGGGTTTTCGTTAATGCCCCGCTAAACGAGGTTTCGCAGATCAGTAATTATTTAGGTTTAGACATATTACAGTTCCACGGCAATGAGACACCGCAATACTGTAACCTTTTTCAGCAGAGAGTAATTAAATCAGTTGTGATTAGCAACGCACAGGATTTTCAGCGTATTGGTTTATACCGGGATGTGGCATGGGCTGTCATCCTTGATTCATTTTCAGCGGGAAAAAGTGGGGGAACCGGCGAAACCTGGGATTGGCAGTTATACCGGAAAAATATGGTTAACCCATGGTCAGAAACGAAAATTATCGCTGCCGGTGGTTTGACAGCAGGAAATGTGCTTGCAGTCATAGAAGAAATAGCACCTTATGGGGTAGATATCAGTTCAGGAGTTGAAAATAAAGGTCAAAAAGATTATAGTCTAATAAAACAGTTTGTTAACCAGGTAAGGGGGTGTGAAAAAAGTGAGTCTACCTGATCAAAGAGGTTATTTTGGAAACTATGGTGGCAGGTTTGTACCGGAAACACTGATGACAGCTTTGTACGAACTGGAGAAAGGTTACCACACCTGTAGAGCCGATCCGGAATTCAGGAAAGAGTTGGCTTATTATCTTTTAAATTATTGCGGACGGCCGACACCGCTGTATTATGCCGCCAGGTTAACGCAAATGTATGGTAAAGGTAAAATATACCTGAAGAGAGAAGACTTAAACCATACCGGAGCTCACAAAATTAACAATACCATAGGGCAGGTTTTATTGGCCAGGCGTATGGGGAAAAAGCGCATAATTGCTGAAACCGGCGCTGGGCAGCATGGGGTGGCTACAGCAACCGTGGCAACTATTTTTGGGTTTGAATGTCACATATACATGGGCGAGGAAGACATAAAAAGGCAAGAGCTAAACGTCATCAGGATGAAGCTTCTTGGCGCCGAAGTTATTCCGGTTACAACCGGCAGTAAAACCCTTAAAGATGCTACCAATGAGGCACTCCGTGATTGGGTAACAAACGTAAAAAACACGCATTATATCATCGGTTCGGTTGTGGGCCCTCATCCTTATCCGGCTATGGTTCGTGACTTTCAATCAATAATCGGGCGTGAAACCAAAGAGCAAATTATGAAAAATGAGGGGAAAGTTCCTGATTACATGGTTGCCTGTGTCGGTGGGGGAAGTAATGCCATAGGGTTTTTCCATGCTTTTTTAGGAGATGAATCCGTCAATTTAGTCGGTATCGAAGCAGCAGGAAAAGGCATTGAAACCGGACAGCACGCTGCCAGTCTCAGTGCCGGAAAACCAGGGGTGCTGCATGGTAGTTTGAGTTACCTGTTACAGGATGAGGCGGGCCAGGTTAAAACAGCACATTCAATTTCAGCCGGCCTTGATTACCCCGGCGTCGGTCCTGAACACGCAAACCTTAAAGATACCGGTAGAATTCGTTATGAAGCGATAACCGATAGCGAAGCGCTTAAAGCATTTTCCCTGCTGGCAAAATATGAAGGGTTGATTCCTGCGCTTGAAAGCGCGCATGCTGTTGCCTATCTTGAAAAACTGATGCCGGCTATTACCGATAAAGAAGTAGTGGTGCTCTGTTTATCCGGGCGGGGCGATAAAGATGTTGATGCTGTATCACATCTTCTGGGAGGGAAAGAGAAATGAATAGAATTGATCAAACATTCCTCAGGCTAAAAGTATCCGGCCGCAAAGGTATTATCGCTTACCTGACTGCCGGTGATCCCGACCTTAAAGTTACCGGTACACTGGCTTTGGAAATGGCCAGTAAAGGCATTGATATGATTGAGCTTGGAGTGCCATTTTCCGACCCTGTGGCTGATGGTCCGGTTATACAGGCTGCTTCTGAAAGAGCATTAAAAAAGGGTGTTACCTTAGAAAAGGTTCTCGCGCTTGCCGCTGGCTTACGGCCGCGCACCGGTATTCCGATCTTGCTAATGTCTTATTATAATCCTATTTTGCAATACGGTCTCGAGAAATTTGTCAGCAGCGCAGCTCAATGCGGGCTTGACGGGGTTATAGTTCCCGATTTGCCTTTGGAAGAGAGTGGTATGCTAAAAAAAGCGCTCGGTGAGAAAGATATTCATTTTATCTATTTCCTCTCACCAGCCAGTTCCCCGGAGCGGATAGCTGCGACGGTTAAGCAGGCGGGAGGCTTTATCTACTGTGTTTCCGTAACCGGGATAACCGGGGTAAGGGAAGAGATTCCTAAATCAGCTTTACAGCTTCTAGCCCAGGTTCGCTCGTCTACACGGTTGCCGTTGGCCCTTGGTTTTGGTATATCCAGCCCTGATCAGATTAAAATGACCGGCGAAAACTGTGATGCAGTAATTATTGGCAGCGCGATCATGAAGATTGTTGAAAGCGGAAGCTCTGCAGTAGAAATTATCGATCGGGTTAAGGCTTACATTGAAACCCTGTAAAGACTGAAACGAAACGGTCTATTTTCATATTTAAGGTTCTACTGTAATCCAGGCTGCTGAACAGTCACTCAGGGCATAACAGCTGTGTTGATACTCTTTGGTTATGCCTGATGCCGAAAAAAATCACGTATCTGTTTAGAAGTATAGTTAAAACAAAGCGAAAGAGGTTATCTAATGCTTACCAGTTCTTTCCCCCGCAAAAAATATCTGCACCATCAAACACCAATTGAAAAAATGGTAAGATTGACAAAGCATTTAGCCGGTCCGGAAATATATATAAAACGTGATGATATGACCGGCGGCCTGACCGAAGGCGGTAATAAAGTAAGGAAACTGGAATTTATAGTAGCCGATGCTCTTAAGATGAAAGCAGACACTTTAATTACAGCCGGAGCCGTCCAATCCAATCACTGCCGGGCCACACTGGCAGCGGCAATAACAGAAGGCCTTAAATGTCGTTTATTGTTGGAGGAGCGTGTCCCCGGCAGTTATAATCCGGCAGCCACCGGTAACAACCTTCTCTACAATCTTCTCGGCGCTGAAAATACACGTATCGTTCCGGGGGGAACAGATTTAATGAAGGAGATGGAGCTGGAGAAAGCCGCCCTGGCCGCGACAGACAAGGCAGGCTACATAATTCCGGTTGGCGCTTCTAATGCGCTTGGTTCGCTGGGCTATGTTTCCTGTGCGGAAGAAATATTGGAGCAATCAACTGCCCAAGAAATTGAATTTGATTATCTAATCTGCCCCAGTGGCAGTGGCGGGACTCATTCCGGTTTGGTGGCAGGGTTTTTTATTTCCGGTGCCGGACCGAAAGTATTTGGTATTAATGTCAGTCGAAAAGAAGAAGCGCAAAAGGAATTAATCAAAACCCTGGTTGAAAAAATACTTGATTTATTACAACATAAAAAACCTTTTGTTGATCAAACAATCAACTGTTTTGATGCTTATGTGGGACCGGGTTATTCATTACCAACAGATCAAATGAAAGAAGCGGTAAAATTGGTGGCCAGTATAGAAGGAATTTTACTCGACCCTGTTTACAGTGGTAAAGCAATGGCTGGCTTAATCGATCTTATCCGCCAAAACTATTTTCGCCCGGATGAAAAAATACTATTTCTGCATACCGGTGGGGTACCGGCGCTATATGCCTATGCTGGTATCTTCCAATAGATTGTAGACTAACGAAAAAGGGGAGGCAGTATGGAAAAAGTATTGATGAGGCAGCTGATCAACGGAGCTAACCAGTATGATGGACAGGATGTTGAGATCAGCGGCTGGATAAGGAATAACCGCGACCAGAAGGCGTTTGGCTTTATCGCTTTAAACGATGGTTCCCACTTTAACACGGTCCAGGTAGTGTATGAAAAGGAGTTTATATCCAATTACGATCAAGTGGCAAAGTTGGGTGTGGGGGCAGCTGTCCGGGTAGAGGGTCAGTTGATTTTAACCCCCGAAGCCCGGCAACCTTTTGAAATAAAAGCAAAATCAGTGATCCTCGAAGGGGATTCCCCGCCTGACTACCCGATCCAACCAAAACGCCACAGCGTAGAATTTTTACGCGAAGTAGCTCATCTGCGTCCCCGTACTAACCTTTTCTCTGCAGTTTTCCGGGTAAGATCTATCCTTGCTTTTGCCATACATAAATTTTTCCAGGAACGGGGTTTTATCTACCTCCACTCCCCGATTGTAACCGCAAACGATGCTGAAGGTGCCGGTGAACTGTTCAGGGTGAGCACGCTCGATGTAAAAGACCCCCCTTTAAAAGATGATGGTACCATCGATTTCAGTAAAGATTTTTTTGGCAATAAAACCAACCTAACTGTAAGCGGACAGTTGGAAGCGGAAGTATTTGCCCTCGCTTTTCGCCATGTATACACTTTCGGACCTACCTTCCGGGCGGAGAATTCCAATACCCCCCGGCATGCCGCCGAGTTTTGGATGATTGAGCCGGAAATTGCCTTTGCCGATTTAAACGATAACATGCAGCTGGCTGAAGATATGATTAAATACCTGGTCAACTATGTTCTGGAAAATGCCAAAGAAGAGATGGCATTTTTCAACCAGTTTGTCGACAAAGGGCTTATTGAAAGATTACAGAGCATTGTGGATGCTGAATTTACCCGTACTACTTACACTGAGGCAGTTAAAATATTAAAGGAAAGCGGACAGAACTTTGAATATCCCGTTGATTGGGGCAAAGATTTGCAAACGGAACATGAAAGGTATTTAACAGAAAAAGTATTTAAAAAGCCGGTTTTTGTTACAGATTACCCGGGGGAAATCAAGGCTTTCTACATGCGGCTTAATGATGACAAGCAAACAGTAGCTGCTATGGATCTATTGGTGCCAGGGGTAGGAGAAATCATTGGCGGCAGCCAGAGGGAAGAACGGGCGGATATTTTAAAACAAAGAATGGCTGTATTTAATGTTAAAGAAGATGACCTCTGGTGGTACCTCGATCTGCGTAAATATGGCGGGGTTAAGCATGCCGGGTATGGTTTGGGTTTTGAAAGGGCAATTATGTACTTAACCGGAGTTAGTAATATCAGGGATGTTATTCCCTTCCCGAGAACGGTTAAATCCTGTGACTTTTAATTAATAGCTACAGGCTGTCATAGGCAGACCACTTTAAATCAGGGGTGATATGTTTGGGTAAAAATCAAAAAGAAGTTGTTGCTGTTTTACCAGGGGTAACGAGGGAAATATTAGCTAGCGGAAAAAATATAATGGTAGCTAAGTTTTCTTTTGCAAAAGGGGCAGAGGTTCCGGTACACAGCCACCCTCATGAGCAGTGCAGCTACATCAGGGAAGGCTCATTTACATACACCCTTAATGGGCAGAATAGCGATGTTCAGGCCAATGACTGCATGCTGGTACCACCAGGCACGCCTCATGGGGCCATAGCTAAGGAAGAAGGTATCATTATAGATGTTTTTTCCCCGCCCCGGGAAGATTTTTTAGCTACAACTAGTCATGAGGAGTAGGTAAAATGAAACACTTGAACCTGGGAGCCTTTACTTCGCATCGTGGCAGTAATTTGCAGGCTATAATTGACAGCTGCAAAGATGGCCGCTTAAATGCCAGCATGAATGTCGTCATCAGCAACAACTCTGGTTCTCAGGCTTTGCAGCGAGCAAAAAACGAAGGTATCCCCGCCTACCACCTGAGCAATAGACTTTACCCCCTTAATGCCGACCTTGACCGGGCGATAATTGCGGTTTTGCATAAGCACAATGTTGAACTAATTGTACTGGCCGGTTATATGAAAGAGCTGGGCAGGGATCTACTTGAAGAATATAAGGGTAGCATTATCAATATCCATCCGTCACTTTTACCCAGGCATGGTGGCAAGGGAATGTATGGTATTAAGGTTCATGAAGCCGTGCTCCAGTCTGGCGATAAAAAAACTGGCGCAACCGTTCACCTGGTTAAAGGTGAATATGATTCAGGGCGTATTCTCAGTCAACGCGAGATTGCGGTAAGAGATACTGATACTGTTGAATCACTAGCTGCACGAGTCCTTGAAATTGAACATGAACTGTATGTGGCAACTCTTGCTCAAATCAGCAGGGGCGAAATATTGCTTTGATTTCCAAAAGGAATCAAATATGATTACAAGCATTGAAAAACTTATTTAATTAACAAAAAGCAGCAAATATAGCGCCCGCAGTTTGCATACTCTCAAGTCATGCTTCGCTACCTGTGAAAAACATTTAAAAGCCCTTTTGATGGTTTAGAGCTAAGGTACTTGCTTAAGCATGGGTTTTTGATATCCACACATTACAATGTGTGGTATAATGTAGGTGGAGGGGTAACGATGGCTACTAATCTAAATATCGATAAAAATCTTTTGGAAACTGCGAAGAAGTTGGGTAATTTTAAGACTAAGCGTGAAACAGTTAATAAGGCGTTAGAGGAGTATATCAAACGGCAAAAGGTTGGCGAGGTTATAGGTTTGTTTGGAACAGTAATTTATGAAAAAGATTATGACTATAAAAAGCAGAGAGAGCGCTAATGAAATTATTGGTGGACACGTCGATCTGGTCTGTTGCCCTGAGGAGAAAAAAGCTCACTGTCGCAGAGAAAACGCTGGTTAGTGAGTTGGAAGTATTAATCAAAAATATGCAAGTGATCATGATTGGGCCGGTTCGGCAGGAATTACTTTCCGGCATAGCGGACAACAAGCAGTATGAAGTTCTTAAAACAAGACTGGCGCTTTTTGAAGACCTGCCGATCTATACAGATGACTATGAAAGGGCCGCTTTCTTCTATAACATTTGTCGGTCTAAGGGGATCCAGGGGTCCCATATTGATTTTTTGATCTGTTCAGTGGCGACAAAACACAAATTGCCTATTTTTACTTTGGATAGGGATTTTAGCATTTACGCAGATTACCTGCCTATCAGAATTTACCAGGGTAGATATTAATTATAGAGCTTGTGACAAGGCTGTTTCGGCTACAGTGGCCAGACCATCATAATCAAAGGAATTCCAACCAGGACAATTATTATTTCCAGGGGAAGTCCCATCCTCCAGTAATCACTGAATTTATAGCCTCCCGGGCCCATCACCAGGGTATTGGATTGGTGTCCGATTGGAGTTAAAAAAGCACAGGAAGCTCCTACGGCTACACTCATCAGGAAAGGATCAGCAGATGCGCCTATACCACTGGCTATGCTGATCGCTATCGGTGCCATCAGAACTGCAGCAGCAGCATTGTTTACCAGATCCGAAAGAAACATTGTCCCAACAAGAACTATGGTAAGGGTAATCCAGGCTGCTGCATTTCCGGAAAGTGAAAGTATAGATTCTGCTATAAGACCAGCTCCACCTGTAGTTTCAAGGGCCTGGCTGACGGGAATCATCGCTCCCAGCAGTATGATAACCGGCCAGTCAACACTTTCGTAAATCTCGCGTAAAGATAGCAGGCCAACTAAGATCATAACCAGCGCCGCAGCAGTAAAAGCTACCTGGATAGCAAGAATTCCTGTTGCGGCAAGGATCAGTGATGTTCCAAAAATCAACACCCCCACTACTACTCTCCTGGGTTGGCCAACCCTGAGATCTCTTTCAGAAAGCGGTAAAAGGCCAAGAGTGGGAAGCACCTCTTCTAATATTTCTACCGGACCCTGGAGAAGAAGGACATCCCCAACTCTTAATTTTACGCTACCGGGGTTACTTCTTATATGACCTCCCTGCCGGGCCAGTCCCAGCATGTTAACACCATAGCGGGATCTTAAGTTCAGAGACCGGACTGTCCGGCCTTCCATAACAGAACCCCTGGTAATAGTCGCTTCCATTAAGGCTATTTCATCGGAGCTTAAAGTTTCCCGGTCAAATTTGCCCGACTCTTCAAGCTCTAATCCTGTTGTATCAAGCAGTTCCTGCAAATCTTCAGCGCTAGCCCTTACAATTAGGGAATCTCCCTCCTTAAATGTTCGGTGAGGAGATGGAGCAGGAAATTTTTGGCCGTCACGCTGGTGGCCAATTACCGTGACATCGCCTTCTGTCGAATTCTCCAGGTCGCGTAGTCGTTTACCGGCAAGTGATGATTTTTTGGTAACTAAAAGCACGGTAATATAGTTGTCTATTTCAAAAAGCTCTTCCCTGGAAAGCTGACCTTTACGCCGGGGAATAAGGCGCCACCCGAGAAGCAAGATGAAAAGCACTCCCGCAACAGCAATTCCGGCACCGACAGGAGCAAAATCAAACATGCGAAATGGCACGCCTGCTGCTGTTTCTTCCCTGAAAATAGATATGATAATGTTTGGGGGAGTCCCAACCTGGGTGATCAAGCCTCCCAGCAGGGAACCGAAAGCAAGGGGCATCAGGAACAGAGAAGGTGAAATATCATTTTTCCTGGCCATACGGATTGCCACAGGCATGAACAGGGATAGCGCCCCTATATTATTCATGAAACCGGAACATATTGTAACAGCAATTACCAGCACTGCAAGCTGGGCAATTGGGTTTTTCCCGGCAAAATTCATCAGGCGGACGATATAGTCAACCATGCCGGAATTAAAAAGCGCCCGACTGACAATCAAAACTGCGGCAACTGTAATTACCGCGGGGTGCCCAAAGCCGGAAAAGGCCTCTGCAGCGGGAACAAGCCCGGTTATAGTTACCAGAAGCAGGGCAAAAAGGGCTACCAGGTCATAACGCCACTTGCCCCAGATAAAAAGAACTAAGATCAGAAAAAGGGTGGCAAATATAAAGATTTGTTCGTTTTGCATAATAATACTCCGGTTTAAGTTTAATTATCCCAATAATATTTCAAGATGAAAAGCTAATTACCTTTAACAATTGCCAACTTTTCTTGGTTTTACTATCTTAACAATCTTCACCTTGTAAATATAAAAAACATCAGTCAGCTTGACCTGCCGCAAAAAAGAGTAGTATTATAACGCAAAAAGAAAAGCAAACCCCTATCTTTCTTAAATGAATTTCAAAGAGATATAGCAGATTTGTTAGCCTGGCCTGAAAAACCCGTTTGACGTTATAACGTTATAGCGCTATAATGGTTTTAAAGGAGGCGAATTGGTATGATAGCTAAAACCAAGAGAGCTACTATTTATCTTGAGCCTGAATTACACAGGATTCTTAAGATCAAAGCTGCCAAGAGTTCTAAATCAGTCTCCGAATTGGTTAATCAAGCTGTACGGGAAGCCCTGGTTGGTTATGATCAAAGTGATCCTGATAGCTGGTTGGAAGAGAGTTTTAAGCTAATGGATCGGGTTGGAGCTAATTCAGAAGGCAGAAAGTGGAAGCGCGAGGATTTATACGATGTCTAAGATTTTCATTGACACGAATATGTTCATTTATGCCCTTGATCAGGCTGATCTAAAAAAACAGGCTCTTGCACGGTCTTTGCTGAAATCTCTGCAGGAAAGTCGTTTGGGAGTTGTGTCAACCCAGGTATTTCAGGAGTTTTTCGTTGTGGCGACCAGCAAATTAAAGGTTAACACACAACTGGCTAAAAAGATGATCGCATATTTAGCTAATTATGAAATTTTTACTGTGGATCTGCCGACGATAAAGCAGGCCATTGATATTTTAAGCGCTGATCAGATTTCTTTTTGGGATGCCCTTATTGTCTCTTCAGCAAAAGCCTCCGGATGCCAGTTAATATGGACTGAAGATTTGAATCATCACCAGTTGATTAAAGGCGTAAGAATCGAGAACCCTTTTTTGGCCCAATAGCGAGAATTAAGCTCATTTGCCACCATTTTTTGTAAGTGCCATTTCGCTAAAATATAACGACAGCTTCAGCAGTAAAATAATACTTCGTAAGGAAATTAAGTCAACAACTCTTTTAGTCTGGCGCCGTAATATCAAGCTGTCCATCATTTAGCAAGAAACCCCGACAACCATTACAATAATAGCTAAAAAAATGATTTCTCACAGCAAGTTCCTGCCGTTCTGCATTTCTGTTTCTAAAGCAATCTGATAAAATGTCTTTACTTGGGTCTGTTTATGATTGTTGAGTATCTGCCCCGCTTTTCAGCTATTGACAAGGGTCTAGTTAGCTGATAATATTCGGTATAATAAAATATTTAGGCGATGAAAGAGAAGGGCGCTTATGTTTTGCAGTTCCAGAGAGCTGGCGCATGGTGCAAGCCAGCACTGCTGCAAAGTGCAATCACTCCTGAGCTGGTATCCTGAAAAGCGAGTAAGGATATCCGGGTAATCCCGTTACAGGTTTAGGGTTTGCTGGAACCCGAATTGAGCGGTTTCCCGGCACAGGGGAACAAAAAAGGTGGTAACGCGGAGCAACTCCTTCGTCCTTTAGGACGGAGGTTTTTTTATTTAAAACGAGGAAGGTGAATTAAGTGAACAGCGACCATATAAAAAAGGGGTTTGCAAGGGCTCCTCACAGGGCTTTGTTAAAAGCCCTGGGATTAACCGATGGAGAGATTGAAAAGCCATTTATCGGGGTGGCTAATTCAAGAAACGATATCATTCCCGGCCATATTCACCTTGAAAGCATTGGCAGCGCCGTTAAAGCAGGCATACGAATAGCCGGGGGGACGCCTTTTGAGTTTTCAACTATCGGTATTTGTGACGGTCTGGCTATGGGCCATGCGGGAATGTGTTATTCCCTGCCCTCACGGGAGATAATAGCCGATTCAATTGAGTTAGTGGCCAAAGCTCATGCTTTTGACGGCCTGGTTTTCATTCCGAATTGCGATAAGGTAGTTCCGGGCATGCTGATGGCCGCGGCGAGAATTAATATCCCCTGCATAGTGGTCAGCGGAGGGCCGATGCTGTCAGGGAAAGCAGGTTCCCGCCCGATCAGCCTGTCAAATGTCTTTGAAGCTGTAAGCGCTTTCAAAGCGGGTAAAATTAATGAAGAAGAGTTGCGCAGTTATGAGAATACAGCCTGCCCGGGCTGTGGTTCCTGCGCCGGGATGTTTACCGCTAACAGCATGAATTGCCTGACCGAAGCCCTTGGCCTGGCTTTACCGGGCAACGGGACTATACCGGCTGTTCATGCTGAAAGGATTCGCCTGGCTAAAAATTCGGGGTGCCGCATTATGGAACTGGTTTCGGCCAATACCTTGCCCAGTGAGATATTAACCAAAAAAGCTTTTTTAAATGCCCTCTCTCTGGATATGGCCCTTGGCTGCAGCACAAACACGATACTCCACCTGTTAGCGATCGCCAATGAAGCCGGTATAGATTTAACACTCGAAGATGTCAGCTACATTAGCAAAAAAACTCCCAACCTTTGCCGTCTCAGTCCTAGTGGAGATGCTCATCTAGAAGATCTTCACCTGGCCGGTGGAGTGCCGGCTGTGATGAAAGAGCTTTCTGCCTTAGACCTGGTTAATACCGACGTGCAGACTGTAAACAACCAAAATCTCAGTGATATACTTGCGCAAGCAATTAATCACGACCAGGAAATAATTCGGCCTGCCAGTAATCCATACCGGGAAAGCGGCGGTATAAGCGTTTTAAAAGGCAATCTTGCCCCGGAAGGGTGCGTGGTTAAAAGTTCGGCTGTGATCGAGGATATGCTGAGACACAGCGGCCCGGCCAGAGTATATGACCGGGAAGAAGATGCCCTGAAAGCAATAATGGGTGGCGCTATAAGGGAAGGCGATATCGTAGTGATCCGTTATGAGGGCCCCAGGGGCGGCCCGGGCATGCGCGAAATGCTTTCTCCTACTGCGGCGCTAGCGGGCATGGGATTAGATCAAAGCGTTGCGCTGATCACTGATGGCCGGTTTAGCGGGGCAACCCGGGGTGCAGCGATTGGCCATATTTCTCCTGAAGCAGCCGCTGCAGGACCGCTAGCCCTGGTTGAAGACAGCGATTTAATTGCTATTGATATACAGGCCGGAGAGATTAACCTGCAT
>Ga0114946_10001086_pt1 | contig 18660 bp, 13 predicted proteins | sample WalLakDeSediment_FD_88676 | JGI IMG/M metagenome (GOLD analysis project Ga0114946, IMG submission 88676) | Lake sediment microbial communities from Walker lake, Nevada to study Microbial Dark Matter (Phase II) - Walker Lake 11/02/13 Deep Sediment | ecosystem: Environmental > Aquatic >...
GGTCCCGTCCGACCCCGAGTCGCGTGCTCACGTGCTCGCGTGCCAAGATCCCCAGCTCCTCGCGCGCTGGCTGATCGACGCCCTGCAGGTCACGAGCATCGCGCAATTGTTCGAGGGATGAGCCGCGGTCCTTGCTCGGCCGGAGATGGGGGCGATGAGCGCGGCAGCGAGCGCAACGCTGACGATCGACGACATGTGCAAGGCGATCGATCGGGGGATGGCGATCGTCGAGCTGCGCTTGGTCGAAACGCGCGTCATGTCCACGGCCGCGATTCTATTGGTGAGCGGATCGACAATCTCTCTCCGTACCTCACGAAATAAGGCGGCGAGCGCTACTGACGGCTGCTCGCCGAGAGCCGCAGCACGCCCCCGCGCGGGCGGCTAAACACCAATTCGTCGATCTCCAGCCCGACCTGCTCCGCTAGCAATTCCCGGATCGCCAAGCCCGGCAGCGCGTCGACCCGCGACCGCAAGCGCTGATCGAGCCGCGCCTGCAGCTCCACCGCTTCGAGCAGCTCCGAAAAGCAGCCATGCAGGGCCAGCGGCTGCTCGTCACCCTCGCCTGGCCGCCCCGAGCCCGCCGGCCGCACGCAGCCGATCTCGAGCCGATCCAAGCTACCGGCGAGCCCCAAGCTGCCCGCGACGGGATCCCAGATCGGGCTCACGGTCCCGGCCGCGCCGACGTATACGTGGCCCCAGGGCTGTTCGTCGTCGTCGATCCCAGTGAGGTCGATCGCCAAGCCACCGATCCCAAACGCCCAGCCGTCGCTCGGTCCGCCGATCGGGGTCAGCGTGGGTGGCCGGGTCGGTCGCAACCCCGCGAGTCGCAGCGGCGTCCACGGTTCGAGCTCGATGTTGGCGTGCTCGATCGCCCGACGCTCGCCGAGCAGCTCAGCGAGGAGCCCGCTGGCGGTCCACTGGGTCAGCAACGCGTTGATGAGATCGATGCTCAGCTCGACGCGCAGATCTTCATGGGGGCCGAGGGGCTCTAAGGTCGGCGCGGCCCCGGTCACGAGCGGGCCGGTCACGCCGAGATCAAACCGAGGGTTGGCGGGCTCGGGGATGATCCACAAGCCGGCGTCGAGGCCGGTCGCGCGGACCCGGGTCTGATCGCAAAAGCCGACGGCCGCCCGCGAGTCCGGTTGGCCGGGGATCAGCTCGATGTGGGTCGGCAACAGGTCGACGTCGTCGAGCTTGGCGAGCCCCGCTTCGATCTGCTCGTGGACCAGATCGCGAGCCTTGCGAGTCACGACTTTGTCGGCGAGGAACCACCCGGCGACGGCGCCCACCGGCGCGAGCGGGCCGAGGATCAAGCCGCCGAGGAGCGCACCACCGCCCGCGCCGATGCCCCGGGCCTGGTTGCGCAGCTTGCCGCGGAAGTCGACCTCGCTCAGCAGCGTGAGCTTGGCGAACAGCCGGCGCTCGTCGACGACCGCGACCAGGATCACCCCGGAGACGGCGAGGGTGTTGACGCCGCTCAGCTCGAGCTCGAAGCGCAAGGCGTCGTCCCGCAATTCGAGCTTGGCCTCGCTCAGCTCGGTGTCGGGGCCCATGTGCTCGTTGGCCCGCAAGACCGGCAAGACCTCGCGCTCGAGCATCCCGACCAACAGGCTCTCGACCAGCGCTGGCGAGGCGCTGAGCGCCGCGACGCAGGGCTTTTCGGGCTCTTGCGCCGACTGTGTTGCGAACCACCCGACGAGCACGGGATCGACGATCCACTCGCTCCGGCCGCCGCGACGGTCGAGGCCGACCTCGATGAAGTGCCAGCCCGGCTGGCCGCGCAGCTGCGTGAGCGGCACGAGCAGCTCGCCGGTGTCCGGGTCGCCGCGCGCTTCGGTCGGCACGCCGTCGATCGAGAGCTCGACCCTTCGGCGCTCGGACGCGGGCGTGACCCGGCCGCGCCACTGCATGGTGTCGGCGAGGCCGCCGGCGTGGGCCTCGAGGTCGAACACCTCGGCCGGCTCGGCGACGCGCAGCATGAAGGGCTGGGCTTGCTCGACCTCGTGCTCGAGCATGGCGCCGCCGCCCCACAGCAGCGTCGCCGCGAGCAGCGAGCCGATCAGGCCGGGCGCGAGGCGACGCATGCGTTGGGTGAATGACATCGGGCTTCTCTACAGATCCTGTAGCAGCATCCGCGCCGCGTTGTATCCACACATGCCATGGACGCCGGCGCCGGGGTGGGCGTAGCTCGAGCCCAGGTACAGCCCACGCACGGGCATGCGGTAGCGAAACCAGGGGAACACGGGCCTAAACACGAGCTGCCGGTGCCAGGCGTTGGACCCTCCGCCTAAGTCGCCGCCGATCAAGTTGGCGTTGCCGCGCTCGAGCTCGGCGGGCGAGACGACTCGACGGGCGCGGATCAAGGCGCGAAAGCCCGGCGCGAGCGCCTCGATGCGGGCGTCGATGGTGTCGGCGAAGCGGGCTTGGATCGCGGACCAGTCGCCGCCCGGGGCGTGGTTGGGCACGCGCGAGTAGGCCCACACAGTGTGCTTGCCGGCCGGCGCTCGGCTGGGATCGCTGAGGCTCTGCTGGCCGATCACCAAGTAGGGGTTGCTGGGCAGGGCGCCGCCGCGGACCTCGGCGGTGAACAGGCGCAGATCATCGAGGCTGTCGCCGGCGTGGACGACCGCGGCCTCGCGCGAGAGCTCGGTCGCCCACGGGATCGGGCCGTCGAGGGCCCAGTCGACCTTGAACGTCCCCCAGCCGCTCGGGAAGGCCTGCATCTTGCGGACCACGCGACCGGGGAGCTGCTTTTGATCGACGAGCCGACCGAGCAAGGCCGGCGCCGAGGTGTCGCTCAAGATCCCCTTGGCCACGCGGATCTCCTCGCCGCCGGCGAGGACCACGGCGCGGGCTCGGTTGTCGCGGACGACGATCGAGTCGACCCGCGCGCCGAGCCGGACGCGGCCGCCGTGGCGCTCGAGCAGGCGTACGAGCGCAGCGGTGATCGCCCCGGCGCCGCCTTGGGGCACGCCGTTTCCGCCGCTGGTGGCCATCGCCGCGAGCATGTAGCCGATCCCGGCGCCGAAGGTGTCGTCGGGGCCGACGTCGGTGTGCAGGGCGAGGCCGGGGATCACCCGCCGCGCGGCCTCGGATTTAAACCACGCCTTGGACAGGCCGCCGCCGCTGCGCAAGAAGATCGTCGCGAGCCGCAGGGCCGCGAACGGCAGCAAGCCTAGGGCCGGGCGGACGCTCGGGAAGGTCTGGAGCATCGCGGGGATCAAGCTCGACTCGATGCCCGCGTGCCACCGGGCGATCTTCCGCATCTGGGCGCCGTCCTCGGCGGAGCCGAAGTTGGCCTCGACCCGGTCGAGGTCGCGGGCGAGCACGGCGATCGATCCATCGGGCGCCGGGTGAGCGCTGTCGATCGGCGCGAAGGTCCAGCGCAGGCCGTGCTCGGCCAAGCCCAGGTCCTTGAACGCCGGGCTGGCTTGGGCGAAGGGGAAGAACGCCGCGCCGACGTCGTGGACGAACCCGGGCTCGGTCCCTTGATCCGAGGCCAGCGCGCCGCCGGGTCGCTCGGGGTGGGCTTCGAGCACGAGCACCGACAAGCCAGCGCGGGCGAGCACGCAAGCGCCCACGAGACCGTTGGGTCCCGCGCCAATGACGACGACGTCGGGGTCGGTGGACACGGGGGCGAAGGTAGCAAGTCCATGACCAACTCGCTGACGGCCCACCGGTGAAGGTCCGCGCCGGTGGGCGGGTGCCGGCTCTTGTGGCACTGTCGCGCTCATGCACGGCCTGTTCGCGCTGGTGTGGCTCTCGCCCAAACAAGATCCGAACGTGTTCGACACGCTGTTCGGGCGCTACGCCGATCTCCGCGAGACCTACCAAAACCAGCTCGACATCGCGCTGGTCTTGCTCGTGGTCTTGCTCGTCGCGCTGCTGTGGCGAACGGTCCGCGAGCGGCTCGCGGGCGCCGACCTCGAGGTGTTCCGCAAGCTCGACGACCCCAAGCTCGTCAACGTCGCCAACAAGCTGATCACCGCGGCGCTGCTGGTCGTCGCCTTGCTCGCGTCGGTCAACTACTTCTACGGGACCCGCAACAACGGGACCTACGTCCACCGCTGGGACGCCTTCCACACGGTGATCGGCGCCAAGTACCACCGCGAGCTCGGCTACTTCGACCTCTACAAGTGCGCCTACGCGATCGACCGCGAGGGCCCGCACCACTTCCGCGCGGTCAAGGACATCCGCGATCTTCGGACCCGCAAATTCGTCGACCGCGACCAGCACATCGCCGGCAACGACTGCAAAGAGCGGTTCACCCCCGAGCGCCTCGAGCAGTTCGAGCACGACCTCGACCAGTTCGGGACCTGGTCGAGCAAGAGCCAGTGGCGGACCTTGTTCAAGGACAAGGGCTTCAATGGCACGCCGTTTTACGCGACGGTCTCCAAGCTGCTGGTCAACCCCCTCGACGTCAGCCTCGAGAATTTAAAGCGGCTGGCGGCGATCGATCCGATCTTGATGGTGATCGCCTTTGGCTTCGTCGGCTGGGCGTTTGGCGCCCGCAAGGCCGCGATCATGGCGATCTTCTTTTGCGTGTTCTTCCCCAACCGCTTCACCCACATGGGCGGATCGATCCTGCGCTTCGACTACGTCGCGGCCTTGATGATCGGGTTCTCGGCGATCAAGCAGGACAAGTGGGGCCTGGCTGGGGCGATGTTCGCGTGGGCGACCATGGTCCGGGTGTTCCCGGCGATCTTCGCGGTCGGCGTCGGGCTCAAGATCGTCAGCGACGTGGTCGTCGACCGCAAGATCCGCCCGGAGCACTACCGGTTCGTCGGGATGTTCGCCGGCGGGCTGCTGTTGTTCTTCATCATCAGCTTGATCGGCATGGACGGCGGGTTCGACAACTGGCGGACCTGGTACGAGAACATGCGCCTGCACAACTCGAAGTCCGCGTCGTTTCGGATCGGGTTCAAGCACCTGTTCATGGCCGACGGCGAGCTGACCTCGAACGCCTACGGCATCAAGCAAAACCACTTCCACGACCGCCAGCTCTACTACTGGGCGGCGGTCGCCGTGCTGCTCGCGCCGCTCTTGGCCTCGATCCGGCGGCTCGACACGATCAGCTTTGCGACGATGTTCGGGGTGTTCGGCTTCTTCTTGCTGTCGATCGCGACCCGCTACTACTACGGGGTCGTCGCGCTGTTGTTCTTGATCGACCGCAAGCCGCTCAGCAACCGGTTCATGCTGATGATGGGCGCGATGCTGTTCCTCTCGTCGGCCATCGACTTCGCCTACTTCCAGCTCAACGACAGCGACTCGTTCATGTACAACGTCGTGATCGGCGTGCAGATGTCGGTGCTGATCATGGTCATGGGCTGGTGGCTGCTGTTCAACCCCTCGCTGCTCGACATCGGCGAGGATCCGCGCCTGCCCGCGCACATGCCCGCGGTCCCGCTGGCGCCCGCGCCGGAGCCCGCGCCGGAGCCGGAGCCCGAGCCGGAGCCGGAGCCGGAGCCCGACGTCGAAGCGGTCAACGCCGACGATGCAGTCGCCGACGAGCAAGGCGCGTAGGCGGGTCGCGCTCGCGGCCCTGGTCGCGGTCCTGCTCGCGCTGATCGGCGCGTGGGTATTGCGCCAGCGCCAGCCGGCGGCGCCGCGGAGCTTGGTCTGGGCGCTCGAGGCCGAGCACACGCCCGCGCAGCTGTGGGTCGGCGCCGAGCTCGAGGTCCCGATCACGATCCGCAACCTCGGCGCGAAGGCTTGGGCGCCGGCGCTCGGCGACCGGCTCTCCTACCACTGGCGATCGGAGTCGGGCGAGCTGCTGATCCGCGACGGCCTGCGTACGCCGCTGCCTGGGCTGATCGATCACGGCGAGGCGGTCGAGCTCGCGGCCCGGCTGCTCGCGCCCGCCGAGCCCGGCCGCTACCAGCTCGAGTGGGCGATGGTCCGCGAGGATGTCCGGTGGTTTCCGCCGCCGCTCGGCGGGCCGATCTTCCATGCGGTGGAGATCGAGCAAGGCGAGCTGCGCTGGGCGATGCGAAGCCTGACGCTGCCCGAGCAGGTCGACCCCGGCGAGCTCGTGCGGGTGCCCGTGCGGATCCAAAACCTCGGCACGGTCGCCTGGGAGCCCAGCCGCGGCGACGCGCTCGCCTACCACTGGTGGTCCGACGAAGGCGAGCTGCTCGTTCACGACGGCCTGCGTACGCCCGTGCCTGAGCCGGTCGCGGCGGGGGCCGAGCTCGCCCTCGAGCTGCAGGTCCGCGCGCCGAGCTACCGCGGCCCGGGTCCGCGGCGGATCTGCCTGGAGATCGAACCCCTGCGCGAGCGCGTCCGCTGGTACGGGCCGCCCGATCCGACCACCACCCGCGCGGCCCTGGCCTGCCTCGAGGTCGAGGCCGATCCGCTCCAGTGGGCGCTGATCGCCGACCAGACCCCGACGCGCTTGGCGGTCGGCGATCCCGAGCGGCGCGTGCCCTTGACCCTGCAAAACCTCGGCACCGAGCCGTGGGCCCCGGACGATCTCGTCGGCTACCGCTGGCGCTCGCGGGCCCCTGGCGCGCCCGGTGAGTGGGTCGATGGCGCCCGCACGGCGCTGCCCGGGTCGGTCGAGCCAGGCGCGGTCATCGAGCTCGAGGCCCGCTTGCGCCCGCCCGATCGGCCCGGCGACTACGAGCTGATCTGGGGCGTGGTCCGAGAAGCCGAGCGCTGGTACGCCGCGCCCGAGCTCGCGCTTCGCCCGGTCGAGGTCGCGCGCTCGCGGCTGGCTTGGGGGTTGATCCGCGCGGCCCCGCTGCGCCGGGTGTGGGCCAATCGCACGACCCGCGTCGAGCTCGAGCTCGAGAACCGCGGGACCGAGCCATGGGCCGAGGCGACCGGCGATCACCTCGCGTACCACTGGCTCGACGCGGCCGGTGAGGTCGTCGAGCAAGACGGCCTGCGCACGAGCTTCGCCGAGCCCGTCGCCCCCGGCGAGCGGGTGATCGTCCAAGCCAAGCTGCGCGGGCCCGAGGCGCCCGGCGAGTATCGTCTGCAATGGGAGCTCGTCCGCGAGCACGAGCGCTGGTTTGGCCCGCCGCTCGGGCAAGACCTGGTCGCGCCGCTGGTGCGCGCGCGGTGGTTGGCGGTCACGTTGATGCTCGCGCTCGCCCTGGTCGCCGTGCTCGGCGCCGTGGGTCTGCGCTCGCGTCCGCCGAGCGGCGCCCGGGTTCGGCTGGTGATCGAGCAGCTCCCGCTGGTCTGGGCGGCCCTCGCGATCGGGGCGCTGGTCGCCGCCTTCCACGACTTTTCAGGCATCGAGGCGTGGTCCGGCGCGGCCAAGACCACCGCCTCGGGCGCGTGGATCCTCGTCGCCGGGCTCGCGCTCGCGCGCCACCGCGTTCGGGTGTGGTTGGCCGCCACGCTGATCACCGGGCTCGCGGCCCTAGCCCTCGCCGACCTGGTCTACATGCATTACTTCGGCAGCATCGTGCCGGTGGTCGCGCTGACGGCCTCGCATCACCTCGGTGAAGTGAGCGACAGCGCGATCGCGGAGCTCGATCAGGGCTGGGCGTGGTTGGTGGTCTTGCCGATCGCCGGCCTGATCGCCGCCGCGCTGTGGCCCCCGCTCGCCGAGCCGCCGGCGCCAACGAGCGAGCAGCCGCGCTGGCGCCGGGTGCTCGCCGCCCTCGGCCCGCGGCTCTTGGCCGTTGCGATCTGCCTGCTATTCGCGAGCCTGGCCTTGGTCCAGCTCGGCACCGCCCTGTACGGCCAGCTCGGGGTCCGGGTGTTCTCGGAGCAGGCGATGGTCGGGCGGTTCGGGTTCATCAACGCCCACCTATTCGACCTCGCCCGGACCGTGCGCGAGCGTAGCCGGCGGGGCAACCCGAGCCCCGCCGAGCGCGAGCGCATCCACGCCTGGTTTCAAACCCACGCCGAGCGCATCGACGCTGGCAGCCCGGCATTGGGCCCCGCCGCCGGCCACAACCTCTTGCTGCTCCAAGTCGAGGCCCTCCAGACCTGGGTGATCGGCCTCGAGGTCGACGGCCAAGAGATCACGCCGCTGCTCAACCGCATGCGGAGCGAGGCCGACTGGTACCCCTACCTGATCGACCAGACCAACCAGGGCAAGACCTCGGACGCCGAATACGCCGTGCTCGGCTCCCAGCACCCCTTGGGCGAGGGCGCGATCTGCTTCCTGCGCGCCGACAACCGGTTCTTCACCCTCGCCCACGTGCTCGCCGAGCGCGGCTACACCACGCTCTCGGCCCACCCCTACAAGCGCGGGTTTTGGAACCGGGCCGTCTTGCACCCGCGCTATGGGTTCGAGCGCTCGATGTTTCGCCGCGAGCTCGGCGACGGCCAAGGGGTCGGCTGGGGCCTCGCTGACGGCTTGTTCTTCGAGCGCATGCTGCCCGAGCTCGTCGGCCTGCCCGAGCCGTGGTTCGCGTTCTTAATCACGCTCTCGCTCCACCACCCCTACGACGATTTCCCGGCCAACCTCGCCCAGCTCGAGCTCGGCGCCCTCGATGGGACCCGGGTCGGCAACTATCTCCAGGCCATGAATTACTTCGATCGTTCGCTCGCGCGGCTGCTCGCCGAGCTCGACCAAGCCGGGACCCTCGCGCGCACCGTGGTCGCGCTCTACGGCGATCACGACGCCCGCTTCGAGCTCGATCAATACCCCGAGGTCTTGACCCTCGCCGGCCTCGACGATTGGGATCCGGCCGCCTTCGCTCGGCTCGAGCGCGTGCCCTTGTTCGTCCGGGTCCCGCCGCGCACGCGCCCGGCGTGGGGGGCCATGGACGTCGTCGGCGGCCAGGTCGACGTCGCGCCGACGCTCCTGCACACCCTTGGGATCGCCCGCCCGCCCGCGTTCGTGGGCCGCCCGCTAGTCCCCGGCGCCGCGCTCGACGACTTCGCCGCCTACCCCGACGGCTCGGCCTACACCAGCGATCGCATGTACGTCGCGACCGGCCGCGGGATCCCGCGCACAGGCGGCTGCTTCGAGTTCCCCACGGGCGGCAGCCGCCCGCTCGAGGACTGCGCCGAGCTAGCCGAGCGCGCCGCCGTCGAGCTCGAGATCTCGCGAGCGGTGGTCGACCACGACCTCCACCGCGCGCTCGCTCAAGACGATCGATGATCGATGACGATTGACCTCGCGGCCCGCGACGCATAAGACCCAAGCCATGTTGCGCGCCGATCGGCTCTGGATCCCGGTGGTTCTTTCGTGCTCGTTCGCGTGGGTATGCGCGCCCACGGCCGAGGCCAACGAGGGCCAGTGGAAGCCCGCGCAGATCGTCGAGATCCACGACCAAGCCAAGCGCGCGGGCCTCGAGCTCGAGGCCGAAGACCTGTGGAGCCCCGACGGCGGCCTCCTGCGCGCCGCGGTCAACATCGGCGGCTGCACCGGGGCGTTCATCTCGGCCCAGGGCCTGATCTCGACCAACCACCACTGCGCCTACGGCTCCTTGCAGGCCAACTCCAGCGTCGAGCACGACTACCTCAAAGACGGCTTCATGGCCCCGACCCTCGCCGACGAGCTCGTCGCCCCCGGCAAGTCCGTGCGGATCATTCACGCGATCACCGACGTGACCGAGGCTGTCCAAGCCAAGCTCGCCGGGATCACCGACGACCGCGCCCGCGCCCGCGCCTACGATCAAACCCGCAACGAGCTGGTCGACGCTTGCGAGGCTCGGGCACCGAACCGCGCGTGCATGGTCGCGAGCTTCTTTTCGAGCTCGCGCTTCGAGCTCCACGAGTACCTCGAGCTTCGCGACTTGCGCCTGGTCTACGCCCCGCCCTCGGCGATCGGCGAGTACGGCGGCGAGACCGACAATTGGATGTGGCCGCGGCACACCGGCGACTTCTCGCTGCTGCGCGCCTACGTCGGCCCGGACGGCGAGCCCGCGGCCTACTCCGCCGACAACGTCCCCTACCAGCCCAAGCAGTGGCTCGAGCCGTCAACCGAGGGCGTCAAGCCCGGGGACTTTGTCGCGATCTTGGGCTACCCCGGCCACACCGATCGCTACATGTGGGGGACCGAGCTGGTCCGCCACGCCACGCAATGGCTGCCGATGACCGTCGAGCTCTACGGCGAGTGGATCGCGATCCTCGAGGCCGGCAAGGCCCGCGATCAGGCCGTGGGGATCAAGGTCGCCGCGTTCGAGAAGAGCCTGGCCAATCGCTACAAGAACGCCGCGGGCAAGATCGCCGGGCTCGAGCGCCTCAACCTCGCGGCCTTGCGCCAAGCCGAAGACGATCGCTTGGTCATGCAAGGCGAGGCCGCCGCGGCCACCGTCGCAAGCCTCGCCGCGATCTCCAAGGCCCGCTCCGATCGGGCGAACTGGGCGTTTTTACTCGCGAACCTCGGCTACGCCCCGCGCAGCTTGGCGATCGCTCGGGAGCTCACGACCTGGGCCCAGCAGCGGGCCAAGCCCGACCTCGAGCGCAAGCCTGGGTTCCGCGATCGTGACCGCGATCGGGTCTGGGGCCGGTTCGAGCAGCTCGTCAAAGACTACGATCCACAGGTCGACGTCGAGCTGCTCGCGTCATTCTTGGCCCACGCCGACGCCCTCGAGGGCCGGCGAATCGCCGGCTTCGACGCCCTGCTCGGCAAGGCCAAGGGCGCCGGCCTGGCCGATCGGGCCGCCTATCTAGCCGCGGCCAAGGCTGCCCTCGAGCGCTCCTCGCTCGTCGACCTCGACTCCCTGCGCGCGCTCTTTGACGACCCCAAGCCGGTCAGCAAGCGCAAGGAGCCCATGCTGGTCCTCGCCCGGGCCCTGACCGCCGATCTCGACGCCCTCGCCCAGCTCGACGACGCCGAGCGCGGCCGCCTGCTCGAGGTCGAGCCCCAATACTTCGAGCTCGTCGCCAAGCTCCGCGGTGAGCCGCTCTACGCCGACGCCAACTCGACCCTGCGGTTCTCCTTCGCCACGGTCAAGGGCTACAGCAAGTGGGACGAGAGCGAGCAACAGCCCCAAACCGCGCTCGCCGGCGCCGTCGCCAAGCACCAAGGCGGCGGCGACTTCGACCTCCCCGCGGCCGTGCTCGGCAAGGCCAAGGCCGCCCCCGACAGCCGCTGGAGCGACCCCGAGCTCGGCGACGTGCCGATCGCGTTCTTGGCCGACGGCGACACCACCGGCGGCAATTCGGGCTCGCCCGTCATCGACGCCCAAGGCCGGCTGATCGGCTTCAACTTCGATCGCGTCTGGGAGAACGTCGCCGGCGATTATGCCTGGCGCCCCGCACAATCGCGCAATGTAATCAGCGACGCGCGCTATCTATATTGGATGCTCGAGGAGGTCGCCGGTGGCGAGCATTTATTAGCCGAGCTCGGGGTCGCCGATTACCAGCCGCCGGACCGCAGCGCGGGCCAAGCCAACGAGACCCGCGAGCCCGCCTCGGTCGCGCCCTCGACCCGGGGGTGCGGGTGCGTGGTCGAAGCGGAAGGGTCGCGCGGCGGCGGCGGGGGTCTGATGCTGCTGGTGTTCGGCGTGGGGATCGCCGCCCGCCGCCGCCGCGCCCGCGCGGCGTGCCAGCCATGACCGACGCCATGACCCCAATCCAGCGCACGGTCGCCGACCAGGTGATCGCCGAGGAGCTCGCCAAGCGCGAGACCCTCGTCATCTCTTTGTGTGGCGCCCACGCCTACGGCTTCGCCTCGGTCGACAGCGACCTCGATCTCAACCAGGCCGTCAGCGGCGTGCTCAAGGGCAACGGCAACATGCTCGAGCGGATCAGGTTTGCGCGGCTCGATCAGGCGCTCGAGCGCTCGACCTTGCCCGAGCAACCCAAGCCTGGAGAGGCCCTCGAGCGGTGGCTGGTCGACTCACGCATCGCCAAGCTGGGCGGCGCGCGGGGCTGACCGGCGCCAGCGCGACGATCAGCTGCGCTGCTCTCGCGACTCGCTGAACGCCTCGACTTCGGCCCTCACCGGCTCTTTGCTTGAGAGTTTTGGTGCGAACGACGCCTCGGCGGCTCGCTTCTTCCAATCGGGCCACCCCTCGACCTCCTTGCGCTTCTGACGCAAGAACTTCCGGTATTCCTCGGGATCGAACTCATCGGTGCGGCCGGCCATGCTGCTTTCGTATTCCCTACGATCACGGCGATCAAGCATCTTCTGAACCCATGATAGATCGCGCATTTGACGCCCGCCGCAGAACTTCCTCGACTTCCACCGCTGCCTTCGCTTCGAGATCGATGTAATTCATGCGGCGGTCGTGCAACGGCGGCAGCGCCGTCTTCGCGTTCCATTGAACGACATCGCCATCGCCACCTTTGCGGCGCACCCTGGCCCCATGGGGGTCTTGTAGCGCGAACCAGTCCACGTACCGCCGGGGCCCGACCCCCACGAAGGGAGTGAGCATCATCTTTTGAGGCTCTTGGTCATCGGTGACCGCGTCCGAGTGCAGCTCGAGGGCGCGACTCTTGGGGTAGGGCTCGATGAACCAAACTTGCCGGACTCCTGCGGCGACCAGGTGTTTCGCGCAATTGTGGCAAGGGAAGGTCGTGCAGTACATGACCTTGCCGTGCGCAGAGATCCCAAGACGCGCACACGCCATGAGCGCGTCCATCTCCGCATGTACAGCGCGACCGAACTCCGTGATGTCCAGCACTCCCGACGGAGCGAGCAGCTCAGCGACCCGTTCACGCTCGTCAGCGCTCCACCGATCTTCGCGGTCGCCGAGCGCAGCCAGAATCTGATCGACCATCCGACCGATGATCTTCGCGTTGGAGTCATACCCCAACGCGATGTCGCGGTGGTCATCGGGTCCCGGCCAATGACGGCCTCCGCCATAGCGTGGATGGCCATGATGTCTGCGCGTTTGCTCTGAGCTCGGATCTGGTCGCCTGCGGCCATCGCCGACTTGATCCGTACAAATTCCGACCAACGATCCAGCGGTGGAAACGGCGCGCCGCTCTCGAACCAAGCCGACAACCGGTGCGCGATCCAGTCATAAGCACGGCTGTCGAGGGCCTCGCCCAGCGCCTTTTCAACCTTCCCGAGATCGGTCCCCACAGGACCGAACAGACCGATGATCAGCTCACCCGATTCGTAGCGTGCGCGCGCGTGCTCCATTGCGCATGGATACCGCATGATCAATGCGCGCGCAACGCTTAATCAGCCAGGCCGATCGGAGCCCCGAGGTCCGCCGGGCTCAGCGCGGGCCGCTGGCGATCACGGCCAGATCATGCAGCGACCAGATTCGCGGGTTCTTGATCCGCCGCGACCCAGTCCCCTGATAGGCCATCTCGACCAACGCACACAACCACGGCCGCAGCTCGGCGAGCCCAATGATCTCATCCGTGTCCATTTGCCGCCCGGCGACGAATGGATCCATGTCGGCCTCGATCCGCTCGGCGACCGCCTGCATGCCGGCTTCGATCTCGGCGCGCTCGCCGGGATCCTGCGTGACAATCTCAAAGTCGTCGTCCAACTTTGTATTGTAGGTCGCGATCGCCAAGGTCCGCCCCTCCATGACCGATAGCCGCGAGATCGTGCTGCTGAGCTGGACGATCGGATCGTAGGGCAGCCCGCTCATGGCGTAATAGCCCGCGCCGCTGGCCTTGCGCAGCAGGACCGTGAACATCGGCACTTCGTTGGTGCTGTTCGTGTAGATCAAGCTCGAGCCGTAGCCGAGCAAGCCCTGGGCTTCGGCCTCGGCGCCGACGTCGAAGCCCGAGATGTCTTGCAACCAAATGATCGGGATGCCGTCGGCGTTGCACGCCCGGCTAAATGCGCTGATCTTGGCGATCCCGGCCCGGTACAAGATCGCCGCCGGGCGCTTGCGGTCGCGGTGCTCGGGGTCGCCGACTAGGCCCTGGCGATTGATGATGAACCCGGCGTAGAGGCCCCCGACCCGGCCGACGCCGACGATCATCTCTTCGCCGGTCTCGGGCATCAGCTCCCAAAACAAGCTCTGATCGCACAGACGCGCGAGCACCTGCTTGGCGTCGTAGACCTCGCGGTGATCGGGGGGGATCAGGCCGGCGAGCTCGCTGGCGGGGTGAAAGGGCTCGACCGCGCCGCGGCCGTGGCGATAAAAGTCGGCCCCCGAGCTCGGCAGCTTGGCGATCTCACGGCGGATGCAGGCGAGCGCGACCTCGTCATTGGGCACGCGGACGTCGGCGCAGCCGCTTTGATGGACGTGGACCTCGGGCCCGCCAATGTCCAAGCTCGTGATCTTTTGGCTCTTCGCGCCTTTGATCAGGGCGGCGCCGGCGATCACCATATAGGCCTGCTCGGTCATATACACCCGATCGGAGATGATCGGCATGTAGCCGCCGCCGGCGATGCAATCGCCGAACACGCCGGCGATCTGCGGGACGCCGTTGGCGCTCAACAGCGAGTTCATCTTGAAGATGTGGCCCGCCCCGGTCCCGCCGGGGAACGAGCGCGACTGCTCGGGCAAGAACAAGCCCGAACAATCGACGAGGTAGACCGTGGGCAGGCGCAGGCGCAAGGCCATGGTCTGGGCCCGCTCGATCTTCTCGGGGGTCTGCGGCCACCACGAGCCCGAGGCCACGGTATTGTCGTTGGCGATGACCATGCACCAGCGGCCCTCGATCTGGGCGAAGGCCGTGACCACGCCGGCGCCGGGCGACTCGAGATCGCGCTCGCCGAATGTTAACCCCCAATTGACGAATGTGCCGACCTCGAACACCTCCGTGCCTGGGTCGATCAATTGGGCGAGCCGCTCGCGGGCGCTGAGCTTGCCGCGCTGGTGGAGGCGCTCGAGGTATTTGGGGCCCCAGCCCGCGTGGACCTGCTCGCGGCGCTCGGCGAGCACCTGCTCGCGCGCGGCGAGGGTCTCGCGATACTCCTGAAAGGTCCGGTCGTCACAGACCTGATCGCGGGGGGAGCCGATGGGCGACAACGGGACGATAGCCATGGCGGGTTCGCTCGTAGTTCAGCAGGGGTTAGCGCGGGCCGGTGGCGAAGCCTGGGATCGCCCGGGTGTCGTAGCGGTTCGCGCGAAAGTCTGGATCCCGGAGGATCTGGAGGTGCATCGGGATCGTGGTCGCGACGCCCTCGCAGCGCAGCTGCTCGAGGGCGAGGATCATCTGGTCGCAGGCCGCGTCGCGGTCGATGCCCCAGGTGATCACCTTGCAGATCAGGCTGTCGTAAAATGGCGGGACCTCGTAGCCGGCGCGCACGTGCGTGTCGACCCGGATCTTGTCCGCGCCGAAGCCCTCGATCGCGCCCGCGGGCAGCGCCCACTCGCGGATCACCCCGGGCGAGGGCCTAAAATCATTGTTGGGATCTTCGGCGTTGATCCGGCACTCGATCGCGTGGCCGCGCAGGGTAAGGTCGGCCTGGGTGATCGAGAGCGGGTGGCCGGCCGCGACGAGGATCTGCTCGCGGACCAGGTCGACGCCGCTGCGCATCTCGGACACGCAATGCTCGACCTGCAAGCGCGTGTTCATCTCCATGAACCGCAGGACCGGTTGCGCTGCCCCGGACTGGTCGAGCAAAAATTCGATGGTCCCCGCGCCGACATAGCCAATCGCCCGGGTCGCCTCGACCGCGGCCGCCAAGCTCCGCTCGCGCTCGGCCGCGGGCAGCACCGGCGCCGGCGACTCTTCGATCAGCTTTTGGTGGTTGCGCTGGACCGTGCAATCGCGCTCGCCGAGGTGCACGACGTTGCCGTAGCGATCGGCGATCACCTGGATCTCCACGTGGCGCCCGCCCTCGATCAGCTTCTCGAGGTACAGCCGGCCATCGCCGAAGGCCGCGAGCGCCTCGGCGCCGGCCTGCGACCAAGCCTGCTCGAGATCGTTGGCCGTCCGGGCCACACGCATGCCCTTGCCGCCGCCGCCGCTCTCGGCCTTGAGCAGCACCGGGTAACCGACGGCCTCGGCGACCGCCCGGGCTTCTTCGAGGTTGGCCAAGATCCCCTCACTGCCGGGGATCAGCGTCAGCCCGGCCGCGCCCATCGCCCGCTTCGCCGGGGTCTTCTTGCCCATCAGGTGCATCACGTGCGCCGGCGGGCCGATGAAGGTGATCCCATGCTGCTCGCACAGCCCCGCGAACACGGGGTTCTCGGCGAGGAAGCCCCAGCCCGGGTGCAGGGCCGTGCAGCCGCTTTGACGGGCGGCTTGAACCACGCGCTCGAGCGACAGGTAGCTGTGAGTCGAGCGCGCTGGACCGAGCACGACCTGCTCGCGACCTTCGGTCCACGGCGCGTCGCGGTCGGCCGCCGAGACGCCGAACACCGGGGTGATCCCGAGCTCGTCGCAGGTCCTGGTGATCCGGACGGCGACCTCGCCGCGGTTGGCGATGAACAGGCGGTGAAAGCCGGCCATGGGCGCGCAAGGTATCACAGCCGCCAAGGCGACGGGCGTCGAGACGATGCCGACATCTGCGCGGCACGGGACCCGCGTCGAAACCGCCTGCGGCTGCGCGACTGGCCCGTGCTCAGTCGCCGGCTCACGGCGGCGCGACGATCAGCACCAAGACGGCCGCGATTCCTGCAAACGGCCGCGAGGCCAGCTCCAAAACGACATCGATGGGAGGATGCCGAGGCGTCGCCGATGCGTCATGAGGTGCTTGCCCTCGGCATTCATGACATTCACCACACGCCGGTGGGCAGGTCAGCATCGTCGGGGAGCGTAGCAAGGTTGCGGGCGCTGTGATCGCGTAAAACACCAATGACATAGGCTGCTACGCTCCAGCGTGCCCGGGACCCCCAGCCACCACCTGGCCTATCGATTGTCCGGCGTCGCCCGGCCCGTTGATCCGAATTATCCGACCAACAAGGCCGTGCTGATCTTGGCCCCGCTCGTGTTGATCCTCGCTGGGGTCTGGTCGCTGGTTCAGGGCGCGAGCCTGGTCGACGCCGGGCTCGCCGGGCTCAACGCCGGGCTCGTCGTGTTCCTGTGCTGGGCGCTGACCCGCGAGCTGACGCCCGACGACAACCCGGCCGCGTTCCTCGCCGTAGTGATCGCCCTCGCGGCGTGGGCCCGCGTCGGCCCCCAGTCGATCTGGATGCTGGCCGCGGCGCTGATCGCCGCGCGCTTGGTCAACCGCAGCACCGGCTTGCCGGCCAAGCTCAGCGACTCGATCGTCGTGGCGATCGGCTTTGGTCTGCTGACGTGGTTCGTGAGCTGGACCGCCGGCGTGGTCGGAGCCGTGGCGCTGAGCCTCGATGCCCTGCTGCCGAGCAAGCTCGAGTCGCGCCGGCGTCACCTGGGCTTCGCCGCCGCCGTCGCGCTCGTCGTCGCCGCGCGGGTGCTCGTGGGGATCGACCCGGTCGTGGTCCCGGCCCACCTGCCCGTGTTTGCGAGCATCGCCACGCTCGGGGTCCTGGCGATCGTCTGCTACCCAACGCCGAGTTCGACCTGCGACATCAACTCCACGCCGCTGACCCGCGCCCGGGTCCGCGCGGGCTTGGCCATGGGCGTGCTCACGGCCGCGCTGGTCAGCCTCGACGGCGGCATCCCCCTCCAGCAGGTCGCGGCCGTGTGGGCCTGCGTGCTCGCGGTCGGCTTGGGCTTGCCCTTGGTCTGGATGGGTCGGCTTCGCCAGCGACGGGCGGGCTGACTCGCTCAGTCCTTCGGGCCTCAGTCCTTCGGAATAGCGGCCGCGTCCTTCAAGAAGCGCGCGAGCCCGAGGTCCGTGAGCGGGTGTTGGATCAGCTTGTTGATCACCGCGAAGGGGATCGTCGCGACGTCGGCGCGCAGGCGCAGGGCCTCGACCACGTGCATCGGCGAGCGGACCGAGGCGACCAGGACCTTGGTCTCGAGATCGTAGTTGTCGTACATGTCGACGATCTGCTCGATCAGGGCCATGCCGTCGTGGCCGATGTCGTCGAGGCGGCCGACGAAGGGCGAGATGTAGGTCGCCCCAGCCTTGGCCGCGAGCAGGGCCTGCAGCGGCGAGAAGCACAGGGTCACGTTGGTCTTGATGCCCTCGTCGGTCAGGGTGTTGACCGCCCGGATCCCGGCTTCGATCAGCGGGATCTTGACCACGATGTTGGGCGCGATCGTGGCGAGCTCGCGGGCCTCGTCGAGCATCGTGTCGTAGTCCGTGCTCAGGACCTCGGCGCTGACCGGGCCACGCACGATCTCGCAGATCTCGGCGAGGACCTCGCGCATCTTCTTGCCGGTCTGTGCGACGAGCGTGGGGTTGGTGGTCACGCCGTCGAGCACGCCCATGGCTTGCGCGGCGGCGATCTCTTTGATGTCTGCGGTGTCGATGAACAGCTGCATGGTTGGTCCCGGGGGCGGGTTTACGCCGATCGGGCTCGCCGCGCAACGGCTCGCGGCGGGCTGGCCGCCGCTGCTTGGCGCGCGCTCGTCTGCTGTTGGCGGCCGTTCACGCCGACGCCACCACGCGGGGGGCAATTGCGTTGGTTTGGCTGCCCGGCAAACTGGGTTCAAAAACTGCACGAACGTAAACGCCCTCGCCTCACCAAACAAAAGCTCGACATCGCCAAAGTCGGTCTCGCTATGGCCACGCACTTCGTCGATAGTTTGCTCGACGCGAACGACCGGGGCGCCGTTTGGGCCCCATACTCCGCGATCCAGATTTCTCGGTCCACTTCGACCCCCTCGAGCTCCCGGTCCGCGGCTGGTTCCGGCGCCTTCTGATCTGAGCCGCGCGGCACTAGCAGCCCGTGGCGCAATCCCTCACGCCGCCTCGCTTGGTCTTTCCGACGAGGGCGTTGTCGCCGAAACTTGTAGTACGCCCGGTACAACTGCGTTTCGGCTCCTAGCCCTCGCCGAAAA
>Ga0114946_10001087_pt1 | contig 18655 bp, 16 predicted proteins | sample WalLakDeSediment_FD_88676 | JGI IMG/M metagenome (GOLD analysis project Ga0114946, IMG submission 88676) | Lake sediment microbial communities from Walker lake, Nevada to study Microbial Dark Matter (Phase II) - Walker Lake 11/02/13 Deep Sediment | ecosystem: Environmental > Aquatic >...
AAGCGCGAGGCGAACGAGTAGGGAGCGCTGAAGGCACCACTGAGCAGGGCGACGGTGCCGTCGCCGCCCTTCAGGTTGCCGCGCCAGACGCCGGTCGCTGAACGGACGGGCATGGGTGGTCTCCTCTCGCGCGCGGGGCGCGCCGCGGCTTCCGGGCTGGTGGCCGAGCGACCCCGGCCGCCGCCGCCGCAGGGATAGACTACCAGGATGCCCCTCCGCGTCCAGGCGCCCTTCGTCCCCAGCGGCGACCAGCCCGAAGCCATCCGCGGCCTGGTGGCCGGCCTCGGCGACGGCCTGCGCTTCCAGACGCTGCTCGGCGCCACCGGCACCGGCAAGACCTTCACGATGGCCCAGGTGATCGAGGCGACCCAGCGGCCGGCGTTGGTGCTGGCCCCGAACAAGATCCTGACGGCCCAGCTGGCCGCCGAGTTCCGCGACGTCTTCCCCGACGCGGCGGTCGAGATGTTCATCTCCTACTACGACTACTACCAGCCCGAGGCGTACGTGCCCGCGCGCGACCTGTTCATCGAGAAGGACGCGAACATCAACCACGAGCTCGAGCGCCTGCGGCACTCGACCACCCGCAGCCTGCTGACCCGCCGCGACGTCGTGGTCGTCGCCTCGGTGTCGGCCATCTACGGCCTCGGGTCGCCCACCGAGTACGCCCGGCTCAACCTGGTGCTGGCCCCCGGCGTGCGCATGGACCGCGATGCGCTGTTGGGGCGCCTGGTGCAGCAGCAGTACGAGCGCAACGACGTCGAACTGGCGCCGGGGCGCTTCCGCGCGCGGGGCGACGTCGTCGAGGTGTGGCCCGCCTACGACGAGTCGCCGGTGCGGATCGAGCTGTGGGGCGACGAGGTGGACGCGCTCAGCGTGATCGACCCCGTCACCGGCGACGCGACGCGCCCCCTCACGGGGCTGACCGTCTTCCCCGCCAAGCACTACGTGACGCCGTTCGAGACCCTGCGACCCGCGGTGGAGCGGATCGAGGCCGACTTGCACGACCGCCTGCGCTTCTTCGAGCGCAGCGGCAAGCTGCTCGAGCAGCAGCGACTGCGCGAGCGCACCATGTACGACGTCGAGATGCTCCGCACCCTCGGCTACTGCAGCGGCATCGAGAACTACTCGCGCTACCTCGACGGGCGGGCGCCCGGCGAGCCGCCCTTCACCCTTCTCGATTACCTCCCCGACGACGCGCTCGTGTTCCTGGACGAGTCGCACGTGATGGTGCCGCAGATCCGCGGCATGTACAACGGCGACCAGGCGCGCAAGCGGACGCTGGTGGACTACGGCTTCCGGCTGCCCGCGGCGCTCGACAACCGGCCGCTGCAGCAGGAGGAGTTCTTCGACCGGGTCGGCCAGGTGGTGTTCGTCTCCGCGACGCCGGCCGAGCAGGAGCTGCGCATGTCCGATCAGGTGGTGGAGCAGGTGATCCGCCCCACCGGCCTGGTCGATCCGAGCGTGGTGGTGCGGCCGTCGCGCGGGCAGATCGACGACCTCATCTTCGCCGCCCGCGAGCGGGTGAAGGCGAGCGAACGCGTGCTCGTGACCACCCTGACCAAGCGCATGGCAGAGGACCTCACCGAGTACCTCGCCGAGCAGGGCATCCGCGTGCGCTACATGCACAGCGACATCGATGCGGTGGAGCGCCAGGTGATCATCCGCGACCTGCGCCTCGGCCACTTCGACGTGCTGGTCGGCATCAACCTCCTGCGCGAGGGGCTCGACCTCCCCGAGGTGTCGCTGGTGGCCATCCTCGACGCCGACAAGACCGGCTTCCTGCGCAGCGAGCGCAGCCTGATCCAGACGATCGGCCGCGCCGCCCGCAACGTCCACGGCGAGGTGATCCTCTACGCCGACGAGGTCAGCGACGCCATGCGCGCCGCCATCGCGGAGACCGACCGCCGGCGCGCGAAGCAGCTGGCCTACAACGAGCGTCACGGGATCACCCCCGAGACGATTCGCAAGCGCATCCAGGAGGTCATCCGCGGCGACGCCGCGGCGGATGTGGGGGACGCCCCGGTCGCGCCGGTGGCGCCGTGGGAGCGGGAGCTGCTCGAGGACGACCTGCGGCAGGAGCTGGCGCTGCTCGAGAACGAGATGTGGAGCGCCTCCGAGGCCCTCGACTTCGAGAAGGCGGCGGCGGTGCGCGACCGCATCCGCGAGCTGGAGGCGCGGCTCATGGGTCGCGAACTGAGGCTGCCACAGCTGCCGCCGAAGGGGCCCGGCCCCGGCGGCGGCAAGGGCGCCGCCCGCGCCCCAGGGCGTCGCGGCCTGCGCGCGTGACGCGGATGGGTGCGTGGTACCGTGCGCGGGTGGAGGCGCCGGGTGACGTTCCAAGTCGGTGATCTCGTCGTGTACCCGACGCAGGGTGCCGGCGTCGTCCAGGAGCGCACCACGCGCGAGGTGCTGGGCCAGACGCACGAGTACCTCAAGGTCGTCTTCGTCAAGGGCGACATGGAGGTGCTCGTCCCCCTCCGGCGGGGCCAGGAGGTGGGCCTGCGTCACACGATCGGCGCCGACGAGGTGGAGCGGCTGTTCGAAGCGATCGTCAAGGGCGACCTCAACCTGCCGCTGCAGTGGCCACCGCGCTACCGCGTCGAGCAGGAGATCCTCGGCCGCGGTGGCGCGTACGAGCTGGCGCGGCTGATCGGCGTGCTCGCTCGCCGCGACCTCGAGAAGGGCCTCGCCGCGACCGAGCGCGAGGTCCTCGACACCGCCAAGTCGATGCTGGCCTCCGAGCTCGCGATCGTCACCGGCACCGACCTCGGCGGCGCCCTGGAGCGCCTCGATGCCGTCGTCACGGACCGCGTCGGCCGCGGCTGAGGCGCCGCCGCAGACGCCCGACCTCACGTCGCCGCGGGTCGTCCGCGAGCTCTTGCAGCGCCATGGCCTGACCGCCGACAAGTCCCTGGGTCAGCACTTCCTGATCGATCGCGCGCCGCTCGGCGCGATCGTCTCGGCCGCCGAGTTGGCGCCCGACGACGAGGCGTGGGAGGTGGGTCCCGGCCTCGGGACGCTGACGGTGGAGCTCGCCCGCCGCGTACGGCGGGTCGTGACCGTCGAACTCGACCGCCGGCTGCTCCCGCTCCTGGCCGAGACCCTCGCCCCCTGGCCGCACGTCGAGGTCGTGCGGGCCGACGCCCTGCGCGTCGACCTGGAGCGGGCCGCCGCCGGCGCCGTGTTCGTGGCCAACCTCCCCTACCAGGTCGGCACCGGCGTCCTCTCGCGCGTCCTCGCCTGCGGCCGCTTCAGGCGGGCGGTGGTGCTGGTGCAGAAGGAGGTCGCCGACCGGCTGGTGGCCGCTCCCGGCAGCGCCCCGTACGGCAGCCTGTCGCTGTGGGTGGCCCACCACGGCCGCGCGAGGATCGTGCGCCGCGTGCCGCCGGCGCCTTCCTGCCGCCGCCGCGCGTCACCTCGGCCGTCGTGCGCGTCGACCTGGACCCGGCGGCGATCCCCGATCCGTGGACCTTCGCCGTGGTGCGCGACGGCTTCCGCCACCGGCGCAAGACGCTCCTCGCCAACCTGCGCGCCGCCGGCGACGACCCCGCCCGCGTCCTGAACGCGATGGCCGCGCTGGCGTTGGACCCCCGCGCGCGGGCCGAGACGCTCGACCTGGGGACCTTCCGGCGGCTCGCACGCCTGCTCCGTCCGGCGCCGGGCCAGCGCGCGGACGAGGGGTGACACGCGCGCCGGCGCCACGGGGCGTATACTGCGCGGGCGACACGCGGGGAAACCGTCGGACGCCACCCGGGGCCAGGCCCCGGTAGGAGAACGCTGCATGGCCCAGTTGCTGGTGATCGGCGACGCCACCGTCGACCAGATGTACTTCATCGATGCGCTGCCCGAGTCGGGCGGCGAGGTGAGCGCCACGCTCGCCGTCATGGAGCCGGGCGGCTCCGGCGGGACCATGGCGACCGCGCTGGCCCGCCTGGGGCACGACGTCGCGATCGCGACCCGCGTCGGGACCGGTCCGTTCTCCTCGCTGGCGCTCAAGCACCTGCGCTCCTCCGGTGCCGACCTCAGCTTGGTGCAGGCGGACCCGCACCTGCAGACGAGCAACGTCACCATCCTGGTGACGCCGGACGGCCAGCGCACGATGATCGGGGCGGCCGGCGCCTCGCGCGAGCTCGACGCCCGCGCCCTGCGACCGGAACACGTGGTCCACCGCGACGCGCTGGTCGTCAGCGCGTACAGCCTGGTGACCGGCCCCCAGCGCACCTATGCGCTGCGCGCGCTGCAGCTGGCGAAGAACGCCGGTGTGCGGGTGTTCGTGGACATGGGCACGGGCGCCGTCAACGCCCTGCAGGACGGGCTGGTTCCGCTCCTGGACGGCGTCGAGGTGGTCCTGATGAACGAGCGCGAGCTTTTCAAGCTCACGGGCGAGAGTTCGATCTCCGACGCCGTGTCCGGCCTCCGCGCACGCGGCATCGAACAGGTGGTCGTGAAGGTCGGTGAGATGGGCTCGATCGTGGTCACACCCGAGCGCTCGGAGCTGGTCGAGGCGTTCGAGATCGACGGCGTCGTGGACACCACGGGCGCCGGCGACGTCTACGCGGCGACCTTCGTCGGCGCCCTGCTCGACGGGCACGACCTGTACGAGGCGGCATGGCTGGCGAACGTGGCGGGCGCCCTCACGACCCGCGAGATCGGCGCCCAACGGGTGGTCATCGACCGCGCCATGCTCGTGCGACACGCCCAGCTGGGCAGCGAGACCGCGGCGCCCATCACCGGGCGGCGGTGACCGGCGCGCGCCGCGCCCACCCGCACGCGCTCCAGACGATCGTGGCGCTGGCCCTGCTGCTGGCGGCCGAGGTCCTCGACGTGGCGCGCGCGAGCGAGCCGCCGGTGGCGGGCTCGTCGGCCCGCTTCGAGGTGGCCTGGAGACTCGTCCATGAGCGCTACTGGGACCTGAGCCTCAGCGCGATCGACTGGGACGACGCGCGGCGGGCGTTCGGCGCCCGAACGGTGGCCGACGAGGCCGCGCTCGACGACCTGCTGGTGGAGATGTACGAGGCCATCGGCGACGACCACAGCCGCTACCTGCCGGCCGCTCGGGTCGCGGAGCAGCGCGAGGCCCTGGGCGACCTGCCCTGCATCGGCTACTTCGGCCAGGGCGTGGGGGCCGGCGGCAGCGAGGCCGCCGACGCGCCGCCGGGGCTCCGGTCCGCCGGCCCCGTCACCTTCGGCGCCTGGCCCGACGGCATCGGCTACCTGCGCGTCGGCGACCTGGTGCAGGCCGGCGTCGCCGACGGCGTGCGCCAGGCCGTGATCGAGCTCGAGCGGGGCGGTGCCGCGGCGCTCGTCCTCGACCTGCGCGGCAACCCCGGCGGCCGGCTGGTGACCATGATGCAGGTCGCCGGCGTGTTCACCCGCGGCCTGCTGTGGCGCGCGCTCACCCGCTGGTCGCTGCCGCTCCCTTACCCCGCGCTGGGCACGCCCGCGACGTCGCTGCCGCTGGCGGTGCTGGTCGATGGCGACGTGCACAGCGCCGCCGAGGGGCTCGCCGGCGCCCTGCAGGCGCAGGGGCGGGCCCTGGTGGTCGGCGCCACGACCGCGGGCAACGTGGAGGCGGTGCTGCCGTTCTGCCTGCGGGACGGCGCCCAGGCCTGGATCGCCACGGGGGTCCTGGCGCCGCTCGGTGCCCCCACCTGGGAGGGTCGGGGCGTGGTCCCCGATCTCCCCACCGACCCGGGTTCCGCGACGGACATCGCTCGCGCCGCGCTCCTCGCGCGATGAACGTCGGCGACCCGCCGCGCCGGTGGTCGGCCGGGCTGTGGGGGGTGGCGGTGCCGAGCGACACCCCACCGCCGTGGCAGGGCACCAACGCCTACCTCATCGGCGGTCAGGGCGTCGGCTGGCTGGTGGACCCGGGCGGCGCCGGCGACGCGGCCGACGCGGCCATCGACGCGCTGCTGACCGCGGCCGGCCTGCGGACGCTCAAGGGCGTGCTGCTCACGCACACGCATCACGACCACCTGGCAGGCGTGCCGGGGGTCCTGCGGCGGCACGGGCCGGTCGACGTCCTGCTCCATCGCGTCGGCCTGCGCCGCCTGCCCGAGCGCCTCGCGGGCCGCCTGCCGCCGGGCGCGCGCGCCCGGCCGCTGTCGCCGGGCCGGCGTCTCGTGGCGGGCCCGGTGGTGCTCGAGGCGATCGACACGCCCGGCCACGCGTCCGACCACCTCGCGTTCTGGCTGCCCGACGACCGCACCTTGGTGGCCGGCGACCTCGTCGCCGGGCGCGGCTCCTCGTGGGTGGGCCTGCCCGACGGCGACGTCGCGGACTACCTCGACGCGGTGGCGCGCGCGGCCGCCCTCGACCCGGTGCTGGTGGCGCCGGCCCACGGGCCCCCGCGAACGGACGGGCGCCGCGTCCTCGACGAGGCACGCGCCCATCGGCTCGAACGCGAGCGCGAGGTGTGGGCGGCACTGGCCGCCGGGCCGGCGACGCTCGAGGCGCTGCGGGCGGCGGTCTACCCCGGGATCGACCCGCGCGCGCACGACCTGGCCGAACGTTCGCTGCTGGCGCACCTGCGCAAGCTCATGCACGAGGCCCGCGTCATGCACCTAGGCGGCGACGAGCGGGGTCCGTTCGCGCGCGCGCCGGGCGCCTGATCTCCCGGCGCAACGCGCTCAGCGTCGGCGCCAGCGCCGTCTCCGCGCGCGGCGCCGCCGCGAGCGCGGCCAGGACCTCGTCCTCGACCGCCACGCCGGGTAGCGCGCGCGCGACCACCTCCGGGAACTTCGCGGGGTGCGCCGTCGCGAGCACCAGCCAGGCGCCGGGCGCGGGTCCGCCCCGCTCGTCCCCGGCGACGCACTGGCGGGCCCCGCCGGCGCGTCGGCGGATTCGGTCGGCCACCTCGAGCCCGACGGCGGTGTGCGGGCACACCACCACGCCCGTCCGCCGGTGGGTCTCGGCGATACGCGCGAGGGTGGCCGCGTCGTCGACCCGCTCCGCGGTCAGCGGCACGGGCGGGCGATCGCCCCACAGGGCGTGCAGGCGCTCGAAGTTCGACGGTGCCCCGACGTCCATGGCGTTCGACAGGGTCGCCACCGTCGGGGGGAAGTCGAACGGCGCCCGGCGGCCGGCGAGGCGCTCCGCCAGGTAGGCGTTGGCGTTGTGGGCCGCCACGAGGCGCGCCGGAGCGGCGCCCATCGCGGCCGCCAACAGCCCCGCCGCCAGGTCGCCGAGGTTGCCGGACGGGACGACGACCGCCGTCTGGGCCGGGTCGACGCCGGCCTGCGCGAGCTGCGCGAGGCCCCACACGTGGAAGGCGGCCTGCGGCAGCCAGCGCCCGAGGTTGATGCTGTTCGCACTGGTGAGCGGCAGGTCGCTCAGAGCGGGGTCGCGGAACGCCTCCTTCACCAGCCGCTGGCAGTCGTCGAAGCTCCCGTCCACGGCCAACGCGCGCACGCCGGGGCGCACGGCGGTGAGTTGCGCGCGCTGCACCGGGCTGACCCCCGCGCGGGGGAACAGGACGATCACCTCGAGGCCGGGGACGCCCGCCATACCGGCCGCCACGGCGCCGCCGGTGTCGCCCGAGGTGGCGACCAGCACCAGCGCTCGACGCCCGTGGCGCGCGAGGGCGCGCGCCCACCAGCGGCCCAGGGTGCGGGCGGCGACGTCCTTGAACGCCCGGGTGGGGCCATGGAACAGCTCCAGCAGCCAGGTGGCGTCGTCCAGCCGGCGCAGCGGAACTACGAAGTCCATGGCGGCGCGGGCGTCGGCCAGCCAGCCGGGCGCCTCGTCCGCCTCGAACCAGGGCGCCAGCGTCGCCTCGGCGGCGTCGGCCAACGATCCGGCCGCCCGCCAACCCGGCGCGATCGCGGGGATCCGGTCGGGCACGTACAGGCCACCGTCCGGCGCCAGGCCGCCCAGCAGGGCGGTCTCGAACGGCACGCCGCGCCCCTGGAGATCGCGGGTGCTGACGAAGCCGGGGGCGCCCGTCATGCCGACGGCACGAGCCGCTCCGCGGGGCTCGGCCCGCGCTCGCCACGGGCGGCCTGCAGGACGTCGGCCAGCACCGCGCTGGCCGTCACCTCCGCGCCCGCGCCCGGCCCGGCGATCCACACCTCGCCGACGGCATCGCCCCGATAGACGAGCGCGTTGCGACCGTCGGCCAGGAACGCCAACGGATGGTCGGCGGCGACGGCGCGGGGCTCGACGCCCACCCGCCAACCGCCGGCCCCGTCGGGCTCGACGAAGGCGACCAGCCGCATCCGCCGTCCGGCGGCCCGCGCGGCCCGAACCGCGTCGGGCGTCAGGTGGCGGACGCCGCGCACGTGCGGCCGCACGGCCGACCACGCGAGGTCCGGGTCGACGGCCAGCCGCGCGAGGACGGTGACCTTGTGGGCGGCGTCCCAGCCGTCGACATCGAGCGACGGGTCGGCCTCGGCGAAACCCAGGCGCTGCGCCTCCGCCAGCGCGTCCGCGAAGGCCACGCCCCGCTCCAGCTCGCCGATCAGGAAGGCGCAAGTCCCGCTGAGCACCGCCTCCAGCGACCGCATGCGCGACCCGCGCAGCGCACCGGCGAGCGGCCCCACCGCCGGCGTCCCCGCCATCACCGCGGCCTCGAAGCCGACGCGCCCCGCCTCGACCCACGGGCGCCAGGTCGCCCAGCGCTCGGCCAGCGCGGCCTTGTTGGCGGTGACGAGGCGCGCACCGCGTGCGGCGGCCGCGGCCATGAGCCGGGTCGGCAGCTCGATGCCCCCCAGCAGCTCCACGACGATGTCGGCGTCGGCCAGCGCCTCCTCCGGATCGGTCGTCAACCGCGGCGGCCGCGCGCCCAGGTCGCGCGGCCGCTCGGGGTCGCGCACCAGCACGGCCGTGACGGCCAGCCGCGGGTGACGGGCCAGCAGGCGCAGCAGCGCGGCGCCGACCGATCCGGCCCCGAGCACGCCGACGCGCACGGTGTCGGGGTCGGCGACGGGCATGGCCGCGAGGCTACCACGCACCGGCGGCCGGCCGCGGACGGGGTCGCGCGTGGCGCCGCGCGTGCGCCCCACCCTGCTAGACTCATGCGCTCGTGGCGACGCCGGCGGTGGCAACGCGTCGTCGCCCGCGCACGGACCCTAGGAGCGACCCATGTTCGGAATCGGCATCGTCGGCCTACCCAACGTCGGCAAGAGCACCCTGTTCAACGCCATCACCCGTGCCCGGGTCGAGGCTTCCAACTACCCGTTCGCCACCATCGACCGCAACGTGGGCGTGGTGGCCGTGCCCGACCCGCGGCTCGACACGCTGGCGCGGCTGTTCACCAAGGGCGAGCGCGTGCCCCCGATCGTGCCCACCACCGTCGAGTTCGTCGACATCGCCGGACTGGTGGCGGGCGCCCACAAGGGCGAGGGCCTCGGGAACCAGTTCCTCGGCCACATCCGCGAGGTGGCGGCCGTGGCCCACGTCGTGCGCTGCTTCGACGATGCCAACGTCGTCCACGTGGGCGGCCGCATCGACCCGGTCGCCGACATCGACACGATCGAGACCGAACTGGCGCTGGCCGACCTCGCCACGCTGGAGCGCCGCGCCGAGCGCCTGCGCCGCGCCGCCAAGGGCGGCCACGCTGAGGAGGCCGAGACCCTGGCCCAGGTCGAGGCGCTGCGGACCGCCCTCGCCGACGGGCGCCAGGCCCGCGCCACCGGGCTGCCGATCCCGGACGACCTGCGGCTGCTGACCGCCAAGCCGGTCGTGTTCGTCTGCAACGTCCCCGAAGGCGACGTCGTCCGGGGGAACGCCTACGTGGACGGCGTGCGCGCCCGCGCGGCCGCCGAGGGCGCGGCGGTCGCCGTCGTATCCGCCAAGATCGAACAGGAACTCGGTGAGCTCGACGACGACGAGGCCATCGCCTTCCTGGCCGACCTCGGGCTGCGGCAGCGCGGCCTGGACCGCCTCATCGCCAAGGGCTACGAGGTGCTCGGGCTCGAGACCTTCCTCACCGTCAGCGAGAAGGAGGTCTGCGCCTGGGCGGTGACCCGCGGCACCAAGGCGGCGCAGGCGGCGGGCACCATCCACTCGGACTTCGAGCGCGGCTTCATCCGGGCGGAGGTCGTCAGCTTCGACCGCCTGGCCGACGCCGGAAGCCTGGCCGCCGCCCGCGCCCGCGGCTGGCTGCGCACCGAAGGCAAGGAGTACGTCGTCGTGGACGGCGACGTCATCCACTTCCTGTTCAACGTGTAGCTGCGTGGGTCGCGCCCAGGGCGACCCCCACCCCAGCTAGAACACGGGCCCCACGCGGAACGAGAAGACGCCGCCGGGGTGACGGTGCGAGAAGCCGTAATCGAAGCGCAGCGCCGGCAGGGACACGCCCCCGAAGCCCAGGTTGATCTGCACACCGGCGCCCACGCCACCGAACAGCGGCGCAGCGTCCTGCGCGAACCCCGGCACGTTCGACGCGTACCCCAGGTCGGCGAAGACGATGCCGACGATGGTCTCGGTGGCCACGGTGGAGAAGCCGAAGTCGTAGCGGTACTCCACCGACGAGGTGAGGTAGGTCCGCGACAGGTCGAAGTCGACATCGCGGTAGCCGCGCACCTCGGTCGCCTCGACCGGCACCCGGCCCACCCGGAAGCGGCGGTTGGCGGGGTACCCGTCACCGAACTGGTGGCCGAAGCTCAGCCGCACGGCGAACACGTGGTTGCGATCCTCGATCTCGTCGATGTGATCGGCCAGCGCGACGTAGGTCTTGACCCCCGCCTGCACCTGCTGGAACACGTACGGCGCGCGCTCGCCGGTGTCCGCGTCGCGCTGATCGTTCCCCCACCCGACGCCCAGCGCCAGGCTGGCGGCGATGCCCTCGCGCGGGAAGGCCTCGCTGTCGCGGTTGTCGAACGCGAGCGTCGCCGAGGTGAAGGCGTTGAGCCCACCCTGCGGCAGGAACGCCTCGGCGACCTCCGCCGGCAACGCGCAGCGACTCGCGTTGGTGACGAGGCCGTCGTCATCGAACGCGCACGCCTCGCGCGGGGGCTCCAGCCGGTAGTCGTCGAACGTGCCGCGGGCCGCCACGACCAGGTCGGTGAACGGCAGCACGCGACGCCCGACGGAGAAGCTCGCGCCGGACGAGCGCACCAGGTACTCGCCCACCGGGACGCGGGTGCCGTCGGCGTCGGGCAGGCCGGGGTAGGCGACCTCGAAGCGGCCGTCGGCCGTGAGCGGTTGGTTGACGTCGACCCGCGAGAACAGCGACAGCGTCAGGCTGGTGGGGACCTCCTGCAGGTCGAGGATGGGCACGTCGAGCCAGGGCACCGCGTAGCGCACGCTCGCGCCGAACTGCAGCCCCAGGTCGCTGGTGAGCGCCTCCACCTCGGCCGACAGGTTGTGCGCCAGGCCCCACAGGTTCGACTCCGCGTACGAGACGCTGGCCGAGAACCCCGTCTCCGTGCTGTACTGGGCGCCCGGCTGCAGGAGGCCGGTGGTGTTGGCGCGCATGACCAGCTCGACGACCGCCAGCCCGGGTTCGTCGGCGGCCACCAGCAGGCGGTTGACTGGCGTGACCACGCCCAGGCGGGCCAAGCGCCGCAGGCCGTCGTCGATCCTCCGCAGGTCCACCAGTTCGCCCGGCTCGGGCAGGTAGCGGGTGACGACGCGGTCGACCGTGCGGCCGGGCGCGCCGTCGTAGACGATCTCGTAACCGGCGATTCGCACCTCCGTGACGCGCTGCACGTAGGTGCCGTCGAGGTAGTTGTACGAGGCGCGCCCCTCGATCACGACGCCCTCGGCGTCGTAGGCGGCGCGCAGTCGGAGGAAGTCCTCGTCGGCGAGCGCGGACGTGAAGGTGTCGCCCTCGCGCAAGGCGAAGAGCTCGATGAGCGCGTCGTCGTCCAGCCGCGTGTTGCCCTCGACGACCACCCGGTCGATGGGCCCGGCCGTGTCGGGCGCGCCGACCGCGAACCGCACCCGCACGGCGCCCGCCGCCGTGGCGAGCGTCTCGATGCGCACGTCGGACGAGCGCCCCGCGACCAGCCGCCGCACGTTCTCCAGCAGGACGTCATAGTTGAACAGGTCGCCGACCTTCAGGCTCAGCGCCGAGGCGTCGACCCCCAGGGCGACCGTGTCGAAGGCGGCGATCCGCAGCTCGCGGAACCGAACCGTCAGGTGCCCGTTCTCCAGCGCGCTGCGCTCCAGGTCGACGCCGCTCTGCCGCAGGCCGGCCTCGCGGTAGCGAGCCGCGACCACGTCGACCGCCTGGCGGTAGAGGCCGAAATCGAAGGTGTCCTGGTCCTCGAGGCGCGCGAAGAGCCGCGCGAGCTCGTCCTCGCCCAGGACGGTCGAGTCCTCGAACGTGATCCGCCGCAGCGTGGCGCGCTCGTCGACCACGTAGCGCAGCCGGATCGGGGTGCGGCCGTTGACCGGTGGCACACCCGACGCCTGCAGGACCTCGAGCGAAACGTCGACGTCGTACGGCAACCCGACCGAGCGGTAGATGCGTTGCAGGGTCGCCACGGCCCGCTCGGCCCGCAGCGCGTTGAGCGTTCGGCCGGGATCGAGGAGGTGCTCGGCGACGATCGCGTCGCGCAGCTGCTGCGCGGCCAGCAGTTCGGCGCCCACGACCTCGACCTCGGCTACGGCCGGGTTCTCGCGCACGCGCACGATCAGCACGGGCCCGGCACCTCGGTCCTCGAGCGTGACCGTGACCTCCTCGAACGTGCCCAACGCGTAGACGCGGTTGCGCTCCGCCTCGAGGTCCACGCGCTCGGCCTGCGTGCCGGCGCGCGCCGCCACGATCGTCCGCACGATGTCGGCGAAGGCGCTGGTCCCCTCGACCCGCACCTCGAGGAGCGGTCCCCGCACGGTGGGGGGCGTGCCCTGGGCGACGGCGGCGCCGGAGAGGCACAGGAGAAGGAGGACGAACGGTCGAAGTCGCTGCATATCGGCGAGTCTACAGACCTCGCGTGAGAAGCCGTTCGGCCGCGCCGACGCCAACCGTGGCGGGCGCGCAGCCGACGGACCGCGGGGCCGAACCGCACCGCCCTGCTACGATGCCGCCATGCCCCCGTTCAGCCCCGAAGGAACGCCCGCCGCACCGACCGAAGACGCCGCCGTGCCCACGGCCGTCCGGCCGGAGCACGTGGGGCCGGCCGCGGTGCGGTCCGCCGGCGCGGCGGCCGAGGCGCTGCGGTCGGCGCCCGGCCTAGACCGCGGGCTGCTCGACGGCGTCGACGTCGCCCTGATCCTCGGCTCGGGCCTGGGGTCGCTGGCCGACGCCATCGAGGACGCGGTGGCGGTGCCCTTCGCCGCGGTCCCCGGCATGCCGGCCGCCAGCGCGCCGGGCCACGAGGGACGCTTCGTGCTGGGGCGCCTCGAGGGGCGCCGCGTCGCGGTCATGCAGGGGCGGCTGCACGGGTACGAGGGCCATCGCGCCGGCACCTGCGCCTACCCCGTCCGGGTCCTGCACGCGCTCGGCGCGGAACGCCTGCTCGTGACCAACGTGTGCGGCGGACTCGACCCGCACTGGCAGGCGGGCGAGCTGATGCTGCAGCTGGACTTCGTGAACCACACCTTCGACCACGCGCTCACGGGACCGCCGGACGGCGTCGGGCCGCGCTTCCCCTTGACCTTCGACGCGTACGACCGCGCGTACCACCAGGCCGCGCGGGCCACCGCACGGCATCTCGACCTGACGCTGCGCGAGGGCGTGTACCTGGCGATCGCCGGCCCGGCGTACGCCACCCGTGCCGAGCTGCGCGCGTTCCGGGCCTGGGGGGCCGACGCCATCGGCATGTCGACGGTCCACGAGGTCACCATGGCCAGGTCTCTGGGGATGCGCGTCCTGGGGCTCTCGGTGATCACCGACATGGCGCTCCCGGACGCCCGCGAGCACGCCACGGGCGACGACGTGCTGCGGATGGCCGAGACCGCCGGCGCGCGCTTCGCTTCGCTGGTGCGCGGCGTCCTGCCCAGGCTCTAGGGTCATGCTGGCCACCGTCCTCGAACGCATCGAACGGGCCTGCGACCGCGCGGGCCGCCCGCGGCGCGACGTGCAGCTGGTGGCGGTCACGAAGGATCGCGAGCCGGACGAGGTACGGCGGGTCCTGCTCGACCGCGGCCACCGCGTCCTCGGCGAGAGCCGGGTGCAGGAGTGGCGGGCGAAGGCCGCCGCGCTCGGCCCGGCGGTCGAGTGGCACCTCGTCGGTCATCTGCAGACGAACAAGGTGCGCTACTGCCGGCCCTTCGCCCTGTTGCACGGGGTGGACTCGGCGCGCCTCCTAGGCGCGCTCGAGGCCGAGGGCGCCCGCCACGACCACGTGTTCCCGGTCCTGCTGCAAGTCAACGTGGCGGGCGAGGCCAGCAAGCACGGGGTGACGCCGGCCGAGCTGCCCGACCTGGTCGCACGGGTGGCCGAGGCGCCGCACCTGCGCCTGGAGGGGCTGATGACGATGGCCCCGTACCACCCCGATCCCGAGCGCGCCCGACCCGTGTTCGCCGCGCTCCGGACGCTGGCCGAGCGCTACACCGGCGGGCGCACGTCGATGGGCATGAGCGGCGAGTTCGAGGTGGCCGTCGAGGAAGGCGCCACCTGGCTGCGGATCGGCAGCGCGCTGTTCGCCGACGAGGCCGGCGCGACCGAGATCTCCGGAAAGGTGGGCGCATGACGCTGACGCCACTCGACATCGAGCACGCGACGTTCGAACGTGCGCCGGTGGGCTTCAAGCCCAGGGCCGTGCGGGATCTGCTCGAACGGATCGCCGGCGAGCGCGAGGCCATGCTGCGCGAGCAACGCCGGCTGCGCGAGGAGCTGGCCGAGCGCGACGAGGTGATCGCCGGGCTGCGCGAGGCCGAGGCCGAACTGCAGCGCGCCGTCATCGCGGCGGAGCGGATCGCCACGGAGATGAAGAACAACGCGCGCGAGGCGGCACGGCTCATCGAGGCCGACGCGCGGGCGCACGCCGACCTCATCAAACGCGAGATCGCGGCCCAGCTGGCCTCCAGCCACCTCGAACTCGCCCGCCTGCAGCGATCGCAGTCGATCGTGCGCGAGCAGCTGCGGGGCCAACTGACCGCCTTCCTGCGGGCGCTCGATCCCATCGACGGCGACCGCAGCGCCGAGGCGGCCGGCGACGCCTGGGCCATCGGCGAGGAGGACCTGCCGGGCTAGTCTTCCGGCGGCGGGTCGCCCGCGGGCGCGTCGAGCCCGCGCGCCCTGGACGCCAACGCCGCCTCGAGCGTGGTCCAGGCGAGCGCCGCACACTTGACCCGCGCCGGCAGCCGGCGCACGCCCTCGAGCACCGCCAGCTCGCCCAGGTCGGCGTGCGTCCCCTCGCCCTGGATCATGGCCCTGACGTGCGCGACGAGCGCGGCGACCTCGTCCAGGCTGCGGCCCTCGATCGCCTCCGCCATGAGCGATGCGGACGCCTGCGAGATCGCGCACCCCTTGCCGTCGTAGCGTGCCGCGGCCACCCGCTCGCCGTCGAGCCGCAGGGTCAGCAGGAGCTCGTCGCCACACGAGGGGTTGATGCCCTCCTGGCGGGCGTCGGCCGGGTCGAGGACGCCGCGGTGGCGCGTCCGGCGGGCGTGCTCCAGGATGGCGCCCTGGTACATCTGCGCCAGTGCGCTCACCGCCGGGCCCCCCGATCGGCGGCACGCATCACGTCGCGGCCTCGGCCCTCAGCGGGGCGAAGAAGGCGCGCGAGCGGGCCACGGCGTCGACGAAGGCGTCCACCTCGGCCTCGGTGGTGTAGAGCCAGAAGCTGGCCCGGGCGGTGGCGTCCACCCCCAGGGCGCGCATCAGGGGCTGGGCGCAGTGGTGGCCGGCCCGCACGGCGATCCCTTCGGCGTCGAGGAAGCTGGCGATGTCGTGCGGGTGGACCCCGTCGACGTTGAACGGCACGATGCCGCCGCGGTCGTCGCCGTCGGGACCGTAGGTGGTGACGCCGTCGACGCCCCGCAACGCCGCCAGCGCTCGCCGCGCGAGCGCCCGGTCGTGCTCCCAGATCGCCTCCAGGCCGACGGCGTCGAGGTAGTCCAGCGCCGCGGCGAGGCCGACCGCCTCCGCGATCGCCGGGGTGCCCGCCTCGAACCGCATGGGGATGTCCGCGTAGGTGCTGCGGTCGACCTCGACCCGCCGGATCATCTCGCCGCCGCCGAGGAACGGGGGCAGCGTCTCGAGCACGTCCGGGCGCATCCACAGGGCGCCGATGCCGGTGGGCCCGCCGACCTTGTGGCCAGAGAAGGCGTACGCGTCGACGCCCGCCGCGAGGACGTCGATCGGGACGTGCGGCGCCGCCTGGGCGCCGTCGACCACGAACAACGCGCCGGCCGCGTGGGCGGCGTCGGCCAGCGGCCGCAGCGCCTGGCGGACGCCCAGCACGTTCGAGACGTGGAAGGTCGCCACGATCCTGGTGCGCGGCCCGATGGCGGCGCGCATGGCGTCCAGGTCGACGCGCTGGTCGGGACCGAGGGGCACGCCACGGACGACCACCCCGCGGTCCAGCGCGAGCAGGTGCCACGGCACCAGGTTGGCGTGGTGCTCGGCCACGGTGACCAGCACCTCGTCGCCCGCGTTCAGCCGGCTCCGACCGTAGGCGTGCGCCACGAGGTTGATGGCCTCCGTGGCGTTGCGCGTGAACACGACGCCGCGGGGATCGCCGGCGCCGAGGAAGCGCGCGACCCGCGCTCGCGCGCCCTCGTACAGCTCGGTCGCCTCGGCCGAGAGCGTGTGGGCGCCCCGGTGCACGTTGGCATGGTGGCGCCGGCGGTAGCCGTCGACGGCCTCCAGCACCTGCAGGGGCGCCTGCGCCGAGGCGGCGCTGTCGAGGTACACCAGCGGGCGGTCGTTCACCCGCCGCTCCAGGATCGGAAAATCGCGCCGCAAGCGGGCGACGTCGTGGTCGGTCATGCCGCAATCTATCACGAACTCGGAACGGTTCCGACATGTGTCCGACGGCCGCGGCGCGACGCCCCGCCGCGGCGGGTGCGGCCGGGTAGACTCGCCGGGTGCGCGTTCGCGCCCTGAGGCAACTCCACTTCCGCAACCTGGTGACGACCGACCTGCGCCTGCCCGACGGGGTGACCTGCGTGGTGGGCCGCAACGCCGCGGGCAAGTCGAACCTCATCGACGCCGTGTACCTCGGCTGCACCGGGACGCTCCCGAGCGGCACCGTGGCCGAGACGCTGCGCTTCGGCGAGCACGAGGGCTTCGTGGGGGTCGAGCTGCTGGTCGGGGACGAGCCGCACACGGTGACCCTGGGCCTGGCGCCCGGGCGCAAGGCGGTCCGGCTGGACGGGCAGGCCGCGCGCGCGGCCGACGTGGCCCGCTTGGGCGGGGCGGTCCGGGTCGCCCCGGAGGACGCCGACCTGGTGCACGGTCCGCCGGTCGGTCGCCGCGCCTTCCTGGACGACCTGCTGGGCCGCCTGTCGCTGCGCTACGCGCTCATGCAGCGTGGGTATCATCGCGTCGTGGAGCAGCGGAACGCCGTCCTGAAGCGACCCGGTGCGCTCGCGACGCTACCGGTGTGGGATGCCCGCTTCGTGGAGCTCGGGGACGAGATCGACGCGTTGCGGCGGCGGGTCCTTACGCGGCTCGGGCCGCTCGCCGCCCAGGCGTACGCCGACGTGGCGGGCGACGGCAAACGCCTCGCGCTCGCCCTGCGGCGATCCGCCGGCGAGGCGCCGCTGGCCGAGGCGCTGGCGGCGACCCGTTCGGAGGAGGCCGCCCGCGGCGCGACCGTCGTCGGGCCCCACCGCGACGACCTGGAGCTCGCCCTCGACGGCCACGACCTGCGTGCCTTCGGCTCGCGCGGCGAGGCGCGCACGGCCGCGCTCGCCCTACGGGTGGCGGAGTTCGCCCTGCTCGAGGAGCGCCACGGCACCCCGCCGGTGCTGTTGGTCGACGACGTGTCGGCCGAGCTCGACGCCGAGCGGCGGGCCTTCCTCATGGCGCTGGCGCGGCGCACGCCGCAGGCGCTGGTCACCGGCACCGACGCGCCACCGGGCGCCGACCGCGTGTGGCGCGTCGCCGCGGGCCGCATCGAGGTGGACGGTGCGTGAGCGCCACGTCGCCGAGCTGATCGAGGCCGCGCTGCGACGAAGCGGCTGGGTGCGAGGCGTGAGGCGCGCCGAGGCGGTGCTCGCCTGGCCACGGGTGGTGGGTCCCGAGGTGGCCGGCTTCGCGACCGCGGTCGCGTTCCAGCAGGGGACGCTCGTCGTCGAGGTGGCGGACGCCGAGACCGCCATGCACCTCGGTCTGCAGCGCCAACGGATCCTGGAGGCCTACCGCAAGCGCATGCCGGAGACGCCCCTGCGCGACCTGCGCTTCCGCGTCGGGCGGGTCGCGCCGCCGGCCCCGAGCGTGCCGCCGCCGCCGTCCGAGCCCGACCCCGCCGAGGCGAGCGCGCTGGCCCAGTTCGGCCTGGCGCTGCCCGACGACCTCGCCCCCGGCGCCATCGCGGCGGGTCGGGCGCTCGCGATCTTGCGGGCGCGACGACGCGCCGCAGGGTGGCGCCCCTGCGTCGTCTGCGGCTGCCTGACCGAACCGGCCGCGGCGGCCGGTACGGCTGCCGACGCGTCGGCCGGTTTGGCTGCCGGCGCCGCCCGCTCCGGCGGCGGCGAACCCCCTGCAACCCGCTGCGGGACCTGCCGGCGCCAGGCGACGATGCCCAAGGTACGCGACGCCGCCGAACGGCTGCTGGTGGCGCCCGGAACGCCCACGCCCGCGCTCACCGAC
>Ga0114946_10001088_pt1 | contig 18649 bp, 15 predicted proteins | sample WalLakDeSediment_FD_88676 | JGI IMG/M metagenome (GOLD analysis project Ga0114946, IMG submission 88676) | Lake sediment microbial communities from Walker lake, Nevada to study Microbial Dark Matter (Phase II) - Walker Lake 11/02/13 Deep Sediment | ecosystem: Environmental > Aquatic >...
ATGAAGCTGTTGCCGATCCAGGCCAGGAAGAGGCTCTGGCGGGTGGCGGGGCTGCGGACCTCGTTGAACACCCGTACGTAGTTCCGGAGAACGTAACCGAGCACGCCGGGCGCGACGTCGTTGAACGACGCGGTGCGGCCCCTGCGCTCCAGCCGGCTGGCGGTGAGCGTCGAGTCGAGGTACTGCATCCCGACGGCGGCGGTGACGTCGAGCGGCAGGCGATCGATCAGCGGGCCGACGCCCTCGTAGCTGATGGTGAACGCGTAGCCGACCCGGCGGCCCGTGATCGCGCCGTCGCCGGTCTCGACCGCCATGGGGACGTCTGGAAGGCGCTGCAGATCACTCACGCTGGCGTAGTCGGCCGCGTACTCGATGGCGAGCACCGCGCCGAGGCCGGCCCCGGGCCGGCGGCGGGGGACCTCGACGTCGGGATCGGTCACTTCGACGCCGTCGGGGACGAAGTAGCCGATTTCGAAGGGGACCACGGCGCCGGGCGCGAAACCGCCGAACCAGCGGTCGCCCGCCCCGGCCTGTCCGAGCCGGGCTGCGGCCGCCCAGTTGCCCGGCTGCAGTTGTGGGATCGCGAGGCTGGGAGGGTACTCGAGCGGATCGGTGCGCAGGCTGGAGACCGCGGCGAAGAGCAGCGGCCCGACGAACACGATCGCGAAGAGCAGCATGACGGCGTACACCAGGCCGGCGCGGGCCCAGCGGCGGCGCGCCTGCCAGTGCTCCAGGGCGCGCTGCTCGGCGGCGCCGAGGCGGGGGGCGGAGGCGCCCACGTCAGTTCGCCTCGCTGCGTACCAGGCGGCGCTGCAGCAGGACGACCACGAGGGTGAGCACGGCGAGGAACATCGCACCCGCCGCGGCGAAGCCGACCTCGGGCGTTTGTGCCCCCGGGAACATGCGGTCGTAGACGAAGTAGGCGAGCGTGACGACCGAGCGCAGCGGCGCAGCGTCTCCGAAGATCGCCACCTGGTCGAACATCTGCAGGGTGCCGATCATCGACAGCGTCAGGACCAGGAACGTCACCGGCGCGACCGACGGGATCGTGATGCGCAGGAACTGCTGGGTCGCGTTGGCGCCGTCGATGGACGCTGCCTCGTAGTGGCTCTTGGGCACGTCCTGCAGGGCGGCCAGGTACATGAGCATGAAGGTCGGGATGGTGGTGAAGACGTTCTGGATCATGATCGCGGCGAGCGGGATCGGGACCGACAGCCAGAAGGGGGCGCCGCTCGGGATGCTGTCACGCGTCTGGAGCCAGATGAAGTCGACCGGCGGCACGTCGCGTGGCTGGATCAGGCCCGTGGTCGCGAGCAGCCAGGTGGCGCCGGTCGCGACCAGCAGCGAGACCACCAAGAGGGCGGGATCGGTCCACGTCGCCGGCAGCGCGCGCCGGCGCTCCCAGGCCACCTGCGCGACCTGGACGGTGGCCAGGACCAGCACGAAGATCAGCAGGACGGGTAGTGCCCTTTGGAAGGACTCGGTGAGATAGTTGATCAGGCCGCGCCGCTGGAACATCCACAGGAAGATCAGCGTGATGACGACGGAACTGGTGATGCTGGGCATGTAGAAGGCTGCCCGGAAGAAGGCGATGCCGCGCACTTTCTGGTTCAAGACCGCGGCCATCACCAGCGCCAGGAAGGTCTGCACGGCGGTGACGATGACGGCGAACAGGATCGAGTTGCGCAGGGCGCTGAGGAAGAGGGCGTCGGCGAACAGGGCGGCGTAGTTGCGCAGGCCGACCCAGTTCGGCGGTCGGAAGAGGTCGTAGTCGGTGAAGCTGAAGTAGATGGCGCGACCGGTCGCATACACGAAGAAGATCCCGAGCAGGACGAGGAACGGCAGCAGGAACAAGTACGCCGCGACGGTGTCGGATCGCTTGGTCCGCACGTGGGACCCCCTCGATGGTCGGCGGCCGGACCCGATCGGGGTGCCGCGGGAGGGTTCGGGGTGGGCTGGGCGCGCCGCCGCGCGCCCAGCGGGTCGTCGTTCCGGCGCCTCAGCGGGCGCGGTCGATCAGGGCGTTCAAGTCGCGCTGGGCTTCGGTCAGGGCCACTTCGACCGTCGTCTGACCGGTCATGATCGCGACCAGGGCGTCGTTGACCGGCGTCATCCAGTCGGTGCCGATGCTGCCGAACTGGAAGCCGAGGACGTTGCCGTCCGCCGCCCCCTCGAACACGACCCGGTTGGCGATGGCCTCGGGCGTGCCCTCCAAGAAGAACGGGTTGTCGGCCAGGGCCGTGCGGCTGGGGATGGCCAAGCCCTGCTCGAGCACCCACTGCTGGGCGGCCGGGCCGGTGATCGCCGCGAGGACGCGCAGCGCGGCGTCGCGGTGGGGCGAGTCGGCGTTGATGCCATAAGCGACCGTGTAGAGGAAGTTCCCGCGCTCGCCCGAGGGGCCGATCGGCATGAAGGTGGTGCCGTACTGCAGGTTGGGGGCCTCGTTGCGCAGGAAGCCGAGCATCCAGGCGCCCTCGATGGCGATCGCGACGTTGTCGGTGGCGAAGCAGCCGCCGGTCCAGCCCTGGCCGATGTCGGAGGGTTGGATGGCGACGCCCTCGCGCACGAGGCCGGTGTACCAAGTCACGGCCTCGACGAAGGCTGGGTCGAGCAGGTCGGTGTTGCCCGCGGCGTCGAAGGGCTGCCAGCCGGTGGCGAAGGCGAAGGCGCCGAAGCGGTCGAAGCCGGCCGGGAAGCAAGTGCCGTACACATCGGCGTCGAGCGCCGCGACCGCACGCAGCTTGTCGGCGAAGGTCACCCAGGTGTCGCTCGCGTCGGGGTAGGCGACGCCGGCCTCGTCGAAGAGGTCGGTGTTGTAGTGGATGGCGAGGGTGTTGAAGTCTTTGGCGATCCCGTAGACGCTGCCGTCGACGGTGTACGCCTCCACCAGGCTCTCGATGAACGGTGCGGTGTCGAACAGGCCGTCGAGAGCGAGCACCTTGCCGGTCGCGATGATGCCCGGGGCGGTCTCGACCGGGATGTAGAAGATGTCGGCGGCGGTGCCGGCGGAGAGGGCGTTGAACAGGGCGGCGTTGTAGTCGCCCTCGAGGGGCTCGTAGGTCAGCGTGATGCCCTCGGCGGCGAGTTCGGTGCCGATGACCTCGTCGAGGAGGCGGACGAGGATGGCGGGGTCTTGGCCGCCGTAGCCCATGATCCGAATCTGTTGCGCGAAGGCCCCGCCGATGAGGGCGGTGGCGAGAACGATGGTGAGGATGCGTCGCATGTGGACTCCCGTGGTCGTGAGGGGGGTGTGGGTGCCGGCGGGCGGGCTCGATCTGCGTCCGTCACCTCCTCTCGGCCGTCGTGCCGCGGCTGATGAGCGTCACGGGGAGGCGGACGCTGCGGGCCTCGTCGCCGCGCAGCGCCTCGTGCAACAGGGCGACGGTCTCGCGGGCAAGCGCCTCGAAGTCCTGGCGCACGGTGGTGAGACCGACACCGATCTCGGGCAGGTCGTCGAAGCCGATCACGGAGACGTCTGCGGGGACGCGCAGGCCGAGGTCGGCGGCGGCGGCGATACAGCCGGTGGCCATCTCGTCGCTGGCGGCGAAGACGGCCGTGGGGCGGGCCCCGGACTCCAGGTGCGTGCGCAGGACACGGTACGCACCCAGCGAGGAGCCGTCGTCGGCGACCAGCTGGGTGGGTGCCGCCTGCCCGGCGTCGGCGAAAGCGGTCGTGAACCCGCGTGCGCGATCGGCCATCGCCTGCGCGTGGGGCTGGCCCGTGAGGAGGACGACGTCGCGGTGCCCCAGGCGCAGCAGGTGCTCGGCCGCGAGGCGGCCGCCGGCCTCGTCGTCGGCGGCCACGCAGCGCACATCGGGGTGGCGCCCGACCAGGACGAACGGGCGTTCCGTCTTCGTCAGATGGCCGATGCGCGGGTCGTCGGGATGGGCACCCAGCAGGACGAATGCGTCCGCGTCGCCGGCCGGGAGGCCGTCGCTGCGCGTGGGCAGGTCATCGACCCGCAGGCCGCTCATGGCGAGATGCGCGCTGAGGTGCTCGAGGAACAGGGCGAAGAAGGGGGTCAGGCGGCGGTAGCCGTGCGCCATGGAGAGCCCGACCGTGACGGCCCTGCGGTTGGAGAGCTCGCGGGCCGCGCGGTCCGGGTCGTAGGCAAGGGCCGTCGCGGCGTCCATCACCCGGCGCCGGGTGGCCGCGTGGACGCCCGAGCGGGCGTTCAGGGCGCGGCTGACGGTGCCGATCGAGACGCCGGCGGCCTCCGCCACGTCGCGGATCGTCGCGCGGCCGCGCGACCGGCTCGGATCGGCCTTCGCCGCCGGCTCTTGCCTGGTCCGTGATCGTGGCGCCATGCACCCTCCCTCACGATTCGTAAACGGTTACGAAGTTGATGACGTGCAGGTTAGGGCATGGCCTCCAGATTGTCAAGTAGCGGCGACAGAAATCGTGTGCAGACTGAGCTTGGGTCTCGCTTGCCGACACTGCGGCAGTGCATTGCAAGCGTTTACGGGAATTCCGGCGCGTGCCGTCGTCCGACCCCGCAGGCCAGCGAGGCGACTCCCCGCCTCTGTTGCCACTCGGACCCCGGGGCCGGCCGCGCGCGATGTACCATGTGGGGCCCTCGCGGCCACGCCGATCCCTGGGTCGGCCTGCGTCGCGCCCACGACCGGTCAGGTGGGCCGGCGAGCCGTGGCTCTCAGCGTGAGCTTCCACGGGCGCCGGCGAGAGAGGAACGGACCTGTGGCAGACGCCCACGATGCCCCGAACGGCGGACCCCGCCGCGGTGGCGAACGAGACCAACTATCCCCCGAGGAACTCGCCGAGCTGCACAGCGTCGAGACGCGCGAGTGGCTCGAGTCGCTCGACTACGTGCTCGACTCCGGCGGCCCCGAGCGGGTCACCGAGCTCATCGACCTCTTGGAGCAGCACGCCCACCGCCACGGCGTGCGCACCCCCTTCTCGTCCACGACGCCCTACATCAACACGATCCCGGCGAGCGAGGAGCCCGAGTACCCCGGCGACCTCGCGCTCGAGAAGCGCATCCGCGCCCTGATCCGCTGGAACGCGATGGCGATGGTCGTGCGCGCCAACAAGGAGTCCGACGGCATCGGCGGGCACATCAGCACCTACGCCTCCGCCGCCACGCTCTACGAGGTCGGCTTCCACCACTTCTTCCGCGGGCCCGATGCGGGCGTCGACGCCGATGCCGTCTACTTCCAGGGCCACGCGAGCCCCGGCATGTACGCCCGCGCGTACGTCGAGCGACGCTTCGACGTCGAGCGCATGCGCAACTTCCGTCGCGAGCTGCAGGGCGAGCCGGGCCTCGCGTCGTACCCGCACCCGTGGCTGATGCCCGACTTCTGGCAGTTCCCCACCGTGTCGATGGGCCTCGCCCCGATCCTGTCGATCTACCAGGCGCGCTTCGATCGCTACCTGGTGGCCCGCGGCCTCAAGCCCGAGGGCGACGGCAAGGTCTGGGCCTTCCTCGGCGACGGCGAGACCGACGAGCCGGAGACGCTCGGCGCCATCAAGTTCGCGGCGCGAGAGCGGCTCGACCAGCTGATCTGGGTGATCAACTGCAACCTGCAGCGGCTCGACGGTCCGGTGTACGGCAACGGCTCGATCATCCAGGAGCTCGAGGGCATCTTCCGCGGCGCCGGCTGGAACGTGATCAAGGTCGCCTGGGGCAGCAAGTGGGACGAGCTGCTCGAGCGCGACGAGGACGGCATCCTCGCCCGCCGCTTCAACCGCCTGATCGACGGCGAGTCGCAGCGCTACGCGGCCTTCGGCGCGCGCGAGCTGCGCGAGCGCTTCTTCGACAGCCCCGAGCTGCAGCAGTTGATCGAGGACTGGAGCGACGACGACCTGGCGCAGCTCAACCGCGGCGGCCACGACCCCGTCAAGGTGTACGCCGCGTACCACCGCGCCGTGCAGCACCGTGGGTCCCCGACGGTCATCCTGGCGCGCACGGTGAAGGGCTACGCTCTGGGCGAGGCCGCGGAGGGCAGGAACCCGACGCACCAGCAGAAGAAGCTGGACGTCGAGGAGATGCGCACCTACCGCGACCGCCTGAAGATCCCGATCGAGGACGACCAGATGGTCAAGTTCCCGTTCCATCGGCCGGAGGTCGACAGCCCCGAGTACCGCTACCTGAAGGAGCGCCGCGATGCGCTCGGTGGCTGGACGCCGCGCCGGGTGGTGAACGCGGACGTGGTCGAGGCGCCGGGTCCGGAGTTCGTCGACGAGTTCCTCGAGGGGACCAAGGAGCGCGAGGTCTCGACCACCATGGTGTTCGTCAGCGTGCTGCGCAAGCTGCTGCGCGACGACACGTGGGGCAAGCTGGTCGTGCCGATCATCCCGGACGAGGCGCGCACCTTCGGCATGGAGGCGCTCTTCCGCCAGATCGGCATCTACTCGTCGGTCGGCCAGAAGTACGAGCCGGTCGACAAGGAGAACCTGCTGTACTACCGGGAGACGGAGAGCGGCCAGATCCTCGAGGAGGGCATTACCGAGGCGGGGGCGATGAGCTCTTTCGTCGCGGCCGGCACCGCCTACGCGACCCACGGCATCAACACCGTGCCGTTCTACATCTACTACTCGATGTTCGGCTTCCAGCGCATCGGCGACCTCGCCTGGCTGGCGGGTGACATGCGTGCCAAGGGCTTCATGGTGGGCGCCACCGCCGGCCGGACCACGCTTGCCGGTGAAGGCCTGCAGCACCAGGACGGTCACTCGCACCTGCTGGCGATGCCGATCCCCAACCTGCTCGCGTACGACCCGTCGTTCGCCTACGAGCTGGCCATCGTCGTCCGCGAGGGCCTGCGGCGCATGTACCAGGAGCAGGAGAGCGTCTTCTACTACGTCACGGTGGGCAACGAGAACCGCGTCCAGCCGGCCGCGCCCGAGCACCTGAGCCGCGAGGCGCTCGAGGAGGGCGTGTTGCGCGGGCTCTACCTCTTCCGCCCGAGCGGCAAGAAGCGCGCCCGCAAGCACGTGCAGCTGCTCGGCTCCGGCGCGATCATGCACGAGGCGTTGCAGGCCGCCGAGATCCTCGAGCGCGACTACGGCGTCGCTGCCCACGTGTGGAGCGTCACGAGCTACAAGGCCCTGCACCGGGACGCACTCGACGTCGACCGCTGGAACCGGCTGCACCCCGGCGAGACGCCGCGCAAACCCTTCGTGCACGAGGCCCTGGCCGACGCCAAGGGGCCCATCGTGGCGGCGTCGGACTACGTCAAGATGCTGCCGGATGCGCTCTCGCGCTACGCCCCGCGGCCCATCGTGTCGCTCGGCACCGACGGCTTCGGCCGCTCGGACGCCCGCGCCGAGCTGCGCGACCACTTCGAGGTGGACGCCAAGCACATCGCGTACGCGGCGCTCGTCGCGTTGGCCGGCGAAGGCAAGTTGGACGAGGACGACCTCGTCAAGGCGCGCAAGGCGCTCGACATCGATCCCGACAAGAGGAACCCGCACGTCGCCTGAACCCCACGGGCCGAGGAGGAACGTTGTGCCAACCGACATGAAGCTGCCCGAGGTGGGCGAAGGGATCGAGGCCGGCACGGTCGTCGCGGTGCTCGTCAAGGAGGGCGACAGGGTCGAGATCGACCAGCCGGTGATGGAGCTCGAGACCGACAAGGCCGTGGTCGAGGTCCCCTCGTCGGTCGCCGGCGTCGTCGAGAAGGTCCACGTGCAGGTGAACGCCGAGGCGCGCATCGGCCAGGTGGTGCTGACGGTCGGCGAGGGAGCCGCAGCCGCCGGCGGGGACGGGGCGGAGGCCGAGGAGAAGCCCGCGGAGAAGGCCGACGCCAGCGCCGACGAAGCGCCCGCGCCGAAGGGCGAGCCCGAGCCCGAGGCGAAGGCCGAGCGGGCCGAGGCGAAGAAGGCCCCCGCGGCCGAGCCGGCCGCGGTGCCCCCCGCCCCCGCCCCCGACACCGGCGCCCCGCGGCTCATCCCCGCCGCGCCGTCCGTGCGTCGGCTGGCGCGTGAGCTCGACGTCGATCTGCGCGCCGTGGTGGGCAGCGGCGTGCTCGGCCGCGTGTCGGCCGAGGACGTGCAGCGCTACGCCACCGGCGGCCCCGGCGCGACCCGGCCGGGCGCGGTCGCCGTCGAGGCCCCACCGCTCCCCGACTTCTCGCGCTGGGGCGAGACCGAGCGCGTCGCGATGTCGGGCATCCGCAAGGTCACCGTCCGGACGATGGCGCAGGCCTGGGCGAACGTGCCGATGGTCACGCACTTCGACGAGGCCGATGCCACCCGCTTCGAGGAACTGCGTCAGCGCTTCAAGGGGATGGTCGAGAAGGCCGGGGCGAAGTTGACGCCGACGGCGATGCTGCTCAAGGTCATCGCCGTGGCGCTGCGGCGCTTCCCCGACTTCAACGCCAGCATCGACGTGGGCACGCAGGAGATCGTCTACAAGAAGTACGTCAACGTCGGCACCGCTGTCGACACCGAGCACGGCCTGCTCGTGCCGGTGATCAAGCAGGCCGACCAGAAGAGCGTGGTCGAGCTCGCGGTCGAGCTGGGCGAGATCGCCGAGAAGGCGCGCAACCGCAAGCTCACGCCCGACGACATGAGCGGGGGAAACTTCATCGTGTCGAACCTCGGCGGCATCGGCGGCACCGGCTTCACGCCGATCGTCACGCCGCCCGACGTCGCCATCCTCGGCGTCTCGCGCAGCGCGATGAAGCCCGTGTGGGACGCCAAGAAGGGCGAGTTCACGCCACGCCTGATGATGCCGTTGGCGCTCACCTACGACCACCGGCTCATCGACGGCGCGTCGGCTGCGCGCTTCGTGCGCTGGGTCTGCCAGGCGGTCGAGGAGCCCTACCTGCTCACGCTGGAGGGTTGACGGCACCCCCGGGCGACGGCGCCCGGTCGATCGCGAGCGTTTGAGGCAGGGGGCCGTCCCGCCGGGGACGGCCCTACCCGGTCAGTCACGGCCCGTTCCTCATGTTCCGGGTGCTAGCATGGCCCGCGTATGTCGGTCGTCTTGCCCGCGCCCCACGCCGAGGCCGCCGCCCCGACCGTGGCGCGGACGCTTCGTGCGACGAACCTCACCAAGCGCTACGGCGGCCGGACGGTCGTCGACGGCGTCGACCTCCACCTGACGCGCGGCGAGATCGTGGCCCTGCTCGGCCCCAACGGTGCCGGGAAGACGACGTCGTTCTACATGATGGTCGGTTTCGTGCGGCCGGACCGCGGCCGGATCGAACTCGGCGACACCGACGTCACCCGCTGGCCGATGCACCGGCGAGCCCGCGCCGGGCTGGGCTACCTCGCGCAGGAACCCTCGGCGTTCCGCCGCATGAGCGTGCGCGACAACCTGCTCGCGATCCTCGAGTTCCAGCCGCTCTCGAAGGCCGAGCAGCACGAGCGTGCCGAAGCCCTACTGGAGGAGTTCCAGCTCGCGCACCTGGGTGCCCACCGCGCCGACACGCTGTCGGGCGGCGAGCGGCGCCGCCTCGAGATCGCGCGCAGCCTGACGATCGACCCCGACTTCATCCTCCTCGACGAGCCGTTCACCGGCGTCGATCCCAAGTCGATCCGCGAGATCCAGCGCCTGGTCGCCGACCTGCGCGAGCGTCGCGGGCTGGGCGTGCTGCTCACCGACCACAGCGTGCGCGAGACGCTCGCCATCGCCGACCGGGTGGTGCTGATGTTCGACGGGCGGGTGCGCTTCGACGGCTCCCCGGCCGGCTTCGCCGAAGACCCCGACGTCCGCGCCTCCTACCTGGGCCACGAGTTCCAGCTGTGAGGAGCCGGTCGGCATCGGGAGGGTGAGCGCTTGACCTACGTCGTCGGCCTCGTCGCGTTGCTCTTGCTGTTGGCGGGCGTCATCGCGTACGCCGGCGATCGGCTCGGCACCTGGGTCGGCCGCCGGAGGCTGACCCTGTTCGGTGCGCGACCGCGTCGCACGGGACAGATCGTCGGCGTGGCCGCCGGCATCGTCATCATGCTGACCACGCTCGGCGTGCTCGCGCTCGCCTTCCGCAACGCGACGCAGACGCTGCTGAACGCGCAGCGAACCGCTCAGCAGCTCACCGAGCTGCAGGGCCAGGAGCGCGCGCTCCAGCGCGAGCTCAGCGACCTGCTGGCACAGCAGGCGGCGCTGGAGGCCGATCTGAACGCCGCCAGGGAGACGATCGGCGAGGCCGAAAGCGCGCGCGATGCGGCGCTGTCGGAACGCGACACCCTGCGCGCCGAGGCGGAGGCGACCCGCGCCCAGCTGCTCGAACTCGGCGAACAGCTCGCGTCTGCCCAAGCCGACCTCGACGAGGTCGAGGCGGCGCTGGCGCAGGCGAGGGCCGAGCGCGACGGGGCGGTCGCCGATGTGGCGGCGGCCCGTGACGAGATCGTCGTGCTCGAGCAGGAGATCGCCGACGTCGATGCGGCGCTGCTGGCGGCCGATGCCCGGCTGCTCGAGCGCGACGTGCAGCTGGCCGAGGCCGACGCGGCCCTGGCCGCCGCCGACGCGCTGCGGCTGGCATCGGAGACGGCGGCCCTCGAGGCCATCGCGGCCGCCGACGCCGCCGCGACCGCCCAGGCCGCTGCGGTGGCCGAGTTGGAGGCAGCGGAGGCTGACCTCGCCGCCGCGGAGGCCGCCCGCGCCGAGGCTGTCGCCGAGCGCGAGCAGGCGGTCCTCGAGCGGGAGGCGGCGCAGGCACAGGTCGACGACCTGGGCCGCCGCATCGACCAACTCGTGACCCAGGCGGCCGCCCTGCGCGAGGAGGCCAGCAGCCTCGAGGTGCTCGCGGAGCGGCTGACGCGCGAGGCGGAGGAACTGGAGCGCGAGAACGTCGGCCTCCAGGCGCGCAACGACCAGCTCGCGGAGAGCAACGCCGAGCTGCTATCGCGCAACTCCGCGTTGCAGGAGCTCAACGTCTCGCTCCAGTCGGAGATCCTGGCCGGCAACGAGGAGGTCCGCGCGCTGCAGGACCAGGTCGTCGGCTTGAACGACCGCCTCGAGGAGCAGGCCCGCCGTCTCGCGGAGCTCCAGCAGGAGTTCGCGCGCGCCGCCTCGGGCGAGGTCACCTTCGCCCGCGATCAGGTGATCTACTCCGGCGCGCTGTACGCGGCCGATGCCGCCGACGCGCGCGACGAGCTGGCGGCGTTCGTCCGGGAAGCCAGCGCCCACACCGCCCGCCTCGGTGCGGGTGAGGTCGTCCTGACTGCGGAGCAGTTCGCTGGCCTCGTCGAGGTCATCAGCGAGACGGAGGGGTCCGACCTGGTCCGCTTCATCTCGCCGCGCAACCAGTTCAACCCGGCGCGCGTCGAGGTGATGGTCGAGGCGCTGGAGAACACCCGGCTGTTCGAGGCGGGGCAGCTGCTGATGTCGCGGCGCGTGCACCTGGGGACGGCCGAGTTGCCGGCCACGCTGGACGAGGTGCGGGGGTGGATCGCCCAGTTCCGTGCCGACATCATCCGCTCGCTGCGGCGTACCGGACTCGACGAGTTGCAGGCGCCGGTCTTCGTCGGGTCGAGCGACGAGGCCTTCGCCAACCAACTGATGCGCCTCGAGGGCGCCTTGGTGATCGGCGTCGTCGCGCGCGAACCCATCGAGCGGGCGGGCCCGGCCTACGTCGAGTTCGTCATCCTCTACTAGGCTCGCAGCATCTTCCGAGCGTCACGATCAGGCCGCGACCTCGGCCGGCTTGGTCGGCAGGCGCAGCAGGTAGGTGCACAGGATGAGCATGATCGCCAGCAGCAGCGCCTTGACCCACACGACGGGGATCACGGCGATGCTGATGCTGATCGTCAGGACGATCGTCGTCACGGCCACGGTCTTGGCGCGGGCCGTCATACCCTTGCCGTCGCGCCAGTCCCGGATCAGCGGGCCGAACACGCGGTGGTTCATCACCCAGTTGTAGAAGCGCGGGCTCGAGCGCGCGAAGAAGTACGTCGCGAGGATGATCCAGATCGTGGTGGGCCAACCCGGCAGGACGACGCCGATCGCGCCGGAGGCGACGCACAGCCAGCCGATCGCGATGAACAGGCCGCGGACCGCCGGGTTGCGGACGACCCGCGCCTCGTGGCTGTAGTCGACCCACGGTCGGACGCCCGCGCGGGTGCCGGCCGACGTCGCCTCGAACGGCACGGGGGTCCGGGTGTCGTCGTTCATCGCCGGCATCCTAACCTCGGACCTCGGCCGCCGTGGTCGCCCGAAAAGCCCCGCGCGCCGGTGGCTCAGGCCTTGGGGTTCTGTTCGCGAAGCAGGTCGCGGATCTCGGTCAGGAGCGCGATGTCGGCCGGTGGCTCCGCGGGTGCCGCTTCCTCGGCGGCCGCCTCGGCCTTGGCGAAGCGCGTCTGTGCCCGCGTGTAGGCCCGGATGACCATGAAGATCGCGAAGGCTACGATGAGGAAGTTGACCACCGTGTTGAGGAAGGCGCCGATCTGGATGACGGGCGCGCCCGCCTCGACGGCCGCGGCGACCGACGGGTAGGCGGCGGCGTCCTTGAGGATGATGCCGAGGTTGGCGAAGTCGACCCCGCCGATGATCAGGCCGAGCGGGGGCATGATCACCTGGTTGACGAGCGAGGCGGTGATCTGACCGAAGGCGCCGCCGATGACGACGGCGACGGCGAGGTCGACGACGTTGCCCCGGTTGATGAATGCCTGGAACTCCTTGAGCATGAAGCGTCTCCTTGGCAGCGGTGCCTTCGTCGGCTGCCGCGCGCGACCTACTCTACGCCCCGATCGCTGCAGGACATCCGTTCACCCGTGGTGGCGTAACATGCGGCCGACATGGCCGCGATTCAGGTTCTCGTCGCCGACGATCAAGAGGGACACCGGAAGCTGCTCGATCTGCTCCTCTCCATCGAGGGGTACGAGCTGACGCTGGTCGAGGACGGCCGGGAGGCGCTCGAGCACCTGCAGAAGCACACGCCCGCGCTGGCGATCCTCGACGTGGCGATGCCATTTCTGACGGGGCTCGAGGTCGCCGACCGCATACGGCGCGTCAGCCGCCTCAAGGACACCAAGATCATCGTCTTGACCGCCTCGCGCGACGAGCGCACGCGTGAGCGCGCCCGCGAGCTGGCGGTGGACGCGCTGGTCCTCAAGCCCCTCGAGGGGAAGGACTTCCGGGCGCTTGTCAAGAGCGTGTTGGCCGGCGAACCGCAACAGATCTGAACCCGCGTTAAGACGCGGGCTCGCGCGCGCACGGGCGCGTGTCGACGCACACGTCTACCCCCGCCGTTGCCTTCGTGCCTCGAACAGCAGCAGCGCGCCCGTGGTCGCCACGTTCAGGCTGTCGGCGAGGCCCTGCATCGGCACCCGCACGCGCACGTCCGCGGCCTCAAGCCACGTCGGCGCGAGGCCCTCGTGCTCGGTGCCCAGGACGATGGCGGTCGGGCCGCGGAGGTCGGCGTCCCACAGGTCGCGGTCGGCGCCCGGGCTGGTGACGACGAGGCGCACGGCATGCCGCCGGAACGCCGCGCGCAGCTCGTCGGGCTCGACGGCCAGCACGGGGCGCGAGAACAGGCTCCCCATGCTGGCGCGGACCACGTTCGGGTTGTGCAGGTCGGTGCCGCGGCCGGTGACGAACACCGCGTCGGCGCCGGCGGCGTCGGCCGTGCGCAGGAGCGCCCCCAGGTTTCCCGGCTTCTCCAGGCCGTCCGCCACCAGGTAGAGGCCGTCGTCCGGCCAGGCCAAGTCGGCGAGGTCGAGATCGGGCGGCTCGAACAGCGCGACGACGCCGTCCGGGTGCTGGCGCAGGCTGACCTTCGCGAAGGCCGTCGCGCTCAGCTCGACGCGCTCGGCGCCGGCGACGTCGAAGCGGTCCGCGTGCACGGCCGCCGCGGGCGACGCGAGCGCGGCGCAGGTGGCGATCAGGCGGGGGCGCCAGCCGCCGTCGAGCGCCCGCACGACCTCGCGGGCGCCCTCCACCAGCGCAACGCCCTCGGCGGCGCGGGCGCGGCGCTCGCGCAGGCGCACGAGCCGCTTGACGAGCGGATTGCCGGGGCTGTCGATCGTGCGGGCCATCGCGCGCCATGCTACCCCCGTCGGTAGACTGCGGCATGACCCCCTGGATCTCGCCCGAGGCGCTGCAGGCGCAGCTCGGATCGCCCGACCTGCGCGTCGTCGACGTGCGCTTCAGCCTCGCCGACCCCGAGGCCGGTCTCCTCGCCTACCGGGCCGGTCACCTGCCCGGCGCCGTTTTCCTCGACCTCGAGACCGACCTCTCCGCGCCGCCCGCCGTGCACGGCGGGCGGCACCCGCTGCCCGACCCGCAGCGGGCGGCCGCCGTCTTCGGCGCCGCCGGCATCGGTGTCGACACCCACGTGGTGGCGTACGACGACGCCGGTGGGATGGTCGCCGGTCGTGTGTGGTGGATGCTGCGCTGGCTCGGGCATGAGCGGGTGCAGGTCCTCGACGGCGGCATCGACGCGTGGTCGGCCGCTGGGGGCGCCATGGTCACGCAGGTCCCGGCGGTCGCGCCGGCCGTCTTCGAGCCGCGCGTGCGCGACGGCATGACGGTGGACCGCGGCTGGCTTCTCGCGCACGCGGGCGACCCCGGCGTGGTCGTGGTCGACGCGCGCGCGCCCGAGCGCTACCGCGGCGAGGTCGAGCCGATCGACCCGCGCGGCGGTCACATCCCCGGCGCGATCAACCTGCCCTACGCCGGCAACCTCGACGCCGGCCGCTTCCGCGCGCCCGCGGCGTTGAGGGCGCGCTACGCCGCCCTGGCGGAGGCCGACACCGTCGTCGTCTACTGCGGCTCGGGCGTTTCCGCGGCGCACGACCTGATGGCGCTCGAGGCCTGCGGCATCGCCGGCGCGCGCCTCTACCCGGGCTCGTGGTCGGACTGGGTGTCGTACGCCGATGCGGAGGTCGCCGTGGGACCGGAGCCTCACGTGGGGTGAGCGGAGCGGGAACGGCGCCGGGCGTGCGCCTTCCCATCCACCGCCCACCTCCTTCCCGTACGCTTGGGGCATGGACGTCACCTCCCAAACCCCCCGCCAGCCGCTCGGTCGCTGGCTGCGCGAGCCGATCAACACCCTCACCCACGGGTTGGGGGCGCTGCTCGGCGTCGTCGGCCTGGTCGTGCTGCTCGTGCTCTCGGAGGGCGAGCCCTGGCGCACCGTCGCGTTTTCGGTCTACGGGGCGTCGCTGATCGCGCTGTACCTGGCGAGCAGCGTGATGCACGGCGTCATCGCGCCCGCGGCGGTGATCCGCCGCCTGCGGATCCTCGACCACGCGGCCATCTTCATGTTGATCGCCGGCACCTACACGCCCATCACCCTGGTGGCGCTGCGCAGCGAGAGCCCCGCGTGGGGCTGGGCGCTGTTCGGCGCAGCGTGGGCCGTCGCGGCCCTCGGCATCGTGTTCAAGCTGTTCTGGCTTGACGCGCCCCGCTGGCTGTCGGTCGCCCTGTACATTGCGATGGGCTGGATGGCGATGGTGGGCATCGTCCCGATGGTGCAGGCGTTGCCCTGGAGCGCGCTCACCTGGCTGCTCATCGGCGGGCTGTTCTACTCCGTCGGGGCGCTGATCTACGCCCGCCAGTGGCCCGACCCCTGGCCGAAGGTGTTCGGCTACCACGAGATCTGGCACCTCTTCGTGCTGGCCGGCAGCGCGAGCCATTTCGTCATGATGGTGCGCTACATCCTGCCGGCCTGAGGCCGACCGCCGGAGCAAGCCCGTGTTCCTCGGCAGCGAAGCGATCGGGGGGGATTCGTCACCCTCCGGTGTGCCCCGCTTCCCGTAACCTGCGGCATGACCTCAGACTCAGACGTCGTTGCGCCACTCCGTTCACGCCTGCAGGAGATCGAGGACCTCGGGGGCGCCATCTCGCTGCTCACTTGGGATCAGAGCGTCACGATGCCGCCCGGCGGCGCCGAGGCGCGCGGGCGTCAGCTCGCGACGCTCGGGCGTCTGCGGCACGAGCGCTGGCTCGATCCGGAGCTCGAGCGCGACCTGGCGGCCGTGGAGCGCGACGTGCCCGATGGCGCGACCGCAGACCTCGTGCGCGTGGTGCGTCACGACCTCGAGCGCGCGTCGCGCGTGCCCAACGACTACGTCGCCCGCTCTGCCGCCCACGCGGCCGCGAGCTACGACGCCTGGCTCGACGCCCGCCGCACCGGCGCGGTCGAGCGCGTGGTCGGCATGCTGGAGCGAACGCTCGACCTCTCGCTCGAGTACGCGGGCTTCTTCCCGGAGGTCGCGCACCCGGCCGACGCGCTGATCGATGACGCGGACGAGGGCGCGACGGTCGCGTCGCTCAGGCCGCTGTTCGGCCGCCTGCGCGACGAACTGGTGCCGCGCGTCGCGGCCTGGTCCGGGGCGCCCCCGCCGCCGCCGCTGCCGGCCGGCCCGTTCGCCGTCGACGAACAGCTCGCGGCCGCCCTGGAGTTGGCGCAGGCGTTCGGCTACGACCTGGGGCGCGGCCGCCAGGACCTGACGGCACACCCCTTCGCGATCCGCTTCGCGCACGGCGACGTGCGCATCACCACCCGGGTGAAGCCCGACGACCTGACCGAGGTGCTCTTTTCGACGCTGCACGAGGCCGGCCACGCGATGTACGAGCAGGGGGTCGATCCTGGCCTCGAGGGGACGCCCCTGGCCGAGGGGGCCTCGGCGGGCGTCCACGAGAGCCAGGCGCGGCTGTGGGAGAACCAGGTGGCCCGCAGCCGTGCCTTCTGGCACTTCGCGCTCCCCAGGCTGCAACGCCGCTTCCCCGCCCTGGCGGGGGTCGACGCCGACGGCGCGTTCCGCGCGGTGAACCGCGTCCGGCGCTCGCTGATCCGCACCGACGCCGACGAGGTGACGTACAACCTCCACGTCATCGTGCGCTTCGACCTCGAGATCGAGCTGCTGGAGGGCCGCCTGGCGGTGCGCGACCTTGCCGATGCCTGGGCGGAGCGGTACGCCGCCGACCTCGGGGTGACGCCGACCGGTGCCGTCGACGGCTGGCTGCAGGACGTGCACTGGTTCGCGGGCACGATCGGCGGCAGCTTCCAGGGTTACACCCTGGGCAACGTCCTCAGCGCGCAGTTCTTCGCCGCCGCCGCGCGCGAGGTCGGCGACGTGGAGGCCCACATGGCGGCCGGCGACTTCGCGCCGCTGCGGGCGTGGCTGACCGAGAACGTCTACCGCCACGGGCGGAGCAAGCCGGTGGACCGTCTGGTGCACGACGCGACCGGCGGCCCACTGGACGTCGAACCGTACCTGGCGTACCTCGACCGCAAGTTCGGGGGGTTGGCCGGGGTTCGCTGAACGCGCCGGCTACCCTCGGTTGCGCTCGGGCCGCACGCGGCGCGCGCCGGACCCGGTCCGGCGCGCGCCGGGTTAGCGTGGCCGGCATGACCGATGCCTCGCGCAGCGTCTACCTCGCCCTCGGCCGCGCCTTCGTCGCCATCGGCGGGATCGTCGCGCTCGGGAGCGTGCTCGATCGCGCGTTCGGGTGGGGGTTCTTTCGCGCCAGCCCGCTGGGCACCGCCGCCTTCCTCGTGCTGATCGGCGCGCTGCTGCTGTGGACGGTGCGGCAGGCGGACGCCGGGCCCGCGCCCGTGCCCGCGGACTCGGGCGCGGACGACGACGCCATCGAGACGGCGCCCGGTGCCCCCGCCGTCGAGCCGCCCGGTCCGGACGCCGAGCGTCCCTGACGGGCGTGTGCGACGTTTCGTCGGCCGCCCGGCGGGTGGGCCCGTGCTAGCCTCTGCGTCGTGATCCGGGTCGACGGTCTGCGCAAGGTCTACCGTGTGCACGAGAAGGAGGCGGGCCTGCGCGGCTCCATCCGCGCCTTCATCGACCGCCGCTACCGCGACGTGCTCGCCGTCGACGACATCACCTTCGGCGTGGCCGCCGGCGAGGTCGTCGGCTTCCTGGGGCCCAACGGGGCGGGGAAGACCACCACCCTGAAGGTCCTCTCCGGGCTCCTCCACCCCACCGGCGGCACGGTGCGCGTCGCCGGCCATGAGCCGCGCAGGCGAGAGGGCGCGTTCCTGCGCCGCATCACCCTGGTGATGGGGCAGAAGCAGCAGCTCTCGTGGGACCTCGCGGCGGTCGACTCGTTCCTGGTGAACCAGGCGGTGTACGAGATCCCGGACGCCGTCTACCGCGAGCGCCTCGGGGAGCTCACGGAGATGCTGTCGCTCGAGGGGCTGCTGCACAAGCAGGTGCGCAAGCTCAGCCTGGGCGAGCGCATGAAGTGCGAGCTGGCCGCCGCGCTGCTGCACCGCCCGGACGTCCTCTTCCTCGACGAGCCGACGATCGGCCTCGACGTGACGATGCAGCAGCAGGTGCGTCGCTTCGTCGCGGACTACAACGCCCGCCACGGCGCCACCGTGGTCCTCACCTCGCACTACATGGCCGACGTCACCGCGCTGGCGCGCCGCATCCTGGTCATCGACCACGGGCGGCTGGTGTTCGACGGCGACCTCTCCGCGCTCGTCGAGGCGCGCGCGCCGGAGAAGCGCCTGCGCCTGGTCCTCTCCGAGCGCGTCGACCGGGCGGACCTGGTGGCGCTGGGCCGGGTGCACGCGGCGGAGGGGCTCGAGGTCGAGCTGGGCGTGCCGCGGGCCGACGTCGCTCGTGTCGCCGCGGCCGCGCTGGCGCGGCTGCCGGTGGTCGATGTCGCCATCGAGGACGTGCCCGTGGAGGACATCGTCGCGGAGCTGTTCGCCCAGGGGCGCGCGGCACGCGCCGCGCACGCTGCCGACGCCGCGCACGCTGCCGACGCCGCACAGGTGGCGGG
>Ga0114946_10001089_pt1 | contig 18647 bp, 19 predicted proteins | sample WalLakDeSediment_FD_88676 | JGI IMG/M metagenome (GOLD analysis project Ga0114946, IMG submission 88676) | Lake sediment microbial communities from Walker lake, Nevada to study Microbial Dark Matter (Phase II) - Walker Lake 11/02/13 Deep Sediment | ecosystem: Environmental > Aquatic >...
AGGGCAGGAAGCCGTAGACCAGGAACACCGGGTACTCGACCCCCGGCACGAGGCGGTTTCTCAGGAACCCGAAAATGAGTATGGGCACCATCAGGTGTGCGATGGGCTCGACCAGCACCCAGAAAAATCCGCCACGGCTCTTGCCGAAGCGTGATGAAAGTTCGCGCAGCAGCAGCGCATAGATCACATCGCGCTGGATCTGGAAATGGGAGCGTTTGGCTCTCGCGTGCATTGATTTCAGTTCAATTTGAAACGGTCATTTGGCTCAATTTCACGTACCCGAAAGATCCCACGTCCACTGCAGGAAGGCCTGCACGTCGGTGTTGCTTTCGCCGGTGATGCGATTTTCCGAGTACTGAACGCCGAGGCCAAGGCCGAGGGTACCGAGATTCAGGTTCCCATGTCGCATCGACCGGCGGTGGCTCAGTTGCGCCCCGAAGAGCTTCAATTCCTCGGGGGACACAGAGTGAATAGTGTCGCTGCCCGTACCATCGCCCCCGTTATTGATCTCGGCAAATCGCAGCAGGCCATTCCAGGTCCGCTCGCGCGCATCCACCAGCGTCAGGCCCACCGAAAACAGCTGGCTGTCGCGATCGGCGGCGGCGCCGAGCGAGCGGCCATAATAGCGGTAACCGCTCTGGTAGAAGCTGTGCTCGTAGGCTGTCTTGTAAAAGGGATCGCTGGCCCAGAAATGTACCAGCGTATTGGTGTACTCGAAATGCGCCCGCCAGCTCCCCGAGACGAGCCGCGTGTTCACGCTCCCCCAGGTCTCGAAGCCGAACTGGCCGAAATGCCGTGACGGCAGGCCGCCGGCTTCGTCCTCCGCCGTGGCCTGGCCATAGATCGCCCACGGCCCATTGCCCACGGGCGAGCGCCAGCGAAAGTCCACGGCCGCAAGCTGGTTGCCCGGGTCCTCCTCGATCGCGCCCTCGCGATCGTCGACATTGCTGTCTCCGACGAGCAAGTCCCAGAAGGCGCCGGCATCGCACGGCCTGCCCTGTCCGCACCACTGTGCCGTACGCGTCAGCCCGATCTCGAGGTCAGTGGTCGGCCTGAACCCGAACCGGAAGGCGATCAGCCGCGCGTCCGGCACCTCGCGGTTGCTCTCCAGGAACCCCCAGAACAACGAGTAGTTCCATGGTCCCATCCAAGACAGCCACTTGTGCTCGAACGGCATCGCGACATTTCGCTGCAGGCCCAGGCCACCAACCGGCCGGGCGTTCGACGACAGGATCAGCGTGTCGTCGTGCGACGGGCCCCACCATTGATCCAGCGCGCCGGCATAGAGAATGTGATTGCCGAACACGCCCGCCAGGTAGGAGCCGTCGCCGCGCCATTCCTGCCCGCTTCCCTGTGGGTCGGGTACGAAGCTGAGCTGTGCGCGCACCGCGAAGCGATCGCCCATCCACGATACCCCGGCGCGCACTTCCGCTTCCTCGCGCGGCGTATCCTCGAAGGTGCGCAGCCAAAAGGGGTCGGTGCGCGCCGCAAGCCTGGCGTTCGGCTGCAGCCCCTGCAGGCCGCGGACCTGGTCGAGGCGCGCCAGCACGCGGGCGAGCGCTGCAAGCACCTCGGGCACGAGCGTCTCGGGCGATACCCCTGCGCCAAGGTCGCTGGCAATCGTCGCCCAGGGAATCGGCCAGGCATTGACGGGCGCGCGGAGGACGCCGGCGTCGGCCAGCAGGCGGAAGTCGTGACGTAGAGCGAGATCGCCCGGCTTGGCCCAGGGATCGGCAACAGCCGGGGTCGCCGCAAGGGCCAGGATGATGGCGCTCGCGGCCAAGATTAATCGTTTGATTTCAGGCATGTGCATCGCGCCTGGGTCCCTCCATGGGCGCTTCTGCTCCCCTCGGTCGTGCGATGGCGGCGGTCTCGGGTCCGATGTTCGTCCGGCGCATCATAGGGGCCGGCGGCGGCGGCGACAAGAATCCGCGCGGCGTTTCCGCGGAGACGCGGGGAGGGTCGGCCGGTTCAGGCAGACGACCCTTTGTGCTGCCCTGCCGGCAACCTGTAGCGCGGCCGGCGTTCATTGACCGCGACGAGGGGATTTCGCGTGCGCAACGCCGGATAGCGCGAGAAATCCCGATCGGCTGTCCACAACTCGCTGACACCGTGGCGCAGGCAGCATGCGGCTATGCGCGCGACGTGCACCGCGCCCCCGGTGACACCGCCCGCCTCCACCAGCGACCGCAGCACGCGCCAGTGCTCCCCGTCCTCGGCAAGCACGCCCAGGTTGTCGCAGGCAATGAGATTGTCAATCTGGGCCAGCGCAACGGGAGGAGGCGTCGGCTCGGCCAGCGGCCTGGTTCGCGTGACGGTGGCGTAGAACTCGTGCAGGCAGTGCAATGGGACGGCCCAGGGAGCCGCACCGGCCGCTAGCGCTTCGAGCTGCGTACGTGCCGCCTCATGCCACGGCAAGTCGGAGCGATGCGCGTAGACGAGGAGGTTGGTGTCAATCGCGATCATCGGGCATGGGCCGCTCGTTGGCCTCGTCGAGAATCTCATTCCAGGACTTGTGCTGGTACTCGGGGAGGAAGCCGCCGCGTCCGCAGGGCTGGATGCTGAACTTGCGGCGCGGGGCGCCGGCGGACTCCAGGCGATCGAGGTATCGGCGCAGTGCGTCCTCGACGACCGTGCGCAGCGTCAGGCCCTCGCGCACGGCATGGGCCTTGGCTCGCTCGAGGACGGCGTCGCTGAGGTCGAGGGTTGTTTTCATATGGGCGCCCGTATGATGTGCGCCATACTCCCATATCTGCCGTCAGCGAGCAATGGCTCGGGGAGGACATACGGGTGTCGGCGACGGTTCCACAGTTCTCGGACCGCAGTTCACACCGTCCAGTTCTCCACGGCGAGGCCCGGCACGCGGCGAAACTCGTCCTCGTTTGCTGTGACGACCGTCAGCCCGAGGGACTTGGCATGCGCTGCGATCAAGAGATCATTGGGACCGATCGGCGTACCGCGGCGCGCAAGGTGCTTGCGCAGGCTAGCGTAATGCCGATCAGATGGTGCCTCGAGCGGCAGCACCTCGACGGCCGACAGGATCGCTTCGACGCGTTGCCTCAGCAGCGTTGAGCCGCTCTTGGCTGCGCCAAAGCGCAATTCCGCGCTCACGATGATACTGGTGCAGACCGCCTCCTCGCCCACGGCCACGATTCGCTTCGCCACGTTGCCCTGCGGCCGGCGCACGAGCTCCGAGAGCACATTGGTATCGAGGAGAAACCGTGGCGCGCTCAGAGGGTCACCTCATCCATCGACTCGAGGTCCTCATCGACATCGGGAAACTCGTCGTCGATCGGTTGCCAGCTGCCAAGCAAGGCCAGCAGCAGGCCCTTGCGGACCGGCTCTATCACCAGGCAATCACCGTCCTTGCGAATCAAGGCCTCGTCTCCCTCCAGTTCCATTTCCCTGGGGATCCGGATCGCCTGGTTTCGGCCGTTCCGGAACAGGCTGACGCGACGGCCGTCCGGCGCGGCTGAGCCCATTGCGGTGTGCTTCCCTTTTGGCATATGCCTTAGCATATGCGACTCCGGAGTTCCTGTCGATGTGTGCCGCTGCCAAGCTCGAGCCTAACGGCTTCGGACAAGCTACGGGGGACGCAATTATCTATGGATTACACCAGAAATTCGCATCGCTTATGGCGCCGGGTCGAGGCCTCAATGCAGCTTCAGGTGCGGCCGAATGATCCGGTTCAGGCTCTTCAGCAAGACCAGCAGCAGTCCCCGCACCGGCCCGTAGATTTCGATCAGGTGCCGCCGGTACAGCGAGAGGTAGGCGAAGCGCGCGATCTTGCCCTCCACCATCACGCCGCCGCCGAGAAAGGAGAACATGTTGCCGACGGTGTGAAACTTCGACAGGCTCACCAGCGAGCCCAGGTCCTTGTAGACATACTCTTTCGCCGGCGCCCGGCCCTTCATCATGGCCGTGAGGTTGTCCGCAACCAGGTGACCCAGCTGCCGGGCGGCCTGGCCCCGCGGCGGCACCCAGCTGCCGTCTTCCTGGGGACAGGCGCAGCAGTCGCCGATGGCGAAGATCCGTTCGTCGCGGGTGACCTGGCCGGTGCGCTTCACGACGAGCTGGTTGAGCCGGTTGGTCTCGAGCCCGCCGATGTCGCGCAGGAATTCGGGCCCGCGGATGCCGGCCGACCAGATGACGATGTCGGCCGCGATGAAGTAGCCGCCCTGGAAGGTGATGCCCTTGTCGGTGACTTCCACCACGCGGGTGTTGGTCAGCACCTGTACGCCGATCCGTTCCAGCTCCCGCGCGACGGACTCGGAGATCTGGGCATGGCTGACTTTCGGCAGGATCCGCTTGTCGGCCTCGATCAGCGTGACGTCCAGCAGGGAGGAATCGATCCTGTAGCCATAGCCGGCCAGCTGGTCCACGGCGTGGTGCATCTCGGCGGCCATCTCCGTGCCGGTGGCGCCCGCGCCGACGATCGCAACCTTGATCTTCTCGTCGAGCTGTTCGTGGCTGGCGTAGCGCAGGAAGCGGTTCAGCAGGATCTTGCGGATGGCCATCGCCTGCTCGGTGTTCTCCAGGAACATGCAGTAGCGCTTGACGCCGGGGATGCCGAAATCGTTCGCCACGCTGCCGATGGCCACGACGAGGTAGTCGAAATCGATGCGCCGCGCGGGCACGAGTTCCTTGTCTCCGTCGTGGATCGGCGCCAGCACGACCTGGCGCCGGCCCCGGTCGATGTCCTCCAGGCGGCCCTGCTGGAAGTGGTAGCCGTTGGCCGCGGCGTGGCCGCGGTAACTGATGGCATCGATGCCGATATCCAGCGCGCCGGTCGCCACCTCGTGCAACAGGGGCTTCCAGACATGGCTCTCGGCACAATCGATGAGCGTCACATGGGCCTTGTTCCTGCGCCCGAGCTTCCGGCCCAGCTTGGTGGCGACGCCCAGGCCGCCTGCACCGCCGCCGACGATGACAATCCTTTGCATTGGCCGGACCCACGAGGAGGACGGCCCATTCTACTGCAATGCAACATGCGGTGTCGTGCCCCGGTGGCGCACGTCGGGGGGATCACCCCCGTGCCGCCGCCTGCGCCTCGATCCACGCCCGCATGCGCGCCTCCAGCGCCGACAGCGGCATACCGCCCTCGCTCAGCAGGTGGTCGTGGAAGGCGCGGAGGTCGAATTGCTCGCCCAGTGCCGCCTCGGCTTCCGCCCGCAACTCGCGGATGAGCAGTTCGCCGGTCTTGTAGGCCAGCGCCTGGCCGGGCCAGGAGACGTAGCGCGCCACCTCGGTGCGCACGTTGTGCGGCGCCAGCGCCGAGTTCTCCAGCAGGCAGGCCTCGGCCTGCGCCACGCTCCAGCCGAACCAGTGCAGGCCGGTGTCCACCACCAGGCGGCAGGCGCGCCACATCTCGAAGGTCAGGCGCCCGAAGTGGTCGTAGGGCGTGTCGTACAGGCCCATCTCGATGGCCAGGAACTCGGTGTACAGGCCCCAGCCCTCGCCGAAGGCAGTGATGTAGGACTGGCGGCGAAAGTCGGGCACGCCCTCGATCTCCTGCGCCACGGCGAACTGGTGGTGGTGGCCGGGCACGGCTTCATGCACCGTCAGCGACGGCAGCTCGTACAGCGGCCGCTGGTCCAGCGCATAGGTGTTGACCATGTAGCCGCCGGCCACGCCGCCGTCCAGGTCGCCCGGCCAGTAGCGGCCGGTGGTGTAGTTGGGCGCCATGGACGCCGGCACGGGACGCACGCCGTAGGGCAGCCGGGGCAGGTTGCGGAAGAAGCGCGGCATGGCGTCGTCGGCGCGCTTGGCGAGCCAGGCTGCGCGCATGAGCAGCTCCTCCTCGCTCTGCGCATAGAACTTCGGATTGGTGCGCAGGTCATCCAGGAACTCGGCGAAGCTGCCCTCGAAGCCGGTCCGGGCGATGACCGCCTCCATCTCGGCGCGGATGCGCGCCACCTCCTCGAGTCCGACCTGGTGCACCTGTTCGGGCGTCACGTCGCGGGTGGTGTGGTGGCGCACCAGCGCCCGGTAGTAATCGCGCCCGCCGGGCACCTCGGAGATGCCGACGCTCTCGCGCGGCGCGGCCAGGTACTCGTCGCGGAAAAAAGCCGCCAGCGCTCCATAGGCCGGCAGCGCCTGTTGCTCGATGGCGGCCAGCGCCGCGGCGCGCAGCCGCGCCTGCTCCGCCTCGGGCATCCGGGCGGGCAGCGCCTTCAAAGGCATAAATAACGCACTGTCCTCGGCCGCGACGCCCGCGAGGAGTTCGAGCTGCTCGACCACACCCGGCACGATGTAGTGCGGTTGCACCATGCCTGTCTCGAGACCACGCCGCAGCCATGCAGTCTCCTGCTCGAAATACGCCGGTAATGCCTCGATGCGCGCGATCCACGCCTCGGCCTCCGCCGCCGTGCGGGGCCGCGTGCTCATGCCGAGATAGGGCGGATAGGAAAAGAAGCCGCTGTCGTTGGTGAACGAGATGCGCTCGGGCACGAAGGGCGCAAGCTCGACCGCAGAGTGCAGCAGGTACTCGAGCACGGCATGGCTGACGCGCTGGCTGTCGCCGAGCGCGGCGCCGCCGATCGCCCGCAGCCTTGCGAGAAACTCCGCATGCGCCTGGTTCCGGGCCGCCACCGCTGCGGTCGACATGTCCGGCCAGCGCGCGGCGGCCTCGAGGTCGCCCAGCTGGCCGGCACGGATGGGGTTCTGCGCCAGCCGGTAGGCCTCGAAATCCGCCACCAGCGCGTCGAATTCAGCAGCCGGCTCGGACTGGAGGGTGGCACAGCCGGCGATGAGGGTGAGCGAAAGTGTGGCGCACGCGAGGGCTCGGAGCATCGGTGGGTTCCTGTTGGGGTTTCGGCGGGGGCCAACTATATCGCGCAGGGCCCGGGCACGGGCAAACGCCCGGATTCGAGGCTCACTCCTGGTCGAGGCGATCCGCCAGCCAGGCCTTGATCAGCGACTGGTAGGGAACATCCCGCTTGTTGGCTTCGACCTTGATCCGCTCGAGCAGGCCGATCGGCAATCGGAGCGAGATCGTCCTGGTCGTCGGCTTCAGGTTAGGGAGTCGAACCGGCTCGGCCCGACTCCAGTCCACCAGGCCGCTGGAATCATGTCTTTCCCACCAGGCGCGTTCCTCGGCCTCGGTCGTGAACCGCGGTGGGCGCTTGCCAGGCTCGTTCATAGATCTGGCGCTCCTTTCGATGCATGTCACGGGCCGAGATCACACGGATCAAGGCCCCCTTGTCCCGCAGCGTGAAGGTGACGTGCAAGCGTCTACCGCCACCTCGCGATCGCGTCCAGCAACCCCCGCGTGGCGGCATCGCCGCCCTGGAAGCCGTCCGGATTCGTCACCGCACCCGCCAGTTCGCCGGCCAGTTTCTTGCCGAGCTCCACGCCCCACTGGTCGAAGGCGTTGACACCCCAGATGACGCTCTCGACAAACACCTTGTGCTCGTAGAGCGCGATCAGCTTGCCGAGGGTCTCGGGGTCGAGGCGGCGGAACAGGAGGGTGGTGCTGGGGCGGTTGCCGGGGTAGGCGCGGTGCGGCGCCAGGCCGGGGTCCGATCCCGATTCCGGCTCCTGGCCCTCGGACAGCGCGCGCGCCTGCGCGAGCAGATTGGCCAAGGCGAGGTCGTGCTGGGCCTGCGACGGGCCGGAGCCCTGCACGGGTGCGAGGAAGTCCACCGCGACCTTCCTCGTGCCCTGGTGCAGCAGCTGGTAAAAACTGTGCTGGGCGTTCGAGCCGGGCTCGCCCCACAGCACGGGCGCGGTATCGACGCTGACGCGGCGCCCGTCGCGGCATACGCGCTTGCCGTTCGATTCCATGTGCAACTGCTGCAGGTAGGCGGGGAAGCGCGCCAGGCGGCTGTCGTAAGGCAGCACGGCGAGGCTCTCGCAACCGAGGAAGCCGGTGTTCCAGGCACTCAGCAGGCCGAGCAGCACCGGCAGGTTTTCCTCCAGCGGCGCGGCGCGGAAATGCCGGTCCATGGCGCGCCCGCCGGCCAGCAGCGCGCGGAAGTGGTCCATGCCGATCGCCAGCGCGATCGACAGCCCCACGGCGGACCACAGGGAATACCGCCCGCCGACAAAGTCCCAGAAGCCAAAGCGATTGGTCGGCGAGATGCCGAAGGCGTCCATCGCCTCGTGGTTGGTGGAGACGCCGACAAAATGCGTGCGCACCGCCTCGGCGCCGAAGCGCTCGACGAACCAGTCCCGCGCCGCGTGGGCGTTGGTCAGGGTCTCGAGGGTGGTGAAGGTCTTGGAGCAGATCACGAACAGCGTGCTGGCCGGTTCCACTTTCGCCAGCACGTCGGCGAGTCCCACGCCGTCGATGTTGGAGACGCAATGCACGCGCAGCCCGGGCACGGCGTAATTGGCCAGCGCTTCCACCGCCATCGCGATGCCGAGGTCGGAGCCGCCGATGCCGATGTTGACGACGTCGGTGATCCGCCGCCCGGTGCCGTGGCTCGCATACTGGCCGGAGTGCACGGCGCGCACGAAGGCATCCATGCGGTCGAGCACCTCGTGCACCGCCGCGGTAGCGTCGAAGTCGCCGTCGAAGTAGGGGTCGTCGCGGTCGGCGCGCAGCGCGACGTGCAGCACCGCGCGGTCCTCGGTGTTGTTGATGTGCTCGCCGGCGAACATGCGCTCGCGCATGGCCTCGACGCCCGCCTCCCGGGCGAGCTGCTGCAGGAGGCGCAGGGTCTTGCGGGTGACGAGATTGCGGGAATAATCGAGCAGCAGGCCTTCCGCCTCGACGGACAGCTTGGTGTAGCGCTCGGGATCGCGCTTGAACATCGCCCGCAGGTGCCGCTTGCCGAGATCCGCCCGGTAATGTTCCCTGAGCGCCCGCCAGGCCTTGAGGCCCTTGGGCCAGTTCACCGCCTTGCTTGCCATGCGCCGTGCTCCATTCGGTTCGGCCAACGGCAAATTATTACCGGTGATCGCTACGATAATATGACAGGTACCAGTCGACGAAGCGCTTGACGCCCTCCTCGACCGGCGTCTCCGGGCGATAACCCACGTCCTCGACCAGCGCCTCGACGTCCGCCCAGGTGTCGGGCACGTCGCCCGGCTGCATAGGCAGCATCTGTTTCTCGGCCGTCTTGCCGAGGCATTGCTCCAGGATCTCGATATAGCGCATCAGCTCGATCGGGCCCTGGTTGCCGATGTTGTAGAGCCGGTAGGGCGCAAAGGACGTGCCCGGGTCGGGGTCATTGCTGTCCCAGTCCGGATTGGGCTCGGCAACCTTGTCCAGGCAGCGCACGACGCCCTCGACGATGTCTTCGACATAAGTGAAGTCGCGGCGGTGGTGGCCGTAGTTGAAGACCTCGATCGGCTCGCCCTCGAGGATCGCCTTGGTGAACTTGAACAACGCCATGTCAGGCCGGCCCCACGGGCCGTAGACCGTGAAAAACCTGAGTCCCGTCGTCGGCAGCTTGTAGAGCGCCGAGTAGGTGTGCGCCATCAGCTCGTTCGCCTTCTTGGTCGCGGCGTAGAAAGACAGCGGGTGGTCGACGTTCTGGTGCACGGAGAACGGCATCCTGGTGTTGGCGCCATAGACCGAGCTGGTCGAGGCGTAGACGAGGTGCTCCACCTCCGAGTGCCGACAGCCCTCGAGCATGTTGGTGTGCCCGACGAGGTTGCTCTCGACATAGGCCAGCGGGTTCTCGATGGAGTAGCGCACGCCCGCCTGCGCGGCGAGGTGCACGACGCGATCGAAGCGTTCGCGCTTGAACAGCTCGACCATGCCGCTGCGATCGACCAGGTCGAGCTTCTTGAAGCGCCAGTTGGCCTTGCCCTGCAGCTGGCTGAGCCGCGAGCGCTTCAGCGTGGGATCGTAGTACTCGTTGAGGTTGTCGAGCCCGACGACCTCGTCGCCCCGCTCGAGCAGTTTCCTGGCGGTATGGAAGCCGATGAAGCCGGCGGCGCCGGTGACGAGAATTTTCATGCTGTCATTCCGTTGAAATCGATTAAAGCCGGCCGTCCACGGCATCGGCGGGAAGAACATGCTTGATATCGTAGAGTACCCCGGGGTCGCCGAGGTAGGCGCGTACGCCGGCCGCCCCCAGTTCGCGGAACTCGCGGTGCGCGACGGCCAGCACGACGGCATCGTACGCGCCGCCGTCGGGCGTCGCTACCATATCGATGCCATACTCGGCATGGGCTTCCTCGGGATTCACCCAGGGGTCGTGCACGTCCACCCGCGCGCCCAGGTCCGCCAGTTCGCGCACCATGTCCACGACCTTGGTGTTGCGGATGTCAGGACAATTCTCCTTGAAGGTGAGCCCGAGCACGAGGATGCGGCCGCCGCGGACCTGGATCCCGGCCTTGATCATGAGGCGCACGATGCGATTGGCGACGTAGATCGCCATGTTGTCGTTCAGGCGCCGTCCGGCCAGGATCATCGCCGGATGGTAGCCGACCTCCTGGCTCTTGTGAGTCAGGTAATAGGGATCGACGCCGATGCAGTGCCCGCCGACCAGACCGGGACGAAACGGCAGGAAATTCCACTTCGTCCCCGCGGCCTCCAGCACTTCGAGGGTATCGATGCCGAGGCGATTGAAAATCATCGCCAGCTCGTTGATCAGCGCGATATTGACGTCGCGCTGGGTGTTCTCGATGACCTTGGCGGCCTCGGCGACACGAATCGACGACGCCTTGTAGGTGCCGGCCGTGATGATGCCGGCATAGAGCGCATCGACGAAGTCGGCGACCTCGGGGGTCGAGCCGGAGGTGACCTTGAGGATGTTCTCGACGCGGTGTTCCTTGTCACCCGGGTTGATGCGCTCCGGGCTGTAGCCGGCGTAAAAGTCCTCGTTGTACTTCAGGCCGCTGCCCTGCTCGATGATCGGCACACAGACTTCCTCGGTGGCGCCGGGGTAGACCGTGGACTCGAAGATGACGATATCGCCCCGCTTGACGAGTTCGCCGAGCGTCCGGCTGGCGCGCTTGAGCGGCGACAGGTCGGGGATCTTCGCCGCATTGATCGGCGTCGGCACCGTGACGATATAGACATTACAGGCGGCCAGCCCGGCCGGCTCGCTGGTAAAACCCAGGCGCGTGGCGGAAGCCAGCTCCTCGCGGGTCGTCTCGAGGGTCGCGTCGTGGCCAGCCTCGAGCTCGGCGATGCGCTCTGCCTTCAGGTCGAACCCGATCGTCGGGACGCGGCGCCCGAAAGCCACCGCCAGCGGCAGGCCCACGTAGCCGAGGCCGACGATACCGATCTTCACCTGGTCGATGGCAGGCAGCTTCAAGGGGCTCTCCTTCATTGCGCTGGCGTTGCGCGGCTACGTCGATGGGATGAAGCCGCATTATAAGGGACGTCCGGCGGCTGACCGACCTGACCCGCATCACATTACACGTACACCCCGCGTCGTGATCAGCGCCGGACCGCTCCGGACCCGGCCCGGCCAGTCCGGCCAGTCCGGCCACGCCGTTTCTTGGCGCGGATTGCCGGGGCCGTCTATCATTGCGGCTTTGCACCCAGGACGGCCGGTGAACAAGCGATTTTTGAACTATGCGCTCTTGGGACTGATGCTTGCAGCATTCTGGCTGCTGCTGTCCGGGCTGTTCAAGCCGCTGCTGATGGCGCTCATGGCAGTCTCGGTGCTCCTCACGGTCCTGCTGGTGAGCCGCATGAACATCGTCGACGCCGCCAGCCACCCGGTGTCGGCGGCGGTGCGCTACCTGCCCAGCTTCTGGCCCTGGCTCGTGGTCGAGATCATCAAGTCCAGCGTGGACGTGTCCCGGCGGATATTGTCGCCGAGCATGCCGATCAGCCCGACCGTGTTCGAGATTCGCTCCAGCCAGCAGACCGTCGTCGGGCGCGTTGTGCTGGCGAACTCGATCACCCTCACGCCCGGCACGGTCACGATGAACGTCGATGGCGACCGGCTCCGGGTGCACGCGCTGTCGCGCGAGGCGGTCGACTACCTGCTCGAGGGCGAGATGGACCTGCGGGTGACGCGTGCCGAGGGCGGCCCGGCGCCTCTGCCCCGACCCGCGCGGAGGATCGACTGATGGATCCGGCGCGAGAACTTCCTCGGGGCGCGCAATGATCGTCGCCGCCATTCTCGCGATCATGATCACCATGGCGCTCGCGGTCACCCGCGCGCTGCTCGGCAGGACGGTCTACGACCGCATCCTCGCCGTGAACGTGTTCGGCACCAAGACCGTGCTGCTGATTGCGGCGCTCGCGTTCCTGACCGGCCGGCCGGACGTGCTCGACATCGCCCTCGCCTACGCGCTGATCAACTTCATCGGCGTCATCGCAGTGCTGCGCTACTTCGAGTACGGGGCCGCGGGCGAGGGGGAAGCCGAGTGAACAGTCACACGGTTCGCACCGGAGGCGCAAACTGATGGCCCTGGCGCTTGACCTGCTGAGCTGGGCGTTGATCCTCGTCGGCGGCGCCTTCGGCGTCATCGGCGGGATCGGCTTGCTGCGCCTGCCGGACTTCTTCACCCGGATTCACGCGGGGAGCGTCACGGACTCGATGTGCGCGCCGTGCATCATCGCCGGGCTGATGCTGCAGTCGGGCTTGACCCTCGTCACGGTCAAGCTCGCTTTCCTGATCTTGTTCCTGCTCCTCACCAGCCCGACGGCCACGCATGCACTCGCCAAGGCAGCGCTGCACGGCGGCCTCGTGCCGGGCAAGGAGCATTCTCCGGCGGAGGAGCACCGCGGCTGATGGACACGCTGGTCGACATCCTGCTGCTGGCGTTCATCGCGATCTGCGCCATCGCGATCCTCCGCCTGCGCGACCTGTTCGCGGTGACCATGATGTTCGGCCTGTTCAGCTTCATCGCGGCGGGCCTGTTCGCGACCATGCACGCACTCGACGTCGCCTTCACCGAGGCGGCGGTCGGCGCCGGCATCGCCACCATCCTGATCCTCGTGACCCTCGGGCAGACGGCACGCCGCGAGAAATCCCAGGCCGGGCGCAACGTACTGCTGCCGCTGCTGGTGGTATGGGTCACCGGTGCCGTGCTGATCTACGGCACGGCCGACCTGCCGGTATTCGGCGACCCGCAGGCGCCGGCGCACCTGCACGTGGCGCCCTACTACATCGAGAACACCCGGGAGCACATCGGCATTCCCAACATGGTGGCCGCGGTGCTGGCCAGCTACCGCGCCTACGATACGCTCGGCGAGGTGGTGGTGGTGTTCGCCGCGGTGCTCGGCGTCATCGCGCTGCTCGGCCTGCGCCGCCGGCCGGCCGGCGTCGAGGCCCGCCCGCGCGACCTGGAGGAGCACCAGGTGCTGAAGGTCGTCGCCAAGATGATCGTGCCGGTGATCCTGCTGTTCGCCCTGTACGTGCAGTTCCACGGCGAGTACAGCCCGGGGGGCGGCTTCCAGGCGGGCGTGATCTTCGCCGCGGCCATCATCCTGTACGCGCTGGTGTTCGGCCTCGATACGGCGCGGCAGGTCATCCCGCCGCGCATCCTGGGCTGGCTGCCGGCCGTCGGCGTGCTGATCTTCGGCTGTACCGGCGTGCTCACCCAGCTGCTCGGTGGCAACTACCTGGACTACTACGTGCTGGCCGAAAACCCGCAGACGGCGCAGCAGCTGGGCATCCTCATGATCGAGATCGGCGTCGGCGTGACGGTCGCCTCGGTGATGCTGCTGATCTACTTCATCTTCGCCGAGCGCGCGCTCGGCACGCGCACGGACGATGGCGAGGCAGGCCGGTGAGCCTGTTCGCCCACTACAACTACCACCTGGCGATCATTCTCGCGATGATCGGCTTCTACACCATGATCTCCCGCAGCAACCTGGTGAAGAAGGTCATCGGCCTGAACGTATTCCAGGTCTCGGTGTTCATCCTGTTCATCAGTATCGGCGTCCACGAGGACGGCACGGTGCCGATCCTGCGGGAGGGCTACGAAATCTACTCCAACCCGCTGCCGCATGTCCTGATTCTCACCGCCATCGTGGTGGGCATCGCCGTGACCGCGGTGGCGCTCGCGCTGGTGGTGCGCATCCGCGAGGAATACGGCACGGTGGAGGAGGATCAGGTCCAGGCCCAGGACGAAGAGCCCGGGCCGACATGAGCCAGACCCTCGCGCTGATCGTCGTCGTGCCCATGCTCGGCGCCGCCGTCGCAGCGCTGCTGCCGGCCGGCCGGCTGCCATGGCTGCTGGCCACGGCAGTGAGCTGGTACATGCTGGCGGCCGCGGCGATGCTCGCCGGCCAGGCCATGGACCTGGGCGTGTTGAGCTACGCCATGGGCAACTGGGAGCCGCCGTTCGGCATCGAATACCGGCTCGACCCCGCCAATGCGCTCCTCGCGCTCCTGATTTCAGGACTCGCCGCGGTGGTGTTACCGTTCGCGGGGCGCAGCCTGGCAAGCGAGGTGCCGGAGGAGAAGTCGCCCTACCTGTACGGCGCCCTGCTGCTGTTCCTTTGCGGCCAGATGGGCATCGCGGTCTCGGGCGATGCCTTCAATATCTTCGTGTTTCTCGAGATTTCCTCTCTCGCGACCTACACGCTGATCGCGCTGGGCCGCGACCGGCGCGCGCTGACCGCCTCGTTCTCGTACCTCATCATGGGCACGGTCGGCGCGACCTTCTTCCTGATCGGCGTGGGCCTGCTGTACGCCATGACCGGCACGCTGAACATGGCGGATCTCGCGCTGCGCATTCCCGAGGTCGCCGCATCGCGCACCGTGCACACCGCCTACGCCTTCATCGTCGTCGGGGTGTGTCTCAAGCTGGCGCTGTTCCCGCTGCACCTGTGGCTGCCCAACGCCTACACCTACGCGCCCAGCGCGGTCACGGCGCTGATGGCCGCGACCGCCACCAAGGTGGCGATCTATCTCCTGATCCGCTTCATCTACTCGGTGTTCGGCGCCGACTTTTCCTTTGGCGAGATGCCGACGGTGTACCTGCTGGTGCCGCTGGCGGTGGTCGGGCTCCTGAGCACCTCGGTGGTGGCGATCGGCCAGGACAAGATCAAGCGCATGCTCGCCTATTCCTCGGTGGCGCAGATCGGCTACATGGTGCTGGGCATCGGCATGGCGAGCGCCACCGGGCTCACGGCCGCGCTGCTGCACCTGTTCAACCACGCGCTGATGAAGGGCGCACTGTTCATGGCGCTCGGCTGTATCGCCATCCGTTTCGGCACCTCGCGGCTCGAGGTGTTTCGCGGGCTCGGGCGGCGCATGCCCTGGACGATGGCGGCCTTCGTGGCCGGGGGCTTGAGCCTGATCGGCGTGCCGCTCACCGTGGGCTTCATCAGCAAATGGTACCTGGTGCTCGCAGCGATCGAGCTCGGCTGGTGGCCGATCGTCGCCGTGATCATCGTCGGCTCGCTGCTGGCGGTGGTCTATATCTGGCGCGTGGTCGAAGTCGCCTACCTGCAGACTGCGGATGACATGAGCCGCTGCGAGGCGCCGCTGTCGCTGCTGGTGCCCACCTGGGTACTGATCCTCGCCAACTTCTGGTTCGGCATCGATACCCGGCTCACCATCGGCATCGCCGAGCGCGCCGCCGCCATGCTGTCGGGGTTGACGCCGTGAGCACGGCGCTGGCGCTCAAGCTCGCGGTGTTCGTGCCGCTGCTCGGCGCGATCCTGATCCTGCTGGCCGACCGGCGCCCGAACCTGCGCGAGGGAATCACCCTGGTCACCGCCCTGGCGCTGTTCGCGCTGGTGCTGCGGGTGGCCTTCGGCGACGGCGCGCCGGTCGAGACGACGCTGATCGAGCTGCTGCCCGGCCTGAGCATCGCGCTGCATAACGAGAACCTGTCGATCCTGTTCGCCGCGGTGGCCAGCGGGCTGTGGATCGTGACTTCGATCTATTCCATCGGCTACATGCGCGGCAACAAGGAGCAGCACCAGACGCGCTTCTACGCCTGTTTTGCGATTGCGCTGGCCGGCGCCGTGGGTGTGGCCTTCTCCGCCAACATGCTGACGCTGTTCGTGTTCTACGAGGTGCTGACGCTGTCCACCTATCCACTGGTGGCGCACAAGGAAGACGCGAACGCCAAGCGCGGCGCGCGCGTCTACCTCGCAATCCTGCTGGCAACCTCGATCGGCTTCCTGCTGCCGGCGATGATCGCGGTCTGGTGGCATGCGGGTACGCTGGACTTCGTGCCAGGCGGCGTAATGGCGGGGCGGATTGACCCGGCGCTCGGCGCGCTGCTGCTGGTGTTGTTCATGTATGGCATCGGCAAGGCGGCCCTGATGCCGTTCCATCGCTGGCTGCCGTCGGCCATGGTCGCGCCGACGCCGGTCTCGGCATTGCTGCATGCAGTGGCCGTGGTCAAGGCCGGCGTGTTCACGGTGCTGAAGGTCAGCGTGTACCTGTTCGGGCTGGATTACCTCAAGGAGCTCTGGTCCAGCGAGCTGATGCTGTACGTCGCGGTATTCACGCTGCTGGCGGCTTCGCTGGTGGCCCTGCAGCAGGACAACCTCAAGGCGCGGCTCGCCTACTCCACCGTCAGCCAGCTGTCCTACATCGTCGCCGCGGCGATGCTGGCCAACGAGATGGCGGCGCTCGGCGGGGCCATGCACATCGTCATGCATGCCTTCGGCAAAATCACGCTGTTCTTCTGCGCAGGGGCGATCTATGTCGCGACGAAGAAGACCGAGATCAGCGACATGGACGGCCTCGGCCGGCGCATGCCGGTGACGTTCGCGGCGTTCTTCGTCGGCGCGCTGTGCGTCATTGGCGTGCCGCCGCTGGGCGGAGTGTGGAGCAAGTGGTACCTGCTCAGCGGCGCGTACGACTCTGGCCATGCGCTGGTGGTCGTGGCGCTGATGCTCAGCACGCTGCTGAACATTGCCTACCTGGTGCCACCAGTGGTGCGGGCATTCCTGTTGCCGGCGCGCGACGGTGACGAGTCGCCGGGGCTGCGCGAAGCGCCGCTGCTGTGCGTGCTGCCGCTGAGCCTCACGGCGCTCGGCGGGCTGGCGATGTTCTTCCTGGCCGCGCCGCTGTCACAGCGGCTCATGGCAATGTTCGCGGGGTGATAGGAATGGACCTGGGCAGGTTGCTGGAAGCGCTGGTGCAACGCGGGCCGCTGTTGAGGCGGATCATGTGGGTGGTGCTCATCGGGCTGGTGGTCGCCGACATCCTGGTGCCGTCCAAGTACGACCGCTTCCCGTGGGAGAGCATCGGCGGCTTTGGCGCGTTCTACGGCTTGCTCGCCTGCGTGCTGATCATCGTCGTCTCCAAGGCCCTCGGCTACCTCGCGCTGTACCGCGCCGAGGACTATTACGATGACTGAGGTGCTGCATCCCACCCTGCTCCTGTTCACGGGCGCGCTGCTCGTGCCGCTGCTGCGCGGGCGGGCACAGCAGGGCTGGCTGCTCCTCGTGCCGGCGCTGGTCATCCTCGCCGTGTTCACGCTGCCGCGGGGGGAGTTCGGGGCCTTCGAGTTCATGGGGCTGACGCTCTCGCCGATGCGGATCGACGCGCTCAGCATGGTGTTCGCCTCGGTATTCGCGATCATCACCCTCGTGGGTGCGATCTACGCGCTGCACCTGCGCGACACCACCCAGCACGTGGCGGCGCTAGTGTACGCTGGCTCGGCACTCGGCGTGGTGTTTGCCGGCGACCTGCTGACGCTGTACGTGTTCTGGGAACTGATGGTGTTTTCCTCGGTATGGCTGATCTGGTGCCGCCGCAACCCGGTGTCCATGGCGGCAGGCTTTCGCTACCTGCTGGTGCACGCCTTCGGCGGCGTGGTGCTGCTGGCGGGCATCGTGCTGTATTACCAGCAGACCGGCACGCTGGACTTCGGCGTCATCCAGCACGGCGGGCCGGCCTTCTGGCTCATACTCATCGGTTTCATGATCAACGCGGCGGTGCCGCCGCTGCATGCCTGGCTGGCCGATGCCTACCCCGAAGCGACGATCACCGGCGCAATTTTCCTCAGCGCGCTGACCACCAAGACGGCGGTATACACGTTGATCCGCGGCTACCCGGGGACGGAGATCCTGGTGTGGCTGGGCGTGATCATGGCGCTGTACGGCGTGGTCTACGCGGTGCTGGCCAACGACATCCGCCGCCTGCTGGCGTATCACATCATCAGCCAGGTGGGGTACATGGTCGCGGGCGTGGGCATGGGCACGCTCGTGGCGCTGAACGGCGCGTCCGCGCATGCCTTCACGCACATCCTTTACAAGGCGCTGCTATTCATGGGCGCGGGCGCCGTCATTCACATGACCGGCAAGGCGAAGCTCACCGAGCTCGGCGGCATCTACCGCTACATGCCGTGGACCTTGGTGCTGTACATGGTGGGCGGGCTGTCGATCTCGGCCTTCCCGCTGTTCAGCGGCTTCGTCAGCAAGACCATGGTGGTCGAGGCGGCGGCGCTCGACGGGCGCGCCTGGGTGTGGTTGTTGCTGTCGATGGCCTCGGCGGGCACCTTCCTGCACACCGGGCTGAAGCTGCCGTGGTTCACGTTCTTCGGCGCGGACTCCGGGCTGCGGCCTCAGGAGGCGCCGTTGAATATGCTCGTGGCGATGGGCATCGCGGCCTTCCTCTGCATCTTCATCGGGGTGTACCCGGATTGGCTGTACGCCATGATGCCGGCGCCGGTGGACTACCACGCCTATACCACCGGGCATGTGCTGTGGGAGCTGCAGCTGCTGCTGTTCACCGGCGTGGGCTTCTTCCTGCTGCTGAAGCACGTCGGGGGCGAGGCGAAAATCAGTCTCGACACGGACTGGCTGTACCGGC
>Ga0114946_10001090_pt1 | contig 18642 bp, 19 predicted proteins | sample WalLakDeSediment_FD_88676 | JGI IMG/M metagenome (GOLD analysis project Ga0114946, IMG submission 88676) | Lake sediment microbial communities from Walker lake, Nevada to study Microbial Dark Matter (Phase II) - Walker Lake 11/02/13 Deep Sediment | ecosystem: Environmental > Aquatic >...
GAAGGTCGAAGGTTCGATCCCTTCAGCACCCACCAGGTTGAGTTCAGGAGCGGTAGTTCAGTTGGTTAGAATACCGGCCTGTCACGCCGGGGGTCGCGGGTTCGAGTCCCGTCCGCTCCGCCAATGAACGAAAGGGCGCCCCCGTGGCGCCCTTTCACTTTCCGGGCCCGGCTGGCCGGGCCCGACACCAGAGCCGAGGCAGGCAATGCTGCAGAAAATTCGCGAGAAGATCACCGGTTGGGTGGCCTGGACGATCGTCATCACCATTGGCATCGTGTTCGCCGTGTGGGGCATCGACCTGAGCTTCACGCCCCGGCCGATGGCCGCCAAGGTCAACGGCGTCGAGGTGCCGGTCGAACCGGTGCGCCGCGCCTACCAGGAGCAGGTCACCCGCTTCCAGCAGGCCTTCCGCGGCGACATTCCCGAGGAAATCGCCGGCGAGATCCGCCGCGGGGTCATCGAGCAGTTCGTGCGCCGCGAGCTGCTGCAGCAGCGTATCGACGAGCAGGGCTATCGCGTCAATGACGCGGACCTGATGAACTACATCCGGTCCTTCGACGTGTTCAAGGTCGGCGGCCAGTTCAGCATGGACGCCTACCGCGCCACGCTCGCCGGCGCCGGTTTCACGCCCGCGCTGTTCGAGGCCGAGCAACGCCGGATGCTCGAGGTGCAACAGCTGCAGGACGCCATCGTGCTGTCCTCGTTCGTCACCGAGGAAGAGCTGCAGCGCCGCGTCGCCCTGCAGCGCGAGCTGCGCGAGGTGGAATGGCTGTCGCTGCCGGTGGATCGCTTCCGCGACGAGGTCGAGGTGAGCGCGGCGGACATCGAGGCCCGCTACCAGGCCAGCGCCGAGCGCTGGAAGACGCCCGAGAGCGTCGACATCGAGTACATCGAGATCAACATCGAGGAACTGGCTGCGGACATCCAGGTATCCGAGGACGACCTGCGCGCGTTCTACGAGATGGAATTGCGCCGTGAGCCGGAGCGTTTCACGGGACGCGAGCGTCGCAAGGCGGCGCACATCCTCGTGCGGGCGGGCGATGACGCCGCCGCCGCGGAAGCGCGCATCGCCGCGCTTGCAGAACGCATTGCGGGCGGCGAGGATTTCGCCGCGGTCGCTGCCGAGGCGTCCGAGGACCCGGGCTCGGCGCGGGCCGGCGGGGAGCTCGGCTGGGTCGAGCCCGGCACGATGGTGGCGCCGTTCGAGCAGGCCCTGTTTGCTATGGAGGCGGGTACGGTCAGTGCGCCGGTGCGCAGCGAGTTCGGCTGGCACCTGATCAGTCTCGAGGAGATCGAGCGCAGCGGCGGCGCGAGCTTCGAGGAGGCCCGCGAGGAGCTGAAGGGCGAGTACGCACGGCGCCGGGCAGAGGACCGCTTCTACGACGACGCCGAGACGGTGGCGCGCATTGCCTTCGAAAGCCCCGACAGTCTGCAGCCGGCAGCGGCCGAGACCGGCTTCGCCGTCCGGCAGCTTGAGGGCCTCACCCGCCAGGGCGGACCCGGCATCGGCGCTTTGCCGCCCGTCATCGCCGCGGCCTGGACCGAGGCCGTATTTCAGCGCCGGGAGAACAGCTCGTTGCTCGAACTCGACGACGGCCGCGCTGCGGTGATCCGGGTAACCGCGCACCGCCCGCCGGAGTTGCGCCCGCTGCAGGACGTCGCCGGACAGATTGAGGGCGAACTGCGGCGCGATCGCGCCGCGGAGCGCGCCCGCGAGCTCGGCCAGCAGGCGGTGGCGCGACTGGAAGCCGGGGAGCCGATCGCCGAGGTCGCAGAGAGCCTCGAGGCGGACTTCGTTGCCGGGGTCACTGTCGTGCGCGACGACCTCACTGTGCCGCCCTACGTTTCGCAGGCTGCCTTCACCTCGGGTCGCCCGGCCGAGGGCCAGCCGTTAGTGGTGGGCAACGAGGGCTCGAACGCCTATTTCGCCGTCCGGGTGCTGTCGGTAACCCCCGGCGGGCTCGAGCTGCTGCGGCCCGAGGAGCGGCGCGAGCTCGGTGAGCGAACCCGTGGCGCGCGCGCCTCGCAGGAGCTGCAGGCCTACCTCGAGCACCTGCGCCAGGGAGCGAAGGTCACCATCTTCGAGAATTCCCTGCAGTAAGGGGTGCGCAAGCTCCAGCTCCACTGGCAGATACTGATCGCGATTGGCGCGGGTATCGCTGCGGGCTGGATCAGTGGCGACGAAGGACGGCTGTTCGGCGTCACCTTGTACGCCGTGTACGACTTCGTCGGCACGCTGTTCATCAATGCGCTGCGCATGCTGATCGTGCCCCTGATCGTGTCTTCGATCATCGTGGGCGTGGCCGGTATCGGCAGCGGCGGCAACCTCGGCCGGCTCGGCGGCAAGACCTTGCTGTTCTACGGCGTCACTACCCTGCTGGCCATCCTCATCGGGTTGGTGCTGGTGAACCTGGTGCAGCCGGGCATCGTCAACGGCGAGCCGGCGCGCGAGCTGCTGGCGCTCGAGGAAAGCACCCGGGCCGTGGCGGAGAGCGTCGGGGCGGGCGCAGGCGCGGGTGGCCTCGGACAGCTCGCGCAGATGTTCCTCAGCATGGTGCCGCCGAACATCGTCCAGGCCGCCGCGGACGGGCAAATGCTCGGCCTGATCTTTTTCAGCATCGTGTTCGGTTACTTCATGACGCGCGTCGGCCACGAGAAGGGCGATGCGTTGTACCGCTTCTGGGACGCACTGTTCGCCGTCATGATGAAAATCACCACCTGGGTGATGGCCTTCGCGCCGATCGGCGTGTTCGGCCTGGTGGCCCGCACGGTGGCGCGGACAGGGTTCGACGCTGCCCAGCCGCTGATCGTGTTCAGCCTGACGGTGCTCGGAGCGCTCGCACTGCACGCGCTGGTGACGATTCCCCTGCTGGTCCGGTTGGTCGCGCGCGCCAGTCCCGTCGCGCTGTACCGCGCGGCCGCGCCAGCCTTGCTGACGGCATTTTCGACGGCTTCGTCGTCGGCGACGCTGCCGATCACCATGGATTCCATGGAGCGTCGCGCCGGCGTGTCGAACCGCACTTCCAGTTTCGTGCTGCCGCTGGGCGCCACCGTCAACATGAACGGCACGGCGCTCTACGAATGCGTGGCGGCGATGTTCATCGCCCAGGCCTACGGGCTCGAGCTGTCGTTCGGCATCCAGTTCATCATCGTGGTCACCGCGCTGGTGACCTCGGTGGGCGTCGCCGGCATACCCTCGGCGTCGCTGGTGGCGATCGCTATCATCCTGGCCGCCGTGGGATTGCCAGTGGAGGCCATCGGCGTGCTGTTCGTCTTTGACCGCATCCTCGACATGGCGCGCACCGCCATCAACATCCTCGGCGACTGCGCCTGCGCGGTGATCATCGCGAAACTGGAAGGCGAGGAGGGGATCCTCAGCGGCGAAGTGGCGGCGGCGCGCGCCTGAACCCGGCGGCCGCGGCTGCGCCCGGAGCGGGGCTAGATGGCCAGGGCGTCGGGATCGGGCGGGCGCGGGGATGCGGCCGCGCCGGGTCGATGCCACACCACGTTGCGCGCCAGGCCATCGACGAGCAGTTCGGCCCGCGTCACCGGGTGGGGCCCGCCCGGGCCGAGCACTGCCGGCGCAAAACCGAGCTCGACCAGGAGGTCGAGCATGCCCGCAGGATGGACGTCCGCTGCCTCGAGTCGCGCCGGCGAGAATTCCGTGAGCAGCGCGCGGCACCGCCCCAGCGTCTCGAGCGCGCCGCGCAGGGCGAAAAACTCGAAGCCTTCCACGCCGATCTTGATGAAGCCGACCGGCCGGTCGGCGAGACCGTGCTGGCCGCAATAATCATCCAGGCTGACCATCTCGATGTCGATGGTCTCCGGGCGGCTCCCCGCCAGGAGACCATTGCGACCGCGCCGGCGCGGACCGTAGCGATGCAGCCGCGCAGGCCCGGAATCTTCGCCCACCGCCGCACCGACCACCGTGATGGCATCCGCGCGATTGCGGCTGGCGTTCTCCTGCAGCAGGCCGCGCGTCCAGGGATCGGGCTCGAAGGCGTGGATGCTGGTGCCGCGGGGCGCCAGTCGCGCCAGCAACAGCGAGTACCAGCCGATGCTGGCGCCGATGTCGAACACCACGTCCCCCGGCGCCAGCTCGACCCCGGTCGCCAGGTAATCGATCACTGCCGGCGCGTGCATGGCCGCCTCGAAGAGGTGACGGCCGGCCTCATCGCCCGCCGGCACGCGCAGCTCCAGGTCGAATTCCGGCACTGGCGCCAGCAGGGTCTGACGCCCGAGGAGATAGCGCTGAACGAAGTACGCGGCGGAGCGCAGGGCCATGTCGGCGTCAGTCGTCCGGCAGGGACATGCCGACGTGGCTGTAGCCGCCGTCGACATACAGGATCTCGCCCGTGATGCCGGCGGCGAGGTCCGAGCACAGGAAGGCCGCGGCATTGCCGACGTCCTCGATGGTGACGTTGCGCTGCAGGGGCGCGATCCGCGCCACCTGTGCCAGCATCTTGCGGAAGCCGCCGATGCCGGCCGCCGCCAGCGTCTTGATGGGCCCCGCCGAGATACCGTTGACCCGCAGCCCTTCGGCGCCGAGATCGGCCGCCAGGAACCTCACGGTAGCCTCGAGGCTGGCTTTCGCCGGACCCATCACGTTGTAGTTGGGTACCGCGCGCACCGCGCCGAGATAGCTGAGCGTGAGCAGCGAGCCGCCCCGGCCGCGCATCATCGGCAGTCCGGCTTGCGCCAGCGCCGCAAAGCTGTAGGCGCTGATGTCGTGCGCGATGCGGAAGCCCTCGCGGCTGACGGCGTCGACGAAGCGGCCGGTGAGCTGGTCCCGCGGCGCGAACCCCACCGAGTGAACGATGACGTCGAGGCCATCCCAGTGCTGGCCGAGCGCCTCGAAAGCGGCGGCAATCTCCGCATCCTCGGCGACGTCCATCGCGCAGGTGAAGCCGCCGCCCAGTTGTTCCGCCATCGCCTCCACGCGCGGCTTGAGCTTCTCGCCCTGGTAGGTGAAGGCGAGTTCCGCGCCCTCGCGATGCATGGCCTGGGCGATGCCCCAGGCGATCGAGCGCTCGCTGGCGAGGCCGACGATCAGCGCGCGCTTGCCGTGCAGGAATCCCATGGTGCTCTCCTCAACCGCCCGCATGGGTGGTGACGTCAACGTGCAGGACCAGCCGCTGCCCGGGTTGCAGGTGGCGGTTGGCGTCGAGATTATTCCAGCGCCGGATGTCGTCCACCGTGACGCGGAAATTGTTTGCGATGCGATACAGGGAGTCACCGCGCCGCACAGTGTAGTTCACCCGGCGCAACTGGGCGTCCTTGGCCCGCACCGTGCGGCGGGTTTCTGCGGCGCCGTGCGGGTAGGTGCGCGCATCGCGGGTCGCGGTGGGAATCATCAGGTGACCGCCGACGCGAATGCTCGTGCCGGTGATGTCGTTCGCCTGCTGGATCGCCGCCACGGTAGTGCGGTGCTGGCGGGCGAGGCCGCTGAGGGTATCGCCGGGCCGCACCTGGTGGCGGTGCCAGCGCATCCGCTCGGACGCCGGCAGCTCGGCGAGACCGACGTAGAACGGTTCCACGGCTTCGATCGGCAGCTGCAGCCGGTGCGGACCCTCCGGGTCGGTGGCCCAGCGATTGAAACCGGGGTTCAAGGCCTGCAGCGCCTCGAGCTCGATGCCGGCGAGCGCCGCGGCCACCGCGAGGTCGATCTGGCCGTCGAGTTCCACCGGCGCGAACACCGCGCCGCCGGGTATCTCGGGCAGCGACAGGGCGTGCTGCTCCGGGTCCGCCAGCACGACCGCCAGCCCGAGCAGGCGCGGCACGTAGTCGCGGGTCTCGGTCGGCAGCCGCAGGTGCCAGAAATCGGTCGGCTGCCCGGCGGCGCGGTTGTTTCGCACGGCGCGGCCCACCGTCCCCTCGCCGGCGTTGTAGGCGGCCACGGCGAGCAGCCAGTCCCCCTCGAACATGCCGTGCAGGTACTCGAGGTACTCGAGCGCGGCGCGCGTGGACTCGACCACGTCGCGACGCCCGTCATACCACCAGTTCTGCTTGAGGCCGAAACGCGCGCCGGTCGCCGGGATGAACTGCCACAGTCCGGCCGCCCGACCGTGCGAATAGGCAAAAGGATCGAAGGCGCTCTCGATGACCGGCAACAAGGCGAGTTCCGCCGGCAGGCCGCGTGCCGCGATTTCGTCGGCTACGTGCGGCAGGTAGGGGCGCGCCCGCTCGAACACGCGCTCGAGATGGCGGGGGTTGCGGGCAAACCATTCCACCTGGCGTTGGACGGCGTCATTGTCGACCGGGGGAAATCCGTAGCTCTCGCGCAGGCGCGCGAGCACGTCCGCGAGTTCCTCGGTCTCGTCGGCAGCGTCATCTGCTTCATCTGCGTCATCGAGAGGGCGCGGTGCGCGCGACGGGGTCTTCGCCACGGTACCTGGCCGGCTCGGAGGCTTGGCCTTGCCGGGGGTTTGCGCAGCGGTCGTCGCGGGTTCGATGGCGGATTCGGGAGGGTCGCCCCGCTGGGTCGCGCAGGCGGTCAGCGAAACGGCGAGGATCATGCAGGCGGCAATTCGTGTCAGGCGGCGCAATGCAGGCCCTCCGGTCAGGCGAACTCGTCTTTCCAGCGCCGCACGGTGGCGAACACCGCGACGCGGTCGGCCAGGGTGTGACCGGCGCGACGCGCGGCGGAGGCCACGACGGCCGGCTCGCCACAGCGCAGGAAAGGATTGATGCGTTTCTCGAGGCCGATGGTGGTCGGCAGGCTGGGAACGCCGTCGCGACGCAGGCCCGAGACGTGCTCGGCATGCCGCGCGATGTCGGCGCTGGTCGGCTCCACCGCCGCGGCGAACTTGAGGTTAGCGAGCGTGTACTCGTGGCCGCAGAACACCCGGGTGTCGTCGGGCAGGTCCGCGAGCCTGTCGAGCGAGGCGAGCATCTCGGCCGGCGTGCCCTCGAAGATCCGGCCGCAGCCGGCGCTGAACAGCGTATCGCCGCAAAACAGCGCGCCATGGCCGCCGAAGGCGATGTGGCCGGCGGTGTGGCCGGGGATGTCGATGACCTCGAAGCCGAGCTCCAGGTCCGGCAGGTCGACCCGTGCCCCGCCCGACACGGCGACTGTCATGCCCGGCACCGGCTCCCCGGCCGGCCCCCAGGCCGGCACGCCGTAGGCCTCGCGCAGCGCAGGGATGCCGGCGGAGTGATCCGGGTGGTGGTGCGTCAGCAGGATGGCGACGGGTTCGAGATCGTGCTGCGCGATGGCCGCGATCACAGCCCGGGCATCGCCGGGATCGACGATGGCGACCCGCCGCGGGTCGGCGCCATGGATCAGCCAGATGTAGTTGTCCCTGAGTGCCGGGACCGGGGTGACCTGCAGCATCCGGGGATTCTACGGGTGGCGGCGCTCCCGGCCAACCCGCCGGGCCGCGCGCCGGCCGTGTCCCTGCCCGGGACTTGGGCTATCCTTGCGGCCATGCCTGTCTATCCGCCCGATCTTGCCGAGTGGCTCGACACCCCGCTGGGGGTACGGCTGCGCGCCGCGGAGCGGGCCGTGGCCGCGGAGCCGCTGCGACGCGTATTCGGCTCGCAACTGCTGCAAGTCGGCGCCTGGGGCCCGGCGGAGGCCTTCCTGGGCATGGCCGGCACCGTGCGGCGCGCAGACTGCGACGGGGCGCCCGGTCCGGGGGTCGGGTTCATCGCCGAGGACTGGCAGTTGCCGGTGGCCAGCCATTCGGTCGATGCCGTGCTGTTGCCCCACACGCACGAGCGCTCCAGCGAGCCGCACCAGTTGCTGCGCGAGTGCGAGCGGGTGCTCGCGGGCGGCGGCCGGCTCATCGTGCTGGGCTTCAATCCCTGGAGCGTGGTGGGCCTGCGGCGGCTGCTGGCGCGTGGCGCCTGGCCCCCGCAGATCGACCATATCTACTCCGAGCGGCGCTTGCGCGACTGGCTGTCGTTGCTGAATTTCGACGTGACCTCGTTGGAACGTTATTTTCCGGCCCTCCCCGAGGCGGAAGGGCGCTTCCGGCGGCGCGCGGGCGGCCTGCCGGGGTTCTATGGCGGCTACCTGCTGGTGGCCGTCAAGCGGGTGCACGCGGTGACCCCGTTGCGGCGCCTGTGGCGGCGGCCCGAGCGCGCGCCGGCCGGCATCGCCGAGCCCACCACGCGGAGCCCGCTTTGACGCGAGTGGAGGCTTGGACCGACGGGGCCTGTCGCGGCAATCCCGGCCCGGGGGGCTGGGGCGCGCTGTTGCGCTCAGGGGGGCTCGAGCGGGAGCTCAAGGGCGCCGAGCCGCAGACCACCAACAACCGCATGGAGCTCACCGCGGCGATCATGGCGCTGGAGTCGCTCAAGCGGCCGTGCAGCGTCGATCTCTACACCGACTCGCAGTACGTCCGCGGCGGCGTCACCGAGTGGATGACCGGCTGGAAGAAGAACGGCTGGCGCACCGCGTCGCGCCAGCCGGTCAAGAACCGCGACCTGTGGGAGGCGCTGGACGCCGCCACCGCGCGCCATGAAGTCCGCTGGCACTGGGTCAAGGGTCACAGCGGCCATCCCGAGAACGACCGCGCCGACGCGCTCGCCAACCAGGCCATCGACACCATGGGGTTATAGAAAAGTGCGCCAGATCGTTCTTGATACGGAAACGACGGGCCTGGAGCCCGCCGAAGGGCATCGCATCATCGAGATCGGCTGCGTCGAGATCGTCAACCGCCGGCCGACGGAGCGGACCTTCCACCAGTACCTGAACCCCGAGCGGGAGATCGACCGTGCGGCGGAGGACGTGCATGGCCTGTCCGCCGCGTTTCTCGCCGACAAGCCCAGGTTCCACGAGATCGCGGCCGAGTTTCTTGCCTTCATCGAGGGCGCCGAACTGGTGATTCACAACGCCGCCTTCGACGTCGGGTTTCTCGATGCCGAGTTCGCGCGCCTCGATCCGCCCGGTCCGCCAACCGCGGAGTTGTGCGGCATCCTCGACACCCTGATGCTGGCCCGCCAGGCGCACCCGGGCCAGCGCAACAGCCTCGATGCGTTGTGCAAGCGTTACGTGGTGGATAACTCCGGCCGCGACCTGCACGGCGCGCTGCTCGATGCGCGGCTGCTGGCCGAGGTGTTCATCGCCATGACCGGCGGCCAGGCCGAGCTCGGGCTGGCGGCGGAGACGAGTGGGCCGAGCTCCGGACCGAGGCGGCGCAAGAAAATCAGCCGCAAGGGCCTGACCTTGGTCGTGCAGCCGGCGAGCGCCGAGGAGCTGGCCGCCCACGAGGCCATCCTCGACCGGCTCGACCAGGCCTCCGGCGGCTGCCTCTGGCGCCGGGCCTGACGCGCTCAGGCGTAGCGGATAATCAGGAACAGGGCGAGCAAGACGGCCATCCAAAGCAGCATGCTGCCGGTCGGCCAGGTGCGGGACAGCAGTCCCTGGGGGCCGTGGTGTGCGGACACGCTCGCGGACACCGCCCGCACGCGGCCTATCACGGCATCCAGCAGCGCGCGCCAGGCCGCGCCGCCGACCCGCTGCACGCCGCGGGCCGTCGCGGGCAGGGCGCGCCGATAGACCCAGTCGGTGTCCACACTGATCTTCGGCTCGCCGCCGAGATGCTTCAGCAGCATGAAGAAACCCACGCCGGCGAACAGCAACAGCTGCAGTTCCCACAGCACGTGGCCCGTGGTGTAGGCGTCATACTCGACCGGCGCCGGCAACATGGCGTACAGCCACGCCGGGTAGACGCCGATGAACACGCACAGGAAGGCCGCGATGCCCATGGCGATGAGCATGTTCAGCGGCGCTTCCTTCGGCCGCAGCCCCGAGTCCGCGCCGAAGAAGGTGAACCACGGCAGCTTCAGCCCGGTATGCAGGAAGGTGCCCGCCGAGGCGAGTGACAGCAGCAGCCACACCCACGCCCGCCCGTCGAGCGCGGCCGCCTCCACCACCATGGTCTTGCTGACGAAGCCGGAAAACAGCGGGAAGGCCGAGATCGAGAACGCGCCGATCATGTACAGCACGAGCGTCACCGGCATGTAGCGGTAGATCCCGCCCAGCTCGGTGAGCTTGGCCTTGCCGGTCATGTGGATCACCGCGCCGGCACCCATGAACAGCAGCGCCTTGTAGAGGATGTGCGTGAAGGCGTGCGCCGCGGTGCCGTTCAGCGCGATGATCGTGCCCATGCCGACGCCGGCCACCATGTAACCGACCTGGCTGATGATGTGGTACGCGAGCAGGCGGCGGATATCGTTGGCGAGCACCGCATAGACCACGCCCCAGAGCGCCATCACCACGCCCAGCCACACCAGCATTTCCGTGCCCGGATAGCCGCGGATCAGCGTGTAGACCGCCGCCTTGGTGGTCAGCGCGCTCAGGTAGATCGCGCCGGTGACGGTGGCTTCCGGGTACGCGTCCGCCAGCCAGGCGTGCAGCGGCGGCACCGCCGCGTTCACCATGAAGCCGATCAGGATCAGGTAGAAGGCCAGGCCGCCGCCCTCGATGACGTCGAAGGTCACGCTGCCGGTCTGCAGGTAATAGAGCACGATGCCGGCCGCCAGCGCCATGCCGCCGGCCGCGTGCACCAGTATGTAGCGATAGCCGGCAGCCAACGACACGATATTGCCGCGGCGCCAGATCAGCCACACCGCGGTGAACACCATGATCTCCCAGAAGATGTACAGGGTGATCAGGTCGCCGGCGAACACCACGCCGAGCGCCGCGCCGGCGTACAACAGCGCCGCGACATGCTGGACCACGTCATCCACGTGCAGCGCGTAGATCGCGCCGATCAGCGTGACGATCGCGAACACCGAGGCGAACACCAGGCTGAGCGAGTCCACTCGCATTGGCGTCAAGGCGATGCCGATGGTCTCGCGTACGCCGTACTCGCCCGGCACGAGCGTGAACACCACGTAGATCACCAGCGCCGGGATCAGTAACAGCCAGCCCTGGCGCGCTCGCCCGCGCAGCAGCGGCGCGACCAGCGCGCCGATGAACAGCAGTGCCGCGGGATGCAATGCCTCAGGCATCGCGCGGCTCCTGCTGTTCGCCTGGCGCGCCGGCGTCGTTGTCTTGCTCGCCGTAATAGTCTTCCTCGCGGTACAGCGCCAGGTAGCCGAGCCCCTTGGAGACCACCACGATCAGCACGCAGGAAAAGAAGCCATAGAATGCGCCGAAGCCGCCGATGCTTTCCCAGGGGAAACGGTTGTATTTCGACGGAATCATCACATCCGCGATCACCAGCCCGGCCAGCACCACCCACATCAGCCGCGTGAGCAGCGTCTTGCGTGCCACCAGTGCTTCGAGCAGCTTGCCCAGGTTCATCGGCTTACCCCGCAAACATCGCGAACAGCCGCTGTTGCAGCGGTTCGCCCCAGAAGAAGATCACCAGGCAGGCCAGCGCGGTGAAACACAGCGGCACGACGCACAGCAGGGGCGCCTCGCGCACGCCCGCCGACGCCTCGCCCGCCGGCGGTGCATACAAAAAAGCGCGCACCACCGGCGGCAGCAGGTAGGCGATGTTCAGCAGCGTGCTGACGCCGATCACCGCCACCACCAGCAGGTAGCCCGACTCGTAGGCGCCCATCAACAGGTGCAGCTTGCTCCACATGCTGCCCATCGGCGGCACGCCGATGACGCAGAGCGCGCCGAGGAAGAAGGCCGCGAAGGTGAACGGCATGCGCCGCCCGAGCCCGTTAAGCTGCCCGATCTCCGTCTTCTTGGTCGCGACATAGATTGCCCCGGCGCAGAAGAACAGGGTGATCTTGCCGAGTGCGTGCATGACGATGTGCATGGCGCCGCCGACTGCCGCCCACTCGCTGGCCAGCATCGCGGCCAGCACGATGTAGGACAGCTGGCTGACGGTGGAATAGGCCAGCATCGCCTTCAGGTTGTCCTGCTGCATGGCCACCAGCGAGGCCGCCAGCACCGTGAAGGCCGCGATGCCGATCATCAGGTCCTGCGTCCACAGCTCGCTGAGGTAGTCGAGCCCGAACAGGTAGATGCTGACCTTCAGCACCGTGAACACGCCGGCCTTCACCACCGCGACCGCGTGCAGCAGGGCGGAGACCGGCGTCGGCGCGACCATGGCGGACGGCAGCCAGCGGTGGAAGGGCATCAGCGCCGCCTTGCCGATGCCGTACATGAACAGCACCAGCAGCAGCGCGCCGATCGCCGGGTCCACCACGCCCGCCATCACGCCGCCGGGGACGAAATCCAGCGTGCCGGTGTAGGCCCAGGTAGCGATCATCGCCGGCAACAGGAAGCCGATCGAGGTGGCAAGCAATATGCCGAGGTAAACCCGCGCGCCGCGCTTGGCGTTCTCGTCTTCCTTGTGCGCTACCAGCGGATAGGTCGAGAGCGTGAGCACCTCGTAGAAGATGAATAGCGTCAGCATGTTCGAGGCAAAGGCGACGCCCACTGCGCCGGCCAGCGCGATCGAGAAGCAGGCAAAAAAGCGAGTCTGGTTCTTTTCCTTGGCGCCGCGCATGTAGCCGATGGCGTACAGGTGGGTCACGATCCACAGCCCGCTGGCCACCACGGCGAACAGGATCGAGAGCGTCTCGTTGTGCAGTGAGATCGTGAGCCCGGGCATGAGCTCGATGAGCGTGACCTCGACCGGGCCGTCGTCGCCGAGCGCGACGCGCAGCACCAGCGCGAACAAGGCCAGCGCGATTGCCAGCGTCACCCCGTCGCGCAGGTTGGCGTTGCGGCCGCACAGCGCGATCACCACGGCGCCGAGCAGCGGCACCAGGATCGCCAGCTGCATGGCGACGGCGGCGCTCACGGCCCGGCCCCCGCCAGCAGCGCCGCGGCCCGCTCGGCCATGCCGATAGTCAGCCGCGTATCGATGCCGAACCAGAAGTTGGTCAGCACCAGGATCCAGGTCGGCACCAGCAGCGACAGCGGCGCCTCGCAGCGGCTCTCGTCATCCGCCCGCTGCAGGTATGCGACCTCGACCACTCGCCAGATATATACGATCGCCAGCAACGAGCCGACGATGATCACCGCCACCACCGGCCACCAGCCCAGCTCGATGGCGGCCAGCACCAGGTACCACTTGCTGATGAAGCCGACGGTCAGCGGCACGCCGATCAGGCTGAGCCCGCCGGCCACGAAGGCCGCCATGGTCCATGGCATGCGCCGCCCGAGGCCGCGGAAGGCGTCGAGCTTCGAGGTGCCGAGCCGGTAGGCGATGCAGCCCAGCGCCATGAACAACGCGCCCTTCATCAGCGCGTGGTTAAAGAGGTGCAGCAGCGCAGCGGTCAGGCCGAGCTCGGTCGCCATGCCGATGCCGAGCACCATGTAGCCGATCTGCGCGACCGAGGAGTAGGCCAGCATGCGCTTGATCTTGTCCTGGCCGATCGCCACCACCGAGGTGCTGAGCAACCCGACGATCGCCAGCGGCACGAGCAGCTGCACCGTCGGCATCTCGTTGATGGAGAAGTCTATGCCGAACACCGTCCAGATGAAGCGGATCAGCAGATAAATCGCCACCTTGGTGGCGGTGGCGGCGAGCAGCGCCGTGACCGCGCTGGGCGCATAGGTGTAGGCGTTGGGCAGCCACAGGTGCAGCGGGAACAGCGCTAGCTTCAGGCACACGCCCACCACGATGAAAGCGTAGGCCGTGTGCACGGTGCGCGAGCTGGCCACTTCCGGGATGCGCGCGGCCAGGTCCGCCATATTGAGCGTGCCGGTCATGGCGTAGAGCAGGCCGACGCCGATCAGGAAGAAGGTCGCGCCGACCGTGCCCATGATCAGGTAGGAGAACGAGGCCGTGAGCGCGCGGCGGTTGCGGCCCAGTGCGATCAGCGTGTAGGTCGCCAGCGAGGAGATCTCGAGGAACACGAAGATGTTGAAGGCGTCCCCCGACACCGCGATGCCCATTTGCCCGGCGAGGAACAGCAGCAGGGCTGCGTACAGCCACGGCGACTTCTCGATGGGCACCTCGTTGGCGAGGCTCGGCCCGGCGAAGGGCAGCACCACCGCCGCCAGCCCAGCGATCAGCAGCGCCAGCAACGCGTTGGCCGGATCGAGGCGGTATTCCACGCCGTAGGGCGGCTCCCAGCCGCCCATCGCGTAGCTGAGCATGCCGAGGTCCATGGCCTGGCCGGCCAGCATGGCGGCGGCCGCCAGCATGTACCAGCTGATCGCCGTCGCCAGCAGCCAGGGCCCGCGTCCGGCCGGCAGCAGGGCCGCGACGGCGGCGCCGACCATAGGTACGACGACGATGAGCGCAAGGGCCTGGTTCATTGCGCGCCGGGCTCGTCGTCCTGCGCGTGGATCTCGTCTTCCTCGACCGTGCCGTAGGCCTCGTGAATGCGGATCGCGAGCGCCAGCGCCAGCGCGGTCATGGCCACTCCGACCACGATGGCGGTGAGAATCAGCACGTGCGGCAGCGGGTTGGAATACAGCTCGTAGCCTTCCCGCAGGATCGGCACCGTGCCGCCCTCCAGCACGCCGATACTGATGAACAGGATGAACACCGACACCTGGAAGACATTGAGGCCGATGATCTTCTTCACCAGGTTGGTGCGCGAAATCATCGTGTAAAAACCGATCATCGCGAGGATGATGGCGATGTGATAGTTGTAGTGGGCGAAGAAGCTCAACGGCCGGCCTCGCCGCCGGCGTCGTTGCCCGGACGCCGCCGCATGCCGCGTTCGGCGAAGATGAAATAGATCAGCAGCATCACCGAGGCGACCGTCACGCCGACGCCGATTTCGACCATGATGATGCCGATCTGCTGCGCGGTCGGCGGATGCTCCGCGAGCACGTTGTAATCGAGGTAGTTGCCGCCGAGCGCCATGGTGAGCAGGCCGGTTCCGCCGAAGATCAGCACGCCCGCCGCCGGCAGCCGGCCGAGCAGCCGCGGCGGGATGACCTGGCGCGCCGACTTCAGGCCGAACACCAGCGCGTACAGGATGATCCCGGCCGCGAACAGCACGCCGGCCTGGAATCCGCCGCCCGGGCTGTACTCGCCGTGAAACTGCACGTACAGGGCAAACAGCAGGATCACGGGCACGACCAGCCTGGCGACCACCTTGAGCACCTGGTGGTGGTCAAGCGTGAGTGGTCCGGACTCGACTCCCTCGGGACGGCGACGGAGGCCGAGCAGGGCGATCACGCCGATCAACGCGGCGAACACCACGACCACCTCGCCGAGCGTGTCGTAGGCGCGGTAGCTGGCCAGCACCGCCGCCACCATGTTGGGGATGCCGATCTGGTGCGGCGACTCGTTGATGTAGTAGGGCGCCACGTGCTGGTGCGCGGCGGCAGCGGGGTCGCCGAACACCGGCAGGTCCACCGTGCCGTAGATCAGCGCGGCGCCCGTGACCCACACCACCACCAGCGGCAGGATCACGTTGCGCCCGACCTGCGATTTCTCACGCCGCGCCGTCTGCGAGAGGGTGGCGAGGATCAGGATGGTCGAGATGCCGGCGCCGACCGCAGCCTCGGTAAAGGCGACGTCCGGCGCGTGCATGGTCGTGAACAGGCCGGCGGCGATCAGGCTGAACAGCCCGAACATCATCACCGCCGCGAACAAGTCCCGCAGCCGGAGGATGGCGATAGCGCAGATGGCGATGAAAGCCAGCAGCAGGATGTCGACCAGCGTGTCCATCAGTCCGGTCGCGCCTCCGCCGGCGAGTGGCACTTGCCCGGCTTGAGCCCGCCGTGCAGCGCGGCCTTGGCCAGCGCATGCGAGGCTGTCGGGCTGGTCAGGAACAGGAACCCGATCAGGAAGGCGAGCTTGACCGTGACCAGGGTGAGCCCGGACTGCAGCATCAGTCCGGCGATGATGCAGGGCGCGCACATCGAGTCGGTGAGGCTCGCCGCGTGGATGCGGCTGAAGAAGTCCGGCAGGCGCAGCAGGCCGATCCCGCCGATGATGCCGAACGCGCCCCCGGTGAGGATCAACGCCCAGCTCAGCAGGTCGATCAGCAGCGCCATCAGTCGGCGCCCCGCCCGTTTTCCTCGGCGCCGCCGTACTCGAAATAGCGCAGCACGGCGATCATCCCGATGAAGTTGATCAGCGCATAGGCGAGCGCGATGTCGAGCACGTCGGGCCGCCCGGTGAGGAAGGCCAGGGCGGCGATCAGCAACACCGTCTTGGTGCCGAAGACGTTCACCGCGAGAATCCGGTCGTAGACGGTCTTGCCGAGCAGGGCGCGCGTCACGGCCAGCGCCATGGTGATCATGATGGACAGGATGGCGGCGACGATCACGTGATTTCCTTCACCCGGGCGCGCGCCGGCGGCTCGACGAGCCCCTCGGCGCGCGTCACGCGCCGGTCCATCTCGCCGTTGAGCGCGTATTCGACGGCCTCGCGGGACAGCGAGTGGACCGTGAGCCGGTCGCCGACCACGTCCATGGTGACCGTGCCGGGCGTGAGCGTGAAGGAATTGGCCAGGACGACGCGCCCCACGGCGGTCTGCTGGCTGGCGCGAACCTCGAAGACCATCGGGCTGATCGGCATGCTGGGCGAGAGTATGCGCTTGGCCACGTCCAGGCTTGACTTGAGGATTTCCACGATCAGCCAGGGCCAGAAGCGGAAGTAACGGAAGGTCATCAACACCGGGTGGCTTTCCGCGTCGATGAGGTTCATGCGCGCCGCCAGGATCACGGTGAGCGTCACCGAGATTGCGCCGAACACCAGCAGCAGCGGCTTGAACAGCCCGGACAGCAGCAGCCAGATCGCCGCCAGCAGCAGGCCCATCAGCAGCAGGTTCACGAAGCGCTTGTTCACCGGATGTCCTGGTTTCATTCGCCCGCGGGCACACGAATCGGCAATGATAGACGTAGCGGCAACCCGCGCCAAGAAACTCCCGATTTGTGAACCTCGTCTTGGGGCCCGCAGGGCGTCCCCGTACAATGGCGGGGTAACATCGACCGCCTTGAACCAAGGAGCTTGCCGTAGTGAACCTTCCCGCCATGGACCAGGTGAAGATCGGCGTCATCGGCCTGGGCTACGTGGGGCTGCCGCTGGCGGTCGCCTTCGGGCGCCGCTTTCGCACTTTCGGCTTCGACCTCAAGGCGGAGCGCGTCGCCGAGCTTAAGGCCGGCCTCGACTCGACGCTGGAAACCAGCGCCGAGGAGCTCGCTTCCGCGACCCAGCTCAGCTTTACCAGCGAGGCGGCCGGGATCGCCGCCTGCAATGTGTACATCGTCACCGTGCCGACGCCGATCAATGCGGCCAAGATTCCCGACCTGTCGCCCCTGAAACGCGCCAGCCGGGCCCTGGGCAACCTCGTCAAGCGCGGCGACACCGTGATCTTCGAATCGACCGTCTACCCCGGCGCCACCGAGGAAGTCTGCATCCCGATCATCGAGGAACTGGCCGGGTTGAAGTACAACCAGGACTTCTACGCCGGCTACAGCCCCGAGCGGATCAACCCCGGCGACAAGCAGCACCGGGTCGAGAACATCCTCAAGGTGACCTCCGGGTCGACGCCCGAGGTTGCCGATTTCGTGGACCGGCTGTACGGCGCCGTCATCACGGCCGGCACCTACAAGGCCTCGTCCATCCGCGTCGCCGAGGCGGCCAAGGTGATCGAGAACACCCAGCGCGACGTCAACATCGCACTCATCAACGAGCTGGCCATGATCTTCAACCGGCTCGGCATCGACACCCTGGAAGTGCTCGAGGCGGCCGGCACCAAGTGGAACTTCCTGCCGTTCCGTCCCGGGCTGGTCGGGGGACATTGCATCGGCGTCGATCCCTACTACCTGACGCACAAGAGCCAGGAAGTCGGCTATCACCCCGCAATGATCCTCGCGGGGCGGCGGCTCAACGACAACATGGCGATCTACGTCGCCAACCGGGTCATCCGGCTGATGATCAAGGCCGGCATCGCCGTGAGCGGCAGCCGGATCCTGGTGCTCGGCCTGACGTTCAAGGAAAACTGCCCCGACATCCGCAACACCAAGATCATCGACATGGTGCGCGAGCTCGAGGACGTCGGCGCACGGGTCGATATCCACGACCCCTGGGTGAACCCGGCGGACGCGCGCGCGGAATACGGCATCGACCTGGTTGCCAGCCCCGAGCCGGGCGCCTATGACGCCGTGGTGCTGGCGGTGGCCCACGACGAGTTCAGGTCGTTGGGCGTCGCCGGCGTGCGGGCCTTCGGCGCCGACCCCTCGGTGGTCTACGATATCAAGTACCTGCTGCCCGCCGACGCCGTCGACGGGCGCCTCTAGGGACACGCGCGAACTGCAAAGGACTGGTCCATGAAGATCCTCGTCACCGGCGCCGCCGGGTTCATCGGTTCCCACACCGCCAAGCGGTTGCTCGAGCGCGGCGACGAGGTGGTCGGCCTGGACAACCTGAACGAGTACTACGACCCGACCCTGAAGCGTGCGCGCCTCAGCCGGCTGCAGGACCAGAGCAACTGGCGCTTCCGGAAAATGGACCTGGCCGATCGCAGCGGCATGATGGAACTGTTCAAGTCGGAGCGCTTCGACCGGGTGGTGCACCTCGCGGCGCAGGCGGGGGTGCGCTATTCCATCGAGAATCCGATGGCCTACGTCGAGAGCAACCTGGTCGGGCAGACCAACCTGCTCGAGGGCTGCCGGCACGGCGGCGTCCAGCACCTCGTCTATGCCTCGACCAGCTCGGTGTACGGCGCTAACACGAAGATGCCGTTTTCGGTCCACCAGAACGTGGACCATCCGCTGTCCTTCTATGCGGCCACCAAGAAGGCCAACGA
>Ga0114946_10001091_pt1 | contig 18634 bp, 6 predicted proteins | sample WalLakDeSediment_FD_88676 | JGI IMG/M metagenome (GOLD analysis project Ga0114946, IMG submission 88676) | Lake sediment microbial communities from Walker lake, Nevada to study Microbial Dark Matter (Phase II) - Walker Lake 11/02/13 Deep Sediment | ecosystem: Environmental > Aquatic > Freshwater...
AAATCAGCCCTGGTCCGGTCCTGGCTCCGGCCATTGAAGAAGGGCTGCACGATTTGCAGCGCGGTGGCACAATCCTGCCCACGCTGCGCCGCGATGCCAATGAGTATGAGACGATGCTGGACAGCCTGGGTCGCCTCTACACACTTGGTTATCCGCTGGATTGGACCAGGATTGTCCCACCTGGTGAAGCCGTGACCCTGCCCACCTACCCCTGGCAGCGGGAGCGATTCTGGCTGCCCACGGCCGCACCCACTCGCTCATTGGCCCAATCCGCCACGATTTTGGGGGAACGGCGCGTACTGGCCCATGATGCACGGCGCGAAACGTGGGAAAATGGGCTGGATAAACGGCTGCTGCCCGGTTTGTTCGACTACCGCCTTTTTGACACGGCCGTTCTCCCCCCGGCCGCCTACCTGGAAATGGTTCTCCAGGCCATTCCCAATTCACGATTCACCATTCACGATCTACAATTCCCCACCCCCCTCACGCTGGCCGAAGACGCCCCTTGGACAGAAATTCAGCTGGCGTTCGAACACCAGCCTCACGGTGCGACCCATTTTCTATGCTACGGCCGTAACCAGGCCGGCTGGATGAAACAAGCCCATGGTCGAATCGAATGGGCCGCACCTGACCCAGCCGGCGCTGTTTCCCTGGACGAAATGCACCGTCAATGCCGTGAGAACGTCAGCGGCGACGCTTTTTACCAACAACTGGCCGCCGCCGGCCTGGCTTATGGTCCTGCTTTGCAGACGTTGGCCGAGATCAAGCGAGACGATAGTCAAGCCCTGGCCCGCTTGCAACTCTCGGGCAGCCTGCGGCGAGAAATTGAACAGCAGGGGTTAACAACGGCCGTTATCGAAAGCTGTTTTCAGCTGTTGAGCTGGGTTGTGTTGCCGGATGGCGATGAGAATCCTTTTGCCGTAACGGCCGTTGACCGCGTGGCTTGGCGGCAGGTCGATAATCGGCCCGTATGGGTTAGCGCTGCCTGGCGGCTTACCAACCAGGACACCATTGTGGCCGATGTATCGCTGCTGGATGACAGTGGCAGAGTTATTTTGACACTGAGCGGCGTACGTCTGGAACGGCTGGCGCAAACGGCCGTCCCCCGGCTCACCGATTTGCTCTATGAGATCGCCTGGCAGTCGGCACCCTTGTCGCCGCAAAGCGAGGCGGCGCCTGGCCGCTGGCTTATCCTGGCCGACCGCCAGGGTGTTGGTGCGGCGCTGGCCGAACAGTTACGCGCCGAGGAGAACGAAGTCGTTTTGGTTGAGGCAGCCAACCGTCTGGCGCAGTTGGACGAAACCGTCTGGCTCATCCGCCCCGACCAGGCCGAAGATTATAAAACCCTGTTGACGGCCGTTCTCGCCGATGATCAGCCGCCCTGTCAGGCCATTGTTTACCTGTGGGGTCTGGACGCGCTGCCTGATTTGACACAGGTAGTCGCGCCGCCGCTGCGTCTGGCACAGGCGGTGAAAAAAGTGCGTCCTGACGGTGCTTATCCTCTCTGGCTGGTCACGCAAGGGGCACAGCCGGTAGCCGGGGCGCCGGTGGCCGTAACTCAGTCATCGTTGTGGGGATTGGGCATTGTCCTGGCCGAAGAGCAGCATGAGCTCTGGGGTGGCCTGGTTGATCTGGACCCCGCCGGCACCCCACAGGAAAATGCGACCCAGCTAAAACAGCAGCTGCAGCACGGCCCTGACGAAGATCGCATCGCCTTCCGGGATGGGCAGCGGGTTGTCGCCCGTCTCACCCCTCAGGAACCATCTCCGCCTTCCCCGGCCCCCTGGCGGGCTGATGCCGCCTACCTGATTACCGGCGGAGTGGGTGAAGTTGGCTTGGTGGTAGCATCCTGGGCTGTGGCTCAAGGCGCGCGCCGCCTGATTCTGCTGGGCCGCACCCCCCTACCGCCCCGCGCCGAATGGGCCGAACTCGATTCAGAAAGCCAGAGCGGGCGGCGCGTGCAGGCCATCCGCGCCCTGGAAGCGTTAGGGGCCAGCATCCATTACGCCGTCGTAGACGTCAGCGACGAGGGCCAGCTTCATGACTTCCTGGATAGCTATGCTGCCGACGGTTGGCCGTCTATCCGGGGCGTCATTCATGCCGCGGCCGTCATTGAAGATAGGCTGCTGTCGGAGCTAGACGAAGCCAACCTCCGGCGCGTGCTGGGGGCGAAAGCGCATGGAGCCTGGCTGCTGCACCATTATTTTGACGAGAACCGGCCGCTTGACTTCTTCGTCCTCTTTTCCTCCATTGCCGCTATCATGGGCAACGCCGGTCAGGCCAGCTACGCCGCCGCCAACGCCTTCCTCGACACGCTGGCCCATGCCCGGCGCGACCAGGGACAGCCGGCCTTGAGCATTAATTGGGGGCTGTGGGGCGAGGTGGGCTTTGCTACGACCAGCGGCGGCCAGCGGGTTGTGGATTACATGCGCAGTTTTGGCCTGACGCCGCTCACCACGCCACAGGCGTTGGACAGTTTGGAGCGTCTGTTGGCGCGGCCCGAATTGATTCAAACGGTCGTTCTCCGGGCTGATTGGCGGCGTTGGGCCGAACAGGGCCGGTTGCTTGGCCTGCCCCCTTTCCTACAGACGGTTTGCCGGGTGGCGAAAAATGGGGAAGCTGGTCGGCTGGCGCCCACTATTCGCGAACAGTTGCAGGCGATTCCGGCTGGTCCGGCACGGGTGCAACTGTTTCAGACCTTTTTACGCGATCAGTTGGCCGAGGTGTTAAAAATCGACCCCATTCACATTGACCGGGCGACGCCGTTGGGCGACCTGGGCATTGACTCCTTCACGGCTATCGAGCTGCGCAACCGGCTGGAGCGCAGCCTGGGCCTGACCCTGTCGGCGACGGTGGCCTGGAACTACCCCACCATTGCCGCTATGACCCCTTACCTGGCCCAGAAGATGTCCCTAACCCTGCTGTCGGAATCGGCGCCCGATTCAGCGCCGGCCATAGATGACGACATTGCTGCCTTCTTGGAACAGGCGAACAGCCTGTCAGAGGAGGAACTCCGGCAGCTTCTGAACGAAAACTTGTAGGAATGGGACACGGATGAACACAGATAAAAAACTGTGAAAATCCGTGTTCATCCGTGTCCCATAAAAGTGATGAAATGGACTTTGCCAAAGTTTTAGCGAATTTATCCCCGGAGAAACGGGCCATTCTGGCCGAAATGTTACGGCCGTCCCCCGAACCGGTTGCTATTGTTGGTATGGGTTGCCGCTTTCCCGGTGGGGCCAATAACCCGGAACTGTTTTGGGACTTGCTGGCCAGCGGCCGTGACGCCATTGCGCCTGTACCGCCCGACCGGTGGCCGGTAGACGACTACTATGACCCCGATCCGGCCGCCCCGGGCAAGATCAACAGCCGTTACGGTGCCTTTCTGGACCAGGTAGATCAGTTTGACGCCGCTTTTTTTGGCATTTCGCCCCGTGAAGCGGTACGTATGGATCCGCAGCAGCGCCTTTTCCTGGAAGTGGCCTGGGAAGCGCTGGAAGATGCCGGACAGAGCCAGGCAAGGCTGGCCGGCAGCAACACCGGCGTCTTTGCCGGAGTTTACCAGGGGGATTACTCCTGGTTCCAATTTGCCAATGTGGACAAAGTAGACGCTTACGTAGCCTCGGGTATGTCCCACGCTATTGTGGCCAACCGCCTTTCCTATTTGTTTGATCTCAAAGGGCCGAGTCTGGCCGTAGACACCGCCTGCTCCTCCTCGCTGGTGGCCTTTCATCTGGCCTGTCAGAGCTTGCGTCATAAAGAGTGCGACATGGCCCTGGCCGGGGGCGTCAATCTGATCTTGTCGCCACTCTTTATGTTGCCGGTGGCCAAATGGGGCATGTTGGCGGCCGATGGCCGCTGCAAAACATTCGATGCCCGTGCTGACGGCATGGTGCGCGGTGAAGGCTGCGGTCTGGTCGTTCTGAAACGGCTGGCCGATGCCCGGCGAGACGGCGACCGGATTTTGGCTATTTGTCGGGGCACGGCAGCTAATCAGGACGGCCGTACCAACGCTCTCACTGCCCCCAATGGTCTTTCCCAAAAAGAAGTGATCGCACGGGCACTCAAAGAGGCCGGCGTGTCCGGCAGCCAGATTAGCTACGTCGAAGCCCATGGCACCGGCACGGCCCTGGGCGACCCCATTGAAATGGAAGCGCTGCTGGAAACGGTGGGCCAGGGCCGCGCGCCGGAGCAGATTTGTCGCGTTGGTTCGGTCAAAACCAATATCGGCCACCTGGAAGCGGCCGCCGGGATTGCCGGCCTGATTAAAGTGGTGCTGGCACTGCACAAGAAGCGTATTCCGCCCCACCTCCATTTCCAGGAGTTAAACCCGCATATTAACTTTGGCGGCGTTCCCTTTACCATTCCCACCGAACTGGAGGAATGGACCGTTGTCGGCGATGAACCCCGCCGCGGCGGGATCAGCTCCTTTGGCTTCGGCGGCGCCAATGCCCACGCCATCCTGGAAGAAGCGCTAGAAATCAAAGATGGCGCAGATTTTGCAGATGAAAAATCTGTGCCATCTGCGAAATCTATGACAGACAATCTCCTCGTCTTTTCCGCGCCACAGGCGGGGGCGCTGCCGGCGCTGGCCGCCGCCTATCGGGAGCAGTTGGCGGCTGAAGATGCGGTTCTGGCCGACATCTGCCACTCGGCGGCGCGGCGGCGAACCCATTTTAATCATCGGCTGGCGGTGGCCTGCCGCAGCAAAGAGGAGGTATTGGCCGCTCTAGACGCTTACCTGGCCGGGCAGGATCATCCGCTGCTCTTTAGCGGGCGGCGGCTGGCCGGGCAGACGGAACGGCCGGTCTTCGTCTTTTCCGGTCAGGGTGCACAATGGGCCGGGATGGGACGGCAATTATACGAGCAGGAAGGCGTCTTCCCAAAGGAAGGCGTCTTCCGGCAAAAAATGGACGAGTGCGACGCAGCGCTACAGCCGTATCTGGGCCAATCCTTACTGACTATCCTCAGCCAGGATGAAGATGCGGCTTTGCTTGACCAGACCGCCTACGCCCAGCCGGCCTTGTTTGCCATCCAGGTCGCCTTAACCGCTTTGTGGCAGTCGTGGGGCATTCAGCCCACGGCCGTTACCGGACACAGCCTGGGTGAAATAACGGCCGCTTACGTGGCCGGTGTGCTGACACTGGTCGACGCCGTTAAGATTATCGTGGAGCGCAGCCGCCTGATGGAAACGGTTGCCGGTCAGGGACAGATGGCCGCCGTCAACCTGCCGCCGGACGAGGTACAGCGTTATTTGCCCGATTACCCGCAGCTGGCGCTGGCTGCGGTCAATACAACGCACAGCGTTGTCGTCAGCGGCGATAGTGAGCAACTTGCCGCGCTGCTGGCAACGTGGCAGGAAGCAGGCATTCAGTCACGCCTGTTGCCCGTCAACTACGCCTTCCACAGCCCCCAGGTGACGCCTCTGGCCAATCAACTGGCCCGCGCCCTGGCCGGTATCCGCCCCCAGGCGGCGGCTTTGCCCCTAATCTCCACCGTTACCGGCCAGACAATTCGGGGGGAACAGATGGATGCCGCTTATTGGGCGCGGAATATGAGCGAACCGGTGCTCCTGGCCACGGCCGTTAACAGCCTGATCAATGCTGGCTACACTGATTTTGTCGAAATCTCGCCCCACCCCGTGCTGAGCCTTTACCTGCGGCAAGCGCTGGACGACGCCGGCCGGAACGGTGCTGTGACCGCCTCGCTGCGCCGCGACCGGGATGAGCTGCTAACCCTGCTCGCCAATCTAGGCTCGCTGTACGCCAGCGGCTACACGGTTGATTGGGAGGCGCTGTACGACCGTCGCGGAAAATTCGTTCCTTTACCAACTTACCCCTGGCAGCGCAAACGGTACTGGCTGGACGACGCCGGCCACAGCCGGCCCCAAGTGACCGCCCCGCTGCACCCGCTGTTGGATCGCCAGATTAGTTCGCCGCTGCTGGACGGCCGTCTCTTCGAGAAACAGTTTAGCCCGCAAGAGCCGACTTTCCTGCGCGACCACCGGATTCACGGAGCTTTGATCGTTCCGGCGACAGCTTACCTGGAAATGGTCACGGCTGCGGCCAAAGCCCTGTTTGGCCCCGGCCACCATCACATCCGGGAAATGGTGGTGCGCCAGGCACTGCCCGTGCCTGAGCCGGGCGCGGTGACAGTCCAGTTGGCTTTTACGGCCGTGCAGCCCGCTGAGTCAGCCCAATTCCAGATTTTTGCCCGTGACAATGCCGGCGACAGGTGGCAGCTTTACGTGGAAGGACGCATAGTGGCCGGGACGGAGGAGCCGGCGCCGGACGTTGCTTTTGACCTGGAAGCGGTCCAATCTCGCTGTCCAGATGAACTGCCAGGCGACGCCTATTACGACCAGGGTGAGGCGATTGGCGCTCAGTTTGGTCCGCGCTTTCAACCCATCCGCCAATTGTGGCGCGGCGAGAATGAGGTATTAGGTTTGCTGCAAGCCGGCCCCGTTTTAGAGCCGGAGATGACCGGCTATTGGCTGCATCCGGCGCTGGCCGACGCCCTGTTCCACATTGTTTATGGCACACGGGAGGATACGGCCGTGGCCGAAATGTTCCTCCCCCTGACCTTTGACGATGTTTGCTATTACGCCAGGCCTGAGGGCGCGGTCTGGTGTCATTTCCAACTGCGCTCTGTTGCCCCTGACGGCGCTGCGCTGGTGGGGGATGCCCGCCTCTTTGCCGGCGACGGCTGTCTGCTGGCCGAAGCCAATGGCGTGCGCTACCGGCGGGCCACGAAGGTGGCTACGCTGGAACGCTATTTACAACAGAGCGTGGACAACTGGCTTTATCAGGTCGAGTGGCAGCCTCAAGCGCCTGCAGCGGCGGCGCCTGTGCCGGACGGCACGGGTTGGCTGATTCTGGCCGATGAATTGGGCTACGGCGTGGCCCTGGCGGACAGTCTGCAGGCGCGTGGTTATCCGGCGGCGCTGGTTACGGAGCGGCCAGGCGTTGATTTCGGACTGGCAGATGAAGCTCATTTCCTGATTGACCCCAACAACCCCAACCATTACAAGCAGCTTTTGGCCGCGGACTGGGTGCGGCAGTTACCGGCTGGTTATCAGATTGTTCATCTGACGGCCGTTACCAACGTCAGCCCTGAAGCGGCAGCCAGAAGCCTGCAATCCGCCCTGCATCTAGCGCAGGCCGCAGCGCGGCAAACGGCCGCTACCCCACCTCGGCTCTGGTTTGTCACCCGCCAGGCGCAGGCTACCGGCCACGAGGAGCTGGATTTGAGCGGCACGCCGTTGTGGGGCTTTGGCCGCACGCTGGCCCTGGAACATCCCTCTCTGTGGGGCGGCCTGATTGACCTGGACGACCGGCTGCCAGAGGAAGCGGCCGTATTGCTGTCGGCCGAGCTACTGCAGCCCGACGGTGAAGACCAGATCGTTTGGCGGGATTGGCAGCGTTTGACGGCCCGCTTGACCAGCTTGCGCCTGAGCGAACCTACCTCCAGCGCGGCCCATTCACCCATTGCGGCTGCTGCGACCTACCTCATCACCGGCGCATTCGGGGCGATTGGCCGCGAAATCGCCCGCTGGTTGGCGGCACAAGGAGCGCCTCATCTGGCGCTGCTGAGCCGGCGCGGGGCGGCGCCCGACCACGAACCATTTCTGGCCGAACTGCGGCAGGCCGGGGCGACGGTCTCTGTGTACGCCGCCGATGTTGCTGATTGGGATCAGTTAACGGCCGTCTGGTCACAAATCACCGCCGGCGAAAAGCCGCTCAAAGGCATCTTCCACGCTGCCGGGGTGGTGGCCGACGGTACGATTTCCCAGATAGAGTGGCCCCGCTTTAACAAGGCGCTGGCGGCCAAAATAAACGGGGCCTGGCATCTGCACCAGTTGGCCCAAGGCGAACCACTGGATTATTTTGTCCTCTTTTCCTCCGGTGCAGCCATTTTGGGATCGCCGGGGCAAAGCAATTATGCTGCCGCCAATGGGTTTTTGGATGCCCTGGCCCATTATCGCCACCAGCAGCAGCTGCCGGGCCTGAGCATTAACTGGGGACCATGGGAAATAGGCATGGCCGCCGTGGTAGGTGAAGCCAGGCAGCGGCGCTGGCAGGCGTTGAGCATGGGGGTGCTGTCGCCGGAGCAGGCGCTGTATGCCCTAAACCGGCTGCTGCACCGTCCAGGAGCGCAGGCGGCCGTCCTGCCACTGGCTCGCCTGTCGGCCGATTCGCCGGCGCGGCAATTGATGCAGGAGCGGCCGCTGCTGCGCCGTCTGGTGAATCAGCTTGCGGCAGCGTCGCCTATTCCGAAGAAGGGCGGTGCACCGGCTAGCGGTCAGTCCTCAGGCAATGGTCGCGCTCCGGAAACCCTTCACGACAAAATGGCCCAGGTCCCTGCCCGGCGGCGCAAGCCGATACTGGCCGTTTACCTGCGCGAGCAGCTGGGCCAGGTCATGGGCTGGGAGGCCGATTACGAAATCGATCCCCGGCAAGGGCTGTTTGATGTGGGTTTGGATTCGTTAATGGCCATAGAGTTGAAGAGTAAGCTAGAGCGGAATTTGGACCTGGCACGACCGTTGCCCTTCACTCTGATATTTGATTATCCTACCCTGGCCAGCCTGACAGATTATTTACACGATGAAATGATGGGTGTGGAAGCGGGGGCGGCGACCGGCGCGGGTGATGATCTGGAATCATTATCTGCGGAAGAGCTGCTTGATTTGCTGGCCCAAGAAATGGACGAGAAATAGGGTATGGCAGCCGATAAAGAACAACCGACCAAAGATGTCCTGGTGCGGGCCTTACGCGAGATCAAGGAGCTAAAGGCGCAGCTTGCCGCTGCCCGCCAGGAGCAGAATGAACCAATCGCCGTAATCGGGTTGGCCTGCCGTTTCCCGGGCGAGGCTAACACACCCGACGCTTATTGGCGGCTGCTCAAGGAGGGTGACAATGCCATTCGCCAGATCCCGGCCGACCGCTGGGAGGTTGAGACGCTCTATGATCCCAATCCCGAAGCGGCGGGCAAGATGGTCACTAAAATGGGTGGCTTTCTGAACAAGGTGGATGGCTTTGACCCCGTCTTCTTCGGCATTGCCCCACGCGAGGTGGCCAGCATGGATCCTCAGCACCGGCTGGCGCTGGAAGTGAGCTGGGAGGCGTTGGAACAGGCCGGGCTGACGGCCGAACAGCTGCTGGGCAGCCAGACTGGTGTCTTCATGGGCATCGCTACCAATGATTATGCCCATCTGCTCCTGACCCAAACCAGCCTGGAAGACATTGACGCCTATGGTTTGACGGGCAACTCGCCCAACGTCTCCGCCGGGCGTATTGCCTACGTGTTGGGCTTGCAAGGCCCGGCTGTAGCCATAGACACCGCCTGCTCTTCGTCGCTGGTCGCCGTGCACCTGGCCTGCCAAAGCCTGCGCAATCGGGAATGTGACGCGGCGCTGGCCGGAGGGGTCAATCTCATTCTATCGCCGGTCAACACCATTGCCTTCTCGCGCATGAACGCCATGGCCCCCGACGGGCTGTGCAAGACATTCGATGCCAGGGCCAACGGCTACACGCGAGGCGAAGGCTGCGGCGTGATTGTCCTCAAGCGGCTGTCGGACGCCGTCGCTGCCGGGGATAATGTGCTGGCGGTGATTCGGGGATCGGCGGTGAATCAGGACGGTCGTAGCAGTGGCCTCACTGTACCCCATGGGCCGTCACAGCAAGCGGTCATGCGCCGCGCTCTGAAGCAGGCGGGCGTGGCGCCGGGTCTGGTGGGTTACGTGGAAGCGCACGGCACTGGTACACCGCTGGGCGATCCCATTGAGCTGCAAAGCCTGGGGGCTGTCTACCGTGAAGGGCGCGCTCCCGACAATCCGCTGCTGGTTGGCTCGGTCAAGACCAATTTTGGCCACCTGGAAGCGGCGGCGGGCAGTGCCAGTCTGATTAAGGTTATTCTGGCCATGAAACACGGCCTGGTGCCGCCCCATCTTCATTTTCAAGAGCCGACGCCCCGCGTCGACTGGTCCCGCTTGCCGCTACAAGTGCCCACAGCCGTTATGGATTGGCAGCCGATTAACGGCCGGCGCCTGGCCGGGGTTAGCTCGTTCGGCTTCAGCGGCACCAATGCCCACATCATTGTCGAAGAAGGGCAGGTAGCAAGCGAACCTGCCACCCACCACCTGCCACTGGTCACTCTTTTTACCTTGTCGGCCAAATCGGAAGCGCAGTTGAAAGCAATGGCGGCGCGGATGGTCAATTATCTTAGCCGGGAGGATATTCCGTCACTGGCAGCCATCTGCTACACAAGCCAGGTACGCCGGTCTCACTGGAATTGGCGGCTGGCGGTGTTAGTTGACGAACAGCCGACAACCAACGATCAAAATCCATCGTCCATCGTCCATCATCCAGCGTCTGAATTATTGCGGCAGAAGCTGGCCGCTTTCATAGCCGGGGAAGATGTAGACGATTTATGGGTGGGCGAACAGCGGCCGCAGAATCCGCTGAAAACAACCTTTTTCTTCAGCGGGCAAGGCGGGCAGCGGGCCGGGATGGGGGCGGAACTGTACCGCACGCAGACCCATTTTCGCCGCGCTTTTGACGACTGTGCGCAGGCGGCCGAACCTTATCTGTCACGGCCGTTGACCGAACATTGTTTTGGCGATAATTCTGGCGTAGCAATTGCCGATCTGGTTGCCGCCCAGGTGGCCCTCTTTGCCCTGCAGGTTTCCCTGGCGCGGCTGTGGCAGGCATGGGGGGTGGAAGCAACCGTTGTTCTGGGGCAGAGTATGGGCGAGTATGCTGCGGCCGTCATCGCTGGCGTGTTTGACCTGGAAACGGCCGTGGGTCTGGTGGCCGAACGGGCGCGGCTCATGGCCGCTCAACCGGTAGAGGGGGCTATGGGCGTCATTTTCAGCGACCCGGCCGATCTCAGCCGCCGCCTGGCCCGCTACCCCGACCGGGTCTGGTTGGCCGGTCAGAACGCACCCAGGGAGCTGGTCGTTGCCGGTTATGCGTCGGACGTTGCCAAACTGCTGGCCGAGTGTGAAGCGACAGGCATTAAAACGCGTACCTTGCGTGCCCTGGCCCACACCGGCATTGCCAGCCATACGCCGCTGATGCAGCCGGTCATGGACACCCTCGCGCCCCACCTGATGAAAGCCCGGCGGCAACGGCCGTCTCTCGACTACATTTCTTCCTACACCGGCGCATTGGCCGATAAAGAGTTAACGACCGACGACTACTGGCTGGCCCAATCCCGGCAGCCGTTCAACTTCAACAAGGCCGTGAGCAGCTGGTTGGAGTTGGAGTCAACAGCCGCGGTGGAGATGGGCCCCACCTCTGGCACGCTGGGGGTGGCCCGTCGCTGCGTGCCAGAGGCGGCCGTTCATTGGCTGCCCTCCATGCGCGAAAATGAGAATGAAAATAGGCAGCTATTAGCCAGCCTGGCCGTGCTTTATGTCAACGGCGCGGCTGTTAATTGGATCGCCTTCCACGGCGACCGGCGCCATCCTCCGGCCGACTTGCCCTTTACCCCTTTTCAGCGGGAACGTTATTGGCTGCCGGAAAAAATGGCACGCCGATTAACGCCGATTAACGCCGATTTTTTTGTAGCTGATCAGGCAAATCGCTCCGTTTCTGCCCGGCTGCTGGGCGATCGGATTCCGTCGCCGTTGGCCGCGGTGCAGTTTACGGCCGTGTGGAATGCGGGATCGCTTGATTTTCTGGCCGATCACCTGGTTTATGAAACGGTTGTTGTCGCCGGGGCCGCCCATTTGCTGCGGGCGCTGAGTGGTGCGCGGGCGCTCTTTGGCGATGGTCCCCTCACCATCAAAGAGGCGCTCTTTGCCCGGCCGCTCATTCTGGACGAGTCAGAACTGCGCCAGGTGCAGCTTGTCTTCCAGCCTGATACGCCATCGGCCGGCCATTTTCAGATTAGCAGTCAGCAGTCAGCAGTTAACGGTCAACAGTCCTGGGTTGAACATGTGACCGGACAGGTTTGGCGAGAGGAGAGAGCGACGCCCGTGGTGGAGAGCGCTTCTTTGGACCTGTTACAGCAGCGTTGTCGAGAGGAGATAACGGCCGTCGCCTTTTACAACGGCCTCAACCAACGCCATTACCAGCTGGGGCCAACGTTCCGCTGGCTGGAAGCTATCTGGCGCGGTCAGGGAGAGGCCATTGGTCAGGTACGCGCGCCGCAAGCAGGGGATGGCGATTATCTGGTGCCGCCCGGTCTGCTGGATGCCTGCCTGCAGCTGCTGTCAGCCGCCGGTCCCAGCGAGGGGCTGCCGACCTACGTGCCTTACAGCCTGGACTATCTGCGTTTTCAGCGGCGGCCGGCCGGTTCGCTCTGGTGTCATGCCGTCATTCGATCCGGTTCGCAGCCCGGCCAGACCATCGTGGGCGACATTTGCCTTTTCGATGAAGCGGGCAACCGGCTGATCGAGATAGCCGGCCTGCACGCTCGACCCATCACTCCGGAGGATTTGCGCCGCGAAATCAAGGCGACGGCCGTTCCTGCTGCGGGGAGGATCTTTTTCGAGGTTCAGTGGCAGCCCCAACCACCTACGTCGCAAAGTGGGTTGGCGGACGGCCGTTGGCTCATTCTGGCCGACGAGTTGGGCGTGGCTGAGGCGCTGGCCCAGAAGTTGCCCGGCTGCCTGCTAGTCCGCCCCGGTGATAGCTACCGTCGCCTGGCTGAAAACGAGTGGCATATTCGTCCTGATGTGGCTGCCGATTATGAACAGCTGCTGGCCGAAATCGCCGCCGAGAAAACGGCCGTAGGCGGCATTTTGCACCTGTGGAGCCTGAACGCAGCCCCGAATAGCGATGACTGGCTGGCTGAACAACTATGGGGATGTGACAGCGTCTTGCTCTTACTCCAGGCGTTGGCGAGGAATACGGCCGTCAAAAGCCAACTCTACGCCGTCACTACGGCCACCCAACCGGTTGGCAGCGAGGATTACGTCGCCGTCCCGCTCCACGCCGGGCTGTGGGGGTTGGGCGCAGTCGCCGCTAATGAACACCCGGACCTCTGGGGCGGCTTGATTGATCTGGCCGCGGACAGTCCGACGGCGATGGCCAAGATGGTCCGGCAGGAAATCGGAATTAACGACGGCGAGGATCGGGTCGCCTGGCGGGATGGTACACGCTACGTAGCCCGGCTAACCGCTTTGCCAGCCGGTAAGTTATTAATGCCAGCAGACAAAGCCCCTGGCTCCAAGCCCTACTCCCCAGACGCCACCTACCTGATCACCGGCGGTTTGGGCGTGTTGGGGCTGCGCCTGGCCGGTTGGCTGGCGGCACAGGGGGCACGCCACCTGATTCTGCTGGGACGACGGCCGCCGGATGAAGCGGCCCACAAGCAGATCGAGGCGCTGCGCCAAAACGGGGTAAAGGTGATTGTGCAGCCGGTTGATGTGACTGATTGGAAGGCGTTGACGGCCGTCTTTGCCACAATAGAAGAGACGCTGCCCCCCTTGCGCGGCGTCTTTCACCTGGCCGGTATCCTGGACGACGCCACCTTGCGGCAGGAGTCGCCCGACCATTTGCACCGGGTGATGGCCCCCAAAATCCAGGCAGCCTGGTATCTGCACCGGTTGACGGAAACGATGGCGCTGGACCATTTTGTGCTCTTTTCCTCAGCAACGGCTGTGCTAGGTGGGCCGGGACAAGGCGCTTATGCGGCGGCCAATGCGGCTATGGATGGGCTGGCCCATCACCGGCAGTCACGGGGACTGGCGGCCTTGAGCCTGAATTGGGGCGCGTGGCGCGACGGTGGCCTGGCCGAAGGGGAAAGGCGGGATGCCGGCCGCTGGCAGGCATGGGGCATCGCCTCGCTCGATCCGGTTGACGGGCTGCGCTATCTGGAGATAGCCCTGGCCCAGCCGTGGGCGCAAGCGGTGATTATGCCTTGGGATTTAACGGCCGTGACCGGCCAGGCCGCAGCATTACCGCCCTTCTTTAGCCAGCTGGCGCCATCATCTGCAAGTGAACGGCCCGCCATCAACCAATGGCGTGAGCAGTTGGAGAAAGTCCCCCCCAACCAGCGGCGGACGTTCCTGGTCCAGCAGATGCAGGCGCAGGCCCGCCGCACGCTCCGTCTGCCGGCCAACGTGACGCTCGAAGATGACCGGCCGCTGCACGAACTCGGTCTCGACTCGCTAATGGCCGTGGAGCTGCGCAATGCGGTGGCCGAACTGACCGGCGAATCGCTGCCGGTGACGCTGCTCTTTGATTACCCGTCCATCGGCGAAATGGCCGATTATCTGCTGGTTGAGGTGCTCGACTTTGGCCCCCCGCTGCCGGTGGCCAGTAAAACGCCCAATAGGCTTGCCGCGGAGATTGAAGCGCTTTCCGAAGAAGAGGCGCTGGCCCGGCTGTTAGAAAATTTGAACGCTATCAAGGAATAGGACAGGGATTAGCAGCGATGAAGGCAGATGATGCTTTCTATCTGTGTTTATCTGTGAAAATCGGTGTCCCATGGAAGAGATGAAGAACCTGGTTTTTTTACTGCCCGGGTTGGGCAATCATTATTTGAATATGGGCCGTGAGTTGTATGAGCGGGAAGCGGTGTTGCAAACGGCCGTTGACCGGTGCGCGGCACTGCTTTGGCCGCACTTAGGGCTGGATATACGTGAGATCATGTTTACAACGGCCGTTCCCGACAGCGGTAGTGGCGGTCTGGACCTGCGCAAAATGCTGCGGCGCGAGGAAGTCGTTGATCCGGCGGCGCTGCGGTTGCAGCAAACAGCCGTGGCTCAGCCAGCCGTCTTTACCATTGAATACGCCCTGACCCAACTGCTGGCGGCACGAGGAATTGAACCGGCGGCTTTGCTGGGTTACAGTCTGGGTGAATATGTGGCTGCTCAGCTGGCCGGGGTATTTTCGCTGGAGGATGTCCTGTATCTGGTGGCGACTCGCGCCCGGCTCATTCAGGCCCTGCCGCTGGGCAGAATGCTGGCGGTGCCCCTGCCCGAGGCAGCATTGCGGCCGTATCTCAATGAGGCTCTTTCCATTTCGGCCGTTAACGGGGAGGAATTGTGTGTGGTCGCCGGGGAGCCGGCGGCGATCGCGGCCCTGTCCAGGAGACTAGCGGCGTCAGGAATTGCTGCGCAAACGCTGCCGACAACCCACGCCTTCCATACAGAGATGATGCGTCCCATCGGTGCCGAATTTCTAACTGCAGCCCGGGCGGTTGCGTTTCAGCCGCCAAAGCTGCCGTATGTATCTAATTTGACCGGCGATTGGATAACGGCCGATCAGGCTACCTCGCCCGATTATTGGCTGGAACATAGCTGCCGGTCGGTGCGCTTCGCGACCGGCGTCGCCACGCTGCGGCAGGCAGGGTATGAACTGTTCCTGGAGGTCGGGCCAGGCCAGGCGTTGAGCAGTCTGGTGGCGGCGCTGGCAGGACCGGCGGCCACGGCCGTAGCTACCATGCGCTATGAGTATGAGCGGCAGGCAGATACGGCCGTCTTGCAGCAAGCGCTGGATAAGCTCGGCGGGAGTGATGAACAACCGCTGAGCGCCTGGCAGCCCGCAGATGAAGCCGAACAGGCCCTCTACGACATTTGGTGCAAGCTGCTCAAGGTCGAGGCGTTTGACGGCCGTTACACCTTTTTCGAGCTAGGCGGCAACTCCCTGCTGGCAACCCAGCTTGTCTTCCGCCTGCGCAAGGCATTTCGGCTGGATGTGCCCTTGCGCACCATCTTTGAGGCGCCGACAATTGAAGCTCTGGCAGAGGTGGTGAGGGGGCAGCTAACGGATAACGGTAATCAGTTGTCAGCCACCAGTGAAAAGTCAATAGTGAACGGTAAGCAGTCAACGGACAATGGGGAACAGGTTACGGCTAATGAGCCGGTGCTGGTGACGCTGCCCAATGGGTTGGCGGTGGCCTGCCAGAGCAAAGCGGAGGCAACCCATTTCTACGAGGATATTTTTGAGCATCGGAACTATGTGCAGCACGGCCTTAGCCTGCCGCCGGGTGCTTGCGTCTTTGACGTCGGCGGAAATATCGGGCTGTTCACCTTGTTTGTCCATCTCCACTGCCCTGAGGCTAAGATAGTTACCTTTGAACCGGCGCCGCCGCTGTTTGCGCTGTTGCAGGACAATGTGGCCCGGCACGGGGTCGCCGCCCAGTTGTTCCCCTATGCGCTGGCGCGCCAGGCGGGAACGGCCGTACTTACCTTTTACCCCCAGAGTTCCGGTATGTCTTCCCTGTACCCGGACGTGGCCGAGGAGCGGGCCGTGCTGCAAACGGTCATTGACAATCAGATTCGGCGCGGCGAAACGGAGCTGCTGCCGCTGCTGGCCCACGCCGATGATTATTTCGCCGAGCGCTTCCGGCAGGAAACGTTTACCTGTCAAGTGAAAACAGTTTCGGAGATGATGGCCGAAACGGCCGTTGACCGGATCGATCTCCTCAAAATTGACGTGCAAAAAAGTGAGCATGATGTCTTGCTGGGTATTGCCGAAGCCGATTGGCCCAAAATTGCCCAGATTGTCATCGAAGTGCATGACATTCAGGATCAACTGAGTACAATCAGGCATCTATTGGCCGAAAAAGGGTATCAGGTTGTCGTTGAACAGGATCCGTTGTACGCTGGTTCGGTCATTTATAATCTTTACGCGAGAAGAAATGGCGCTTGACCAACCCACCCGTACAGTAACATCTGGGCTGGCGGGCAACGCCGGTTCTATCCGGTATTAGCCCGGCGATGAAGTCGCCGGGCCATTGACGGTAAAGGGCGATTGGTATAGAAAGTGGTGCATGAATATTGAAACAGTTGGCGTAATTGGGGCCGGTGTAATGGGCATCGGCGTGGCCCAGGTTTTGGCTCAGGCCGATTATAAGGTCACTCTGGTGGACGTATCCGAGGTGGCATTGGCGCGGGCCGAACAGGAAATCAGACAAGGAGTGCGCTTTTATCATCTCCTGCGGCAGGACCAGGAATTGAAACCGCTGGATGCGGCCGCGGCCGTTGCCCGCATCACCTTCACCACCGATATGGGGCCTATGCAAGGCGCCGATTTTGTCATTGAAAACGTGACCGAAAAATGGGCCGTCAAGCAGCCGGTCTACGCCACGCTCGATCAGGTTTGCCCACCCCACTGCCTCTTCGCCGCGAACACGTCAGCCATTCCCATTACCCAGATTGCCGCAGCCACCCAACGGCCGTCGCAGGTGCTCGGCATCCATTTCATGAATCCAGTGCCGCTAAAAGATACGGTGGAACTGATCCGCGGCTACCACACCACCGAGGAAACGTTGGCGGCGGCGCTAGCATTGTTAGCCAGCATGGGTAAGATGGGCATTGTGGTCAACGATTCGCCCGGCTTTGTCTCCAACCGGGTTTTGATGCTGACGGTCAATGAGGCCATTTTCCTCGTTCACGAAAATGTGACCACGCCGGAGAATGTCGACCAGATTTTCACCCAATGTTTCGGCCACAAAATGGGCCCGCTGGCCACAGCCGATCTCATTGGCCTGGACACCATTTTGTTGTCACTCGAAGTATTGTACGAACAGTTCAGCGATCCCAAATTTCGCCCCTGTCCGCTGCTGCGACAGATGGTGAATGCTGGGTTAACCGGCCGCAAAAGCGGCCAGGGATTTTTCACTTATTCATCATGAACCACGAAAAAATCAAGGCAAAAGTAGTCGCCTTTCTGGGCCAGCATCTGCCCCTAGATGGCTTGGGCGACAGCGACAGCATTTTTAAGACCAAAGCAGTGAACTCATTGTTTGCTATGCAGCTGGTGCTATTTGTGGAAAAAGAGTTCGGTATCCAGGTTGAAAATGAGGATTTGGAGATGAGTAATTTTGAGTCCATTAATGCCGTAACCGGGTTGGTGGCGCGGAAAACAAGTGCTCAGTGAGCAGTTAGCAGCCATCAGTTTATGAAAATTGTGCTTACCCCCGATCAGGAAATATTCCAGCAAGCCTGCCGCGCCTTTGTGACCGAGGAGATTTTACCCTGCGCCGAGGCGTATGATGAGGCGGAGCAATTTCCACCTGAACTAATCCAGAAAATGGCTGCCGCCGGTTATCTGGGCGCCAACGTCCCGGCTGAATATGGCGGCCTGGCCCTGGACGCCATTTCTTACGGTCTGATGTGCCAGGAGTTTGGCCGGGGTTGTGCTTCAGCCCGTGGCTTGTTGACGGTCCACAGCATGGTTCTGCTGGCTTTACTGCGCTGGGGCAGCCCGGCGCAAAAAGAGACCTGGATCGAACGATTGGCCCGGGGAGCAGCTATAGCTGCCTTTGCACTATCCGAGCCGAACGCCGGCAGTGATGCCACCAGCCTGGCCACAACGGCCGTCCCGGATGGCGCCCATTATCTGCTCAACGGCCGGAAAAAATGGATTACCTTTGCCCAAATCGCCGACGTTTTCCTACTTTTCGCCAAAGTGGATGGCCAGATAACGGCCTTTCTGGCGGAGAAGGATAATCCCGGCCTGACCATCCAGCCGATTAACGGCTTGAGCGGCTGCCGCGCTTCCATGTTGGCCGAGCTGCATCTGGACAATTGCCGCATCCCTGGCGAGAATCTTGTCGGGCGGCCTGGATTGGGCTGGCCTTATGTGGGCGGCATGGCGCTGGATCACGGCCGTTACACCGTCGCCTGCGGTTGTGTGGGTCTGGCCGAGGCCTGCCTGGACGCTTCCCTGGCTTA
>Ga0114946_10001093_pt1 | contig 18630 bp, 9 predicted proteins | sample WalLakDeSediment_FD_88676 | JGI IMG/M metagenome (GOLD analysis project Ga0114946, IMG submission 88676) | Lake sediment microbial communities from Walker lake, Nevada to study Microbial Dark Matter (Phase II) - Walker Lake 11/02/13 Deep Sediment | ecosystem: Environmental > Aquatic > Freshwater...
ACGGCGCGCCGGCCGAGGCCGACACGCGGGTGGCGCCCGACGCCACGGTCTCCCCGGAAGGCACGGGGGCGGAGGCCGACGTTGGTGCGGAGGGGCGCGCTCCAGCCGCGCCAGGTCCCGCCGGCGGGTCGGCGGCGGCACTGGACAGTGAGGACGCGGCAGCGGTGCCCGAGGGGGCGGTGGCGGCTGACGCGGAGGGGCCGTTGCTGCACGGCGACATGCTGTCCGCGGCGGAGGCCCGGGCCGCCGTGGAGGCGGCCCTGCGCTCCGCGCCCGTCGCCGAGTTGGTGGCGTCCTCCGTGGACCGCGATTCCCTGCCGGTGAGCACCACGGCGGCCGGGCAGCCGGCGCCCGAGCTGCGGGCCCTGACCGCCCTGGCGGGACGGCCCAGCCACCGGGTGGTGTACGCCCAGCGCTGGGCCGACAAGGCGGCCGGCGCGGCGCAGGGACGCGCGGCCGAGGTGCTCGTCTACCGCTACGACACGGCCACGCCCATGTTGGTGCGCGTGGACTTGGCCAGCGGCCGCGGCGAGGTGGTGGAGACGGCGCACGCGGCCATCGTGCCCGTGACGCCGGCCGAGATCACGGAGGCGGCGGTGGTGGCCCGCGCCGCGCCCCAAGTCCGCGAGGCGCTTGCCGCCGCCGGGCTGGACGAGGACGCGCCCGCCACGGCCCTCCTGACCGTAGGCGCCCAGCCGGACGCGCGCTGCGCGCGGCATCGCTGCCTGCGGGTGTTCTTCAGTTCGTTGCGCGCCCCCACCCCCAAGTTCGCCGTGGTGGTGGACATGGCCGACCTGGAGGTGGTCGAGGTGGAACCCATGCCGGAGGGGAGGGGTCAACCATGAGCGGCCGACTCGCGCGAAGTGTCGTGGCCACCGTCGTGTTCCTGCTGGCCGCCGTTGCCGCCCGGCCCGCGCCCGCATGGGGCGCCGCCGAGGCGTACTGCCGGGGCGAGCAGCTGGTTGTGGGCGCGGGCTGGTCCGTGTGCTGGGAGATCCGCGCCAACGAGGGCCTGGCCATCACGCACGCCTTCTTCGGCGGCTCCGGGCCGGTCCGGCGCGTGCTGTCGGACGCCACCGTGGCGCAGATCTTCGTTCCCTACGACAGCGGTCAGCCGCGCTACCACGACGTGGCCTACGGCCTGGGTCTCAACCTGCAGCCGCTGGACCGGGTCACAGACTGCCCGCACGGTGCGTTGCTGGCCGAGGGCAGGGTGTGCCGCGAGCTCAAGGACCGCGGCCCGGCCGAGCGGTTCTGCGCCTCCGGCTCCTGCGTCTCGCGGCGCGGCGAGGGCCTGGCGCTGTGGGCCAGCGCCCAGATGGGGGCCTACAACTACCTCATCCGTTGGGCGTTCCACGACGACGGCGCCGTGGAGCCGGCCGTCGGCCTGGCGGGTGCGCTGCAGTTCGGGGACACGGCGCACGTCCACAGCGTCTACTGGCGACTGGACCTGGACATGGACGATCCGGGCAACGACCGCGTAGAGGAGTTCTACCGCGTCTCGCCGGGCCACAGCGACGGCAGCGTCGGCGCCAGCGGTTGGGTGCCCCTCCTGGGTGAGACCCATCGCCCCAACGACCTCCACACCTTCCGCAAGTGGCGCGTGAGCGACACGAAGGCGGTCAACGCGCGCGGGCGGCCGTGGAGCTACGAGCTCGTGCCGTCACCCGGCAGCGGGTCGTTGCGCACCACGGTCAAGGAGGGCTTCACCCGCGGCGAGCTGTGGGTGACACGGAGCAAGCCCGACGAGCGCTTCGTGTCCACCGACACCGAGGACCTGCTCTCCACCTACGTGGACGGCGACCCCATCGACGGCGAGGACGTGGTGCTGTGGTACGCCATGCACAAGCACCACGAGGTGCGCAGCGAGGACTGGGGCCTGATGCCCATCCAGTGGATGGCCTTCCACCTGCAGCCGCGCGACTTCTTGGACGCCAGTCCACGCCCATAGCCCCGCGGTCTCGCCGCCCTCGGTCGGGCTTCGGTCACGGCCGGACCCCGGGCCGTGCCCGCGGCGGGCCTACCCGGGCCAGTCCGGCCAGCTCTCCGGCGGCTCCGAGGCGTGAACCAGGTGCGCGCCGGCCGCGGCGAAGCGCTCGAAGGCGGCGTCCGCCTGCTTCGTGAAGTCCGCCGCGCCGGGCACCACCACCGGCGAGGTGCAGTCCTGCAACAGGTAGAAGCGCCCGGCCGACCGCCGGTCGCGCCACAGGTCGGCGCGCAGCAGGTCGTCCATGGTCCAGGCCACGCAATGGCTCTTGGCCTGACCCGCCACCACCACCGCGTCAAAGCCCAGCAGCCGTTCCACGAGCGCGTCGTTGCGCTGCCCAATCGGCCGGCCGTCCGGGTCGGCCGCCACCTCGGGCCCCAGCACCGAGTAGTGCTCGGTCAGCGGATGGCGGCCCTTGAGCTGCAACTCCAACGGGGCGCTCCTGGCCACGGAGTGGAAGAAAACCGCCTCCTCCACCGACGAGACCAGCGCGTGGCCAATGCCGCCCAGCATGGCGTGGTACGGCCAGACGGTCAGGGCGTACTTGCCGCCCCGCGCCAGGGCGGCCGTGTAGTGACGCAGGTGGCGGCCGACCAGATCGGCGTCCAGCCCCAAGCCGGGGGCCAGAGCATCGTTGAAGCGCCAGCGGCCGCGCTCCACGTCCTCGGCCGTGACAAAGGTCATGGCGTCCGGGTGGCGGCCGTTCTCGTCCACCAGGAACTGGGCGTGGAAGATCTGCGCCGCCTGGTGGGAGTCCATGGTGGCCACGACGTGCGTGATGCGGTGCAGGTGGCGGTACAGGAAGGGCACGAGGCGGCGGCTGTCGTCTACCGCCCCGCTGCCCGAAGGCCCGGCCACAAACAGCTCGAAACCTGGTGTGCAGAACGTGTTCTGCATGTCCACCAGCAGCAGTGCCACCCGCACCCGGTCCCGGGCGGCGGGAGTGATCTCGTGGTCTTGCGCCCAGGCCAGCGCCTGCCGGGCGCGCTCCTCGTAGGGCACGCGCCAGACACCGCTCACCGCCGCCGGGTCGTAGTGGTCCGGCACCGGCAGGGCGGTTCGGGTGCTCATGGTCTCGCTCCTCTCGCCGTGGTCCACCCGGCCGGCAGCGCCAACCGGCCGCGGCCGGCGGCGCGCCGGCCCGGTCGCCGGCGGGATCAGTACGCCAGGACCAACTCCATCTCGGCGCGAATGGCGGCCACGGTGGGAACGACGGCCGCGGTGAGGCCCGGCTCGTAGGGAACCGGGCAGTCGGCGGCGGCCAAGCGGCGCACGGGCGCGTCCAGCCACTCGAACGCCTTGTCGGCCACCAGGGCCGCGACCTCCGCGCCGAACCCGGCGCACGCGTTGTCCTCGTGCACCACCAGGCAGCGGCCGGTGCGCCGCACGCTCTCGAGCACCGCCTCGCGGTCCCACGGGACGATGGTGCGCAGGTCCACGATCTCCACCTCGTCGTCCCACGCGCCGGCCGCCTCCAGGCTGCGATGCACCATCAGGCCCCAGGTGACCACCGAGAGCGAGCGGCCGGGCCGCACCACCGCCGCCCGGCCGAACGGAAGGGCGTAGTCGTGACCGGGGTACGGCCGCCTGGCGCTGCCGGCGTCGTACAGCGCCCGGTGCTCCAGGAAGAACGTTGGATCGTCACCGCGCAGCGCCGTTCGGAGCAGGCCCACCGCGTCGCTGGCGTTGGACGGATAGGCCACGCGCCAGCCGTGGCCGTGGGCCAGCACCGACTCCGCGCACACGCTGTGCCACGGGTCGCCGGTGGCCCGGCTCACGCCCACCGGAATGCGGACGACCATCGGCACCGCGAAGCGGCCCGCCGTGCGCCAGCGCACCGTGCCGGCGTCGTTGAGCTGCTCGGTGGCCGGGTCGGCGTACTTGCGAAACTGGATCTCCGGCACCGGGATGAGCCCGGCCAGCGCCAGGCCCGTGGCGCGGCCGATGATGCCCTCCTCGTTCAGTGACGTGTCGAACACCCGCCGTTGGCCGAAGCGCGCCTGCAGATCACGAGTGGCGCCGTGGACGCCGCCCTTGGGCCCCACGTCCTCCCCAAACACGAGCAGGCGCGGCGTGGCGGCCAGTTCGTGCTCCAGGGCGCGGCGCACCGCGTCCACCGTGTTCATGCGCACGGGCTCCGCCGGCTCCGGCGCCGACGACGAGGGCAGCGGCAGGTGGGCGTTCTCGCTCCTGGCGCCACCCACCGTCTGGACGCGGTCCGCCTCGAAGAACACATGGCGGCGCGCCGTCACGGGCTCCGCCGGCGGCTGTGCCAGGGCGCGCTCGCGCGCGCCGGCCACGTCGGCGGCCACCTGCGCCTCCAACGCCTGCCAGCCGGCCTGGTCCAGGACGCCGGCCTCGAGCAGGTAGGAGCGCAGGCGAGGCAGCGGATCGGTCTCTTCCTCCAACTGGCGCAGTGCCGCCGGCTTGTAGGCCTGGTTGTCGGCGAACGAGTGGCCGCACAGCCGCGGCACGGTGAGCCGGAGCAACGCCGGCCCTGCGCCCGACCGGACGTGCGCCACGGCGGCCTCGACGCACTGCGCGGCCTGCAACGGGTCGGTGCCGTCGCCGGCAAGCACGCGCAATCCGCGAAACGCGGCCAGATTGGCGGCCAGGTCGGCGCCCGGCGTCTGCGTCTCCACCGGCACCGAGATGGCGTAACCGTTGTCCTCGATGAAGAAGAGATAGGGCAGGCGGGTGGTGGCCGCGTTGTTGAGCGCCGACCAGAAGCCGCCCGTGGCCGTGGACCCGTCGCCGCCGAGGGCTGCCGCCAGGGCTCCGTCCCAGGCCGCCTCGCCCATCTCCTGCACCCGGTAGCGGATGGCGTTGGCCCATCCGACGGCCACCGCGTACTGGGCGCCCACGTCGCCGGACGCGGGCAGCACGGTGGCCCGGCCACGCGACGGCAGCGCGTGCACCACGCCAATGTCGCGGCCCTCGTTGGGGCTGCCCGCGCGGCCGACGGACGCGGCCATGGCCTCCTCGGGCGTGAGGCCCGCGCCCAGGACAAACGGCCGCGAGCGGTAGTACACGGCCGCGGCGTCGCGCGGATGGTCCAGCGCCAGCGAGAGCAGAACCTGTCCCAGCTCGTGCCCGCGGGCCGAGAACTGGTAGGTGACCAGCCCGTTGGGCACGAGCTCGGTCTCCTCCACCCGGTCGATCTCGCGCGACGTCAGCACCAGACCGGCCACCCTGAGCCAGTCCAGCCAGGCCGGGGCGCGCTCCGATACGGCTGCGCTCATCGCGCTCGTGGTCCCCATGCCTGCCGGCGCACCGAGCGGCCCGCGCGGGTCAGTTGTCGCCCGACTGCGGGCTCATGTTCTCCGTGCCCGCCGGGATGACCTGCTCCAGCGGGATCGGTGCCGCCGGCCGCGATGAGAACACCAGCCCCTCACCCGCGTCCGAGACGTGCACCAGGATGTTCTCGCCCGGCTCGAACTCGCCGCGGATCATGCGCTTGGAGAGCGGCGCCTCGATCTCGCGCTGGATGAGACGCCGCAGCGGGCGCGCACCGAACTGGGCGTCGAAGCCCTTCTCGGCCAGCCAGTCCTGGGCCTCCGCGGTCAGCACCAGCCGCAGGCCGCGCTCCGCCACGCGCTCCGCGATCCGCGCCATCTGCAGCTCCACGATCTGCCGCAGGTGCTCCCGGCGCAGGTTGTGGAACACGATGACCTCGTCGATGCGGTTCAGGAACTCCGGCCGGAACACGCGCTTCAACGCGGCGCGCACGTCGTCCGCGAAGCGGCTGTCGTTGGCGGCCTGATCGGCGCCGCCGAAACCCAGCGCGCCGCCCCGCACGGCCAGCTCGGTGCCGATGTTGGAAGTCATGATGATGACCGCGTTGCGGAAGTCCACCACGTGACCCTGCGCGTCCGTCAGGCGCCCGTCGTCCAGCACCTGCAGCAGCACGTTCCACACCTCTGGGTGCGCCTTCTCGATCTCGTCGAAGAGAATGACCTGATAGGGCCGCCTGCGCACCGCCTCCGTGAGCTGCCCGCCCTCGTCGTAGCCCACGTACCCGGGAGGGGCCCCCACCAGCCGACTGACCGTGTGCCGCTCCCGGTACTCGCTCATGTCAATGCGCACCAGGGCGTCTTCGCTTTCGAACAGGAACTCCGCCAGCGCCTTGCCCAACTCCGTCTTGCCCACGCCGGTGGAGCCCAGGAAGATGAAGCTGCCTATGGGCCGCGTCGGGTCCTTGAGCCCGCTGCGGCTGCGGCGGATGGCGTCCGCCACCGCGGCGATGGCTTCGTCCTGCCCAATCACCCGCGTGTGCAGCGCCTGCTCCATCGCCAGCAGCCGATCCGCTTCCGTCTGGAGCATCCGGCTGACCGGGATCCCCGTCCAGGTGCGCACGACGGCGGCGATGTCCTCTTCCTCCACCACGTCGTCGAGGTCGTTCTCCGCGCGCCACGTGGCCACCGCCTCCTGGTGCTGCTTCTCCAACTGCAGCCGCTCGCTCTTGACCCGCGCGGCGCGCTCGTAGTCGCGTGCGTGCCACGCCTGTTCCTCCTCCTCCAACAGGGCCTGCACCCGCGCATGCTCGGTCCGCAGCCCCGGCGGCATGGAAAAGATCTCCAGCCGCAGCTTGGCCGCCGCCTCGTCCATCAGGTCGATGGCCTTGTCCGGCAGCGATCGGTTGGTGACATAGCGGTGCGAAAGCTCCGCCGCCGCCGTCAGGGCGTCGTCGCTGATCCGGACCTGGTGGTGCGACTCGTAGCGCTGCCGCAGGCCGCGCAGCATCTCCACGGCGTCCACCACCGAGGGTTGCTCCACATACACCGGCGCGAACCGCCGCTCCAGCGCCCGGTCCTTCTCGATGAACTGCCGGTACTCCTCCGACGTGGTGGCGCCTATGCACTGCAGCTCGCCGCGCGCCAGCGCCGGCTTCATGAGGTTGCTGGCATCCATGGCGCCCTGGGCGGCCCCGGCTCCGACCACGGTATGGAGCTCGTCGATGAACACGATGATGGCGCCCTGGGCATTGCGGATCTCGTCCACCACCGCCTTGAGACGCTCTTCGAACTCCCCGCGGAACTTGCTGCCGGCCACCATGGCGCCCAGGTCCAGCTCCACCACGCGCTTGCCCAGGAGCAGGTCCGGCACATTGGCGTCGGCGATCATCTGCGCCAGCCCCTCCACGATCGCCGTCTTGCCTACGCCCGGATCGCCGATCAGGACCGGGTTGTTCTTGGTGCGGCGCATGAGGATGCGCATCATGCGCAGCGTCTCGTCGCCCCGCCCCACGACCGGGTCCAGCTTGCCCTCGCGGGCCAACGCCGTGAGATCGCGCCCGTACTTCTCCAGCACCCGGAAGCGGGTCTCGGCGCGCGGATCGGTGACTCGCTGACCCGCCCGCAGCTCGTCCACCGCCAGCCGGATGTCTTCCTTGTCCACGCCGGTCTCCGCCAGCAGCCGGGCCGAGTGCCCGCGCTCCTCGCTGGCGATGGCGAGCAGCAGGTGCTCGGTGGAGACGTACTCGTCGCCCAGCGACTGCGCCTCCGCCGAAGCTACCTGGCCAAGGCGCTGGATGCGCGGCGTCACGTAGATCTGCCCGCCGCCCGGCCGGCCGGGAACGGACAGCTTGCGGTTGCCGGACAGGCTCTCGTCCAGCTGCATGGCCAACAGCTCCGTGTTGACGCCCAGCATCTCCTCGAGAATCTCGGTGGCAAGGCCATCCGGCTGCTCGAGCAGGGCCAGGAACACGTGCTCGGTGTCCATCTGGTTGTGACCGTAGCGGGCCAGCATCTCCTGCGATCTGGCGATGACGTCCTGGGCACGCTCGGTGAAACGATCGAACGGCATCATGCGAAGACGCTCCCCAGCGGGTAGCGGACCGCCAAATGCTTCGCTCCGCGAATTATTCGGCAGGCAAACGACTACTACGATTATAACCGTCCGGCCGGGGCGTGCCAAACCCCTTGGCGGCGAGGGGCGCTGCCCGGGAGCGGCGCGTAACGCCCGCGCGGTTGGGCGCGTCATACACTGCGACCTTCGCCGCGGCGAAGATGGATGACGGGGAGGCGCGGACCCAGGTGACGTCCACGAAGGCACGACTCGACCGGCCGGGGATCCTGGTCCTGCTTTGGATTGGGTCCATGTTGCTGCTGGCGGCCCTGGGGTCGTCGGTCGAGCCGACGCACGCCCAGGCCTGCCCGCCGCACTGCTCCACGCCCATCGTCACGCCGGCCTGGCACCTGCACATGTGCGACGTGCCGTATCAGGAGCAGCTGGACGACAACCGCTGCATGATCGGTGACGGCATCACCGAGTTCCCGGACGGCACCGACAGGGTGTACATCATCTACTGCCACCGGGCGGACGACCTCGTTGTCGTCCAGGTGCGGGACGCGGGCGGCGGCCTGCAGTACGTCAACCACCCGGACGGCATCACATACCCCGGCAACGCGTGCGAGTCGCTCGTCTTCAGCAAGCGCAACGGCATCGCGCCCGCCGGCAGCCCGTACTACACCTCGGCGTACTGGCCGGAGGGGCCGTTCCACGGTGTCTCGCGCGGGATCGCCTGGTACATCGGCCTGTACATCGCCTTCGACCAGGACGCCTACTACGGCGGCCAGGCCGAGGCCTTCATCACCGCGCGGGATCCGGGTGCCGTCCTGAACCCGGCGGCGTTCGAGACCATCACCGCGCGGGTGACGAGCGACTCCGACCCGGAGGGCATCGCCGTCACGCTGCGGCAGGAAGCGCCTTCGTTCTCCATCTTCCGCACCGAGCGCCCGCTCAAGTTCTCGCCCGTCGCGTCGGACGAGGCGGCCGGCGTCATCAAGGTTGCCAATCGCGACACCGTTACGGTCAGCTACTGCCCGCGCAACTGCGCGCGCCCCTACACGGACACCGCCACGTGGTACCAGCTCGTGGCCACCGTCACGCCCACGGGTCTGCCCACATGGCCGGGGCCGGCGCCCACCGCCACCGCCACGCCGCCGCCCGACGTGCGCATTGAGTACATCACGCTGCGCCCGGCGCCCGACGACGTGGGATACGCCTCGGAGATCACCAACCGCGGACTGCCCAATCACCTGGGGTACCCGTCGGTGTACAGCGGGATGTGGACGCGCGGGCGCAACCGCCACTTCGGCATGGTGCAGTTCGACCTGTCGGACGTGCCGTCCGGTGTGTCCTTCGTGGACGCCAGGCTGCAGATGGTGGGCCGTGACAAGGCCTTCACCGACCCCGGCGCCTGGTCGGTCCAGATGCTCGACGCTGCCATCGACGTGCCGTGGCGCTCGGCCACATTCGGCCAGGTGGCGGAGGCCGGCGTCGTGGCCCAGATCGGTCCCACCCTCTCCGACGCCGACCTGGCCGCAGGGCGCACCAACGCCTTTGGGTTCTCCGCCGGGCAACTGGCGTTCTTGAACCAACGCCTGACCACCACGCGGCGGGTGAGCTTCCGGGTGGACGGACCGCCGGGCCCGGACGAGAACCTGTTCGCGTGGCACTCCGGGGTGGACAAGTACCGGCGCGAGTCGGTGCCGCCGGACCCCTCGTTGGGGCCCTCCCTGGCCCTGGCATATGTGCTGGGCGCCGCTCCCGCGCCGCCCGTGACGCCCACGTCCGACGCCGGGACGGCCGGCGCTCCCACCACGCCCGCGGCTCCGCCGGGCGCCACGATCAGTGCCACGCCGAGCGCAACGGCGACGGTGGCCGGAGGCGACCTCACCGCCACCGCCCTGCCCTCGCCGAGCACGCCGGACGTGCCGCCGCCGGTCACACCCACCGCGGATGGGCCGGTCACCGCCGTGCCGGCCACGCCCACGGCGGACGGCAGTGCGGAGCCCTCGCCGCCCGGCCCGGAGCCGACGGCCGGCGGGACGCCCGTGACGGGCACGCCGCCGGGGTGGGGCACCGCCACGCCGGACGCGCCGCCCACCACCCGCACGGCCACCGCCACCGCCACCGGCCCGGCCGAGCAGCGCCAGGTGTGCCTGGTCGCGTTCGACGATCAGGACGGCGACGGCACTCTGAGCCCGGGCGAGCGCTTCCTGCCCGACGTGACGGTGAAGCTCACGCACACCGCCAGCGGAGCCTTCGTGTCCTGGACAACGGACGGTCGCAACGAGCCCGACTTCTGCTGGAGCGGCCTGGCCGACGGCAGCTACACCATCGCCGTCGTGGCGTCGCCCTTCGGCTTCGTGCCCAGCGGGCCGACCCGCTACGCGTTCGACGTTCCGTTCCCCGGGCTGCCGGCCGTGTTTGCCTTCGCGCTGCGCCGGCCGGGCACGCCCACGCCCACCCCGCCGCTGACATCCACCCCCACTGCCCCCGGCCCGTTCCCTTCGCTCACGCCGGAGATGCCGCCGGCGCCGTCGGTGACGCCCACGCCCAGCATCACGCCCACGCCCACGGACCAGCCGACGGTGACCGGTCCCAGCGGCGAGATCTGCATGGCCGCTTTCGATGACGTGGATGGAGACGGGTATCGCGGCGTCGGCGAAGCGTTTCTGCGGGCCGTTTCGGTGACCATCCGGGACGTCGACCGGCGCGCCGTGCGCGAGCTGAGCACGCTGGATCACGCGCTGACCTGCTCGCGGCTTGCCGTGGGGGTGTACTTCGTGGCGGTTGCGCCGCCGGCGGGTCGGGTCGCCACGGGCAGCGGCGAGGTGGCGGTGCTCCTCACCGATCGCCAGCGGCAGATCGTGGAGTTCGGCCTGGTAGCGGTGGTGCCGGCGCCGGGCCTGTACGTCCCCTACGCGGAGCGCTGACCGCCACGCGCGGTCTTCCCGGCGGACCCATCCAGCGCGTGCCGCCGCCTCCGCGCGCGCCGCGGCGCGGCGCGGCGAGTTCCCGCGGCCCGGCCGCGCGTGCTAGCATCATGACACGGTGGCACGCGAGGCGTGCCGCGGCCCTGCGGGCGATCATCCAGCAGCCGGAAGGAGATCCGTGGATGCTTCGGAGGCGAGTGGGCGTTTCCATCGCTCTTGCGGTCGCTATGTTTCTGACGGGCGCCACGGCCGCGCGCGCTGACATCGCCGTGTCGGGCCTCAGGGTCGGTCTGGACGAGCGGGCGGAGACCGCGCGCGACTGGTTTCCCGTCGGGACCCAGGCCGTCTTCGTGACCTTTGACTACCGCGAGGCGGCCGGTCAGCGCGTCGCCCTGGACGTGACCGCGTACGGTGGCGTGGTGGTGCACGCTCGGTCACGCAATCTGAGCGGCAGCGGCACGGAGACGTCGCGCCTCGACGGCGCGGATGCGTTCCGGCATCTGGCGGCCCAGCTTCAGGAGGCGGCCCAGAGCGCGCGCTCCAGCGCCCGCAGCGCGGCAAGCCAGGAGTTTGGGGTGGTCGAGTACCTGAGCGGCGTCCAGGCCGGTGTGGTGCGCATGGGCAACGTGGTGGACGTGATGGCTGCCGTCCGCGCGCCGGTCGTTTCGCGCGCCGATCTGGAGGAGCTGCGGCAGATCGAGCGGCAGGTGGGTGACCTCGTGGTGCGCGCACAGCGCGCGGCCACGGACCAGCAGCGCAAGCAGCTCGCCGAGCGAATGGCCCAGCCCCTGGAGCGGGCGGTGGCCATTGCGGGCCACATCGTGTCGCTCGCCGCACAGGCTACCGGCGTGCCGCTGCCCGTGTCCGGCGGCGGCTGGGAGTACGTGGTGCGCGTATCGGTCAACGGCAGCCCGGCCGACACCACGGAGTTCGTGGTGGACGGGGGCCTGGTGATGCTGCCGACGTTGTCGCGACGCGCCCCGGTACACGGGCGATAGGCCCGCTCACATCCGGCTCAGGGCGGTCTCATGGCGCCTTCAGGCACCCCGTTCAGAATGCCATCGCAGTCCAAGCCCACCCTCGGTAGCGGCGTGAAGGCTTCCAGTGAGCAGGTTGATGCCTTCCGGACGCATGGCTGGGAGGATGGACTTGGCAAGGAGTGAGGAATTGATGAACCGCAACGCAAAGGCCGCCGCGGCGCTGGCCGCCGCGGCCGCCCTCTTGCTCGGCACGGGGGTGCAGGCGCAAGGCACGGTGGGCAGCCTGCGCATCGTGGACGAGACCGGACAGACGATCGGCCAGGAGGCGGCGCCGCCGGGCGAGAAGCTGTTCCGGTTGCCGGCCGGCGTGACGGCCTTTCGGGTGGCCATGGACTTCGAGGGCTCGGCGGCCACGGACGTGCAGCTGCGGGTGATGGGGCCGTCGGGCACCATCCTGTTCCAGTCCACGGACAGCTACAGCGCGCCCGAGACCGTGGCGGTCGACGTGGACAACAACGGGCAGCCGTTCACCGACCAGGAGTACGTGATCAACGCCTACGTCGGCGCGGACGCCTACCTGGCGGACAGCCTGCAGCTGGTGGTGGGTGACGCCCAGCTGCCCACTCCGGCGGAACAGCTGGGCGCGCAGTCGGGCGTGTTGGACCCGCTGGCGGCGAGCGGCCAGCTGGTGGCGCAGGCGCCGCCGCCAGCCTCCGGCCAGCTGCGCACGGAGGTGCCGGGCGGTCCGTCCAACACCGTTCTGGCCCTGGCGGTGGCCGGCATCGCCGCGTTGTTCGCCATCGTCCTGTGGGCTGGTTGGTCCGCCACGCGGCGGGCCTGATCTTGGCCCGAGGGATCCGCCCTCGCCTGGAGGAGAGAACGAGACGATGAGACACAGACCCGTTGCCGTCGTGCTCGCAGCGTTGCTTGTGGTCACTGCCGTGGCGCCCGTTGCGGCCATAGCCCGCGTGACCAGCCTCAAGGTCTCCACCACACGGGACGAATCAGGCGCGACGCGCAGGCTGCCGCTGACCACGGAGGTGGCCTACGTTCTGTTCGACTACGAAGGCGCGGCCAACGACAGGCTGACCGTGTCGCTGCAGGGGCTGGGACTGAGCAGCATCGTCGCCAAGAGCAGTTCGTACAACGGCAGCGGCAGCGCGGTCGTGGAGATCGCCGGCGTGGAGATCCTGCGCTCGTTGACCCGTCAGCTGTCGGGCTTCGCGAGCCAGGTTCACGCCGACGTCAAACTGGCGGCCGATCAGGAGCTGGGCCGGCGTGGCTATCTCGAGGCCGTGGACAGCAACGTGCGGCAGGTCGAGCGGGTGCTCATGGTGCTCGGGTCCATGGCGCTTCCCGCCGCGGTCGGCGCCCAGGTGGACGCGGTGATGGTAACGGCCGACGACCTCAGCACCTTGGCCGAGGAGGCCATGAGCCCTTCACTGGACGATGCCGGCCGCCGCGCCAAGGCCGAGGCCATGAAAGCACCGGCCGCCGCGCTCATCGTGAGCGTGGAGCGCCTGGCCGAGAGCGCGGACGCGGTTGCGTCGGCGCCCTATCCTCCCACCGGCGAGAACGCGCCGTTGACCGTGCAGGTAAGCGTTGGCGGCATGCCGTCCGTCACCGACGAGATCTGGGTCGTGCAGACTGCGAGCGGACCGCTCACGGAGATGGACCCCACGGAGGCGGCAGCGCTGCCCGGCGTGGGCGGACCGTTAGGCGCCACCGCCGTGCCCACGCGCGCGGGGGCCGCGACGGCCGCTGGGGCGGACCGTCCGTCGTCCGCTGCCGGCGCGGACGTCGCGGGCCGGCCGACCACCGGCGTCGCGGGCGGCATGCCGCCCCGCGCCGCGTCTACCCCTGTCTCGAGTGCCGGCGGCACCACCGTCGCGCACCCCGGCACCCCCATCGGGCTCGCCGCTGCCGAAGACCGAGCCGCTGCCGACGCGCTGGCCATGGCGGAGCGCCAGGGGTTGACCGGGCCCGACGCCGCGGAGGGTGGGCTCGGGGCCGCCCAGCCGCTGCCCACGTGGACGGTGCCCGCGCTGGCCGTGGCCGACGGGGCCGGCCCGGCCGTGCAGCCGCTGGCGCCGCGGGGGCTGCAGTCCGGCGGCAGCGGGGGAACACAGGGCCCCAGCCTGCTCGTGCTCGGTTCCGGGGCCCTGCTCCTGGTCGGGCTCGCCTTCTGGCTGCGGCGCCGCACCCAGGCTTGACGTGACGTTGCCTGGTCGCGCCGTCTCCGGCGGCCGATCGCGACAGGCAGCAAGCTAGCACGACTCGTTGGAGCCGGTGGCGTTGTCCGACCGGCTAGCGGCGGGCCCAACCGAAATGCAAGGACCAGCAAGGAGCATTCCATGAACCGCCTCAATGCCCTTATCGTTGCCGGTCTCGTCGTTGTTCTCGCCCTGGTTGGCCTGACAACGGCGGCGGCTGCCGCGCGGCCGGGTCCCGCGCTGGAAGACGGCACGCAGCAGGCCTTCAGCGTGCGCCTGTTCATGAGCGACCGCGAGGACGGTGACGCGATGCGCTCGTTTGTCAGCGACACCAACCGGGTCTACGCGGTGGTGGCGTACGAGAACGCGAGCAGCCAGCGCTACCGCGTTCGGCTGCGCGACCTGGCGGGCATCGAGGTGTTCAACGACGGCGTCGTCCTCAGTGGGAGCGGGCGCCAGGCCAAGGAGATCTCCATAACCGACTTCGTGGCCAGCTACAGGCGCCACACCCTGGAGAAGTCCACGGCCCTCAGCGAGGCGGCGGCCGAGCTCGAGTTCCTGTGTCAGGGACCGCCGGCGCCGCCCGTGCCCACGGAGCCGCCGGTGAACCCCACGCCGGGGCCGTCGCCGACGCCTGCCGGCTGGGACCGCTGGCGAGCGCGCATGATGGACGCGCTGGAGTCGTCCTCCACGACGGCCGCGGAGCTCAGGCGGACACTGCAGGCCACAGGCTCCCTGCCCGACGTGGCCGAGCTCGAGGGCGCCAGCGATCAGATCGCCTCGGCACAGCAGTCGCTGGTGCTCGTGGGCCAGAAACTGGAGCAGGCGCTGCGCAAGGTGAACCCGCCGGCCTGGCCGGGACCGGGCACCCCCACGCCCGAGCCGGCGCCGGTGCCCGACCCCGAGGGCGCGTGCGCGCTGGTGGCCGACGCCGCCCAGGACACGGAGGCGGCGCTCGCGAGCAGCCAGGCGATCATGGACGGTCTGCCGGAGGAGGACATGGCCGCGTGGCGTCTTCCGCCCACCTCGGCCCGCTACGACGGTGGTCAGTTCAGCAGCTGCGTGCAGTACTCCACCGACCTCGTCCACGAGACGGGCATTGCCTCGTCCACGCCGTGGACCATCGGCGACCCGGGGTTGCCGGCCCTCATCTTCCCCTCGCCTGACCTCGTGGACAGGATCAGCCTCGGCCAGCTGAGGCTGCGACTGCCATCGGGTGCCACGGCGATCTATGCCCAGACGGTCGACGTGCCGGGCGTCAACCGCAACGCGGAGATTGGCGCCTTCGTGACGGACGCCATGTGCAACCCGGTGGACGGGGTGACCATGACCCTGACCGTGGACTCGGCGGCGGCCGGCGCGGTAGAGCCGGCCGTGGCCGACGTGCGCGCCGGGGTGGCCACGGCCCTTCTCACCAGCGGCACCACGCCCACGCTGAACTCGGCGGTTACCGGGATCGTGTGCGTCGGTCCCTGCGGCAGCGTCACTTCGCCCGCCGCGCCGCCCATCACCGCCCGGACGCGCTTCAGCGTCATCGGTCCCCCGCGCACGCTGACGTTCCACGTGAACCCCAGCACCATCAACGTCGAGAAGGGCCAGCGGGCCAACATCTCGGTGGAGGCCAAGGACTACTTCAACCGCAGCGTAGCGGACGGCACGCGGCTGCGACTCAGCATAGCCCCCGGCGATCCGGGCGTGCTGGCGCGATCGGTGACGCCGCGCGGGTCGCGGGAGGCGGAGCTGCAGCTGCTGGGCAAGGAGGTCGACCTGGTGACGATCAGCGCCTTCACCATCGTGCCGCCCGGCGACGACCCGGGCCTGATCTACGGGACCGACCTGTTCCTGGTCGGCGGGACCGACGGTCTGGGCCCGGTCGAGTTGCGCGCGGTGTGGAATGGGGTCGAGGCCAAGCCGGTCGTGGTGACGTTGGTGAGCCGGCAGCTGGTGTTCCTGCCGGTGGTCATGAAGGCCTTCGATGTCCTGGCCACGCCGCGCTACAGCACCACACCCGTCGCGCCGGCGGTGCAGGCGGTGGTGACCAGCGTGCCGTAGCCGCATCCGTGTTCCTCTGGCGTGGCCGCGCGTGACGCCGGCTTCGGCAGCGGGACAGGGGTCGGTGGAGGTCCGGCGCAAGCCACACTCAGGTCACGCGGGACCGCAAGGGGCCCCGAGGCGTCAGCCTCGGGGCCCCGGTGGTTGCTCTTGCCATGGCGGCCGGCACCGCGCCGCCCGCGCCGGCCGGCGCTACGGGCCGCTTGACTCCGGCCGCGCCAGGACCACCGTCCAGTAGTGCAGGTAGGCGGCCGACGTCGCCACGGTGTACGCCGCGCCGATCTCGGTGAAATCGGGTCGCAGGAGGTCATCCCGCTGTGCGCGGCCCAGCCACGCGTCGATCACGGCCCGCGGGTCACTCGATCGGGCCGCGAGCAACTGGGCCACGGCCGTGGCGCGATAACCCGCGCGGGCCACCCTGTCGGCCACGGTGGAGCCATCCGATCCGGTGTGGCTGAAGAAGTCGTGGAACGTCATGTCGAAGTTGTGCACCTCCGCCGCCCGGCGCAGCTGCGCGTTCACGGCCAGCGGCGCCACACCCGCGTCGGCGCGGGCCTGGTTGACGTGGCCGATGATGGTGTCCAACCGCGCTTCGTGCTCGGGCGGGGCCGTGGGCTGGGGCTCGCCGCCGCCGGCCGGACCGGAGACCACGGCCAGCTCGGGAGCGGCACGGACGCCCGTGCCGTACCCGCTGTCCCAGGCGAAGACGTTGCTGACGCCGTAGCGGGGACCGTCGATGCGGAAGCTGACCTTGCCCGTGGTGGCCGCGCGCCACTCCAACTCCCTGCGCAGCACGGGGCCGAACTCGTAGACGTTTCTCCGCCCGACTCCCAGGTCGTACTGCCGCAACTCGGGCGCGAGCTGGGCGAAGACGCGCGCGCTGGCCACCTGCGGGAAGCTGTGATTGGGCCAACCGGCGTCGGCCGTGGCCTGCAGCATCTTCACTCGCCACAGCCCGTTGCCCTGCGGTGACATGTGGCGCTCGGACAGGCCGGTCAGCGTCAGTTGGGCGGCGCGGACCTCCGACTCCGGCGGCAGGGACGAGAGGTCGAACTGGAACGCGCCCACGTAGACGAGGCCCTGGTAGAAGCCGGCGAACACGCTGTCGTCGCCGAAATGGTTGCCGGGCTCGTACTGGCGGACCCAGCCGACGGAGTAGGGGTCCGGCACGAGGCGAACGGGCTGATCCAGCGGCGGCACCGGCGTGGCCGTAGGCGTGCTGGTGGGCGGCGGCGGCGGTGGTGTGTCCGTTGGGGTGGGCGGCTTGGGCGTGTCCGTGGATGTGGCCGTGGGCCCCTCCGTGGGCGGCGGCGGCGTCTCCGTGGGGCCCGGATCCTCGGTGGGCGTGGCGCTGGGTGCGGCCGTGGGCGCGTGCAGGCTGTAGTTGACGACCAACTGCGGTCCCGGATACCGGCTCTCCGGCGTGTGGCCGGTGTCCCAGGTGAAGAGGTTCAGCCCGCTGCCGCCCGTCGGTCCGTCCACGCGGAACGAGACCAGGCGCGAGCCGTTCACGCGCTGCGCCAGTGCTGCCAGCGGCCCCGAGGAGAAGTTGAAGACGTTGGTGCGACCAGCGTCCAGGTCCTGGACGCCCAGCACGGGCAGCAGCGTGGCGTCGATGCCCGCGGCGTTGATCGCCGAGTATCCGTGCAGCGCGAAGTTGGGATCGACGGCGGCGTCCAGCACGTGGACCGACCAGGAGCCGCTCGAGCCCAGGAACTGCCGCGAGCGCCCCGTGAGCACCAGGCGCGCGTAGTTCACGTGCACGCCCGCCGGCACGGGCTCCAGGTCGAATTGCATGGCGGCCCGGTACACCTTGGTGTCCCAGGTGCCCGCGTAGGCGTCGGGTCCGTCGAAATGGTTCTGGAAGGGCTCCGTGCTGACCACCCAGCCCACCCTGTTGGCGGGCGGGGTCAGCACCACGTCCGTGCTTCCGGGCACCTGGGTGGGCGTGGGTGGCTCGGGCGTGGGCGTCTCCGTTGGCGGACCGGGCGTGAACGTGGGCTCCGGCACGCTGGAGGCGGCGGTAGGCGTGGGCCGTCCGCCGGTGCCTGCCGTGCCGAACGTCACTGTCCAATAGTGCAGGTAGCCGCCGCTGCCGCTCGAGTAGCCGGCGCCCAGCTCGGTGCACGGCGGGCACAAGATCAGGCTGCGGTGCGGGGCGCTGTCCATCCAGGTCCGCACCACGGTCGCCGGGGAGACCTGGCCGCAGGCCACGATCTCGCCGTATGGTGAGGGGTAGCCTGCGTCGCGCATGCGCGAGTCCGGGCTGCTGCCGTCCGTGCCGCCGTGGCCGCAGAAGCGGTTGACGGCCATGTCCTCGGTGTGGCGGCCCGAAGCCTGCCGCAACGCGGAGCTCGTGTGCAGCGGCGCCCGGCCCTGGTCGATGCGCTCCAGGTTGATGAGGTCTTCGACCTGCTGCACGAAGTCGCTGGCCGGCGTGGCCGGCGGCCGTGTAGGTCCCGCCGTGGGTGCGGGCCAGGTGGCGGTGGGCGAGGGCGTTGGCGGCCCCACGCCCGAGGGGTCCAGTGCCAACGCCGCTCCCGCGTCGACGCGCCCGTAACCCGTGAACTGATCCCAGCCGGGCGCGCCGATGTCGTAGGCGGTCTGTTCCAGGATCTGCTCGATCTCGGCCGGCGTTCGACTGCCGCTCTGGTCGAGGAGCAGGGCGGCCACGC
>Ga0114946_10001095_pt1 | contig 18611 bp, 13 predicted proteins | sample WalLakDeSediment_FD_88676 | JGI IMG/M metagenome (GOLD analysis project Ga0114946, IMG submission 88676) | Lake sediment microbial communities from Walker lake, Nevada to study Microbial Dark Matter (Phase II) - Walker Lake 11/02/13 Deep Sediment | ecosystem: Environmental > Aquatic >...
GAAAGGGACAGGACACTTCCAAGGGGCTTCGCCCCTATGGCGCCCGGCTTCGCCGGGCTGTACCCCCACCGCGCGGGGAGGCTTCCTCCCCGCACCCCTCCGTGTCCCGTGCCGAGAGATGGAACTGTGCAGGAACTTACAGGACGGGACACTAGCGGCGCCCGCTCAGGTGGGCGGCCAGGGCGTCGCGCTCGATCTGGTACGTGGTGAAGCGCCGCGTCTCCTGGAAGCCGAGGCGGTCGTTGATGGCCAGCATGGAGCCGTTGGTCACGGAGTTGCCGGTGCGGATGTACCGCAGGTCCGCGTAGCGCTCGCGGCAGAAGCGCAGCATCACCGCCTTCAGCGCCTTGCCCAGGCCGCGGCCGCGGTAGGCGGGGTCCACGCCGGTGAACCACTGCTCCACCTCGTGCGGGTTCTCCGGCGACCACGCCACGTCGGTGATGCCGGAGATGGTGTCGTCCGGCTCGCGCGTGATGGCGGTGTGGTGCTCGGTGCGAGACACGTCCAGCCGCTTGGCCAGCTCCCGGAAGTCGTCGGGCGTGACCACGATGTCGCCGTGATCGGCGTCGTCCCACGGCATCAGGTTCATGAGCTTGGTGCGCGCCGGACAGTAGGTGGCAAGGAAGTCGTCGGGCACGCGGACCGGATACAGCTCGAGGCGGGTGCCGGGCGCGCGGCGCTCCAGGTCGGCGATCCAGCGGTCGATCATTGCCCAGTCCACGGCGTCGAAGGCCAGCCGGCTGATGCGCTCGACCTGCTTGGGCTGGAAGCCCACGCGCGCGGCAAACTCGTGGCCGTCCGGCTCGCTGGTCCAGCACGTGAGCACCCGCGCGCCGCGCTCGTCCAGCTCGGCCAGTGCTCGCCGCAGCAGGGCGGTGCCGAGACCGCGCCGGCGGTACGGACCCACCACCCCCAGGCTGGCATACACCAGGTGGCGGTTGGTGGGGTACTCCGGCGAGCCCGGCTTGGGGCTCTCCAGCTCGGTGAAACCCACCATGCGGCCGTCTTCCTCTACGAAGACGCGCCGCGCCAGCCACGTCTTGCTCTCGATGCGCATGCGGCCTTCGACCGTCTCGTCGGTGTCCAGCGGCTCGTCCGGATCGCGCTCGGCGTGCCGCTGCCGGCGGAAGGCGTGGTAGCGCGACCACAGCTCGGGCCGGGCCGCCAGGGGGTCGAACGGCTGCAGAATCGGCCCGGAGCCGGTCAAGACCGTCGCGGTTTCGTCGGTCTGCTCAATTGCATGGCGGCTCCCGTTGCCGGGAGTCTCGTTCTTCGGTCTGCTGCTCTCGTTCATGGTCGTGCCTTCCTGCGCGACGGCCCGGGACCGGCGTGGCACCGGTCCGACCGCCGCTCGCGCCGGGCGGTCGTCAGCCTTCGCCCGGCGCCATGCGGATGCCCAGCTTCTCCAGGCCCGCCGTGACGCGCTCCAGGTCCTCCGGCCGCACCAGCACGAGCGGCCCGCCGTGGTCAAGCGGGCGCAGCATGGCCGCCAGCTCCCTGTCGGCCGCCACGTCGGCCAGCGCCTGCTCGCTCGGCAACTCCAGCACCAGCGGCCCGTGCAGGTGCGCCGGGCCGTAGTGCAGACTCCAGGCCTTGATGCGCTGCGGCAGCCACTCCGGGACGCCGCCGAGCAGGTCGCGCCAGGCCGCGATCTGCGCCGGCGCGTCCATGCCCGCCTCGCGCGATGCGCGCAGCACGGATGCGTGGCTGAGGCGCCACACCCCTTCCTCGGCGTCCCAGGCGGCCAGCTGCTGCACCCGACCCAAGGTGAAGACGTCCGGCAGCCGTCTCCGGAACGTGACCGTGCCGCTCTCGTCCAGGCGCAGACCGGTCCGCCGGGCGCCGGGCCCGTGGCGCACGGGGGTCAGGCCCAGCTCGGCCAGAGCGGCCTCGACCCGCGGGGCGTCCAGGACGGCGGCGCAGGTGGGCGACAGCCGGCGCACGGCATCGCCCGCCGCGGCCGTCAGGCCGGCCAGGTCCTCCGGCTCCAGCGCCTGCAGCAACCCTACGTCCGTGCGCAGCACCACCTGCTCGTGCGCCGCCTGCCACTGCTCCAACGTGCGCTGCACGTTCTGCGGCACGTCGGCCTGGCTCGCCTCACGCAGCCACGACACCACGGCGGCCGCGTCGAGCCCGTCCTGCTGGCCGCGGTAGAGGCCCTCGCGCGTCAGCGTGTACTCGAGCGCCCGGTCTGCCGACAGGCGCTCCGCGAAGCGGTCCAGCTCCATCAACCACAGCTCCGGCACCGGCCCGAACGCCACCACGCGCAGGTTGGGCTGCACGACGATGCGGCCGCCCGTGTCCGGCTCCGGTGGCGGCGCCCCGGTCAACACGTGCCGGCCCATGGGACCGAGCCGGATGGCATCCACCTCGCCCTCGGCGTCCAGCCCGCAGTCCAGCAGCCCCAGATGGCGCAGCCACTCCAACACGTTGGTGATGAAGCGCCCCTCCACCGCCCACCAGCCCACGTCCATCTGGTGCCGGCCGCGAAACGACCAGCGCTGGTGGTTGCCGGAGGCGTCGTAGCGGGCGGCCGCCATGGCCTCGGGTGCCGAGAAGACCTGGTACACGGACGGGCGGCCGGTGATGAGGAAGCCCGGGTCCACGAAGTTGATGGCGGCCACCACGTCGTCAACCGCCATCCAGTGACCGCCGGCGAGAAGCTGGCCGACGGCCGCCGTCACCGTGCGCCTGGCCTCCAGGACCTCGTCGGGAGCGCACTCGTCCTGCTCGCTCTCCTGGGGCGTCCAGACGACGCCCAGCAGGTTGTGGAGCTCGTTGTGCCACCGCCCGGCGAGGTGCGCCTCCAGGACGACGGCCGAGCGTTGGGCGGCGTCCAGCGACCAGAAGGCCCGCGCCGCCGCCCGGTCCACGCGCAGCACGCGATCAGGGCCCACGGCCAGCAACCCGAGGTCGTGGAGGGCCTGCCGGGCCCAGTAGAGCGGGACGATGTCTTCCTCGCCCGCCCGCGAGCCCCTCTCGAGCGAGAGACCCAACTCCCTGGCGGCGGCCGCCACGTCGCGCTTGGGCAGGATGGGCGCGGATTGAAGCAGGCGCACGGTGCGCGTGGCGCAGTAGCTCTGCACCAGGTAGAGGCCGCGGCCGTGCGCGGCGGGCTCGCCGGAGACGATGCTCTCCGGTTGCGGTTGCGGCGAAGTGAAGAGGGGGCGCGGAGGCGGCAGGACGGCGCGGATCTCGTCCGGTACCCCATAGAAGGCGGCCAGCCCGAAGTCGTTGGTGGCGGCACGGCCCTGGACGCCCCAGCCCAGCGTCAGGCCGGCGAGCTCGAGACGCGCCAGGACGTCCTGGAAGGCTCGCGACGAGCGGCGGAGCGGATCGCCGGCGGGCGGCAGCTGCGGCTGGCGAGACGGCTGCTGGGGACCGCGGGGTGCGGCCACCACCTTGTCGGCCACCAGCACGCAGAGCAGGGTGTGCCAATCCGTTGGCTGCCGCAGCCGGCACAGGCGCTCCAGGAGCGCGCGAGCCGGCCTGTCCAACTCGGCTGCCGCCGCCGCAACCCGCGCGGCGTCCGGCAGTCTGTCGGCCAGCACGCGCACCGCGTCGGCCTTGGTCTTGGCCGCCGCGCCCGGCGCGGCGGACCGCACCATCGCCTGCAGCACATCGGCCCGATAGCCGTCGAGCGCCGTCGCCAGCGTGTGCTCGCCCGTCACGATCCACCGCCTCCGGTCAGCACGCGCGGCGTGTGGCCGGCGGCGCGCAGGGTGGCGAGCACGGCCTCCACGTCGTCGGCGGCCACGACGAACGTGGCCGGCCCGCAGCGGTAGGCCAGCCGAGCGCCGAGGTCGGTGCCGGCCAGCAGTTCGTGCGCCAGCAGCTCGTCCGCCAACTCCAGCACGGCCACGCGGTCGTAGTGTCGCAGGCGGCCCCAGCCGGCCCACCAGCCGGCCAGCGCGTCGCGCAGCCCGGGTGGCGGGTGCGCCCCGGCGCGGGTCAGGTTGGCCAGGATCACGTCGGGCGGCATGTCCCGCTCGAATGCGCGCCCGGCGCTGGCCGGGCCCAGGCGGAAGTGCAGGTGCTCGTCCACGAAGCCCGGGCAGTCCGCGCACGTCTCCAGCGCGGCCACCAGCGGCGCGTGCCCCAGCGACACCGTCACCAGCACGGAGGTGTCGTCCAGCCAGCGCGCCCGCTGCGGCGGCGTCACGACCAGCGGCTCGCCGTGCAGGAGCGCGCGCGCCAGGTCGGACAGCCGCGCCGCCACCACGTTGCCGCACTCGTCGAGCGCCAGGTCGGTCATGCCCAGCCAGTGCAGGGGTCCGCGAACCATGTACCGCAACACCTGCCCCGGCCCGCGCTGCCAATCCCCATCGCCCAACCCGAGGGGCTTGCCGCTGCCCGCGTCGGCCAGGAACCAGACGTCCTTGGCCGCGCTGCAGAAGGCCGGGCGCGCCGCGTGCAGCGCGGCGCAGAAGCGATCGAGCTCAACCCAGCCGCCACCGGGGCCGTCCGCGTCCGGCGGCCAGCGCGACAGCATCTCAAAGGCGGTCAGCCGCATGTCGGTGAGCAGGCGGTCGAACCCCGGCGGGGCGGTGCCCCAGCGCGACCAGGGGCGCTTCACCAGCCAGTCGACCCCCTGGTGCTGGAGCCAGGACAGCTCGTCCCACTGGCCGTAGCGCAGGCCGAACCACGCTTCCAGCAGTTGGCTGATGCCGCCCACCACGCCGAGGCCAATCACACCGGCCTCGGCCGGGAGGTGGGCCGGCGGCCCGAGCCTGGCACCGGACGCCCTCAAGGCGGCGCTACGGTCCATGACGGCGGTCCAGAAGGCCACGGCGTCGCCGCCATCCAAGCCCGGGCTTGGGGCCAGGGCCTGGGCCGCCGCGGCTTCGTCCGGCGGCGCCAGCAGCGGCCCGGACGGCGGGACGGTGATCGACAGGTCCAACGGTGCGCCGAACTCCGGCCGGGGCGCGCCGGGGTGCGGCAGGCCGTCCGGGCCGGTGGCGACGTGCGGCCCGAACGGCGGCCGGCGGACGAGCGGCGCGCGCTGGGTCAGGACGCGCGTCACGGCCGCCAGGGCGCGGATCGGGTCGGGCGCGGGGACCGGCCGCAGGGCGGCGGGGTCGGGCGGGGGTGGTGTCAGCTCCGGCAGCGGCCACAGCCGGGCGGCGAACGCGTCGGGCACGAACACGTCCCGCGCGGCGTAACCCGGCGCGTCCGAGATGAGGTAGCCACGGTGGCACAGGGCACTGATGGCTTCCACCATGGCCTCGGTGTTGCGGGTGGAGCGCTCGAGCTCGGCCAGCCAGCCGGCCGGCAGCAGAGCGGCAAGCGCCGTGACGCGCCGGGCCAGGCGGTACGTGTCGCCGTCGCCTGCCCACGCCACCAGACCGAGCAGCCGGCGCTCGCCCTGCGCCAGGGCGTCGATGGCGACTTCCGCCGACTCCGCGCTGCCGTAGTGCTCCAGCAGCTGGTCCACCACGTCTTCGCGGCGCAGACCGCTCAGCGCCCAGCCCATCCCGCGCGCCAGCGCGCGCAGCTCCGGCACCGTGTGCGACGATACCCAGAGCTCAAGCAACGACACGTCGTCCAGTTGGAACGGATGCGCCGCGCCAAGGCCGCGGCCCCGCCGGCCGCCCGGGGTCACGGCCCCACGCCTCGTCCGGGCTCGGCACCAGCGGACGCGGGCACCTCGTGCCCGTACAGGATCTGGTAGCGGTAGCCCTGCTCGGTGAGGAACAGCTGCCGGTGGGCGGCGTAGTCCTGCTCGCACGTCTCGCGACTGACGAGGGTATAGAAGTGCGCCGGGCCGCCGTCGCGCTTGGGGCGCAGGATGCGGCCCAGTCGCTGCGCCTCCTCCTGGCGGGAGCCGAACGTGCCGCTCAGCTGGACGGCCACGCTCACGTCCGGCAGGTCGACCGAGAAGTTGCCGACCTTGGACACGATCAGCCGCCGGATCTCCCCGCGCCGCAGGCGGGCGTACAGCGCGGTGCGGGCGCGCACCGGCGTTGCGCCGGTGATGAGGTCGATGTGGAAGCGGGACGCGGCGGTCTCCAGCTGGTCGATGTAGTGACCGATCACCAGGACCGAGTCGGCCTGGTGCGCGCGCAGGAGACGCTCCAACACGTCCAGCTTGGCCGGGTTGCGCGACGCGAGGGCGAAGCGCTCGCCGTCGTCGGCCAGCGCGTAGGCCAGGCGCTCCTCATCCGGCAACGCCACCCGGATCTCGGTGCAGTTGGCGGCGGCGATCCAGCCCGCGGCCTCCAGGTCGCGCCACGGGGCATCGTACTTCTTGGGCCCGATCAGGGAGAAGACGTCGTCCGCGCGGCCGTCCTCGCGCACCAGGGTGGCCGTGAGGCCCAGTCGGCGGCGGGCCTGGATGTCCGCGGTGGCGCGGAACACGGGCGCCGGCAGCAGATGCACCTCGTCGTACACAATGAGGCCCCACTGGCGCTGGTCGAACACCGCCAGGTGCGGGAAGTCGCCGCCGGCGCGGCGCCGATAGGTCATGGTCTGATACGTCGAGAGGGTAACCGGTCGGATCTCCTTGCGCTGGCCGCTGTACTCGCCGATGTCGGCCCGGGACAGCGTGGTCTTGTCCAGCAGCTCGTCGATCCACTGGCGCACCGCCACCGTGCTGGGCGTCAGAATCAGCGCGCTGCTGCCGACGGCTTCCATGACGCCCATGCCCACCAGGGTCTTGCCGGCGCCGCACGGCAGGACGATGACGCCGCTGCCGCCGCGGGCAGTGCCGCCGGCGTGGAACGCGTCCACGGCCTCGCGCTGGTAGGGTCGGAGGGAGAGCGGCGCGTCGTCGCCCGCCGTCGCCGCGCGCAGCCGGATGTCCAGGGCCTCGCCGTCCGTGTAGCCGGCGAGGTCCTCGGCTGGATACCCCAGCCTGATCAGCGCCTGCTTGATGGGGCCCCGCATGGCCGGCGGCAGCTCCAGGGACCGGGCGTCGATGCGGCGCCGCACCAGCGGCAGCACGGATCGGTGACCGGCCACCCGGGCCAGGGTGGCCTCGTCGTCGGCGGTCAGGAGCAGCCGGTCGTCGTCCTTGGTGAGGCGCAGGCGGCCGTAGCGCGACATGAGCTCCACGATGTCGCGGCGCACGTTCTGCGGCAGCTCGTACTTGCCGAACGCGACCAGCGTCGCCACCACGGCTTCGGCCGTGAGGCCGCTGGCCGCGGCGTTCCAGAGAGAGAGAGGCGTGATGCGGTAGGTGTGGATGTGCTCGGGCGACTTCTCCAGCTCGGCGAAGCGGCCCAGCAGGTCGCGCACGGTGCCGAAGCGAGGGCTGGCCACCTCCGCCAGGACACTGCGGTCGGACTGGACAATCAGCGGGTTCTCCGGCTGGAACACGCGCACCATGATAGCAGCCGCCGGCGGTCCGAACGGCGCCCGTCGCGTGTTGTAAGGAGTAGGAAGACAGGATGGTGAGTTGCCATGGCCTGAGTAGGTATCCGGCGGCAGCCGCGCGCGTCAAAGACGCGTTTTCCTAAGGTCCTGACATGGGCTCGGGTGCCCCGGCGGCCGGGGCCGGCGACCGACCCGAGCGGTCGACCGGCCGAGATCCGAGGAGGATGGTCATGAGTGGCCACGACCCGCGTCGAGTCGGCGTACGTCTCTCGCTCGCCCTGCCGGCGCTGCCGGCCCGGGGCGCGGCGACCATCGCGGCGACCATCGCGGCGACGGCCGCGGCGACGATCGCGGCGACGATCGCGGCGACGGGCGCGGCGACGGTCCTTGCGTCGGTCGTGGCGGTGCCCGGTCACGCGGCGCAGCCGCTGCAGGCAACCGCCGCCGCCGAAAGGAGCACGTGCCTGCCCGAGTACCGCATGACGGCCTGGCCGGACGTGGTGCTGCTGGGCGAGTCCGTGGGCGTCACCATCACCGCGAAGGCGCTGTGTGGCGAGCGGCGCATCCCGCTGCACCTGGTCCTGGTCCTGGACGGCTCCGGCTCGATGGCCGAGGACGGCAAGTCGCAGCGGATGAAGCAGGCGGCGCGGCGCCTGGTGGAGGGACTCGAGTTGGAGGCCGTGCCCGGAACGCGGGTCGGGGTGGTGGAGTTCAACCACCAGGCGTTCACGCGTTGCCCATTGTCCGGGCGGACCACGCAAGTGCTGGCCGGCATCTCGCGCATCGGCACCTCTGGCGGCACGCGCATCGACGCCGGGATCCTCGAGGGTCTGAAGGTGCTGAGCCAGGGCCGACGCGGCCTGGACCGCGAGCGGTTGAGCGAAGTGCTGCTCGTCCTGACCGACGGCAAGAACAACGACGGTTGCGAGCCGGTGGTGCGGGCGGCGCTGCAGGCGCGCAGCCAGAACGTCCTGGTGATCGCCGTCTGCGTGGGCGCCGACTGCGACGAGCCGTGCATGCGGCGCGTGGCGAGCAGCCCGCGCTACTACTTCCGGGCAGACAACCCGGAGGCACTTCTGGCCGTGTTCCAGGCAATCCTGCAGCGTCTGGCCAACATCGTGCTGAAGAGCCTGGAAGTGGCCGTCACGCTGGGTGACGACATGGCCTACCTCGCCGGGAGCGCCAACCCGCCCCAGACGCAGCCGCCGCAGCCCGACACGTGGCTCTTGTGGCGGGAGACGTACGTGCCGCGTGAAGGACTCACCTACGCCTACCGGGTCGTGCCGCGCCGGACCGGCACGCTGCCTCTGGGCCTGTCCACCACCGGCAAGCTCGTCGACAGCGACGGCCTGGCCCTGGAGTGGCGCTTCGACGTGCCGTGGGTGCTGGTGGTCCAGCCCGACCCGCTGTCCGTGCCGGTCACGCCGCCGCCCACCGTCACGGTGACGCCGTCGGCCACGCCCACCGCCTGGCCCACGCCGCCGCCCACTCACGTGCCGTCGGCTACGCCCACGCCACGGCCGGTGCCGGTGTATCTGCCGCTCCTGCTGCGCGAGCCGCCGTGCGCCCCCCGCTGCGCCTTCCCGGACGTGGCGCTGGTGCTGGACGTGTCCACCTCCATGGAACGCCTCACGAGCGGCGGCCGGACCAAGCACGAGGCCGTCCTGGAGGCGGTGGAGGTATTCGTGGACGCGGTGCCGTTGGAGGAGAGCGCCTGCCACCGCCCGGGCCGGGTGGCCGTGGTCGGCTTCCACGGCCGGGCCTTCCTGGAGTTGCCGCTGTCGGGCGACCGCGAGCGCATCCTGGCCGCGGTGCGGGCGCTGGCGGCGCACAGGAGCACCGGGACGCGCCTGGATCTGGCCTTCCAGGTCGGCGCGGACTCCCTGGCGACGGGAACGGGCGAGCGGTGGCCGGCGCCGGTGCTGGTCCTGCTGACCGACGGCCTGCCGAACCAGGTGCCGGCTGCCGAGGACGGCGACGCGCGCACCACCGTGTTGCGGGCGGCGGAGGCGGCTCGGCGGCGCGGCATCCGCGTCTACACCGTGGGTGTGGGCCGGACCGACCCGGACGCGCCGCTGGTGGAGCAGGTGGACGCGGAGTTGCTTCGCGCGTGCGCCACGGACCACGACATGTTCCTGCACGAGCCCGACGCGGAGCGGCTGGCCGACGTGTTCGCACGCCTGGCGCGCATCGAGAACCCGTGCGCCGGTCGGCACGACTGGTCGCGGCCGTGGCCGCCCACGCCGCTGCCCTGACGTTGACACCGCCGGCCGACTGGTCCTTTTCTTCCGTGTTGGGTACAATGCGCCCTGCAGCCGAGTTCGGACGCTCCCGGTTGCGGAAACACGCATGGTGCCGGCCGTGCAGTCTGCGTGTCCCGGCGCCTTACACGGAGGAGGGACGTGATGAGAAAGGCAATCCCGCTGCTGGCTATCGCGTTGCTCGTGGTCGGTGCGGCGACGGCCTGCACCACGACCGAGCCGGTCGTGGAGCCGCCCGAGGAGGCCGTCGTCGACGTGCCCGGTGCCGTCGACGAGCCGGAAGCGCCGCGCACCGACCGCATGGGCGCCTGGGTCGACACCGTCGTGGTCGTGGAGGAGCCCAACGCCGACGCCGGCGTGACGCGCCTCATGGCCGGCGACATCGACATCTACGCCTTCCCGATCTCGTCGGCCGGGACGTACGACCGGATCGTGAACAGCCCGGGGCTGGCCTACAAGACGTCCTACGGCTCGTTCAACGAGCTGACGTTCAACCCGGCCGCCTGCGCCGACACGGCCCGGCTCAACCCGTTCGCGGTGTCGCGCATCCGCGAGGCCATGAACTACCTGATAGACCGCGAGTACATCGTGGCCGAGATCATGGGCGGGCTGGGCACGCCGCGCTACGTGCCCATCAACACCGCGTCCGCGGACCGCGGCCGACTGGCGGCCGAGATCCGGGCCATCGAGGCCAAGTACGCCTACGACATGGACCTGGCGGCCCAGATCGTGGCCGAGGAGATGGAGAAGCTGGGCGCCACGCTGGAGGCCGGCAAGTGGTCGTTTGGCGGCGCGCCCGTCGAGCTGGTGGGCGTCATCCGCACCGAGGACGAGCGCACCCAGATCGGCGACTACTTCTCCAGCCAGCTGGAGGACATCGGCTTCCAGACGCGGCGCGACTACAAGACGGGCACCGAGGCCGCGCCCATCTGGCAGCAGAGCGAGCCCGCGGAGTGCCAGTTCCACTACTACACCGGCGGCTGGGTGTCGACGGCCATCAGCCGCGACGCCGGCTCCAACTTCAACTTCTTCTACACCCCCAAGGGCCTGCCGCGGCCGCTGTGGATGGCGTACACGCCCACGCAGGCGTTCTCCGACCTGGCGCAGCGCCTCAACGACAACGACTTCACGACGTTGGACGAGCGGACGCAGCTGTTTGCCAGCGCCCTGCCGCTGGCCATGGAGGACTCGGCCCGCGTGTGGTTGCTGGACCGCAGCAGCGTGGCGCCCTACCGCGAGGAGTTCGAGGTCGCGTCTGACCTGAGCGGCAGCATCTACGGCACCATCCTGTGGCCCCACACGCTGCGCCGCAGCGGGGAGGTGGGCGGCTCGGTCAAGTGGGCCATGCAGAGCATCCTGACCGAGGTCTGGAACCCGGTGGCGGGCACCAACTGGATCTACGACACGGCGCTCATCCGGGCCACCGGCCAGTGGGCGGTGGTGGTGGACCCCAACACCGGCCTGGCGTGGCCCAACCGCGTGGAGTCGGCGGTGGTGACGGTCAAGGAGGGCCTGCCGGTCGGCAAGACCAACGACTGGGTGGCGCTCGAGTTCGTGCCGGAGATCACCGTCCCGGACGACGCCTGGGTCGACTGGAACGCCGAGACGCAGACGTTCGTCACCGCCGCCGAGGCCTACACCGAGACCCAGACGGCGCTGATGAGGACGCAGGTAACCTATCCGCCGGACGTGTTCGACAAGGTGAAGTGGCATGACGGCAGCCCCTTCAGCCTGGGCGACATGGTGATGCTGCTGATCATGCAGTTCGACCAGGCCAAGCCCGAGAGCGCCATCTATGACCAGGCGCAGGTGCCGTCGTTCGACTCCTTCATGTCTACGTTCAAGGGCATTCGGATCGCGTCCACCAACCCGGTGACCATCGAGTACTTCACCGACAACTGGACCCTGGACGCCGACAACGCGGTGGGCAACTTCACCTCGCTGTGGCCGTACTACGGCTACGGTGAAGGGGCGTGGCACACCGTCAACCTGGGAGCGATGGCCGAGGCCAAGGGCCGGGCGGTCTTCTCCGCCGACAAGGCCCAGGACCTGCAGGTGGAGCAGATCAGCTACATCGCCGGACCCACGGTGGAGATCCTGACCCAGCAGCTGGAAGATGCCACCGCGGCCGCCACGCTGCCCTACTCGCCCACCCTGAGCGCGTTCGTGGGGCCGGAGGAGATCGCGGCCCGCTACGAGAACCTGGCCGAGTGGTTCCGCCGGCGCGGCCACTACTGGGTGGGCACCGGGCCGTTCTACCTGCAGCGCGCGTTCCCGGTGGAGGGCACGGTCATCCTGGAGCGCAACGCCGAGTTCCCCGACCCGGCCGACCGCTGGAGCATGTTCGCCGAGCCGGCCATCGCCGAGATCCTCATCGACGGTCCCGACCGGGTGGCCCTGAGCGAGTCGGCGCAGTTCGACATCTTCGTCGACTTCCAGGACGAGCCGTACGCGGTGGAGGACATCAGCGAGGTCAGCTACCTGGTGTTCGATGCCCAGGGCGAGATGGCGGCTCGGGGCGTGGCCCAGGCCGTGCAGGACGGCCAGTGGACGGTGGAGTTGGACCCGGCGACCATGGGCAAGCTGTCCGTGGGCTCCAACCGGCTGGAGGTGATCGTTGTGAGCAAGCTGGTGGCCCTGCCCAGCCTGGCCACCTACACGTTCGTCACGGAGTAGCCGCTACCCGTTCCACATAACGTGATCATCCCGGCGGATCGGGGGCAGCCCCCGTGCCCCCGATCCGCCGGGGCTCCGCTCGACTTGCCCGATGCCGCGCCGTACTCCCCGTGCTCGGGCAGCAACGCCGTCGCGCAAGCCACCGGACCACCACGACCGCTAGGAGGTCGGCACCTTGAGCCTAGAGAGGCGTTCCCTGGAGGGCACCATCGCCGTCGATGCGGAGGCCGTGTCCTCCGCGTCCAGGCGCGCGAGGCTCGCCACCTTTACCCGCATGATACGGTACACGGTGATCCGGCTCGTCGCGCTCTTCTTCACCGTGGTCGCCGGCGTGTACTTGACCATCCTCATCGCCAACATGGGCGGCTACGTGGACCAGATCCGCCGCGCCCAGATCCGCGAGACCATCGACCTGGCGGCCAGCGAGGACCCCGCGCTGCGGTTGATGCCGGAGGAGGAGCGCACCCGCATCATCGAGGAGCGCGTGCGGCTGGCGGAGGCACGGCTGAGGCTGGATCAGCCGTTCTTCGTGCGCAGCTTCTACTATCTGCGCGACGCCCTCACGCTCAATTTGGGCTTTGCCGAGCGCCTGGTCAGCGACAGCGGGTCCAAACAGGTGCGGCTGGTGATCACGGAACGGCTGCCGCCCACCCTGGTTCTCTTCGGCACCTCCAACCTGCTGTTGTTCTTCACGGCCATCATCGCCGCCCTGAACCTGTCGCGCCGCTACGGCAGTCGCTGGGACAAGCTGGTCATGGCCATGGCCCCCACGTCGGCGGCGCCGGGCTGGTTCTACGGCCTGTTCCTGATCCTGATCTTCGCCGCCGCCCTGCGGCTGCTGCCCTTTGGGGGGATGGTGGAGGCGCCGCCGCCGGACAACCCGGTGCTGTACGCGCGCAGCCTGCTCAAACACATGGTGCTGCCGGTCAGCGCCACGCTGATGAGCGCCCTGTTCTTCAGCACGTACAGCTGGCGCACCTTCTTCCTCATCTTCTCCAGCGAGGACTACGTGGAGATGGCCAAGGCCAAGGGCCTGCCGAACCGCATGATCGAGCGCCGCTACGTCCTGCGCCCCACGCTACCCAACATCATCACCAGCTTCGCGCTGATGTTGATCTCGCTCTGGACGGGCGCCATCATCCTGGAGACGGTGTTCAACTGGCCCGGCCTGGGCCGATTGTACTTCCGCGCCATCGGGCTGTACGACACGCCGGTGATCGTGGCCATCGCCGTGGTCTACGCGTATCTGCTCGGCCTGACCTTGTTCCTGCTCGACTTCCTGTACGCGCTGGTGGATCCGCGGGTTCGAGTAGGCGAGGGTAGAGGAGGCCGAGCATGAGCATGTTCTGGAGCAACGCCAAGCGCCTGCGGGAGTACCCCACGGCCATGATAGGCTTGACCATCATCATCGCCTTGGCGGTGATGTCCATCGTGACCCTGGTGGTCATCCCCTACGGCGAGGCGGTGCGGCTGTGGCGCGGCGGGGCCGCGGTGTGGTCGGACAGCCCCAAGAACGCCTGGCCGCTGTGGTATGACTGGCTGAAGCGCGAGAAGATGCCGCGGACCATCGTGGTGGACAGCCGTGACCCGGCGGTGGAGAAGGTGGTGGAGGCCACCGGGCGCGATACGGTCGACGTGACCATGGACCTGGAGTTCGACTACCCCTACGACGGCTTCCCGCCCGAGCTCACGTTGTTTCTCACGTCCACCTACCGCGAGCGACGGCCGCACGTCAGCCTGAAGTGGATCACGCCGGACGGCCGGGAGATTCGCGTGGCCAGCCTGACGCCGACGCGATCGGACTCCTACCGCTTCACCCAGGACCGCACGCTGCAGCGCCGGCTGGGGCGGGGGCGGGTGGAGGAGCTGCTGTTCGCGGTGCCGGAGCGCGAGCCGCTGGTGGCGCTCAACGGGCCGTACACCTTGCACGTGGAGGGGTTGCTGTTCGAGGAGGACGCCACGCTGGACGCCAAGCTGGTGGTCTACGGGGTGGTCCACGGCCTGGCCGGGACGGATCACCTGCGGCGCGACCTGCTGATCGCGCTGCTGTGGGGCACGCCGGTGGCCATGGCCTTTGGGCTACTGGCGGCGGCCGGCACCACGCTGACCACCATGTGCATCGCCGCAACCGCCGTGTGGTTCGGCGGCCTCGTGGACGCCACCGCCCAACGCATCGTGGGCGTGGTGATGGTGCTGCCGGTGCTGCCCATCCTGATCATGATCGGCACCTTCTACTCGCGCAGCATCTGGGTCATGCTGGGCACGGTCATCCTGCTCAGCATCTTCGGCGCGTCCATCCTGAGCTACCGCGCCATCTTCATGCAGGTCAGGACGCTGCCGTACGTGGAGGCGGCGCAGGCCTACGGCGCCAGCAATCCGCGCATCGTGTTCCGCTACCTGGTGCCGCGCGTGCTGCCCATGATCGTGCCCAACCTGGTGATCCTCGTGCCGGGCTTCGTCTTCCTGGAGGCGGCGCTGGCCGTGCTTGGTCTGGGCGACCCGGTGCTGCCCACGTGGGGCAAGGTCATCCAGAACGCCAACGTGGAGGGTGCGTTGTTCAAGGGCTACTACTACTGGATCCTCCAGCCCGCGGCGTTGCTCATGCTGGCCGGCTTTGCCTTCGCCATGGTCGGCTTCGCCCTCGATCGGGTGTTCAACCCCAGGCTCAGGGAGCTCTAGAGACATGAACAACGGCAACGCCAACCTGCTCTCGGTGCGGGACCTGAGGTTGCACTTCCGGGCGACCCGCGGGGTGGTCCAGGCCGTCGACTGCGTCGATCTCGACCTGCCCCGCAACCGGGCCGTGGTGGTGATTGGGGAGTCCGGCTGCGGCAAGAGCACCCTGGCCAAGGCCATCCTGCGGCTGCTGCCGCGCAACGTCCACAGCTACTCCGGCTCGGTGTTCCTGAACGGTCAGGACATCATGGCCCTGGACGACGAGACGTTCCGCCAGACCATCCGCTGGCGGCGCATCTCCATGGTGCCGCAAGCGGCCATGAACGCGCTCAATCCCGTGGTGCGGGTGGGCGAGCAGGTGGCGGAGCCGGCCCGGCTGCACATGGGCCTGGGCCGCACCGAGGCCATGGAGTGGGTGCTGCAGTCGTTCGCGCACGTGGGCGTGCCGCCCGATTTCGCGCACCGCTACGCGTTCGAGTTGAGCGGCGGGATGCGCCAGCGGGTCATCATCGCCATGGCGCTGATCGTCCAGCCGGACCTGGTCATCTTGGACGAGCCCACGTCGGCGCTGGACGTGCTGACGCAGGCCAACATCATGAACCTCCTCAAGCGGGTGAAGAAGGAGTTGGAGACGAGCTTCATCCTCATCACGCACGACATTGCCACCTCCAGCGAGCTGGCGGACGACGTGGCGGTGATGTACGCCGGGCAGATCGTGGAGGTGGGCGACGCGGCGTCGTTCTTCGCCAAGCCGCTGCACCCCTACTCCTACAAGCTGATGGCCAGCGTGCCGCGGCTGCGGGCGGACATTCAGCCGGAGTTCATCACCGGCCAGCCGCCCAGCCTGCTCGACCCGCCCAAGGGCTGCCGCTTCGCCGATCGGTGTCACGAACGTTTTGACAAGTGCGACCAGGAGCCGCCCGCGATCCAGCAGGGCCGCCGGATCGTGAAGTGCTGGCTGTATGAATGAGCGCGAGGAGAGCCGCATGACCGACGCCACCACGAGCGCCACGCCCGAGACCGTTGCCGCCGCCCCCGCCGGCTCCGGCAACGGCAGGCCCGATCTGCTGTCCATCCAGGACCTCCACGTCTGGTACGAGCTCAAGCGCTGGGGGTTCATGCACGCCGGCTTCGTGCGGGCCGTGGACGGCGTGAGCTTCGACGTCAAGCACGGCGAGGCGCTGGCGTGCGTCGGCGAGAGCGGCTGCGGCAAGACCAGCCTCATGAAGGCCATTCTGGGCCTGAACCGGCCTACCAGCGGCGACATCTTGTTCGAGGGCCGATCGCTTTCCATGTTGCGGGGCAACGAGATGCGTTGGTACCGCACCAAGGTCGGCTACGTGCAGCAGGACCCGTTTGGGGCGCTGCCCACGTTCATGGACGTACGCCGCATCCTGACCGAGCCGCTGATCATCAACGGCATCCGGGACCCCGAGGAGCGGCAGCGGCGTATCGGGAAGGCGCTCGACGAGGTCAAACTCACCCCGCACGCCGAGTTCCTGCCCAAGTTCCCGCACATGCTGAGCGGCGGGCAGCAGCAGCGGGTGGTCATTGCCCGGGCCATGATCCTGGAGCCCATGCTGCTGGTGGCCGACGAGCCGGTGTCCATGCTGGACGCGTCGGTCCGGGTGGAGATCCTGCGGCTGCTGCGCGGGCTCCAGGTCAGCCACGACCTGGCGGTCATCTACATCACGCACGACCTGTCCACCGTTCGCTACTTCTCGGACCACATCTTCGTGATGTACGCCGGTCAGATCGTGGAGATGGCGCGGGTGGACGACCTTCTCGGCAACCCGCAGCACCCGTACACGCTGGCCTTGCTGGCGGCATCGTCGGACCCGGACGCCAACAACGCGCTGGTGATGCGCGAGGTGCCGCCGGGCGAGCCGCCCAGCCTGGTGACGCCGCCGGAGGGCTGCCGCTTCCACCCGCGTTGTCCGCACGCCCAGGCGGGGCTGTGCGACGTGGAAGTGCCGGACCCGTTCCGGACCGATGAGGCGCACCGCGTGGCCTGCTGGATGTACGACCCCGAGGGACGGCACACGGGTGGAGCCGATGCCGTTTCATAGGTTGCTGGTGGTCGGCTTCCTGCTGGTGCTGACCGGCGCGGTGCTGCCGTTCTTGATGGTGATGGGCATCCTGCCCGCCAGCCTGTTCCTGAGCTTCGTGTCGTACCTGAGCTCGGTCGGCGGCCTGCTGCTGGGCTTGGTGGGCGCGGCGTCGTGGAGCCAGGTTCGGGCTAGGAGGAACCGGCCGGAGCTCGAGTAGCGGGTCCGCGGGCCCGCCGCGGGCCCGTCGCGGGCGAGGCATCGGGCGGGGGCGCGAGTTCCTGCTTCGCGGTCCGTTGGTCGCCCGCGCCTGTGGCGGCCGGGCGGGCGGGGCGTGCTTGCCCGTTGGTGCCCAACCGTGGTACCTTGCGCGCTCGGGCGCCCGTGGTCGCCGGCCGCTGCAGGTGGGTTGTGGGCGGGTTCCGCGGACCCTCGGCCGTGAGTCATCGCAAAGAGGAGGCAGGGCCTTGCTATCGAGCATCGTCGCGTGGTTGGTGGTGGGAGCCATCGCCGGCTGGCTGGCCGGCTACATCATGAAGCGCAACACCGAGCTGAACCTGGTCGACGTGATCCTTGGCATCGTGGGGGCCGTTGTCGGGGGCTGGATCGGCAGCCTCGTCCTGCGCACGGACATCGACACGTTCAGCCCGCTGGGGCTCATCTTCGCCGTGATCGGCGCGCTGATCCTGGCCTTCGGCTACGAGAAGGTGACAGGCAAGTCCGCGCAGTAGCGGCGGACGCGACAGGGACCGTAACGAGCGAGTCCCGGCCGGGTTGCGGCCGGGACGCAACGGTGCCGGGCGGGACAGCCCGTGACGATCAGGCGCCGCGGTCGGGGATGACGAACACCTGGCCGGGGTAGATGAGGTTGGGGTTCTGGATCTTGTCCTTGTTGGCCTCGAAGATCTCGGGCCAGCGGGCGGCGCTGCCGTAGTACTTCCTGGCGATGCCGCTCAGCGTGTCGCCGGGCACCACCGTGTGCGTCCACTCCTCGCGCTCCGTGTGGGCGGCGGCCTGCTTGGCCAGTTCGGCCTCGTACTGGTGTCGCAGCTCGTCCAGCGCCTTGCGCTCGGCCTCCAGCTTCTGGCGCATCTGGGCATCCGCCTTGGCCTGCGCGCGGCGAATGGCCAGCTCCCGCTTGCGGAGCTGGGCCTGTACGTCCGGCGCCTTGTCCTGGGCGGCGGCCGGCTTGGCCGGGGCGGCGGCCGGCGCGCCTGCGGGCGGCTTGGCCGCGGCCGTGACGTCGGCCGGCTTCGGCTTGGCCACCGGCGCCGCAGCCTCGGCGGCCTTCTTCTTCTTGGCCGGAGCTCCGGGCAGCGGCTGGTTCAGGTAGTCACGCATTCTCTCAAAGACGTTGGCCATGGTGTGCCTCCTCTGGGTGGAACCATGTAGCATCGATGATAGCCCAGCGGCGGGTCGTCCGGTAGTGGGACCGGCTGCATGGCCGGCTGTGTGACCTGGTGGGGCGGGCAGAGCGGCCACGGGCGCGGAGCGCCTGGTCGTTTGGGTCGAACAACGCCGACCGATGCCGGCCGGGCGTGTCGCCGGCCGCATGGGGCGCGCTGTGCTCAATGAGCGTGCGGCAGGCAGGGGGTGAAACGGATGGTCTCGGCGAGCGAAGCCGTGAAGCGCTTGA
>Ga0114946_10001096_pt1 | contig 18583 bp, 17 predicted proteins | sample WalLakDeSediment_FD_88676 | JGI IMG/M metagenome (GOLD analysis project Ga0114946, IMG submission 88676) | Lake sediment microbial communities from Walker lake, Nevada to study Microbial Dark Matter (Phase II) - Walker Lake 11/02/13 Deep Sediment | ecosystem: Environmental > Aquatic >...
ACGCGGTCGAGGACGGCAAGCGGCGGCTCGCTCGGCTGACGCAGTCCGGGTCGCTGTGATGGTGCGGGCGTGTCCGGCAGCGACGGCGCGGTGACGACGGCGAACCGCGCCGACGGCGCGGTCACGGCCGCACCCCCGCTCGACGAGGTCCTGCTGGCGATGGACGTCGTCGACACGCTGCGCCACCGCGAGGAGCTGGTGGCGCAGGAGCTCGCGCGCGGCGACCGTGACGCGGCGCTGCTCGAACGCCTGCGGCGGACCTATGCGGCGCAGGGCATCGAGGTCCCCGAGCACGTGCTGCTCGACGGCGTCGCGGCGCTGCGCGAGGACCGCTTCGCCTACCGGCCGGCGTCGCCGAGCCTCGCCCGCTCGCTGGCGACCGTCTACGTCAGGCGCGGGCTGTGGCTGCGCCGGCTGCTCGCCGCGGCGGTCGTGGCCGCGGTCGCGACGCTGGCGTACCAGCAGGCGGTGGTGGCCCCGCGCAGGGCGCTGGTGGAGGGCCTGACCGAGGCGCACGCCGCGATCGTCGCCGTCGGCAGCGAGCCCGCCGCCCAGACGCGCGCCGCCACCCTGGTGGCCGACGGCCGGTCCGCGCTCGTCGCGGGGGACCGCGAGGCCGCGCGCACGGCCCTCGAGTCGCTGGAGGAGCTGCGGGCCGACCTCGAACGCGCCTTCGAACTGCGCATCGTCGTCGGCGAGGGCGTGACCAGCGGCGTCTGGCGCGTGCCGGAAGACAACGCTCGCGCCCGCAACTACTACCTGATCGTCGAGGCCGTCGACCCGACCGGTCGGCGCCTGACGCTGCCGATCCTCAGCGAGGAGACCGGTCGATTGGAGCGGGTCGCGAGCTGGGGCCTGCGGGTCGACGAGGCGACCTGGAACCGGGTCGCGGACGACAAGGCCGACGACGGCATCATCCAGCAGCGGACCGTGGGCCGGAAGGTCGCCGGCGAGCTCGAACCCAGGTACCTGGTCGAGACCACGGGTGGGGCGATCACCCGATGGTGAGGGGGAGGCCGTGAGCCGATCCGAGATGAGCGGACGCGACGCGCTCGCGGTCATCGAGCGCGCGATCGAGGAGGAGCGGGCGCGCAGCCGCGCCGTAGAGGCACAGCTCGAGGCGGCCAGCAGAACCCTGGTGGAGACGGACCAGGCGCGGGCGCGCGCCCTGTCGGAGCTCGCCGCGATCCGGGTCGCCTGGCTGGCCGAGGGCGGCCTTGCCGACCGGCTGAACGAGGCCGACCGACGGGCGCTGTCCCTCCTGGAGCGCCGCGAGGCCCTCAGGGCCGCGGTGGAGGGCGAGCTCGCCGCCGCGGAGGCCGACCGGGCGCGCCGCGCTGGCGCGCGGCGGGAGGCGGTCGAGGCCCTCGAGCGCGCCGCCGAGCGGCTCGACGAGGCGGAGGCCGCCACCCAAGCGCGGCTGACGCAGGATCCCGGCTACCGCGCGTTGCGCGAGGCGGCCGAGGCGGCCGAGCGCATCGCGGTGCACGCCGACGAGAAGGCCACGCTGGCGGAGGAGGAGCTGGCGGCCAAGGGGGCGGGGTACGAGGCCGACCCGCTGTTCGCCTACCTCTGGCGGCGGGGCTACGGGACGACCGCCTACCGCGGCTGGCCGGCGACGCGCTGGCTCGACGGCCGCGTCGCGCGCCTGATCGGCTTCGAGCGGGCACGCCGCAACTACCACAGCCTCCAGGAGCTCCCCCTGCGCCTGCGCGAGCACGCCGATCGGGTCGGCACCGCGGCGGACGAGGCCCTGGCCGCGCTGGCCGAGCGCGACGCGGCCGAGCGGGAGGCCGACGGCGTGCCGCCGCTCGCAGACGCCGTCGAGGCCGCTCGCGCGCGGCTGACGGAGATCGACGCCGAGATCGAGCGGGTTGGCGAGACGATCGGGGCGGTCGAGGAGCGCCTGGCGGCCTTCGCGCGCGGCGAGGACCCGCTCTACCTCGAGGCGGTCGCGCTCCTGACGGAGGAGCTCGGACGCGTGTCGCTGAAGGCGCTCGCCCGCGAGGCCATCGCCACCCCCCTCCCCGAGGACGACCGCGTCGTGGCGAGGCTGCTGGAGCTCGAGCGCCGCCGCGAGACGCAGACGGTGGCGCAGGCGGAGCTGCGCGAGGCGGCCGCCCGCCACAAGGCACGGGCGACCGACCTCGAGCGCGTGCGCATCGACTTCACCCGCCGACGCTTCGACCAGCCCGGCAGCGTCTTCGCCGAGGGCGCGATGATCGGGACGCTGCTCGCGCAGCTGCTCGACGGCGCGATGACGCGCGACGCCCTGTGGCGCGTCCTGGAACGGCAGCGGCGGGTGGCGCCGAAGCGCAGCGACCCGACGTTCGGCTCGGGCGGGTTCGGGCGCGGCTCGCCGTGGGGCGGCGGTTCGAGTGGCGGATCGCGCGGTGGCCCGAGCGTGGGCTTCGGGGGCACGAAGCGCGCCGGCGGGATCAAGACCGGGGGCAGCATCGGCGGTGGTGGCTTCAAGACCGGCGGGCGCATCGGCGGGGGCGGCTTCAAGACCGGCGGCAAGTTCTGACGGCGGGGGCCGCCGGTTCGTTCCTAGAGTAGCCAGCCGACGGCGCCGCCGGCGACGATCAGCAGCGCCGGGTGGATGCGCGTCCGCAGCGACAGCCATAGCGCGAGGCCCGCCAGCGGCCACAGCGGCCAGGTGCCCCAGCGCAGGTCCGGCGGGTTCATGGCGGTCGGGAGGAAGTCCCACACCACCAGCGCGAGCAGCGCCACCACGACCGGGCGCACGCCGTACAGGAAGCGCTGTACGACGTCGCGCTGCTTGTGGCGCTGGTAGAGCGCGAAGAGCAGGACCATCGCCGCGATGGTCGGCGCGGTGATCCCGGCCAGGGCGACCGCCGCGCCCGCCCAGCCGGCGACCTGGAAGCCCGTGTAGCCCGCCATTTTCGTCGCGATGGGACCCGGCAGCGCGTTGCCGAAGGCGAAGGCATCGAGGAACTCGGCGGGCGCGAGCCACGACCTGAGGTCGACGACCTCGACCTGGATCAGCGGGATCATCGCCGGGCCGCCGCCGAAGCCGAGCAGGCCGACGCGGGCGAAGGCCCAGAAGAGTTCGAGGAGGTCGCTCACGCCGGCCGCCGTAGCACGACGCCGGCCACGCCGCCGGCCAGGATGAGCAGGCCCGGGTGGACGCCGAGCGTGACCGCAGCGGCGAAGGCGGCGCCCGCCAGCCCCCAGCGCAGCAGGTTGCCCCGCCACGAACGGAGCGGCCCCAGCGCCCCCGGGGCGAAGACGACGACCGTGTAGACGAGCAGCCCGATGACGACCGGTCGCAGGCCCGTGAGGAAGCCCTCCACCCAACGGCTGTCCTGGAACTCGACGTAGAGGGCGGCGAGGCCGACCATGGCGAGGATCGTCGGGGCGGTGAGCGCCAGCAGCGCCACCAGCGCGCCGACCCAGCCGGCCACGCGGTAACCGACGTAGCCGGCGAGTTTGGTAGCGATCGGCCCGGGCAGGGCGTTGCCGAAGGCGAATGCGTCGAGGAACGCCTCACGCGTCAGCCAACGCCGGGCCTCGACCTCCCGCTGGATCAGGGGGATGAACGAGGGGCCGCCGCCGAAGCCGAACAGGCCGACCTTGGCGAACGCGATCGCCAGGGCGGCGAGGCGGCCGCCGAGGGATCTGGTTACGTCGGGGTCCGGTGGGGTCGCGGCGGTGCGGGCGCTCTCGGGCATCGGCGTGATCCTACCGGTCCGGTTGCATCCGGCCGGCCTCCTCGGCCAGGACGAGCCCGCCGATGCGGGTCAGGCTGGCGTCGATCTGCCGCAGCAAAGCGAGGATCTCGAGGTGCTGCATGTGCGACATGCGCGTGGCGGGCAGGCGCGCCTCCAGGCGCGCCAGGTGCGCGAGGCGCAGCTCCGCGATGAACCGTTCGTACTCGGGACGCCCGTCCACCACCTGTCGCGCCAGCCCCTTGTGGCCCACCGCCATGGCGGTGAAGGCGTTCCGCATCCGCGCGAGCAGCGCGTCGCTGGCATCGGCAAGCTCGCGTCGTCCCGCGCTGCTGAACGCCACGCCCGCGTCCCGCAGCCGGTCCTCGCGCTGCTCGACGCGGCGGATGAGGTGGCCCACCGTCTCGAGCTCGGTCACCCAGGTGAAGAGCCACTCCGACGTGGGGTCCGTGCCGTGTCGCTCCCGGACGTCGGCGAGGTAGCGGATCACGGCGCGTGCGAGCCGGTCGGTGCGCGTCTCGCGCGCCCGGATGGCGCCGCCGTCCCACTGCCCGCGACGGATCTCGCGGGCCGTCAGCTCGGCCATGACCAGGACCTCGTCACTGATCCTGACGATCTCCCTGCGGGCCAGGCCGAGTGCCCAGCGCGGCTCGTCCAAGACGGCGGGGTCGAGGTAGCGCGGCCCGGTCTCCTCTTGAGGCGTGGGCAGCATGCGCTCCGCGACGCCCGCCGTCAGGCCGGCGAGCACGGTGCCCGGCACGGCCACCATGATGTTGAACACGGTGTGGGCGTTGGCGACCTGGCGCGCCCCGTCGCCGCCCATCGCCTGCACGAGGGCCGCGAAGGGTTGGGCGACGAACGCGACGACGTAGGCGGAGAGCAGCTTGACGGCCGTGTGCATGACGGCCACGCGGATGGCGCCCACGCCGAGCTCGCGCGCCGCGACGATCGAGATGACCGTCGCGCCCGCGTTGCCGCCCGCGACGAAGGCGATCGCCGCCGGGAGGCTGCTGCCGCCGGCGGCGACGAGGCCGAGGGCCAGGGCGGTGGTGGCGTTGCTGCTCGTCAAGAAGGTGCCGATGACGAAGCCCACGGTCACCATGGCGAACGGTGACGCACCGAGCGCATCGAGGACGACGACGAAGGCCTCGCTGTCCAGCATCGCGGCCATCGAGTCGGTGATCAGGGACAGGCCCAAGAACAGCAGTCCCGCCCCCAGAAGGAGCTCGCCGCCGGTACGGGCGCGCGGCCAGCGCGCGAGGAAGAAGCCGACGCCGATCATCGGCAGCGCGTAGGCGGCGATGCGGAACGCGGCCAACTGGATCGCCAGCGTCGCGCCGATCTGTGCCCCATAGGAGTAGGCGATGCCCTCGCGCACGGCCATGACCCCGCCGGCGACGAAGCCGAGCGCGCTGATGGCGGTGGCGGTCCCGCTCTGGCTGAAGGCGCCCATAGCGGTGCCCGTCGCCAGCGCGCGCCACGACGAGCGAGTGGCGACCTCGAGCGCCCGCCGCGTGCCCGCAACCGCCAGTTGGTCGAGGCTCGTGACGATGCGCCGTAGGCCCAGCAGGAAGAGCGCCAACCCGCCGAGCGTCAAGAGCAGCATGGCCGCCCTTCCGGGGTCATGCGTCCATGGTCGCACCCGGGGCGTCTCGATGTGTCCCGCCTGCGCGGTGGGGTCCGGGACTCCAGTTGCAGGCGCCGTCCTGTACCATGCTGGGGTCATGCGACCGGTCCGCGCCCTTATCTCCCGCCGCAGCCGGCGACCGGGTCACGTCTCTTGATCGCCGAGCGCTTGCTGACGCGGCGTTTGCGAGGCCTGCGCTCGCAGCAACTGGTGCTCGAGCCCCACCGCCCCGGCGACCTGCCGCGGCCCAGGCGCGATGGCGGCTACATGCTGTACGCCCACGTGCCGTTCTGCGAGGTCCTCTGCCCGTACTGCTCGTTCAACCGCTTCCCGCACCGCGAGGACAAGGCCACCGCCTACTTCGCGTCGCTGCGCGAGGAGATGCGCATGGTCGCCGATCTCGGCTACCGCTTCTCCTCGATGTACATCGGCGGCGGCACGCCGACGGTGATGGTCGACGAGCTCGTCAAGACGATCCGCCTGGCGCGCGAGCTGTTCGAGATCGAGGAGGTCTCGACCGAGACCAACCCCAACCACCTCACCGACGCGGTGCTGGGGCCGCTCGAGGGCGAGGTGCAGCGGCTGTCGGTCGGTGTCCAGAGCCTCGACGACGACCTCCTGCGGCAGATGCGCCGCTACGACAAGTACGGCTCGGCGGCACAGATCCTGCGCGGCCTGGAGGCGGCGCGCGGCCGGCTGCCGACGTTCAACGTCGACATGATCTTCAACCTGCCCTCGCTGACCGAAGAGGTGCTGCGCCGCGACCTCGAGACGCTGATCGCCAGCGGCGCCGACCAGGTGACCTACTACCCGCTCATGGTCTCGCCGGCGGTGGAGGGCCCGCTGGAGAAGGCGCTCGGGCGGGTCGATTATGCCCGCGAGGAGCGGCAATACCGGTTGATCTCGCGGACGCTCGCCCCCGGCTACCGACCGACGTCGGCCTGGGCCTTCTCGCGCAGCGACACCACCATGATCGACGAGTACATCGTCGACCACGACGAGTACGTGGGCATCGGCAGCGGCTCGTTCAGCTACCTCGGCGGGGAGATCTACGCCAACACCTTCTCGCTGCGGCACTACGCGGACGCCATCGAGAAGGGCCATCCGAGCGTCGACGCCCGCATGCGCCTGCACCGGCGCGACCAGCTGCGCTACCGGCTGATGATGGACCTCTTCGGGCTGCGGCTCGACAAGCGCGCCTTCGCGGAGAAGAACGGCCTCCCAGTCGAGCGGGCGCTGCCGGTCGAGGTCCTGTTCCTCAAGGCGGCGGGCGCCTTCGACCGCGACGACGCCGAGGCGATCGAGCTCAGCGAGACCGGCCGCTACCTGCTGGTCGTGATGATGCGCGAGTTCTTCATCGGGGTCAACGGCATCCGTGACCTCGCGCGCGCCAGCCTGCCCGAGGCGGAGCGGGCGCTGTTCGCGGACGAGCCGGCCTGCGGGCGTCCCATGCGCATGCCCCAACCGGTGCTGGCTGGCGACTGAGTGCCGGCAGAGATCCCGTAGGCCGAGCCCGCCGCGTCCGGTGCTTCGGCGGTCGTCATTGCAGAGCTTCGGACCGCGTGCCTGACGGAATGCCGGCGGACGTTTGTTCCTGGTGCCGCCCCAGGGCGGGTGGTCGAATGGCGCGTAGTCGCTCCGTTCGGCGGCCCACCGCCGACGGGCGTTCCCTTGCCGGGGGGCGCGGTCCGGAGTTCGCTCCGGCGTGAAGGAGGGGGGCAGAGAGGTTTCCCATGCCCGAAGATCTCCAGGCCCTGATCGACCGCCTGCAGCGCGACGCCGTCGAGGAAGGACAGCGCCGCGCGCAAGTCATCGTCGCGGAGGCCGAGGCCAAGGCCGAGGCGTTGGTGCGCGAAGCCGAGGACAAGGGGGCGCACCTCTTGGAACGTGCCGAACGCGACGCGCAGGCGTACACCGAGCGCAGTTCGCACGCGCTCGAGCAGGCGGGGCGCGACCTGCTGATCGCGGTGAGTCATGCCGTCGAGAAGCTGCTCTCCGGGCTCGTGCACGAGTCCCTCATGGAGGAGTTGAAGCCCGAACTGCTCGCGGAGATGCTGGCCAAGATGAGCGAGGCGTACGTCGCCCGCGGCGGACGCGAGCGCCGGATGGCCGTCCTGCTGAACGAGTCCGATCTCGAGGCGTTGGTGAGCCTCTACGCCAAGCGCTACCGCGACCGGCTGTACGAAGGGGTCGACCTGCAGCTCGACAACGACGTCGTCAAGGGCTTCCGCGTGGTGCTGGTCGAGGAGCACGTCGAGCACGACTTCACGATCGACGCCATCGCCGAGGCCCTGACCCACCACCTGAGACCCCACCTGGCGCGCATCTTGCCGCAGGTGGCGCCGAAGGCCCTGGAGCTCCTGGACAAGACGCCGGCGGAGCCCGGCTGATGATCGCGTACCTCCTGGCGAGCTTACCGACGCCCCGCCTCGGCGACGCCCCCGACGTCCCGCTCGACGCCGTCCTGGAACGCTGCGCGGGATTCGTGGGCGACGACCGTGCCCGCGACCTCGCGTGGGTCCTCGGGGTCGGGCCCGCGAACGAGCGCGCCGAAGTGGAGCAGGGCGCTCTCGGTGAAGCGAGCCCCGGCCGTGAGCCTCGGCCGCCCCTGAGCGACCCGGCGACGCTCGCCTGGGCCCAGTTCTCTGACCTGATCGACGACGCCATCGTGCTCGAGCGCTGCGCGAGGACCCGCAGCGATCCACAGCCATACCTCCGCCGGCCCGCTGGGTTCCGCGTCGACGTCTCCGAGGGCGTGGCGGCCGCCTTCGACCTGCCTCACCCCGCCGCCCGCGAGCGCCATCTCGACGCTCTGCGCTGGCGGTTGGCCGACGAGTTGCGGGTGGGTGACCCCGACGGCTTCGGGGCGCTCGTCGCCCGTGCCATCCAGCTGCGGCTAGCGTGGCGGCGGGTCGGCTGGAACGAGGAAGACGGCTGGCGCGTCCTGGAGCGCGCGCAGCGTCGCATCGAGGAGCGCCATGCCTAACGTCGGACGCATCGTCGCGGTGAGCGGTCCGCTGGTGACCGCCGCCTTCGACCAGCCCGTGGTCCAGAACGAGGTCGGTTACGCCGAGGTCGACGGCCTGCGGCTGAAGGCCGAACTCATCCGCGTCCGCGGTGACACCGCGGACCTCCAGGTCTTCGAGGACACCACCGGCCTGTTCGTCGGCGGCCGGCTCGAGTTCACCGGCGAGATGCTCTCTGCCGAACTCGGCCCCGGGCTGCTCGGTCTGGTGGTCGACGGCCTGCAGAACCCGCTGGTGGAGCTCGCGGAGGCGAGCGGCTACTTCCTGGCGCGCGGTCATTACCTCGCGCCGATCGACCGCGAGCGGCGCTGGGCCTTCACGCCGAGCGTCGAGGTCGGCGCCTCGGTGCGAGCCGGCGACGCGCTGGGCGCCGTGCCCGAAGGCGTGGTCGAGCATCGGATCATGGTGCCGTTCGGCTGGCGCGGCTGGTGGACCGTGCGCGAGGTCGCCGAGGCCGGCGACCTGCGGGTCGACGACGCCGTCGCCACGCTCGAGGACGAGGCCGGCCGCACGCGGCAGGTGACGATGGTGCAGCGCTGGCCGGTCAAGGTGCCGATCCAGGCGTACCGCGAACGCCTCCGGCCCGACCGGCCGCTCGTCACCAAGATCCGCATCGTCGACACCCTGTTCCCGGTCGCGCGCGGCGGCACGTACTGCATCCCGGGGCCCTTCGGGGCGGGGAAGACGGTGCTGCAACAGCTGACCAGCCGCCACGCCGAGGTCGACGTGGTCATCGTCGCGGCCTGTGGCGAGCGCGCCGGCGAGGTCGTCGAGACCCTGCGCGAGTTCCCCGAGATCGTCGACCCGCGGACCGGGAAGAGCCTGATGGAGCGCACGGTCATCGTGTGCAACACCAGCTCGATGCCGGTGGCTGCGCGCGAGGCCAGCGTGTACACGGCGGTCACCGTCGCCGAGTACTACCGCCAGATGGGCCTTCACGTCCTGCTGCTGGCCGATTCCACCAGCCGCTGGGCGCAGGCGCTGCGCGAGGTGTCCGGGCGGCTCGAGGAGATCCCCGGCGAGGAGGCCTTCCCGGCCTACCTCGAGTCCGTCGTGGCCGCGTTCTACGAGCGCGGCGGCCTGGTGTCGCTGCGCGACGGTTCGACCGGTTCGGTCACGATCGGCGGCACCGTCAGCCCCGCCGGCGGCAACTTCGAGGAGCCGGTCACGCAGGCGACGCTCAAGGTCGTCGGCGCCTTCCACGGGCTGTCGCGCGCGCGCTCGGACGCCCGCCGATACCCCGCGATCGATCCCCTCGACAGCTGGAGCCACTACCAGGGCGTCGTCGACGCCGACGACATCGCCCTCGCTCGGACCGTGCTGCAGGAGGGCAACGAGGTCGCCCAGATGATGAAGGTCGTGGGCGAGGAGGGCACGGGCCTCGACGACTTCGTCAGCTACCTCAAGGCCGAGTACCTCGACGGCGCCTACCTGCAGCAGGACGCCTTCGACGACGTCGACGGCGCCAGCAGCGCCGAGCGGCAGGCGGTCGTCTTCGGCGAGATCGCGCGCGTGCTTCGCGCCGGGCTTCGCCTCGATGGCAAGGACGCCGCGCGACGCTGGTTCCAGACGCTGACGCAGGCGACGAAGGAGTGGAACCGGGCGCCGTGGGGCGAGGCGGACTTCGACGCAGGCCGCGACCGCGTGCGGGAGCTGCTCGAGGGGGTGCGGGGCGATGCATAAGGCGTACACACGACTCGAGCGCATCGCCGGCAGCGTCGTGGCGGTGGAGGCGCCCGACGCCACCAACCGTGAGCTGGCGCAGGTCAGCTGGCCCGGCGGGACGTCGCTGGCGCAGGTCATCCGCCTCGACGGTCGGCGCGCCTTCCTGCAGGTCTTCGCCGGCGGGCGCGGGCTGCCGACCGACGCCCGGGTGCGCTTCCTCGGCCGACCCATGCGGGTCCCGGCGTCCGACGCCCTGCTCGGCCGCGTCTTCGACGGCGCCGGGCGAGCCCGTGACCGCGGCCCCGAGATCGAGGAGGAGGGCGTCGACATCGCCGGCCCCTCGGTCAACCCCGCGAAGCGCATCATCCCGCGCACGATGGTGCGGACGGGAATCCCGATGATCGACGTGTTCAACACGCTGGTCGAGAGCCAGAAGCTCCCGATCTTCTCGATCCCGGGCGAGCCCTACCACGAACTCCTCGCCCGCATCGCCCTCCAGGCGGAGGTCGACCGCATCGTCCTCGGCGGGATGGGCCTCAAGTACGACGACTACCTCTACTTCCGCGACACGCTCGAGGAGGCCGGCGCCCTGGCGCGCACGGTCGCCTTCATCCACACGGCCGCCGACCCCACGGTCGAGTGCCTGCTGGTGCCCGACATGGTGCTGGCGGTCGCCGAGCGCTTCGCCCTGCGGGGCGAACGCGTCCTGGTGCTGCTTTCCGACATGACCAACTTCGCCGACGCCCTCAAGGAGGTGGCCATCACGATGGAGCAGATCCCGTCGAACCGTGGCTACCCCGGCGACCTCTACAGCCAGCTGGCGGCGCGCTACGAGAAGGCGGTCGATTTCGACGACGCCGGGTCGATCACGATCCTGGCCGTGACGACGATGCCCGGCGACGACGTCACGCACCCGGTGCCCGACAACACGGGCTACATCACCGAGGGGCAGTTCTACCTGCGCGGCGGCCGCATCGAGCCGTTCGGCAGCCTCAGCCGCCTCAAGCAGCTGGTCAACGGGGACACCCGCGACGACCACAGGGCGCTGATGAACACGATGATCCAGCTCTACGCCGCCTACCGCGAGACGCTCGAGAAGCGCGCGATGGGCTTCCGCATGAGCGAGTGGGACGAGCAGCTGCTCCGCTACGGGGTCGGCTTCGAGGAGCGGCTGATGGACCTCGAGGTCGATCTGCCCCTCGAGGCCGCCCTGGACGTCGGTTGGGCGCTCCTGGCCGAGTGCTTCGAGCCCGAGCAGACCGGCCTGGCCTCGGCGCTGATCGAGCGTCACTGGCCCAAGCGATGAGCCGCGTCCGGGCCAGCAAGCACGAGCTCAAGCGCCAGCGCGACGCGCTCGCGCGCTTCAAGCGCTACCTGCCGACCCTGCGGCTGAAGCAGCAGCAGCTGCAGATCGAGCTGCGCCGGGTCGAGGTCGCGATCCACCAGGTCGGAGAAGAGGAGGCGGAGCTGCTCCGCGGTCTGGGCTCCTGGATCGAGCTGTGGTCGGAACCGCAGCCCCTGAACGCCTTCGTCACGCTGGCCGAGGTGCACGAGGGCGAGACCAGCGTCGCGGGCGTGACGCTCCCGACGGTCGAGGGTTTCCGCTGGCAGCGGCGGACGCCGCCACCGGACCGGACGCCGCCGTGGGTCGACGAGGCCGTCGTCATGCTCGAGCGCCTCACCGAGTTGCGCTGGCGCCGGCAGGTGTTGGCCGAGCAGCGCAGCCGGCTCGCTGACGAGTTGCGCCTGACGAGCCAGCGCGTCAACCTGTTCGAGAAGGTGAAGATCCCCGAGGCGGAGGAGGCGCTGCGCATCATCCGCATCGCCCTCGGTGACCAGCAGGCGGCCGAGGTCGTGCGCGCCAAGATCGCGAAGGCCAAGAGCCTCGAGCGGGAGCGGACCGCGTGATCGTCCCGATGCGCGAGGTGGCGATCGTCACCGCCAAGTCCGACCAGGCGTCGGCGCTCTCCGCCCTGCAGGAGGCGGGCGTCCTACACGTATCCGAGCAGGCGTCGGGCGGCAGCGACGCGCTCTCGGTGGCGCGGGCTCGCCTCGACCGGGCGCACCACGCGGTGGACGTCCTGGCGCACGTCGAGGGAGGCGATGGGGAGGCGCGAGAGGTGGGTCCGGACGACGCCGGCAACCGCTCGTCCGACCCGATACGAACCGGCTCCAGGCGCCGCCCCGAGGAGCTCGTCGCCGAGGTCGAGCGGCTGGCGGAGCGCCTCGCCGACCTCGAGCACACCCGGGACGAACTCGAGGCGGAGCGGCAGCGGCTGGCGCCGTTCGGCGCCTTCGATCCGGCGTCGCTCCGTCGGCTCAAGGCCGAGGGGCTGGGGGTCCGGCTCGCGCGGGTGCCGTCCCGTCGCTGGCCCGAACCGGTGGACGGCGCGGTGTGGGTCGACCTCGGTCACGACCGGCGGCGCCAGTCGCTGGCGCTCGTCGGGCCGGTCGACGTCGTCGCCGCTGCGCAGGTGCCGGACGAGGTCGCCGCGCCGGACGAGCCGCCCGAGCGGTTGGCCCACGAGATCGCCGAGGTGGAGGCCGAGGCGAGCCAGGCACGCGAGCGGCTCGCGCGACTGGCTCGGTCTCGACCGCTCCTCGAGGCGTGGCGGCTCCGGACCGAGGACGAGGTGCGCTTCGAGGAGGCGCGCGCGTCCATGGAGACCGTCGGCACGGTCGCCGTCCTGCGCGGGTACGTCCCGGCGGACGAGGTCGACAGGGTCGCGAAGCTCGCGGCCGACCGCAGTTGGGGCCTGTGGGTCTCCGAGGTCGAGGACCCGGCCGCGGCCCCGACCCTGATCCGCAACCCGCGCTGGGTGCGCCCGATCGAGCCGCTCTTCTCGTTCCTCGGCGTCGTGCCGGGCTACGGGCAGGTCGACATCAGCGCGTCTTTCCTCGTGTTCTTCGGCCTCTTCTTCGCGATCATCGTCGGCGACGCCGGCTACGGGCTGCTGTTCCTGCTGCTGAGCGAGGTCGCGCGGCGGCGGTGGCCCGCGGCACCCGGCCGGGTGATCACGCTGCTGCGCGGGCTGTCGATCGCGACGATCGTCTGGGGCCTGGCCTCGGGCAACTTCTTCGGCGTCGCCGCGCTCCCCTCCGCTCTCGCCGCGCTGCGGCTCGATTGGCTGACGGAGGAGCGGAACGTGATGACGCTGGCCTTCACGATCGGCGTCGTCCACCTGACGCTGGCCCACGCCTGGAACGTCGTGCGCTTCTTCAACTCGACCCGTGCCCTCGTCGAGGTGGGATGGATCGGCACCACCTGGACGATGTACTTCCTGGCGCGACAGCTCGTGCTCGGCGACCCGTTCCCGCCGCTGGCCTGGGCGTCGTTCGCGGTCGGCGTCGCGCTGATCGCCGCCTTCATCACGCCGTGGGACAAGCTGCGCAGCGAATGGTTCACGCACGCCATGCTGCCGCTGAACCTGGTGAGCAACTTCGTCGACGTCGTCTCGTACATCCGGCTGTTCGCGGTCGGGGCGGCCACCTACGCCGTCGCCGAGTCGTTCAACGCGCTGGCGGGGTCGATCGAACTGGGTGGCGTCCTCGGTGCCCTCGTCAGCGCGGTGGTGCTGCTCTTCGGACACACGCTGAACGTCCTGCTGGCCGCGATGGGCGTCCTGGTGCACGGTGTGCGCCTCAACACGCTCGAGTTCGCCAGCCATCTGAGCCTGTCCTGGACCGGGCATCCGTACCGGCCCTTTGCTCGTTCGGCCCCCCTGGACACGGAAGGAGAACCCGCATGGACCCCGAGATGATGCTCTCGCTAGGACAGGCCGGCGCCGCCGCGGTGCTCGGCATCGCCGCCCTCGGCTCGGCCCTCGGCACCGCCGCCGCCGGCCTCGCCGCCGTCGGCGTCTGGAAGCGCTGCTACGCGCAGGAGAAGCCGGTGCCGTTCATCCTCGTCACCTTCATCGGCGCGCCGCTGTCGCAAACGATCTACGGCATGATCCTGATGAACACGATCGTGCGCGTCGCGGGCGAACGCATGGCCGCGGGTGACTTCGTCGGCTTCCCCGCGATGATGGCGGCGGGCCTCTTCGGCGGCCTCGGGATGGCGGCCTCCGCGTACGGCCAGGGGCGCGTGGGGGCGGCGGCGGCAGACGCCCTGGGCGACACCGGCAAGGGGTTGGGCAACTACCTCATGGCGATCGGCATCGTGGAGACCGTCGCCCTGTTCGTCCTGGTGTTCATTCAGGCGACGCTGTAGCGGCGTAGCCGGCCGACTTGGCCTAGCGGCCTAAGTCGGCCGGCTTGGCCTAGCGGCCAAGTCGGGCTCGCATCGCGACGCCGAGGACGACGTCCATGACCGCGACGAGCATGACCAGCCCGGCCATGAGGGTATTGCCGAGCACGAAGAGGATGAGCAGCGAGGCGACGCCCAGCATCGCGCCCGTGACGATGATCAGGCTCGAGATTCGGGGCATGGGCACCAACCTAGCACCGGAACGCCGGCGGCGCTAGCGTCGCCGCGGTTCCTTACGGGGTCCGCGGCGTACCATGGGGTAGGACCTCACCCCGGCGGTCCCCGCGGGCATCGGCGATCCGCCCGCGGCCGCCTGCGACGATCGACGGGAGGACGCCGTGGCTGGAATGGAACGACTCCGCTGGGGGGTGCTGAGCACCGCCCGCATCGGCCGCAAGGCCGTGGCCCCCGCCATCGTGCGGTCGTCGAACGGAACGCTGCTCGCGATCGCTTCGCGCGACGCCGAGCGGGCCGGCGAGATGGCGGCCGACTTGCGCCAGGATCTCGAGCCCACGGTCGGCACGGACCTCAGGTCGCTGCGCACCTTCGGCTCGTACCAGGCCCTGATCGACGACCCCGAGGTCGACGCGCTCTACGTCCCGCTGCCCAACGCCCAGCACGCTGAGTGGACGGTTCGCGCAGCCGAGGCGGGCAAACACGTGCTTTGCGAGAAGCCGCTCGCGATGACGGCTGCCGAGTGCCGCACCATGCACGACGCGGCCTCCGCCCACGGGGTCGTGCTGATGGAGGCGTTCATGTACCGCTTCCACCCCCGCGTCGAGAGGCTGATCTCCGCGGTACGCGCGGGCGAGCTCGGCCAGCTCCGCTTCGTCCAGGCCAGCTTCACCTTCACGGTCACCGATCCGGCCAACATCCGGCTCAACCTCGAGCTGGGCGGCGGGGCGCTCATGGACGTGGGCTGCTACGCCGTCAACGCCGCCCGCACGCTGATGGGCGTGGAGGCCGGCGAGGCCCAAGCCCGGGCGCGCTGGAGCAAGAGCGGCGTCGACGAACAGCTGATGGGGACGCTTCGCTTCGAGGGCGGCGGCGTCGCGCAGATCGCCTGCTCGCTCGCCGCGGCGCGTAGCGAGGATCTCCTGGTGGTCGGCGAGAAGGGGGTCGCCAGGGTGCGGCACGCGTTCGTCCCCACCGGTCAGACCGTCGCGCTCGAGTTCCAGCGGCCCCCCGCGCCGCCCGAGGTCATCGCGTTCGAGCCGGTCGACTCCTACCAGCGGATGGTCGAGCACTTCGCGGCCTGCGCCCTACAGGGCGAGACGCCCCGGTACGACGCGCTGGAGGCCGCCGCCAACATGGCCGCCATCGAGGCGCTCTACGCGTCGGCGCGCGCCGGAGGCGCGGCCGTCGACGTGGCGCCCGCCTGACCCCCCTACGCCCCGATGGCGCCGAGCGCTGGCCAGGGGGCGAACGGCCGAGACAGCCCGCGCCTGGCCGCCCGCGCCGTCTTCACGGGGCGTCCAGCAGGCGCTCGCGCAGGACGTGGCGGAGCAGCTTGCCCATCGCGTTGCGCGGCAGCCCCTCGACGAACGCGATCGTGCGAGGCGCCTTGAAGCCGGCGAGCTGCCGCCGGCAGTGTTCGGTCACCGCGCCCGCGTCGACCTGCGGTCCCTCGGGGGCGACGACGATCGCCGCCGCGACGCGTTCGCCGAGGTCGGGGTCCGGCAGCCCCACCACGGCCACCTCGTGCACGCCGGCCAGGGAGGCGATCGCCTCTTCGACCTCGCGCGGGTACACGTTGAGGCCGCCGCTGATGATCAACTCGCGGGCCCGGCCACTCAGCGTCAGGTAACCGTCGGCGTCCAGCACACCGAGGTCGCCGGTCCGGAACCACCCGTCGGGCGTGAACGCGGCCGCCGTCGCGTCGGCATCGTTCCAGTAACCGCTCGTCACCGAGGGGCCGCGCACCTGGACCTCGCCGACGCCGCGGTCGGTCGCGCCGGTGGCGTCGTCCTGCCCGTCCCCCGGCGCCACGGCCGCCACGCGGAGCTCGACGCCCTCGAAGGGGACGCCCACGGTCCCCGCCTTGCGGGGACCGTCGTAGGGGTTGCCGGTCAGCATCACCGTCTCCGTCATGCCGTACCGCTCCAGGATGCGCTGGCCGAACACGCGCTCGACGCGCTCCAGCGTGTCGGCGGCGAGAGGCGCCGATCCGGAGACGAGGAGGCGCAGCGCTCCGAGCTCCGTGGGGCGGTCGTCGGCCTCGTGCAGCAGCCTGCCGTACATCGTGGGGACGCCGAAGAAGAGGGTCGCCGGCCCGTCCACCAGGGCCGCGAGCACGGCCGCCGCTTCGAAGCGGCGGTGAAGCGTGAGGGCCGCGCCATGCGCGAGCGTGCCGTGGAAGCCGACGCCCAGACCGTGGATGTGGAACAGGGGCAGGGTCAGGAGCAGGTGGTCCTCCGCCGCCCAGCGCCACGCCCGCCCGACGGCGCGGGCGTTGGCGAGCAGGTTGTCGTGCGTCAGCATCGCGCCCTTGCTCCTGCCCGTCGTGCCCGAGGTGTAGGCGATCAGCGCCAGGGCGTCGTGTCGTGCGGCGATGACCGGCGGTCGCGGGGCGTCGCGCGACGGACCAAGGTCCGCCCAGACGCGCTGGTCCTCGTCCACGGCGCCGGTCAGGGTCACGACGGCGTCGACCGACGACGCCATCGTCCTCGCCGCCGCCACCACCGGGCCGCCGTCGGCGTCCGTCACCACCAACCGCACCGCGGCGTCGTGCAGCATGTGCCGTAGCTCCGCCTCCCGGTAGCGGGTGTTGGCCGGCACGACGGCGGCGCCGCACCACAGCGCCGCGAGGTAAGCGACGAGGTAGCTCGGGGTGTTGCCGAGGTAGAGCGCGACGCGGTCCCCCGGCCGCAGGCCCCAGGCGACGAGGGCGGTCGCGGCCGCGGCGACCTGCGCCGCGAACGCGCCGTAGCTGTGGCGACGGCCCTCGAACGACAGCAGGTGGCGCGCGGGGTGCCGCGCAGCGGCGTCGGCCAGGACGTGCGGTAGCGAGTCCGGGATCACGGCGATGGCGGCGAGCGCACGCTCAGCGGCGCTCGAGGAGGGCGTCCAGGACGGCCTGGGTCCGTAGCGCGCTCACGCCCGTGCTCGGACAGGCTCCGCCGCGGCCGAGCAGCTCGTCGACGATGGTGCGAATCAGCGGCTCCTGCACGTGCGCCGGGTGCGCGATCGTGTGCTCGACGCAGGCACCGTGCTCGTCGCAGACGCGGACCGGCGCGTCGGCGAACAGCGGCACGGCCACCGACCCGGCCGACCCGACGACGGTGATGAGGTCGGCCCGCGTCGGTCCCGCGAAGCCCCATGCCGCGCTGCCCAGCACGCCGCTCTCGAACCGCAGCGTCGCGACGATCTCGTCGGTGACGTCCGCCCATGGCAGGCGGTGGGCGGTGAACGAGCGCGTTTCAGCGATCGGGCCGAGCCAGTGGTCGAGGAGGTCTAGCCCGTGGCTACCGAGATCCAACAACAGGCCATCGCCGCCGATGTCGGCCTGCCAGCGCCAGCCCGGCTCCGCCGGATCGTTCGGCGGCGGCTGATGGAGTTCGCACTGCACCAGCGTCGGCTCGCCGATGCTGCCGTCGCGCAGGCGCGCCCGGACGAACTCGAAGCGCGGCAGCGCGCGACGGTAGTAGGCGACGAAGAGCGGCACGCCGCCCGCCACGGACGCCGCGACCAGCGCCTCGCCCTCGGTGCGGTCGAGCGCGAGCGGCTTCTCGACGTAGACCGGCTTGCCGGCTGCGACCGCCTGCAGCGCGTAGGCCGCGTGGCTGGAGGGCGGGGTGGCCACGTACACGGCGTCGACGTCGTCGGACTCGATGACCTCGGTCGCGTCGGTCGTCCAGCGCGGCACCTGATGGCGGGCGGCGTAGTCGCGCGCCTTCTCCGCATCGCGGCGCATGACCACGCTCACCGAGCTGCCCGGGATGCGGTAGAACGCCGGCCCGGACTTCACCTCGGTGACGTCGCCGCAGCCCACGAAACCCCACCGGACGTGACCGCGCTCGCGGATGCGCTCCAGGCTCGTCATGCGTCGAGCCTAGCACCCGCTTGCATCGGCCTGACGCGGGCTGCGGGCGCGGTCGCCCGCCAAGGTGACGGCGTGCGGCAGGCCGCGACGGCGAACCGGTGCAGGCACGCACATGTTCACGAGCAGATTGCTCGTGAAAGTGTGAACACCCGGGTTGCCGACCCGGAACCGCGCGCCGGGGCGGTACCATCGCGCTCGAGCATGAGCACCCCCGCCCCCGAGACGCTCAACGACGCCCAGCGGGCGGCTGCCGAACTGCTTGACGGCCCGCTGCTCGTCGTG
>Ga0114946_10001097_pt1 | contig 18552 bp, 20 predicted proteins | sample WalLakDeSediment_FD_88676 | JGI IMG/M metagenome (GOLD analysis project Ga0114946, IMG submission 88676) | Lake sediment microbial communities from Walker lake, Nevada to study Microbial Dark Matter (Phase II) - Walker Lake 11/02/13 Deep Sediment | ecosystem: Environmental > Aquatic >...
ACGGCTTATGTCCGCATAGGCCCGGTGTCGCGTCCAGCTACGCGCGAGCAGCTCCTGATGCTGGGAAGCGCGAGCGGTTTCGTCCATGTCGAGATCATGCCGGTCCAGCGGACGGAGTTTCGTTCCCTGGATCGCTCGCGGCTGGAGAACTACCTTGGAGACATCCTGAACGACCCCGAGGTGCCCGCGAACGACGAAGCGTGGGTTGCGCGCCTGAAGGCGTTGGGGTTCATGGCCAAGGGTCCGGCAGGGGAGTCCGTCTGCACGGTCGCTGGGCTGGTGCTTTTTGGCATCCACCCGCGGCAGACCCTCAAGCAATCGGGACTGCGCCTGATGTTCTTCGACGCTCCGGACAAGACCTACCAGGCGCTAATGGACAAGGCGCTGGATGCGCCCCTGGTCGGTCGCTTCGACATTGGGAAGACAGGCAAGAGCCTGATCGACGCGGGCCTGATCGAGAAGACGCTGGAGCTAATCGAGCCATTCGTCACCACCGAGGCCAACGCGATCGATGGGAATTTCCGCCGGGAGCGGAGCTGGCTCTACCCGTTCGAAGCGCTGCGTGAACTCATCGTCAACGCGCTGGCGCACCGAGACTGGACCCGTTTCGGCGACGTGGAGATCGCTGGATACCGGGAACGCCTCGATATCACCAGTCCCGGCGCTCTGCCCAACGCGATGACGGTCGAGAAGATGCTGGCCGGCCAGCGTTCCGCCCGCAATCCGATCATCGTCGAAGTCCTCCGGGACTATGGGTATGTCGATGCGCGCGGCATGGGTGTGCGGGCCAAGGTCGTGCCCGCTCTCAAGGATCGTGGCGCGACGTGGCAGTTCGAGGCCACCGAGGACTTCGTGCGCGTCACCGTCGGGAAAGCGGCGCCACCCGACATTCGGGGTCGAGAGCGTCCGACATCGGCTCAAATTGCGTCGGGAAAGCGTCAGGAAAGCGTCGGGAAAGCGTCAAAAATCATTCTCGACATCTGTCGTGAAAGGCCGTCGGTGACCATTCCGGAGCTAGCCGAGCGGATCGGCATCACCGAGCGTTCGATCCAGCGGAACATTCAGAGTCTTCAGCAGGCGGGGCTGCTGCGCCGGTTAGGTGGCCGCAAGGAAGGGCATTGGGAGGTGGCGCATGAGGGTGCTTAATCATCAAACCCGACGTGCAGAAACCTCAGCGTGGAGGAAACAATTGAATATGATGTCCGAAAGGGACATGAACTCCTGCTTGTGCGAACCAATCATTACATGACTGAAACGATGAGGCGCTTCTAGATCGCACCCCATCCGTGGCAACGGAATTCCAAGGCGAGGTTTTGTCGCATCCAGGAACTTCTGGATGATCACCGAGGGGTCCTCGATCCTGAGGATGTGCCAATCATCCTTAGCGATAGCGTGGATCCTTTTGAGGGACGAAAACGAGTGACGAGCAACATTGTCGCCGGGGTCAACACGACGCAAAGCATCGCCGTGAGCCCTGATGACGACGCGATTTGGGTGGCGAAAGGGGACCATCCTGTGTCCCATAGCGAATGCTATCGTGGGTTTAGAATCTCAGCTCTGTTGAAGGGTGATCGAGACAGGTATGATTGCGATGATCTGCCTGGCGCGAAGCAACTTGACGCTAATGAAGAATTGGCTCTAGCTGAATATGCACAGGCTTGGACCGAGTATTTTGACAATCGGAATGAAGATTTGGCTCTGTTTCATTTGCGCCGGGCACAGGAACTGATTCCTGGAGAGGCTGTTTTCTCCAGGATGGCAGGATTTCTGCTCCTGAAAGGTCGAAAATACGCCCAGGCCTTGCCTTTTTTGATCCAGAATAGCCGATATGACTACAAGGATGATTTGATGCGTTGCGAAAGCCATTTGTGGCTTGGACGATGTCTAGATCTCTTGGGGCGACGTGATGAGGCCAAGGAACAGTACAAGCGAGCCAGGGATTTGGGTGGGTCGCCTTTGTCGGATGTGGCGTATCGACACATGAAAAAGCCTTTCAGGTCTTGGGAGCTATTGGATATGTCCCCTGATTTCGTGGTGGGAACGGCACTCGCGAAATACCGGGCAAAGTAGGTATTCCGTGGGTCTATGACGGGATGTCCAGGTTTGCCAGTGAACCGGGAGAAATGTTGCGGTAGAGATTTTTCTCTATTAAAGGATTTGTGCTTGACAATTCTTGGTTAATTGGTCAAACTGACAAATAAGAAGTCTTTCATGAGATAGGAATGCACAGAGGAGATGATTTGGTGGATCCAAGAACTCAAGCTCAGTTCCGAACCCGGGCCAAGATCATCAAAGCCATTGCTCATCCCACGAGGCTTTTCATCGTGGATGAGTTGTCTCGAGGAGAACGATGCGTCTGCAAATTGACAGAAATGGTGGGTGCGGACATTTCAACCGTGTCCAAACATTTGTCCATTTTGAAAAACGCAGGATTGGTCGAAGACGAGAGACGAGGGGTGCAGGTCTATTATTCGCTCAGGACGCCATGCATCCTGAATTTTCTCTCCTGTGTGGAATCTGTGATGAAAGCAAACGTGGAGGAACAGGCTAACCTTTTATCGTAGGATTTTTTTGCTTGGATATTTGGCGAATTGGCCAATATCGAAAACTTGCCAATGTAAAGCGAGGATAGGATGGATTGGAAATCAGAATGGAAACGGTTGACGCTCATGATTGGGCTTTTTCTTCTTTTGTTCTGGCTGCCTACGGACAGGGAGCGGTTTACGAATGCTGTCATGGAATCGTTGCATCTCAGTCGATGGTATGCCCGTGAACATGTCCTTCTCTGCTTGATCCCAGCCTTCTTTATCGCCGGAGCTATAGGTGTATTCATTAGCCAGGCTTCGGTGATGAGGTACCTGGGCGTTAGGGCGAATAAGACGCTCGCCTATGGTGTGGCGAGTGTTTCAGGATCCATCCTGGCTGTGTGCTCATGCACGGTTCTTCCGCTTTTCGCTGGAATCTGGCGCATGGGGGCAGGGCTTGGTCCTGCCTGTGCCTTTCTTTATTCTGGCCCGGCGATCAACGTATTGGCTGTCATCTTGACGGCTCGGATCCTTGGAATTCAGTTGGGAATTGCTCGAGCCGTGGGGGCTATCGTCTTCAGTATCGTGATTGGTTTGATCATGCATCTATTCTTCCGTAAGGAAGAGGACGAAAAGGCCCAAGCTCAACTGGGTATGCCTGAGCCTGAAGTGATCCGACCTCTTTGGCAAAACGCTATCTTCCTTGGGCTTATGGTGGCGATTCTGGTCTTCGCGAATTGGGGAGCTCCGAACGATCAGATTCTGGAGTTCAAGGATGGAAGGCAAGTGCGGGCAGCCGTGGTCAAGGCGCCGGAAGATGCGTCAAAGACAGATGCGGTGTATACGCTCAAGATTCTCGATGGGGAGGATCAAGGCAGGGAAATCCGGGTGATGGCGGCAGAGATCTCCACGAAGCAGTTTGTCCCAGGAATATGGACCATTCTTTGGCGAAACAAGTGGAAGATCACAGCCATGTTGGCCATGGGATTCGGATGCATTCTTGTGCTGTGGTTTGCTATCCCCTGGTGGAAGGTGGTCCTGGTCGCTATGCCTCCGTTGATCCTGGTTGTGATCCTGCCAACAGAAGGGCTATGGGTTCTTTTGCCCTTCTCCGCGGCGATGGTGGGGTTTTCCATCCTCACCAGTACCCAGCCGGGAGAGACGGAAGAATGGTTTGCGGCATCCTGGAGTTTCGCGAAACAAATCTTGCCGCTCTTGCTTCTGGGGGTCCTGGTGGCCGGGCTTCTATTGGGGAGGCCTGATCATGAAGGCCTGATTCCCAGCAAGATTGTCAGGATGCTTGTGGGGACTGATCCAGATATGTTTCTGGAAACGACAGGGATCTCCGGCAGCGCTTCGGAAGGGGTTGTGCGGACCCTATGGCCCTTGTGGACGAATTTCTTCGCCAGCGTCTTCGGTGCATTCATGTATTTTGCCACCCTGACCGAGGTTCCTATCCTTCAGGGGCTTCTTGGCGCGGGTATGGGGAAAGGTCCGGCTTTGGCCCTTCTTCTGGCCGGCCCGGCCCTATCCTTGCCGAATATGTTGGTGATTCGCAGTGTCATGGGAACCAAGAAGACCGTGGTCTTCTGTTCCTTGGTGGTGATCATGGCAACGGTGACCGGGATTTTATTCGGAGCTTTTTGGGGGGCAACCTAAGGAGGTGGAAGATGAAAAAGGTGCAGATTCTCGGAACAGGATGTCCCAAGTGCAAGAAGTTGGCCGAGACGGCGGACGCTGCGGCCAAGGATCTGGGTATCGAGTATGAACTGGAAAAGGTGACGGATCTGAACGAGATCATGAAATTCGGGGTTATGATGACCCCGGCCTTGGCCGTGGACGGTGAGGTGAAGATCCTGGGAAAGGTGCCATCCATGGATGAAATCAAGAAGATTCTCGCGTGATTCAGGCCCGTCATTTCAAAAAAAGGAGGTCGAATCATGAGCGAAAAGAGAGAATGTTGCAGCGGAGCGCCCAGACTGATCTTTTCATGTTCTGGAGCGGCAGATGTGGGCGCGCTTGCCGATCTGACGGCCAGAAGACTTACCCAGGACGGTTTTGGGAAGATGTACTGTCTGGCCGGGGTGGGAGGGCGCATTTCCGGGATCATGAAGACCACAGAACAGGTGAGTGATAGGCTCGTCATTGATGGATGTGACTTGGATTGTGCCAAGGCTTGTTTGGACCAGGCGGGGTTCACCGAGTATGTCCATGTTCGCCTGACAGATCTTGGGATGGAAAAGGGAAAATCTTCGGTCACGGACGAGAGAATCGCCAAGGTGGCGGATGTGTGCAAGGCGAAAATGACGGCTTGATCTGGTCGATTCCTTCGAAGTTGCAGAAAGGAGCCATACGGTGAGACGTTTAGCCTCTTTGATTTGTGTCTCTTCCATGGGGTTGATTCTCATGGTTTCCCCGCTTTGCTCGGCGGAGCCAGCGCTTCCCAAACTGATAGATTTGGGTTCGAAAACCTGTATTCCTTGTCAACTTCTCTGGCCAATCCTCGACGAACTCAAGATCGAACAAGCGGGAAAGATCGGTGTGGAATTCATCGACGTGGGATTGAAAGAAAACCTTGAATTGGGAAAAAAGTTTGGAATCGAGATCATTCCCACGCAGATCTTTCTCGACAAGGACGGGAAGGAATTGTGGAGGCATGAGGGATACATTTCCAAGTGGGCTATTCTGGAGAAATGGAAGGAATTGGGTGTTGTCGTGGCAGAGACAGGACCAACCACCAAGCGATTGGAACCTGCCATGCCGGATACACGGCCACGAGATCGAGTTTGTTTCATGTGTGATGGAGATATCGCCCCCGAGACAAAGGTGGTCGTGAAAACGGAGAAAGGCGAGGTAAACCTCTGCTCCCTCCATCATCTATTTATCATGTTGTCCTGCCTGCAGGAGGATGTGGAAGGTACGGAACGATCAGCCAGAGTGGCCGACAGCTCCACCGGGGATTGGATCGATGTCGTGTCCGGCCTGTATCTTTGGGGGATCGAGGAAAGGACTGGACTTCCCTGGATCAAGGCGTTTTCCAAGAGAATGGACGCTGAAGAGGCAAGGAACATCGTTGGAGGAAGCATCCTAGATTACCATGTCCTGAAATCCAAGGAACTTGCGCCTCGGTGTGGTTTTTGTGACCGATCGGTCTATCCAGAGGAAGCCGCTCTCGTGAAGATCGAGGGTGTTTTCAGTTGGGGCTGTTGTGCTCACTGTGCCATGGGATGTGCTGCCCGCACCGGAAAGGATATCGAGGTACATCAGCCTGATCGACTCACAGGCGAGATGGTCATTGTTCAGACCCTGGGCGGCTACGTGTCTTCCGTGGAGCCCAAGACATCTGTGGCCTGGTATGGATTGCGCAAGACGAAGGATGGAGGCTTTGCCTCGGCTGGATGTTTTCATCAGGGATTCTTCATCCATGAGGAGAATCTCCAGAAATGGCTCGAAGAGACACCCTACGCCATGGGCAGGGCGATCACGATCGATCAGTCCTTGGCGGACAAAATGAAGATGAGTCCAGCGCAGATCCTGAACGCATGCAAGATCGGGGAGTGCGCGCCCAGGTAGATGCTGGACAGATCGCGTTTGGCACAAGACTTAAAAGGGTTGCTGGAAGGAGAAGAGATGTCCGATAGGTTGCAGAACTACATCAAGAACATTCTTCTTGGGTTTGTTCTTATATCGATAGGTTTTTCCCTGGGAAAACGCTCGGCTCAACGGGGTTCCGAGAATCTTTTGGTTCAAGGATCCGATCCGGTCGTCTCGGAGAAGAAGTTCGATCAAGGCGTTCAGGTGATTGTGACGTATCTTCACGCGACATTCCGATGCGTAGCGTGCAATACCATCGAGGTGTTGGCCAAGAACGCGGTGGAAACACGATTTCAGGAGGCCCTGGCTTCTGGAGATGTTCAATGGAAAAGCGTCAACTACCAGGAACGAGACGATTTGGCTTCGCGTTATGAGGTGGTATCTGCCTGTGTGGTGGTCTCCAAGAACGTCGATGGAAACGAGACAGACTATCGAAGGCTCGATGAGGTGTGGACGCTCATGAAGGATCCACCTGCCTTTGAAAAATACGTCTGTGATGCGATTGATGCCTTTCTGCCCCATGGGAAGGAGGAAGTGTGATGGAATGGGTGGCTTTGGGGTCCGCGCTCTGGTTGGGTATTCTCACGGCCATCAGTCCATGTCCTTTGGCCACGAACATCGCTGCCATTTCCTTCATCGGGCGACAGGTGGGAAACAGAATGCAGGTCCTCGGATCCGGATTGTTGTATACGCTGGGCAGAACCCTGGCTTATGTCACGCTGGGTGTTGTGATTATGGCGGGACTCATGGCCACTTCCGACCTTTCACAATTTTTACAGAGACACCTGAACGAGATTCTGGGTCCCGTGCTCGTTCTTTTGGGCATGGTGTTGCTTGGACTGTTTGGATCAGGGCTTTCGATCAATCTGGCCAGCCAGGACCTGCAATCCCGTGCGGCCAAGGGAGGGGTCTGGTGGAGTGCCGTTCTGGGGGTTCTGTTTGCCCTTTCCTTCTGTCCGGTTTCGGCGGGACTGTTTTTCGGGGCCTTGATTCCTCTTTCCATCCAGCATGGATCCAAGCTTCTTCTTCCCGCTCTGTATGGAGCGGGAACAGCTCTTCCTGTGATTGGATTCGCTTTTCTGATCGCCTTTGCCGCGGAACGGGTTGGAAAAGCATTCAACCGGTTGACTCAGGTTGAAGCTTGGGTGAGGAAAATTGCCGGGGTCTTGTTTGTTCTTGCAGGAATATATTACTGCGTTACTCATATCTATGAGATTCATATGTGTTGAGAAGTATTTCTGTGGATATGGATACAAGTAAAGGAGCCGTTTTCCATGAAAACAGTGATGGTGATCGTGGCGGTTTTGGTTGCGGCCGGGGTTGTCGCAGTCATTATGAAGCCAGGCGACGGTACCGTGGAAAAAAACGATAAGCTAAGCGATAGCGTGGCGCGAGAGGAGATGGTGGATCGTTTACCAAAACTTCTCGATCTTGGCGCGGATAAATGTATCCCCTGCAAGATGATGGCGCCCATTCTGGAAGAATTGAAAGAGGAATACCGAGGCGTGATGGATGTGGTATTCATCGATGTCTGGAAAGAACCGGAAGAGGGACAAAAATATGGGATCGAATCGATTCCCACGCAGATCTTCTACGATTCGAATGGAAAAGAACTTTTTAGGCATGTGGGTTTCTTATCCAAGGAGGATATTCTCGCGAAATGGAAGGACTTGGGATTTGATTTCCAGATAGGAGCAGGTCATGAAAAAACGGACTGAATGGTTGTCTTGGGTTGTCGTATGGATTCTGGTTGCGCCTCAGGCTTGGACGCAAAACAAGGAGACAGAACATCAAACCATGGCGGACGCTTATCCTGGGTTGCTTGCAGGAGGCCTTTCTCAGGCTAGGCTTGTTGAGTTGCCCGAGGGCATTCTGGCTCGATCTAAAGGTGTCGATGTGACCGAGAAGGATATGGACGACGAATCGATGAGGTTTTCTGCCTCGATCCATGGGAATGAATCCCAGAAGCATGCGATATTCATCCTGGAGAAGATCATGATGGACAAGCTCCTTCTGCAGGTGGCCAAGGAAGAATCGGCCTTATCTGTTCAGGAGTATCTCTCCATGGCTGTGGGCGAGACGATTGTGACGGACCAGGAAGTGGAAGAGTTCTTCGAGTCCAATGAAAGCATGTTACACGGAGCCAAACTGGAGCAAGTTAAGGAACAGATCAGGTCTCATCTGATGAGGCAAAAGGCAGACAAGAGCAAGGCGGAGCATATTCGAAGCGTGGGAGAAGCGGCCGAGATTGAACTTTCAGCGGCCTGGGTGAAGGAAAAGGCGAATCTTGCAATGGACAATCCAGTGGACAAGGCCAGAGGCAATGGGAGACATTCCCTCCTTGTTTTTAGTTCCGGAAGTTGTTGCGGCCCGGATCGGATGTTGCCGCTGGTCGAGTGGGTTCGTGAGATCCATGGAGACCGTCTCAACGTGATCTATGTCAATGCGAGGACAGATCAATTGCTTTGTCAACGCTATGGAGTTCAGGCCATTCCAACCCTGGTCTTCCTGAATGAGAAGGGCCTTGAGGTGTCGAGAAACCTTGGTTTTCTGGATGAAACAGGCATTGAAGAGAGATTGGCGCAGATGGGTGTGCATTGAAGGATAGGATGGAATTGCTATCAAAGATCGAATACGAAGCAATAACAACCTTTTTTGGGAGACAGCGCAGAGGTTATATTTGAATCCTTTGATGGAACAGATCTATGGAGATTCGAGAAAGAGGGAGCTGATTCGAAGTTGGTTGCGGGGGACTCGATCCAAGAATGTGTTGATCCGACAGTTGGACTTTGACTGTGATCCGCTCGTGGTTGAATTCTTTCCGGAGGTCTATCGGATTGAGGTTGTCGAGGGCGAAGCGTCGGTTCCCGCGTCTTTGGAGGTGCGGGGTACGCATCTTGCGATCATCTGTTACTCCTCAGACTTCTTGGGTTGCATTGGCGCCTGGCTGCGGAGAGAGATCCAGATCAAAAGTCCGTGGTCAAGGTTGAGAGACTGTTACTATGTCGCGAGGCTTCTTCTGGCTTGAGCAGAGAGATCGCCTCGAGTGCTTCATACAATCCTTTCCGTATTGCCCTCTGGAATGCGAATTTGTTTTTGTGCGACTTCTACGTCCAGTTCGGGTTCAATGAAAGTTGTGGTTATGGAAGGGGGGACGGTGCGGGAGCTTGACATGGTGGTGTCATGGACATATAATTCGATATATGGCGAAATGACAAAGCGGCGGGAAAATTAGGAAAAGACATGCAACAGTTTATGGGCATTTCTAAGGCAATGGCAGATCAGAACAGAATCCGTGTTTTGTTGCTTCTTCGGGACAGAGAGCTTTGCGTGTGTCAAATTACGGAGGTATTGGGCTTGGCACCGTCTACAGTATCCAAACATATGTCCATCTTGAAACAAGCGGGACTGGTTGAAATGCGGAAGGATGGACGATGGGCATACTATCGCTTGCTTTCCAGCAAATCGACATCCACGGCCAGGAAGGCTCTACGGTGGATATTTGAAGCATTGGCTGACAGCTCAGACGCACTGGCGGACGTCCGTCGTCTAGAAGAAGTGTTGGCAATGGATCCGGAGGTGCTATGCAAACTACAGACAGGAAGATGAGGCTCTTATTCCTCTGCACAGGTAATTCGTGTAGAAGTCAGATGGCCGAGGGATGGACACGTCTTTTGAAAGGCAATCAGATCGATCCGTTCTCGGCAGGCGTACAGATGCGGGGACTCGACCCCTTGGCAGTGAAGGTGATGGAAGAAGTGGGGGTAGATATTCGTGGGCATGTGTCCAAGACCGTACATGATCTGCCTGTCATAGATTTTGACTGTGTGGTCACATTGTGTGGCCACGCCCAGGAGACGTGTCCGGTATTTCCTGGAAAAACAAAGATCACGCATATCGGGTTGGACGAGCCGCCCAAACTGGCCGAGGGTGCAGAAACGGAAGAGGAAGCCTTGCCGCACTATCGACGTGTCAGAGATGAGATACGCGCCTTTGTCGAAGGATTGCCTGAGTGTCTCGCGTCGAAAGACCCCCCATCATGAATTATCGGATATGAACAGTGCATGAGCGTGGTGGCAGTACATGGTCTTGGCAAAAGATATGAATATAGGTATTGGGAAGGAGTCATAAAGATATGCAGAAATGCGAGGACCTATCAAGCAAGAAGGATATACGAGAGGCAGTTCGAGATGGCTACGGAAAGATAGCGAGGCAAGGGACGTCGTGTTGTTGTGCTTCGTCCTGCTGCTCGGGTCCATCTCCAGAGTCTTTGGCGATAGCCATTGGCTATAACGAAAAGGATCTCGCAGGGATCCCTGAGGGAGCCAATCTGGGCCTTTCTTGTGGTAATCCCACTTCGATAGCATCGCTTCAGCCAGGAGAGATTCTTTTGGATCTTGGCTCCGGCGCCGGATTCGACGTGTTTATTGCCGCGGCTAGGGTTGGTTCCACTGGAAGAGTGATCGGTGTAGATATGACTTCGGATATGTTGGCCAAAGCCAGGGAAAATGCAGAGAGATTCAAGAAACGCACAGATCTGGACAATGTGGAGTTCCGTCTTGGGGAGATTGAACATCTGCCTGTGGCGGATTGCAGCGTAGATGTGGTGATCTCGAACTGCGTGATCAATCTGTCTACGGACAAAGCTCGGGTTTGGAGAGAGATTGGTCGAGTGCTCAAGCCCGGGGGAAGAGTGGCGGTTTCGGATTTGGCCCTCTTGAGGCCTCTTCCAGAGAAGGTTCGAGCGTCTTTGGATGCTCTAGTAGGGTGCATTGCCGGGGCTGTACTCGTGGATGAGACTCGGGAGATGATCCGAGAGGCCGGGCTTGTGGATGCCGTTTTGAATCCCAAAGCGGAATATATCCAACAGATGTCAGAGTGGGCAGATCCTCTTTACCAAGAGATCAGTGAAAATCTACCGGCAGGGATGACTTTGGTTGATTTTGTGACCAGCCTAAACATCGAAGCAAGAAAACCACTGCACCAAAGAGTATGAGGATAAGCATGAGGATGCCTGTTGCTGCGAATGATCTCGACAATTGCTCGTGAGTGACCAGAAAGATGTCTGGATGGATGATCGAATGAAAGAGATGTGTGCGATAAGCGCCTCTGTAGGCGTCCATTGCCAACCCTGCCTAACCTTTCACGTCAGCAAGGCACGGGAGTTGGGAATTGGAGAAGGCGAGATCAAGGCCGCTGTCGAAGTCGATTACATGGTGGAAAAGGGCGCGTCGAACACCATGAGAGAACATGCATGGCTGGTTCTTCATCAGGTGCAATCGCAAGGCAGCGGGTGCTGTTCTGACAGAAAGTCGAAATGTTGTGATTGAAGGACCGAAAGGAAACCTCCGATGAAATTGCAAGTGTTCGATGCGCCTATGTGTTGTTCAAGTGGTGTGTGTGGACCCGGCATTGACCCAAAGCTGGTACAGTTCAAGGCTGACCTGGATTGGCTGGGTAAACAAGGGATCACGGTTGAGCGGTTCAACATGTCAACCCATCCCGGCGTATTTGCCCAAGAGGATGTAGTGAAGCAAGCCCTCAAAGAAGACGTGAATTGCCTTCCCCTGGTAGTCGTAGAGGGTGCGATCATCTGCAAGAAGGGATACCCTTCGAGGGCAGAGATGGTGAGGGTGTGCCGGATCAACGGCGGAGCTGAATCTGGACAAGAAGCAGCACGTCCAGGCAAAGAGATGGCATCCTGCGGGCCGGGGTGTAGTTGTGACACGAGTTCTGGGATTGAGAAAGTCAAAGTGGTTGCTACCGCAGTTGCCTTGTTGGCGATAGTGGGGATTGTTGGATACAAGGCCATTGCTGGCGGTCAGCAGCCTGCAACCGGGACTGTGGTTGGGAATGATCAAGGTTTTGCCGTTGCGGCTGCGGCACAGAATGCGCCTGCTGCAAGCAAAGCCTCGACAGAAGAGATCACGGGAGAGCCCGCGGCGATGGATGCGGCCTCCGGACAGAAGGCACCTGGCGCGACGCAAGCCGGGGCGGCTGTCCCAGCAATCGCGAAAGGCTCCACGTTCGGTGACTCTCTGGTTTCCATGAACGAACTCAACAAGGTTGCCATGGACCAAGACGCAGTCTTCATTCTGATACCAGCCAAGGGCACGCCCGCGGCAGACGATTCCTTGAAATCCTCGACCCGTGCTGCGAAGAAGGCAAGCAAGACATTGGAGTCAAGGGACATCACAGTTGGCATGTACATGTTAAATGCTGATTCTGCTGACTATCCCATGATCTCATCGCAGGTTCAAACGCCGGCCATACTTGTGGCATGTAAGGGGCGTGGTATGACAGCCGTTTCTGGTGATATGAGCGAGGAAAAGCTGTTGCAGGCTTTTATATCCGCATCGAGTGCCGGGGGGGGGTGTTGTCCTGGAGGAGCAGGCGCAACAGGATGCAGGTGAGGAGACTCTGAACGTATGCTGAAAATGTTGCTGCAATCTGTCACAGAGAGACTGCAGGAAGTATCGGGGGAGCCGTTAGGGCTCCTCCTTGCACTGATACTAGGGGTCATAAGCGCCGGTACCAGCGCTTGCTGCACGCTTCCTGCATTGGGCCTGATTTTGGGCTATTCAGGGACCCAGGTTGCGGACAGCCGGAGACGGATGGTAACGACCGCTTTCTTCTTCATGGTTGGCACCATAGTCGCTTTGATGATGTTAGGTGTTGTTTCTGGGTTTATTGGGCAGGTGGCTCAGGGTGTGCTGGGCCGGTATTGGAAGGTATTCGCTGGAGTGGCTGCCGTGCTGCTGGGCCTGGCTAGTTTGAAATTGCTGCCGTTTAATCTATCATTCGGGCAATTGGATCAGACCAAGAGTAAATTGGGACGAATGGGTCCGGTGTTAGCGGGTTTCTTGCTCGGCGGGATCGTGGCCGTTTCCTCGCTCCCGTGCAATCCGGGCATCTTCATCGTCATTGGCGCCGCAATCCTTCAGGGAGCGGTATTTCGGGCAACGCTTTTGCTGGGGATGTTCGCAGCCGGATTCGCCTTGCCGTTGGGTTTGGTGATGTTGGGTGTTTCGCTGGGAAGGTTAGGTCTGGCAGCCAAGGGGATAGACACAGCCTTCCGGTGGATCGCAGGTTTGTTGCTGATCGTGGTTGGTTTTTACCTCTTGATATCCCTATGAATGGATGTAGAGACGAGAGGGAGGAGGAAGTGTATGAGCGCGGAATCATTCTCTGAGAGTCGAAAGATGACGAGTGGTTTTGAGCGTTATCTGTCCTTGTGGGTAATCGCATGTATTGTTGGAGGCATCGTGCTGGGTAAAGTTGCTCCCGGCCTGGCCAAGACGCTGGACGGGATGGCCGTGTTTGTCAACGGCGCGCCCGTGGTTTCGATTCCCATCGCGATTTGTCTTTTCTTCATGATGTATCCCATCATGGTGAAGATCGACTTTAGAGAGGTGATCAAGGCAGGGAAGAGCGGCACTCCGGTTCTACTGACGCTATTCATCAACTGGGCCATCAAGCCATTCACCATGTACGCCATAGGCATGTTCTTTCTGGGCGGCGTGTTTCGAGGAGTGATTGGCGTGGATGCCATTGATCTGGTCAAGATGCCTTTTGGACTGGACCTGCCTGTGGGGGCCACCCATGGCGCGGGCACCGTGGTCCTTCATGAGGGAATCAAGATGCTTCAGGTGCCGCTCTGGCGTAGTTACCTGGCAGGCGCGATTTTGCTTGGGATTGCGCCCTGTACGGCCATGGTGCTGGTTTGGGGATATTTGGCTCGAGGAAATGACGGGTTGACCCTGGTCATGGTGGCCATCAATTCCCTGACCATGTTGGTACTCTATGGGGTTTTGGGAGGCTTCCTCTTGGGTGTGGGCAAGCTTCCAGTGCCTTGGCAGGCCTTGCTTCTGTCCATTGGGATCTACGTGGCGTTCCCTCTGGTGGCTGGGTATTTCTCGCGAACATGGCTGATTTCCTCCAAGGGAGAGACCTGGTTCAAGGAGAGGTTTTTGCACGTTCTGACTCCGATTACCATCGTTGCCCTTTTGACCACATTGGTTCTCTTGTTCAGCTTCAAGGGCGAGGTGATCTTGGAGAACCCGCTGACCATCCTTTGGATCGCGATTCCTCTCTTCATCCAGACCAATTTGATATTTTGGCTGGGATATGGATTGAGCAGAGCTTTTAAGCTGCGCTATGAGGATGCGGCTCCTGCGGCCATGATTGGAGCATCTAACCATTTCGAGGTGGCCATTGCCACAGCCACCATGCTGTTCGGCTTGTCGTCTGGAGCGGCACTAGCCACGGTCGTGGGGGTTCTTATTGAAGTCCCGGTGATGCTGATGCTGGTCAAGATCTGCCTGCGAACGACCTCGTGGTTCGATCACGCGAAGGAGACGTGTACGTCGATCTCCCGGAAGAAGTAAACTGAAAAGTCACGCCAGAACTGTGGCCCAAGCGGATCTTGTTCGAAAGGAGAAACCCTTTGAACGTCTTTTTGATCATCTCCGATACCTTTAGATATGACAACCTGCTCGACGACACGGTCATGCCGGTGAGGACTCCACAACTGGATGCCTTCAAGAAGCGAGCGGTTTCCATCCAGGGTTTTCATACAGGCAGCTTTCCCACCATTCCTCACAGGACCGATCTGATCACCGGACGATTCAATTGGCCCTGGTATCCGTGGAAGGATCTCAAGGAAAAGGTCTGTTTGCCCCAGGTTTTGGCATCCACAGGCAAGTACGTGACACAACTTCTGTGTGATTGTCCCCACCTCTTTAAAGCCGGTTTTCAAAAACGCTTTCATGCGGCGCAGGCGGTGAGGGGACAGGAAGGGGATCTTCCTTTCCTGAGGATGAATCACGAGATCCGAGAAATGATGCCCCCGGAAAAGACAAGGACCGGAAAGCATTTCATGGGGAGAACCTTGGTGGATATCCACTCTTGGTGCAACAGGGACTGGAAGGGAGAGGCGGACACCTTTCCTGCTCGCACCGCTGATCTTGCCTGTCGTTGGTTGGAAGAAAACCATAAACATGAGTACAGTTTCCTCTGGGTGGACTTTTTCGATCCCCACGAGCCGTGGGATCCCCCGGAATACATGGTGCGGCGATACGATCCGGATTATGAAGGGACAGCTATGCTTCATCCCAACTATGGGAAAGCCTCGGACTATACGAAAGCCGAACTTCGCAACCTGAGAGCCCATTACTGCGCGGAGGCCGAGCTGGTGGACAGGTGGGTGGGAAGAATCCTGCAAAAGATCGATGATCTTCGGCTTTGGGAGAACAGTCTTGTGATTTTCACGAGCGATCATGGAACCAGTCTGGGGGAGCACGACAGGACGGGCAAAACGAACATCAACGAGAGAGATGATCGAATCTGGCCCATGTATCCCACCAACGCGCACATTCCTTTCTTGATCGCAGGACCGGGTCTTCTGGTCGACAGGGAATTGGATCTTCTGGCTCAACCCGTGGATATCCTGCCCACGATCTTGGATCTCTTGGATCTGGATGTGGAGCTTCCGGGTCCGATTCATGGCAAGTCTTTCGCTTCTCATCTCAAGGGCCAGGTGATCGGGGAGCACAGGGATCTGGTGATCTGTTCTCCCTACCTGCGTCTTCGCGAGGACGGCCAATTAGGAGGAGTAGACACGCCCATGATGTATAGCAAGGAATGGGGTTATGTTCCCATAGGTTTGGAGAAGATGCCAGAGCTCTATCGAATCCGTGAGGACAGATGCGCGGAGAGGAACGTGATCCAGGATCATAGGGACGTCGCTCGGGAAATGCACGAGAGGTTTCTTTCGTGGCTCAGAGACCTGAACGCGCCTGAGGAGGCTTTGGCTCCTTATTGTTGACGTCGGGTGTCCAACGCACGGATTGTCCCTTCGGTATATGCATCTCTTCCACCCTATCTCCTGCTCGAACACGGCATGCGCTGTCCCTTTCGGACCGCAGGATGGCTTCTTGGATCTGTCCCTTCTCCCAGCGCATGTCCACCTCGAAGCCGCCTCGGGCGCGGAGCCCCTTTACCCAGCCACAGGACCACGCTTGGGGAAGTGCCGGAAGCAAATGAACCGTTCCCTCGTGACTCTGAAGGAGCATTTCAGCTATGCCCGCCGTGCCACCAAAGTTCCCGTCGATCTGGAAGGGAGGATGATCGTCCAAGAGGTTGTCCAGGGTGGATTGAGCTAGAAGGGCCAACAGGTTCTCGTGCGCCTTTTCGCCTTCTCGAAGCCTGGCCCATAGATTGATGATCCACGCTCGGCTCCAGCCTGTATGACCTCCTCCGTGAGAGAGCCTGTATTCGATGGATTTTCGCAAGGCTTGTACCTTGTCCGGGTTGTTTTCATGGGTGTATTGGCGTCCGGGATGCAGAGCGAAGGCGTGGCTGATATGGCGATGTCCAGGCTCCGCTTCCTCGAAAGGCTCTAACCATTCCATAAGTCTGCCGTCCGGTCCTATTCCTGCTTCGGCCAGACGTTCTCTGGCTCGGGCCACCTCGTGGACCACCTCTTCTTCGATGCTCAGGATCTCCGCCGCCTCCAGCAGGTTGGTGAAGGTGTCCCAAATGATCTGTTGATCCATCGACGGTCCCATAGAAAGCTGACAACGTTGACCATCTCGGGTGATAAAGGTGTTCTCCGGGGAGGTGGAAGGACCGGACACCAAAAGTCCCGTGGATGGGTGCTCCACCAGCCAGTCCAAGAAGAACAGAGAGGATTCTTTCAGGATGGGATAGGCTCGATCCCTGAGAAACACCTCGTCCTGGCTGAAGCGATAGTGTTCCATGAAATGCTGGGCACACCAACCCGCTCCCATGGGCCACATCCCATAGACGACTTGTCCAATGGGGGAGGTCCATCTCCAGGCATCCGTGGTGTGATGTGCCACGAAACCGCGGCAATCGTAGACATCTCTGGCCGTGAGCCTGCCTCTCTTGACCAGTCCTTCTGTAAAATCCAAGAAAGGCAAATGCAGCTCAGAAAGATTGGTTGCTTCCGCGGGCCAGTAGTTCATCTGGATGTTGATGTTGATGTGATAATCCGCGTTCCACGGCGCGTCTATGTGATGATTCCACAAACCCTGAAGATTGGCGGGCATACAGCCGGGTCTGGAAGAGCCCATGAGAAGATAGCGTCCGAACTGGAAGTAAAGGACTGCGAGGGCCGGGTCAGCGGCGCCCTGCCTTAGGGCAGCGAGGCGTTCGTTGGTCGGAAGATCCGCGATAGAGGTTCTTCCCAGATTTAATGAAACTCTATGAAAGAGTTGTTGGTGCTCTTGAATATGGTTTGATCTCAAAACATCATATATCTTTGCTTCTGCCGTGCGAAGGGTTTCTTCCACCTGCTTCCTGAGATCATGGGTTAGGGGTGAGCCTAGATCCTCTTTGTTGTAGTCTGTGGCAGAGTTCAGATACAGGGTTGCCCTGCGGGCTCCTTTGATAGCAAGAGTGGATCCATGGTTTTTACAGGTTCCCCCTTCGCATGAAACCAACAATCCTGCCTGGTATCGGACGCCGGGATGGTTTCCTCCATGCGTGGCTTGTCCTTTCATAAAAAGGAAACGTCTTCCCTTGGTTGTCACCTCGAAGTCGGCGGGACGCGACAATTCCAGTTCCAGGGACAGATCCCGATCTCCATGGGCTTCCAGGCGAACGACCAGGACTTGATCCACGGCGCTGGCAAAGACTTCCCTGTGCAGGCTCCCTTTCTCCCAAGAGATCCATGTGCTGGCGATCCCTGTCTCGAGATCCAGTTCGCGCCTGTAGTCCTGTACAGAACCTGACTCTTCCATGCGTATCCATAGATCTCCCAAGGTCTGGTGGCTGCGAGGCGCGATCCTCTCCGCCATGACATCTTGTTGCATGATGCGCTGTCCCTCGGTGTACTTGCCCTCAAAGAAGAGTTCCCTGGCACGGGCGATATGTTCGCTCGCTCCCTTTCGATCCCTTTCCAAGGGAGAACCAGCCCAGAGGGTGTCGTCATTGAGTTGAATCTGTTCCTGGAATATGCCTCCAAAAACCATGCCTCCCAATCTGCCGTTGCCGATGGGCAACGCTTCCAACCAACTCCTGGCCGGTTGGGTATACCACAGAGCAAGGTCCTTGGTTTCCCTGTCCTCTTTGCCAGGGGTTCCTTGAACCGTTTCCAGAAGAAGACAAGTCACTATGGAGAACATCCTGGGGATAAGCATTCTGACCTCCTAGTTGAGTCTGTTATTCTATCAAGAAAGGGACCCGATCCCCTTCCTTGGACAAGCCTGCCAGGCTTGCTATCATTTTCATTGCTGCGGGTTGAATGAGTTGTAAACATTCAGTGAACCCGATCTGATCGAGGGCTTGAACTCAGCAGGACGAGGAATGCATGAATCGTCTTGGCTCATGCTCGGCTCGCTGGAATCTTGATGATGCGAGCCTGTGCGGACAGGAACGGCCCGAGGAACCGAGCTCAAGCTCGGTGGTC
>Ga0114946_10001098_pt1 | contig 18548 bp, 14 predicted proteins | sample WalLakDeSediment_FD_88676 | JGI IMG/M metagenome (GOLD analysis project Ga0114946, IMG submission 88676) | Lake sediment microbial communities from Walker lake, Nevada to study Microbial Dark Matter (Phase II) - Walker Lake 11/02/13 Deep Sediment | ecosystem: Environmental > Aquatic >...
ACCACAGGAAACATAAACCCTTTTTTCTCTATGAATTCCTTACTTTTACCCAATTCTTTATCCAGGGCAATCATCAGGAATTCAAGATTTTCAGTATCTTTTACTTTTTTGTACATTTCAGAAATATGCGGCATTTCGGCCCTACATGGAGGACACCAGGTTGCCCATAAATTGATGAAAACTGTTTTTCCTCTATAGTCTTCTAAATTGATTCTATTTCCGTCCATGTCCAAAAAAGCGCCCCGATAATCGAAATCCGTATTTGATTTATCAACTAAAGTAATTTTAGGTTTTTTTATTCCAGTAGCCAAAAGCAGGGATTGCATTCCTCCCACGATTGGGGTAATCAGTCCTGTAAAATATAAAAAGGCAAATGCAGCTAGAATTATTCCCCAACTTTTGAACTCTTTTTTCCAATCGATCATCCTCAATTAATTTCTATTTATTATTCAAAGTTATACTAAGATGTTTGTATTTTTTGTGATAAATAATACTTTTTAATAAGCATATACTTTATTCTGACATTAAGATTCGCTGTTCCATAAAAAACAGCAAGAAGACCAAAGCAGGAAGATACTGATTGAAGTGGAACATCTCTTAATTTTGAAATTTATTGTAATCAAATCGTTTTGTATTTGGTCCATATTGCCTTAATTTTATTGTAATATCAGTTGATAAAACAACTTAACCTGGAATTCGAAATGAGATTACGGCTACTGTTTTTACTGACTTCAATAAGTGCATTTCTTGGCATTAATTCCAATGCACAAACTTTTGAGATAACTCCCTTTTCAGGTTACACCTTTCCTTCAAGTTTTGATATAACAGGTGGAACAGCCAGGTTGGAGGGGAATGCCAACTGGGGTATTAATCTTGGATTTATTACCCCGAACAATTTGACTGAATTTGAATTATCATATACCTATTTTGGGACCAATGCCAAAGCTTCATCAGTATACCTTTTGGAGGATGAAAACTCCAGGGCACGTCTTCATTTTATCATGGTCGGTGCAAACAGACTTTTGACCATTTCTGATCAAGTTACTTTTTTTGGAGGCATAAAATTAGGAGCATCCTATCTGGCCTTCCCAGATGGCGAAAACCCTAATAGTACCAAGTTTACAGCTGGAATACAGGCCGGTATGCGTTATTATGTATCTGATAGGATAGGATTCAGGATTCAAGGTAATCTCCTATTGCCATTTGTAAGTGAAGGAGGAAGCTTGTGGTGGAATCCGAATTCAGGAACAAGCATCAGTGGTTGGTCTTCCATTGTACCATTGAGTTTGAATGCAGGTGTAATCATCAGGATTAAGAAGTGATAGGATAGGGAGGTTATTTTCAGCATAGGTATTGGTTGGAGGAAAGATTTTTGCAGGATGATTTCAGTTTAAGGATGAGGCATTTTTTAGGGTTAAATATTCCCTTAAATCATCCTAAAATGAAAAAAATTTTCCTTTTACCCGTATTAATTCTGGTTCTGATTTTCGATTTCGGGGCACAAAGTATCGAAATAACTCCATTTACAGGATATACCTTCGATCACAGCTTCCCTATTTTAAATGGTAGAGCCAGATTGGGTGGTGGACAAACATTCGGAGGTATGTTAGGTTTTCAGGTAAATGATTTTCTGGAAATATAAACCTTGTATAGCTATCAGGCTGGGACAAGTACCGCTAGGTCATCCTCTATACAGAATGATGTAAGAGTCAGGACAAATGCACATTACGCAATGATAGGGGCCAATAGGCTTTTTCCTACCTCTCCTCAAATGGCATTCTTTACAGGGTTAAAAGTTGGAGCTGGGATACTTTCATTTCCCAATGATAATTATAGGGATTTCACAAGATTTGCGGTCGGCCTGAATGGGGGAATGAAATATTTCGTGTCCATAATATCGGTATCCGACTTCAGGCAAACCTTATGATGCCGATTTCCAATGTCGGGGCCAATCTTTGGTGGAGCCCAGAAGGAGGCACTTCTGTTGGTGTAGGGGGATGGTCTTCAGTTATTTAATTTGGATTCACCGGTGGTTTGGTGTTTAGATTGGCAAAATAAAAAATAAGCGTCTCAATATTTTATTCCCTGTCGTCGAATAAACGGCAGGGATTTTTTTAAGAATGTTTTCATGAGGGTCGATTTAAAGAATAATTACTATAAATTTTAACTGTTGCACTGTCGTGTTTTAAGGCTTTCAATGAATAAACTTCCGAATGTTTTGCCAAAATTATATGAATCTTGGCATAAACTGCAAGCATTATTAATCTCCTGTTTTTTTTTAGTTTTATTATCCATTTATTTGTAAAATAAAAATCCTAATAAACAGATTAAGTTAAAAATTTCCGATCCTAAAGTTGGATTCAGATTGTTTCTTAACATTCAAAAATTTATACAACCCATGAAAAAATTATTAATTGTCTTTTCTCTCATTTGTTTGTCATTGCCCCAATTGAAGGCTCAGGGTATTGAGATTACTCCCTTTACAGGTTATACTTTTCAGGCGGGATTTAATATTTCAGGGGGAAGGGCCTTTCTTAGGGATGGGCAAAATTGGGGAGGTATGTTAGGTTTTTCGCTTAATGAAGCTCTTGAAGTTGAATTGGGATATAGTTATTTGGGAACCAGCGCTGTTGCTAGATCTGTGAATTTGCAGGAAAATATTGATATTTCTGCACAAGTTCATTATGCAACTATTGGCGTGAACAGACTATTTCCAACTTCGGAAAAAATGACATTTTTCGCAGGAGCAAAAATGGGAACAGGCACCTTGGCTTTTCCAGATGGAGAATACAGGAATATTACAAGATTTTCAGCAGGCTTTCAAGGAGGTATGAAATATTTTGCTTCGGATAGGTTAGGAATAAGGCTTCAGGCCAATCTTATGATGCCTATTTTGGCAGTCGGAACTAGTTTATGGTGGAGTCCAGGTGCAGGAACATCCGTAGGCTTGACTGGTTGGTCACCAATAGCACAATTTGGATTTACTGGAGGCTTAACTTTCAGGCTGCAGCAATAGTTGATCAAAAAATATTTGAAAACGCCCATGTTGTTGATTCAATATGGGCGTTTTTTATTTCCTAAAAATCATTCCGAAGAGAATCAAAAGATTAGACCGAGGTTCAGTTATTTTTTTAACCAAGCTTATGAGGGTTTTTTAAACCTTTGTACTTTGCAGCTCAAATTTACGTCAAATGGACATCAATCATTTTATCAAAATAGCCGAAGAACTCGGAATTAGAGTCAAACAGGTAACTGACACAGCAGAATTGCTTGATGGTGGGGCCACCGTTCCTTTTATTTCCCGATACAGGAAGGAAGTGACAGGTAGCCTTGATGAAGTACAGGTAGCGGCAATACGAGACAGGACACAGCAGTTGAGGGACTTGGAAAAGAGAAAAGAAGCCATAATTAAGTCAATTCAGGAACAGGGTAAACTGACTTCTGAACTTGAACAAAAAATTACTGCGGCAGAAACCATGTCTCATTTGGAGGATTTGTATTTACCATACAAGCCAAAAAGAAGAACAAAAGCAAGCATTGCAAGAGAAAAGGGGCTGGAACCTTTAGCCATAAAGATTTTTGATCAGGAATCTTTTGACCTGGATAAGGAAGCTGAAAAGTATCTGGATTCGGAAAAAGAAATTAATTCTATTGAGGAAGCCCTTCAGGGTGCAAGGGATATCGTTGCCGAATGGATCAATGAAAATGTAGATATAAGGAAAAAGATGAGGGTTCTTTTCATCGAAGAGGGGCAATTTGTATCCAAGGTTATTCCTGGAAAAGAGCAGGAAGCGATCAAGTATAAGGATTATTTTGACTGGACCGAACCCATCAAAACAGCACCTTCTCATAGGATTTTAGCCATGAGGAGAGGAGAGAAAGAATTGTTTTTGATGTTAGACTCCTGTCCGGATGAATTTTCTGCAGTAGCTATAATGGAGAAAATAATCCTTAAAAATGCTTCCAATACCGCTGTGGAACAGGTGAGATTGGCTATCAAAGACTGTTACAAAAGATTATTGAAGCCCTCTATGGAGACAGAAGTAAGGTTGTATACCAAAAAGAAAGCAGATGAGGAGGCCATAAAAGTTTTTACTGAAAATTTAAGGCAATTGCTTTTATCTGCCCCATTAGGTGAAAAATCTGTTATGGCAGTGGATCCGGGCTTTAGAACAGGTTGTAAGACAGTTTGTTTGGGTCCTCAGGGTCAATTGATGAGTTATGATAATATTTTCCCAAATGAACCTCAGAAGAAAACTGCGGAAGCAAGAGCTACAATAAGGCATTTGGTCCAAAAACATAAAATAGAAGCCATAGCCATTGGAAATGGTACAGCCAGTAGAGAGACAGAAGCTTTTATAAAATCTTTAGGTCTTCCCAAGCATGTGATCATCACCATGGTGAATGAAAGTGGTGCATCGATTTATTCTGCATCAGAAGTTGCCAGAGAGGAGTTTCCGGATTATGATCTTACAGTCAGAGGGGCAGTGTCCATCGGAAGGCGGTTGATGGATCCATTGGCGGAGTTGGTCAAGATTGATCCCAAGTCCATAGGTGTGGGCCAGTATCAACATGATGTGGATCAGGGAGCGTTGAAAAATTCCCTGGATGATACCGTCATGAGTTGTGTAAATGGGGTTGGAGTAGAAGTCAATACGGCATCCAAGCAATTACTGACCTACGTTTCCGGTTTGGGACCTGTTTTGGCACAGAACATAGTGACCTATAGAAATGAAAACGGTCCTTTTAAAAGTAGGGATCAGATCAAAAAAGTTCCTCGATTAGGGGATAAGGCGTTTGAACAGGCAGCCGGATTTTTGAGAATCAGGAATACAAAAAACCCCTTGGATGCTTCGGCTGTTCATCCGGAAAGGTATGATCTGGTAGAAAAAATGGCCAAGGATATAGGCGCTAAAGTGAATGATCTGATGGGTTCGGAAGAATTGAGATCCAAGATCATTTTGAAAAATTACGTTACTGAAACAGTAGGTCTTCCCACTTTGCAGGACATAATGGATGAACTCTCCAAGCCCGGAAGGGATCCCAGGGAAAGTTTCGAAGTCTTCAATTTCCAAGAAGGCGTAAATGAGATTTCCGACCTGAAAGCTGGGATGAAGTTGCCAGGGATTGTCACCAATATTACTAAGTTCGGGGCTTTTGTGGATATTGGTGTACACCAGGACGGATTGGTACATTTGAGCCATTTGGCTGATCGTTTTGTGAATGATCCGGCAGAGGTAGTGAATGTCAACCAAAAAGTAGAGGTAACGGTGATGGAAGTTGATATTCCCAGAAAGAGGATTGGTCTGAGCATGAAATCCGATCCTTTTGCAGAGCGGGGAAAAGCCAAAGTTACAGGTGGAGAAAAGAAAAAACGGGAAGAACCAGAAGTGGAAGGAGATCTGGCTGCCAAACTTGCCATGCTAAAGGGGAAATTCAGATAAAAAAAGAGGCAGTTCAACAAGTTATTTATTATAAACGAATACCAAACACCCTTTCAAAATTACATTATTAGTTTGTTTTCGTTATGATGCCTAGGTGGCGAATTTGATGATTTTGGCAAAATAGTTGCAAAGGCACTAAATATTTACGTAGATTATCGAAAATTAATTTTGGTCTAAATTTAGGAATTGGAGTGATAAGACAGCCTCTTTTTTCTTTACACTAATGAGAAAATCTGACAGTGATGGATTGTGGGATTTCCGAGGATATTCTTTTTCTTACCGAAATTCACCCGTCGGATAATATTTTCATTTTATGCGATAAATGGGAAATATGTTTAAATTATGGCCCTAATTCCCTTTTCTTTGTAAAGCCACTCCCATGAAAAAATCAACATTTTATCTTTTAACCTTAAGTATAGGATTCAATATGGCCTGTTCTCAAAAAGAAAGCGAAATAATTTTACCTGATGTACAGCCACCTTTGGCTGAAGTGATACCATTTGAAGTCGTCTCCAAACACGGTCATGTCCGGGTAGATAATTACTATTGGCTCAATGACCGGGAAAACCCAAAGGTAATTGATTACCTGAATGCCGAAAACCTATACCTGGACACCATGATAGGGCATACCAAGGTCTTCCAGGAAAAACTGTTCAATGAAATGAGGGGAAGGATAAAAGAGGATGATTCTTCGGTGCCATACAAATTGGATGACTATTATTACTATGTCAGGTATGTGGAAGATGGAGAATATCCGATTTATTGCAGGAAGAAAGGTTCTTTGGAAGCTCCTGAAGAAATCGTTATGGACGGGAATGAGCTGGGAATGGACAAGCCCTTCCTCAATTTCTATACTTCCATAAGCCCTGATCATAATCTGGCTGCCATAATCATGGATATACAGGGAAGGAATTTTTACACGATTATGGTCAAAGATATGCGGACTGGCGAAATGTTACCGGATAGAATCGAAGATACCAGAGGAGGGATTGCCTGGACGAATGATAATCGGTCTTTTTATTACTCTATACCCGATAAACAAACCTTGCGTGTATATCAGGTGAAGAGGCATCATTTGGGCCAGGAAACCGGTTCTGATGAACTGATTTTTGAAGAGAAAGATCAGACCTTGGACTCCTATGTATATTCATCCAAATCCAAAAAATACATCTTTATCAGTTCAGGAAGGACAGATGCTTCCTATTCCCTATTTGTAAATGCCGATAATCCCGCACAACCCAAGCTGATTGCCCCTGTGCAGGATAATGTGCAGTACAGCGTTGACCATGCTGGTGGAGAGAAATTCTATATCTATACAAATTTGGATGCTGTAAATTACAGATTGGTAGAGGCCCCGGTTTCAGATCCAAAGGCTGCCAATTGGAAGGATGTGATTCCTCACAGGTCAGATATTTTTCTTGAGGGTGTTGACTATTTTAAAGAGTATCTGGCAGTACAGGAAACCTTCGAGGGGCTCGCCAAAATCAGGATCATCAAATGGGCTGACAAAACGGAGCATGAAATGAAATTTGACGAGGCAGCCTATTCCGCATACATCGGTTATAATCCGGCTTTTGATTCAAAGACATTGCGGTACTCCTACACCTCCATGACCACTCCTAACTCAACTTATGATTATGATATGGAGACCAGGGAAAAGACCTTAATGAAGGAACAGCCGGTTTTAGGAGATTTTAATAAGTTGAATTATCATACGGAAAGAATAATGGTGCCATCAAGAGATGGGAAACGGATTCCCTTGTCCATTGTATATAGAAAAGATAAATTCAAAAAAGATGGCTCCATGCCCGGATGGATTTATTCTTATGGTTCTTATGGTTATTCCACGGAGGCCTCCTTTAGTTCTGTCAGACTGAGTTTATTGGACAGAGGTTTTATATTTGCCATAGCCCATATCCGTGGTGGACAGGAAATGGGGGGTGAATGGTACGAGGACGGTAAGATGATGAATAAGAAAAACACCTTCAATGATTTCATAGATTGCTCCAAATGGTTAAAGGACAATAACTATGTGGCCAAAGACAAATTATTTGCTTCTGGGGGAAGTGCAGGAGGACTTTTGATGGGTGCAGTGGTCAATATGGCACCTGAGATTTACAGAGGGGTTATTGCTGCTGTCCCTTTTGTGGATGTGGTGACCACTATGATGGATGAATCCATTCCATTGACGACATTTGAGTTGCAGGAATGGGGCAATCCGAACATTCAGGAACAATACGAATATATGCTTTCATATTCCCCTTATGACAATGTGGAGGAAAAGGAATATCCGAATCTTTTGGTGACTACAGGGTTACATGATTCCCAGGTGCAATATTGGGAACCAGCAAAATGGGTGGCTTTGCTCAGGACTAAAAAAACAGACAGTAACAAACTCTATTTGTACACCAATATGGATGCCGGACATGGGGGGGCAAGCGGTAGGTTTGAAAGTCTGAAGGAGATTGCCCTGGAGTATGCTTTTGTGTTTGATATCTTGGGGATTTATGAATAATCCATTTTCAAATTAAAAGGCATGTTTAAGGATAAGGTAATTTGGATTACAGGCGCCTCTTCAGGCTTAGGAAGGTATATGGCCTATGAATTTGCCAGGCAGGGAGCAAAAATAGCCATTTCGGCCAGAAGGAAAGATCAATTGGATGAGGTTTTAGCCATAGTCCAATCTTTAGGAGGGGAGGGTTTAGTGGTCCCATGTGATGTTTTGGTTGAAACCGAAATTGAGGAGGCTGTCAATGCTGTCATCCGGCATTTTGGCAGACTGGATGTTGCCATAGCCAATGCCGGTTTTGGAGTAGTTGGTAAAATCAAAAACCTAAATGCGCAGGAATGGAGAAGGCAATTGGATGTGAATGTTATCGGTTTGGCATTAACCTTCAAATATGCTTTTCCTCACCTTCAAGAATCCAAAGGGAGTATTGTTTTGATAGGAAGTGTGGCAAGTTATGTTCCTAATCCAGGAACAGGTGCATATGGGGCATCTAAATCGGCTGTACATTCAATTGGCCTGACTTTGCATCTTGAGTTAAAGGGAACGGGAGTAAACTGTACGGTGATACACCCTGGATTTGTGGATTCGGATATAGCCAGAGTAGATAATCAAGGAATCTTACACCCTGACAATTCTGATCCGAGGCCTGCAAATTTGATGTGGCCTACTGATAAAGCTGCCAAAGTGATGGTAAAGGCAATTGCAAAAAAGAGAAAGGTTTATGTATTTACAGGGCATGGCAGGATACTGGCATTTATTGGACAGCATTTTCCTGCAATTGCGAGGTGGTTGATTGGAAAGATGCCTTGAAAATTACAAATTACAAATTATAAATTTTCAAAACCCAATCCAGTCAAAACCAGGGATCTTAAAATTTGGAATTTGATCATTGGAAATTTTTAGAGTCCTTTTATCCTCCCTTTATACTTTCTGATCAATGCTTCATTATGTTCCTCCCCCTCATCCGAATTGGAACTGCTGAATACCTCGGGTTTTATACCCATTTCGATCAGGTTTTCGGCAGCCTGTACCATCATACCATGTAAAATCACTGCACCCGTAGCTGTGGAAGTGGCACCGACTTTAAAATCCAACCCCTCCAATGTCACTGATGCATCTCCGATTTCTCCGCCATTGTCAAAATACAAGTCAGCGATTTCAAAAAGCTTTTTACCTGAAGGATGTCGTGAAGAGACAGATTGGGTATGTTTCAGGTTGGTGATGACGATGACTTTGGAACCTTTCTCTTTGGCAATCATCGCCATTTCTATACTTACAGTGTTTCGACCGGAGTTGGAAGAGATGATGAAAACATCCTTTTCCGATAATGGAAATCCTTCAAGAAGCCTTGCCGCATATCCTTCCTGCCTTTCCACTTCTGTACTGTAAGATGCGTCTTTGTGGAGCATCAGCGCCTCGTCGAGGATTGCCACCACTCGGGCAAATCCTCCCGCTCTGTAAAATATCTCCTCTGCAAATATATGTGAATGGCCTGTACCGCTGGTATAGATAAAACCATCATTGGCAAGGCATTCTGCTATCCATTTTGCAGCTTGCTCAATCTTTTCCGTTTGGTCGAAAACAGTCTTGAGTTGGGTTTGAACTTGCTCAAAATATTGCTGGTAAGCCTTCATATCAATTGATCAGGATTTCATCAATGAACACCCATCCTTTGTTTCCGGCACCGGGATGCCATTTTGGTAAAGGATAGACGGGGGTGAGTTTTGCTTTTATGGCAGTGACGTCACTTTGGTTGATATTGGTTTCATACATCTGTAGTATCCGATCACGATTTCCTGTTGGCTGTTCAGGATTCTGTGTATCTAACAACTTCCAATCCGTGTTCTGGGTTTTGATCCAAACTTCCACTTTGGAGGGCGGGAAAATATATGACCCCTCTGCTGCCAAGGTACTGAAGGCAATGTTTTGGATACGCTGGGGAGATTTGAAATCCATTTGGATTTCAAAGGGAGTATCCTGAAAGCCCAACCATTTACCTGTAAAAAAGTCATCATCTCCTTTATCAAGGTCAAATAAAGTCAAAGCACCTTTTCCTTTATATGATTCACTGGGAGGAAAGGTAAGTTTGTAGCTGTCAGGCTGAATTTTTGACCTGAAAAATACAGCTTGTTTTTCCGTACTTCCAAGCCACCCATCTGCAAAAGCCCTTGCCCGTAAAGTTGTGTTTTTATCCAAACTTATAGGGCCTGAATACAGCTGATGGTTGCTGCTGTCAGGCATGGTATTGTCGAGGGTATAAAAAATCTTCACAGAGCCGATGGGATGCTTGAGTGTGACCTCTGCTTTATCCGTGAAAATTGATTTTTCAAATTCTATCTGGGGGGCATTTAATTGATATAGTGTACCATCATCCTGAAAACCTCCTTCAATGTTGGTGTCCGGTAATTGGGATTTTAGTGAGGCAATGGCATCAGTGTTTTTATTGGTCCATACATACAGATTCTTTAGCTGACTAAAATCTTTAAGGCTTTCAAAAGCTGCTTCAGAAAGTGGATTTCCGCTCAGGGAGAGATGAGTTAAGTTTTTGAGGTTTTTCAATTCTCCCAAATTATTCCCTTCAATTCCTGTAAAATTAAGGTTTAGCACCTCAAGATTAGGATAGTTTGCAATCTTTTGAAGGTCACCATCTTTCAACGGCATGTTCTGAAAATTCAATTCTACGACCTGGTCTTTCACTTTTTTCAGGTCATCGATTGTACTGGGGTCAAACTGGTTTTTTCCAAAAAATGTAACCCTGAGACCGGGAGAATCAGGATAAGTAGCCATGACTTTTCTATAGTCATTGTTTAGCCCGGCAATAGTTTTGGTACTTGCTGCCTCAAAGGAATAGGTTTTTGATTCTTGGCTTGCAAATTTTTCCTTGGCCAAAGCAATGAACTCACTTTCAAGATTGTAAGCTGTCAGCTTTTTTTCAAAGTGTGCAGAATCCAAAATCCAGCTTTGTATCAATGCCAGTTCAGTTTCGCTCAATTGGGGTTTTCCTTTTGGAGGCATGTGAAATTCATCCTCCAAAGGATACAATATATGGATCAAAATCTGGGAATTTTCAAGATCTTGCATGTCGATTGCAGGACCCGTTTCTCCACCTTTCAGGATATATTGGACTTCATCCATTCTCAGCTCACCTTTGACTTTTCCTGCTTTGTGGCAACTGATACATTTTTGATCCAAAATCGGTTTGATGACATGGTCAAAAGCCAAAGCTTCTTCGAAACTTACCTGGGGCAAGGCTCTATCACTTTTTAAAGGTGCAAAAAGGAAATCCTCACCATGGGTCAATGAAGCTCCCAAATGGCCGGTAGCCAAAACCAAAGCCAATACGACTAAGGAAAGGCCTTTGGCAATGGAAAGCTTTTCTTTGGCCCAAAACCAGTACCACAAAGTTCCCAGCCAAAATACGAGCAATCCTGTCCATTGGTGGTTTTCAAAATCCTCTTTGACATATCCGTCTTCCACACTGAGAAAAAGCCCTGCGAGAACAGTGATCCCTGTGAAGAAAAGTGCGGAAAGCAAAAGCCATTTCATGGCATTCTTCGAGTTGACTCCCAAGGCATCTGGAAACCAAAACAGCAATGCTGCCAAAAACAACATTACAATAGGGAAATGGAGCAGCAGCGGGTGCATTCTGCCAACTACCTCCAAAAAAGAGGGCAGTTGTATATGGTCTTGACCGATGACAAGAATAAGAATCAATCCATTTATAGCAATCAACGAATTTTCTAGAATCGCAAAGATTTTTTGGTTTTTGGGCATACTATTAAGAACTGTTAAACCAAAATGTCTTTTACAACTTTACCGTGTACATCGGTCAACCTATACCTTCTTCCCAGGTGTTTGTAAGTAAGCCTTTCATGGTCTATCCCCATCAAATGCAGGATGGTGGCTTGGAAGTCATGGACATGAACCGGGTTTTCTACAATGTTGTATCCAAATTCATCTGTTTCACCATAAACCATTCCTGACTTGACACCACCTCCGGCCATCCAAATGGAAAATGCCCTAGGATGGTGATCCCGGCCATAATTATCCACCTGAATTTTGCCCTGACAGTAGTTTGTTCTTCCAAATTCCCCACCCCAAATCACCAAAGTCTCATCCAATAAGCCCCTTTGCTTCAGGTCGGTGATCAATGCTGCTGAGGCCTGATCCACGTCTTTTGCCTGACCGACCATCTGATTGGGCAGGTTGTCGTGGGCATCCCATCCCTGATGGTAAAGCTGTACAAAGCGGACACCGTTTTCAGAAAGTTTTCTAGCCAAAAGGCAATTGGCAGCATAAGTTCCCGGAATCAAACAATCCGGCCCGTACATTTTGATGATGCTGTCAGGCTCTGATTTGATATCGGTGACTTCCGGCACAGCGGTCTGCATTCGGAAAGCCATTTCATATTGTTGGACTTTGGCCTGAATTTCAGGGTCACCAAAAGTCTCATAATTCAAGTTGTTCAATTCGGCCAACTTATCCAACATCCTTCTTCTGTCCTCTCTGTTCATTCCTTTTGGATCTTTGAGATATAACACAGGATCTTCACTGGCAGAAAACTGTACTCCCTGATGGACAGAATCCAAAAATCCATTGGTCCAAAGTTTGGAATAAACACCTTGTCCGTTTCCTTTTCCACGGCTCAAAAGCACACAAAAAGAAGGTAAGTTGCTATTTTCACTTCCAAGTCCATAACTCAGCCAAGCTCCCATACTTGGGCGGTTTCCTACTTGGGCACCCGTCTGGAAAAAGGTTAAAGCCGGATCATGGTTAATGGCTTCGGTATGCATGGACTTGATGATGCAGATGTCATCCACTACTTTGGAAGTATAGGGGAAAGCTTCAGAAATCCATGCCCTGGATTCTCCATATTGGTTGAACTTGAAGAAAGATCCTACTAATGGAAAAGAGCTTTGTCCGGCAGTCATGCCTGTCAGCCTTTGGCCTGCACGGATGGAGTCAGGGAGTTCCTGTCCAACCTGTTGGTTCAGCAAAGGCTTGTAATCAAAGGTCTCCAATTGTGAAGGTGCTCCATTTTGAAAAAGGTAAATAACCCTCTTTGCTTTTGGGGCAAAATGTGGCAAAGCTTCCATTAATGCGTCTTCTCCGCTTTTGCCTTTGAACAAATCAGGAATCAACAGACTACCCAAAGCCAAGCTGCCAATACCTAAGCTGACCTTCGAAAGAAATTTCCTCCTGTTTTCATTTAGTCCATATTCAGATTGTTCTTTTTCCATGTCAGATTTTTGTTATTGCTTCTTCAAGGTTATACATCGCCAGGATCACCTGCATCATAGCGGCGGTGTTTGGGGTTATTTTTTCTTCTTTGATAGGGTATTCACCCACTTTGAACAAATCATCAGCGGAAGATTGGTCTTTGCTGAATCTCGACAATTCCTCTTCAAAATAGCCGGAAAGAATATCCAACTCCTTCGAATTAGGTGCCCTGCAAAGGATCCTTTTGAATGCTTCTTCAATGGCTGTTTCCGGTTCGGATTCTTTTTCTGTCAACTGACTCGCCAAAACCCGGGATGCTTCCATCACCAATGGATCATTCATCATGACCAATGCCTGAAGCGGTGTATTGGTTCTTCCTCTATTTACTTCACATTGATCTCTGTTTGACCCATCAAATATGATCGGCATCGGAGGAGGTGAAGTGAGTTTGATAAAGGTGTAGAGACCTCTTCTGTATAACTTTTCTCCTTGGTCTTGTTTGTAGGTTTTGAGTTCACCACGACCTGATGTGGCTGCTTCCCAAAGTCCTTCAGGTTGGTAAGGTTTTACGCTTGGGCCGCCTATTTCCGGTACCAGTAGGCCCGAACTTGCCAATACCAAATCCCTAATATTCTCAGCAGGCAACCTTAGTCTTGGAGATCTGGCTAGGTAAACATTGTCAGGATCTGTATTCAAATGTTTCTTGGTGACTTTGGAAGACTGCATGTAAGTAGCCGAGGTCATTATTTTCTTTAGCAGGCGCTTTACATCCCAATCATTTTCCATGAAATCCACTGCTAGCCAATCCAAGAGCTCAGGATGGGAGGGAAGATCTCCCTGCATCCCAAAATCACCTGTGGATTTGACAATGCCCACACCAAAGATTTCCTGCCACATCAGATTGACAAATACCCTTGCCGTGAGCGGATTGTTTTTGTCCACGGTCCACTGCGAGAGTCCAAGTCTGTTTTTGGGCAGATTGTCAGGAAAGGGAAAAATATTTTCAGGAGTGTTTGGGCTGACAGGAGTCGTACGTGCGTCGTATAAACCCCTGTTTAGAATGTAAGTAGTCCTCAAAGTGTCCAATTCATCCATCACGGAAACCATCAGTTTGCTCGTATCCTGATGGTTGATGAATGAAAGGAGTTCGTTGATATCCTCTCTTTCTATCCAAAGGATTGGGGTTTTAGCAGGTTTGGATTGGGAGACATCACCTTCATATCCTTTTTCAGGAGTATTGTTAAAGAAGGCGAACATTTCGTAGAAGTTTTTCTGGGAAATCGGGTCATACTTATGGTCGTGGCATTGTGCACATTCCATGGTGATTCCAAGGATTCCTTTGCTGAATGTATTGGATTTATCCAGGACATATTCCACCCGGTATTCTTCTGGAATGACACCGCCCTCTTCAGTATACTTATGGTTTCTGTTAAAGGCTGTGGCCAATATCTGTTCTTTGGTTGCATTTGGTAACATATCCCCCGCCAACTGCCAGGTGATAAATTGGTCGTAGGGAATATTTTTGTTGAATGCGTGGATGACCCAATCCCTGTAAGGCCATTGGGTACGGATATTGTCATCCTGATAGCCGTAGGAGTCAGAATACCTGGAGATATCCATCCAAAGCACAGCCATTTTCTCCCCAAAGGTGGGCAGATTGATGATTTTGTCCAATGCTTTTTCGTATGCTTCAGGGCTATTGTCTTTCTCAAAAGCACTGATCATCTCAGGGGTAGGTGGAAGGCCTGTCAGGTCAAGGCTGACTCTTTTCAATAATTCATGCTTTTCTGCCTTATCGTTTGGAATCAGACCCAACTTGTTCATTTTGGCCAAAGTGAAATAATCAATTTCATTTCTAGGCCATTCTTCATCTTTGATTTTGGGTAATGTTGCTTTTTTGGGACTTACAAACGCCCAATGCGGCTCATATTTAGCCCCCTGTTCGATCCATTTTTTTATCAATCCGATCTCTTCTTCGGTCAAAGAAAGGTTGGATTCAGGAGGTGGCATCAGTTCGTTGGGATCTGTATTGACTATTCTGTGGTAAAGCTCAGAACCGTTGACGTCATTGGGAATAATGGCGAATTTTCCCGGACTTTCTTTTAATGCGGAATAGGCAGCCTCTTCTACATCCAATCTCAGTCCTGCTTCCTGCTTGTTGGCATCAGGCCCATGACATGCAAAACATTTGTCGGAAAGTATGGGTCGTATATGGAAATTGTAGCTGATTTGTTCTCCAATCTCGAGATTTAGCTGCTTACTTTCCTTTTGATTACAGGATAAAACTACAGTTATGAGGCAAAAGGACAGAAAACAGGCCAGTTTCATTGCTTAATTGGGTTTGATTTAATTGAAAGGTAATTTCGTAAAAATTTAATAATACAACAATACTTATTTAAAAAAATAGAAAAACGTATAAAGGTATCTAATTTTAATAAAAAGACCGCCTTCTTTATTTGGGGAAAAAAACAAAAATTAATATTGGGGATGAAATAAAAAAATCCGGCCCTAGGAAGACCGGATTCATTTATTTTTTCAATATGCTAAAATCGAATGTGTCAAGGAATTTCGTGGTGAAGTTCCCAGCTCTGAAATCTTCGTTATCCAGAAGGGCAATATGAAATGGTATTGTGGTTTTGATGCCATCAATGACAAACTCCTCCAAAGCTCTTTTCATCCTTACAATAACTTCGTCTCTGGATTGGCCGCTGACAATCAGTTTAGCAATCATTGAATCATAATTTGGAGGAATGACATAACCTGCATATACATGGCTATCTACACGCACACCCCTTCCTCCCGGCATGTGGAGGTTATGGATTTTACCCGGACTTGGACGGAATCCGTTTGCTGGATCCTCTGCATTGATCCGGCATTCCATGGCATAAAGTTTTGGAAAGTAATTTCTTCCTGAAATTTTCTCTCCAGCTGCCACTTTAATCTGCTCTTTTATCAAATCAAAGTCGGTTACTTCTTCTGTTATGGGATGTTCTACCTGAATTCGGGTATTCATCTCCATGAAGTAGAAATTCCGGTTTTTATCAACCAAAAATTCAATGGTTCCAGCTCCTTCATATTTTATGGCTTCAGCCCCTTTGATGGCAGCCTGTCCCATGGCCTCCCTGAGCTCGTCTGTCATAAAGGGAGAGGGTGTTTCCTCTACTAATTTTTGGTGTCTTCTTTGAATGGAACAGTCCCTTTCAGATAGGTGGCATGCCTTACCGGTGCTGTCACCTACGATCTGGATTTCAATATGCCTGGGTTCTTCAACAAATTTCTCTAAGTATAGGCCATCGTTTCCGAATGCCGCTGCTGATTCCTGACGGGCATCGTCCCAGGCTTTCTTGAATTCACTTTCCTGCCTGACAATTCTCATCCCTCGGCCACCGCCTCCTGCAGTAGCTTTTAGGATAATAGGATAACCCATTTCATTGGCTATCTTAATTCCTTGTTCTATATTTTCCAATAAACCCTCTGATCCGGGAATAGTAGGAACCCCGGCCTCTTTCATGGTTGCTTTGGCTGTAGCCTTGTCACCCATTTTATTGATCATTTCGGGACTAGCGCCGATGAATTTGATTCCATACTCCTCACATATTCTCGAAAATTCCGCATTTTCAGAAAGGAAACCATATCCTGGATGAATGGCATCCGCATTGGTGATTTCAGCTGCTGCAATTATTCTCGGAATATTCAGGTAGGAATCACGGCTCGGGGCAGCACCAATACAAACCGCTTCATCTGCAAAACGAACATGTAAGCTGTCTTTGTCTGCGGTGGAATAAACAGCCACTGTTTTTATCCCCATTTCCTTACATGTTCGGATAATTCTCAGTGCAATCTCCCCACGGTTGGCTATTAATATTTTTTTAAACACGGTTACTCAGGTTGGTTAAACAAAATTATCCTGCGGGATCTACCAAAAATAATGGCTGATCGTATTCAACTGGTTGTATATTATCAACCAATACCTTAACAATTTTTCCTGAAACTTCAGATTCTATTTCATTAAAAAGTTTCATTGCTTCAATGATGCATACTGTCTGACCAGCGGATACCGTATCCCCAATATTCACGAATGCATCCGAATCCGGGTTGGGAGTTCTGTAAAAAGTACCGATCATTGGGGATTTTATTTCCACATATCTGCTGGTGTCCTCTTTTTGAACAATAGGTGCTGCTGCAGGTGCAGCTGGAACAGGCGCGGGAGTTGCCTGTACTGAGGGAGCCACTGTAGCTGATTCAACTTTTACAACAGGAGCTTCTGAATATTTTTTGATAGAAAGTTTTAATTCTTCTGTTTCAATTTTCACTTCCGCAAGTCCGGAGTTTGAAATAAAATCTATTAATTCCTGAATTTCTTTTGCTTTCATGATAAGTTAAGTTTAGCAATATCCCTGAGGACATTAGTTTGGGTTTTTTCTGGGAAATAAGCAAACAAGCAGTGTAATATAAATAAATCACAAAGCTTTTTAAAATTATTTTACTCTTTCAGAGTAAGAACCATCTCGGGTATCCACCTTTATCAAGGTGTCCTGTTCAACAAATAAGGGCACCATTACCGTTGCACCAGTCTCAAGTGTGGCTGGTTTCAACGCATTGGTAGCAGTATCGCCTTTTATTCCGGGTTCGGTATAGGTAATCATCAATTCTACGAATGCAGGTAACTCCACAGCAAGCGGGGTTTCAGTTTCGGCATGAACCAAAATATCTACCATTTGGCCTTCTTTTAAAAGGTTTGCCCTTTCAATTAATTTTTCTTGGATAGGAATCTGTTCAAAAGTTTCTGTATCCATGAAGTTGTAACCGAAATCATCTGTATAAATAAACTGATGTGGTCTTTTTTCCACTCTTGCAGTTGTTACTTTTTCACCTGCATTGAAAGTTTTGTCCAAAACTTTACCTGAAGTGAGACTTTTCAGTTTGGTTCTTACAAATGCAGCCCCTTTACCAGGTTTTACATGCTGGAATTCCACGATGGAATATATGTCATTGTTCATTTCAAGACATAATCCATTTTTGAAATCTGCAGTTGATGCCATATGTTTTTAATTATTTGATTTGATTATTTTGGATCATATCCCCATTTAAGGTAAATAGCCCCCCATGTAAATCCACCACCAAAAGCAGCCAGGATTATATTGTCTCCTTTCTTAAGTTGGGATTCATAATCCCAAAGGCAAAGCGGAAGTGTTCCTGCGGTGGTGTTGCCGTATTTTTCAATATTGAGCATTACCTTTTCCGGCCCAATGCCCATTCGGTTTGCCGTTGCATCTATGATTCTTTTATTTGCCTGATGGGGAACCAACCAAGCCACATCAGAAGCTAAAAGGTTGTTCCTCTCCATAACCTGAGCACTTACCTCCGCCATATTG
>Ga0114946_10001099_pt1 | contig 18532 bp, 19 predicted proteins | sample WalLakDeSediment_FD_88676 | JGI IMG/M metagenome (GOLD analysis project Ga0114946, IMG submission 88676) | Lake sediment microbial communities from Walker lake, Nevada to study Microbial Dark Matter (Phase II) - Walker Lake 11/02/13 Deep Sediment | ecosystem: Environmental > Aquatic >...
CCGCTCTTGCAAAAACTTCGCTTCCATGGTATCAGTTGCGAAATGTATCCTGAACCAACAAAAATGAAAAAGCAGATGCAATATGCCGATAAGAATCGCATACCTTTTGTGGTGCTGGCCGGCGACAGTGAAATTTCGCGGGGCCTTTTCTCACTTAAAAACATGCGTACCGGCGAACAGCAGCAATTATCAGCCGACGAAATCATAACAATTCTCTCAACGCAACCGCAATAATACCAACTGAGAATGGAAATCCACCACATCAGTCCCGACCGGGTCAGTTTCAGCACCCTGAAAGAAATCCTTTTCCATAAAAAAAAGCTTGCCCTTTCAAAAGAATCAAAGCAAAAAATTATTGCCTGCCGCGCCTATCTTGATGAAAAGATCAAAAACCAGGAAGAACCAATTTATGGCGTGACCACGGGTTTCGGCTCACTTTGCAACCATAGCATTTCGCGCGAAGAGCTTGGAACCCTTCAGAAAAACCTGGTTATGTCGCATGCTTGCGGAATGGGAGATGAACTTGCCCCCGAGCTGGTAAGGCTTATGCTTGTTCTGAAAATTCAGTCGCTTTCTTATGGGCATTCGGGCGTTCGTCTCGAAACTGTTGAGCGCCTTATTGGTTTTTTCAACCATGATATCTTACCGGTGGTTTACAGCCAAGGCTCCTTGGGTGCATCGGGCGACCTTTCTCCGCTGGCGCACCTTTCGCTTCCATTGCTGGGCTTGGGTGAAGTGAATTATAAGGGGATGCGCATGGCTTCTGCCGATGTGTTGATTGAAAAGGGCTGGCAGCCACTTGAGCTGGCTTCGAAGGAAGGACTTGCCCTGCTGAACGGAACGCAGTTTATGGCAGCCATTGGCAGCTATTGCCTGATCAGGGCTTTTGAGTTAAGCATTTGGGCCGACCTGATCGGAGCCTTGTCATTGGAAGGATACGACGGGCGTATTGAGCCCTTCTTTGAGCAGGTGCATAAGGTGCGGCACCACAAAGGACAAATAGAAACGGCCGCCCGTTTCCGAAAGATCCTTGATGGCAGCCAACTTATTAACCATAAGAAGAACCACGTGCAGGATCCTTACTCGTTCCGTTGCATTCCGCAGGTGCACGGCGCAAGCAAGGATGCCGTCAGTTATGTGGCCGGGGTTTTTGAGAATGAGATCAACGCAGTAACCGATAATCCTACTTTGTTTGCTGATGATGATCTGATCATTTCGGCAGGAAACTTTCATGGCCAGCCCCTTGCCATCACCCTCGATTTTCTGGGAATTGCCCTGGCCGAGCTGGGCAACATCTCCGAGCGCCGGGTTTACCGCCTGATTTCTGGTACCCGCCGTCTGCCCTCATTCCTGGTGGCCCATCCCGGACTTAACTCCGGGCTGATGATCCTGCAATACACGGCAGCTTCCATTGCCAGCCAGAATAAACAGCTTTGCACTCCGGCTTCCGTCGATTCCATTGAGTCGAGCCAGGGGCAGGAAGATCATGTGAGTATGGGTGCCAATGCTGCAGTCAAGACCCTGAAAATTGTGGAAAACATCGAGAAAATACTGGCCATAGAGCTTATAAACGCAAGCCAGGCCATGGCTTTCCGCGAAAGTGATAAAACATCTCCGGTGCTGAAAAAGCTCATGGAAGAGTTTCGTGAGGTGGTTCCATTTGTCGAGGATGATAAGGTTATGTATCCCGAAATGGCAAAGGCACTTGAATTTATCGCTACCCGGAATCCTGAAAAATACCTCGGTTTGTCTTAATAATTTATTTTTTTATGAATGTTTATCATTTGTTGATTGGCATTCAAATATTTCTTACATTTGGTGCTCAACACCACGTTTTGCACCATGACCCCTGAATATATTCAAACCTATCATGAAAGGCCCCTCCAATACAAGGTGCTTTGTGTGATGGGCTTTATTTTTGGGGGTTTTACGCTGATATATTCCCTGTTTTTTCTGATTTTGGGAGGCATTCAGAATGATTTGCTTGAGTTTGTCAGGCCGGGAATCATGCCCTTAAGCTGGTATCCGGTAAGTGGGATGGTGTATTCAATTGTCGCTTTTGTACTCTCTGTTTCTGCCTTTATCGGGCTGATCCAGATCTGGAACCGGGTTAGAACCGGTTATTGGATTTTTTCTGTTTCAATGCTGCTATTCTTACTGCTTCCATTTATTTTCTTTGAAGTCCCTTTTTTATGGCTGTTTAAAACCCTTTCGCCCTATATTGTGATCACGGGCTTGTTTATCATGCTATTCCATTACAACATGAAATTCATGGAGTAAGGTGGGTTTACCTATCACCAGGATAATTTATCTTAATTACTGGTTTTTCTATTCTGGATTTGGTCTGCCTACAGGTTTGTCAACCTGTTCCCAAGCTTGTTGTTCGCGTTCGATCTGCCGGCGGTGATTGCGGCTTATGGCCCTTTCTTCGAGCTTATAGAGGTCGGGCTGCCCGGCGTTAACCCAGGCAGTATACCAGAAATCGCCAACCGATTTTACCGCAAGGCGCATGTGTTCCTCTACCATACGGTTCATCCCTTCGTGAAAAGCCATGGCAAACTCGCGCGAATATACCCTAAGGCTTGCCTGCCCGCGCATTTCGTGCGAGAATATGCGATCGGCAGTGAAGTGTTTCATGAGGCTATCGTAAACCTCATAAATGAAATTAACCTGGTTGTGGCTGATCTCTACCAGCTCCCATGCCCTGTCGCGTGGCGATTCAAGGTATTCGGCGCGGCCAACAAAATAATTGAACTCGTTGGCCAGCATTTCCGGTATCCTGCTCTCCCAGAGGGCATGTATGCCCCGTTGCTCGGGGGTACGGCCATTGTAGTATTTGGTGGTATGCAGCGGGGTGCAGGCATCGCTGATATAATGGCCGATATGTGCCGCATTGTAAAGAATGCGATCCACGTTGCGGTCTTCAAAAGCGCGGGTCAGGCGGCCCATCATCGTGCTGATGTGCCATGGCAAAACACCATGCAACTGTAGTGTATCCTCTGTGTATTTTTCTACGGCTTCATTCCAGCGGCGTGGCATCAACTCAAAAGGGTTCTCTCCGTAATGGTCAATGTCGATGTAATGCCTTGGCGCTTCGCCCGGAACTGCATGGGCACGCCGGTCGGGGTCAATCGAGCGTTCTGAAAGGTATTCAACGTGTTTTTTGAAAAAACCTACCATCTCGGGCGGAAGGGTGAATACCGCCATGCGGTTGATTTTTCGGTGGGCAACAAATCCGAAGCCAAAACCATCAAGGGGAGGGGCAAGACATAGCACCAAAAACAGTAATAAGGCTGGTATGTTTCTTTTTGAAGGCTTCATTCAGTCTGAATTCCAGAACTTTCAACATTAAAAATAAGGAATTGCCGGCACCTGGCCAAACTTTTCAGCCCTATGCGCCTGCACTTGTGGCATCGACAATTTCTGTGCCGCGAAGTACCGGCACCACGGTGGTAAAGTCTTGGGTGAGCGAAAACTCAATAATATCATCAAGGCCCATGCGGCGCAGGCGGTGACGATGAGCGGCCTTTTCAATGTATTCAAGCGGGTTTCCTTTGGCCAGTAGCCACAGGTCGGCGCTGGCAATGGCCGAATCGCAACTAGTGTAATACTCGCCACGACCAGCCGCAAGCAGTTGTTCAACCAAGGCCCCGGCAAAAAGGGTGTCTTCCATGCTAAAGCGGTTTTTCCAGCCACCACAAAATATGACCACCGGTTTTTTTTGCGTCATGGCATACCGGGCCACCGCGCTGATGTTGATAAAAGCTCCGATCACCACTTCGTTGTTGCCATGAGCCACCGCTTTAATGGCTTGGGTGCCGTTGGTGGTGTTCATGCAAATGGTCTGGCCTTTCAGATGCGGCTCCAGAAAATTGAAAGGCGAATTGCCAAAGTGGGCGCATTCCAGCTTTTTTCCGTCGCGCTCACCAGCCACAATATACCCCATTGCTTTATATTCTTCGCTTTCGCGGATCTCAGCAACGGGTATTATGCTTTTTACTCCGTTATGAAAGGCGGCGCATATGGCGGTACTGGCCCTGAAAATATCTGTGATCACCACCACCGCATCAGAGCGATCGTACAAGGGCCACGAAAGAGGAGAAAAGCAAACCTCCACACTGTATTTTCCGCTTTCGTTGTACATTGTCTTGAAAGAGTTAAATTAACTTATTGAAAAATATAAATGTAAGCCACAAAAGCACGAAAACACAAAAGCAGCACAAAAAAACGATTGTGTAACCTAAATGACTTAATGCCTTGGTGGCTCTCAAATGACGCTTAACCTTTGTAGAAAGGCAGTTTTACCACTTCTGCCTTCAATGCTTTTCCGCGAATGTCAATAAATATGTGGGTACCAACCTTTGCGAACTCAGGTTTAATATACCCCATGCCAATGCCTTCTTTCAGCGAAGGAGCCATAGTGCCGGAGGTGACATCACCAATGTTATTGCCTGCCTCATCCACAATGGTGTAGTGCTGCCTGGGAATGCCCTTGTCAATCATTTTGAAGCCTGCAAGTTTGCGGCTCACCCCTTCGGTTTTCTGTTTCAGCAGGTTTTCGCGATTAATGAAGTTTTTGCCCTCAGTAAATTTGGTGATCCATCCCAGCCCTGCTTCGATGGGTGAGGTTGTATCGTTAATGTCGTTCCCGTAAAGGCAAAATCCCATTTCAAGGCGCAGGGTGTCGCGTGCGGCAAGGCCAATGGGTTTGATGCCGAATTCGGCACCTGCATCAAGCACGGCATCATAAATTTTCAATCCATTCTCGTTTTCAAAGTAAATTTCGCAGCCGCCCGATCCAGTATATCCAGTTGTTGAAAGTATTACATTGCCCACACCTGCAAACTCAAGCACCTTAAAGGTATAATAAGGCATGTCTTCAATTGGTTCACTGGTCAGTTTCTGCATGGCCTTCAGGGCCTGTGGTCCTTGCACGGCCAGTTGCGAAGTTTCGTCGGAAGCGTTTCTTAGCACTGCGCCAATGCTTTCATTTTGCTTGTTTACCCAAGCCCAGTCTTTGTCGATGTTTGCAGCGTTAACCACAAGCAGGTATTTCTCTTCATTGAAGCGATAAACCAGAAAGTCATCCACAATACCACCCTGATCGTTGGGGAAGCAGGCGTACTGCACCTTGCCGTCGGTAAGGACCGAAGCATCGTTTGAGCTGACACGCTGAATAAGTTCAAGGGCTTTCGAGCCTTCAACCCAAAATTCGCCCATGTGCGAAACATCAAAAACGCCGAGGGCTTTTCTTACGGTTTCGTGTTCGGCGTTTACACCTTCGAACTGCACGGGCATGAAAAAACCGGCAAAGGGTACCATCTTGGCGCCCATGGCTTCATGCTTCTCTTTAAATACAGTGGTCTTCATGAGTATTTCTTTCAGGAAAATTAAATTAAAACAATAGTAGTTATTTCTCTGCCAATACTTCGGTGATCAAGTCGGCTGCTTCTTTCAGCAGGATAGCCGAATGAACCTTTAACCCCGAATTGTCGATGATTTGCTTGGCTTCTTCGGCGTTGGTGCCCTGCAGTCGCACAATAATGGGCAGGTTTATCTCACCAATATTCTTGTATGCATCCACAATGCCGTTTGCCACGCGGTCGCAGCGCACGATGCCGCCAAAAATGTTAACCAGGATGGCCTTTACATTGGGGTCTTTCAGGATAATGCGGAATGCTTCTTCCACGCGTTTTGCATTGGCCGAGCCGCCCACATCGAGAAAGTTGGCAGGCTCGCCGCCACTGAGCTTGATTATGTCCATGGTGGCCATGGCAAGCCCTGCGCCGTTAACCATGCAGCCCACGTTGCCGCTGAGTTTAACAAAGTTCAGGTTGTGCTGTCCGGCTTCCACTTCCATGGGGTCTTCCTCGTGTATGTCGCGCATGGCTTCAATGTCAGGATGGCGGAAAAGGGCATTGTTGTCGATCACCATTTTGGTGTCAACAACCAGTATCTTATCATCAGATGTTTTGAACAAGGGATTGATCTCGATCAGGGTGGCATCGTTTTCAATGTAGGCCTGGTAGAGTTTCGGAACAAACTTCAGCATGTTTTTGAATGCATCACCACTCAGGCCCAGGTTAAAGGCAATGCGGCGGCACTGAAACGGGAGCACGCCCACCTTTGGGTCAATTTCTTCGGTGAAAATCTGATCGGGGGTTTCTTCGGCCACTTCTTCAATGTTCATACCGCCCCTTGGCGAATACATGATCATGTTGCGTGAAGTGGCCCGGTTAAGCAAAATGCTGAAGTAGAATTCCTTTGGCTCCGTTGGTCCGGGATAATAAATGCCTTGTTCAACCAAAACCTTTCTTACCAGCTTTCCCTGAGGCCCGGTTTGTGGGGTAACCAGTTGCATGCCAATGATCTGATGGGCAAAAGTGTCTGCATCTTCGAGCGAGCGGGCAATTTTTACACCACCACCTTTACCACGGCCCCCTGCATGAATCTGTGCCTTCACAGCCCAAATCTTAATGCCGGTGCGTTTCTCCAGTTCCTCGGCTGCTGCAACGGCATCTTCAGGTTTCTCTATCAAAATGCTTTCGGCTACAGGTACACCGTACTTCTTTAAAAGGCTTTTTCCCTGGTATTCGTGAAGATTCATACTTTTTGGTTTTGGTTGAAAAACATTAATTCCAAATTATGAGAAGTTAATAAGGCTTTAGTAAGCATGAAAAAAAACAAAAATACAAATTTAGCTTTCACACAAAAGTATATTTTTCTCCTGTTGCGAAATTTGTTGCATACATTGGCGTTATTTAAAGGCATTCGATAATTTTTCGTTCTTTTTTTTGAAGAAAAAAATAAAAACTGAATATGCTGCGTTTAAGATATGAAAACCAGCTTAAAAGGCATTTTCAGCCCCGGGATCAGTTGTTAACGAAAATTACTTAAACCCGGGAATTAAAAACAATTATGAACCAAAAACCTGCTTATGAAGCATTTTCTTACAAAAGAAAAGGAGTTAAGAATGTTTGTTAAGGCATTTCCCGGATACAGTGCAGCGTCACTTTTTGCCGAGGATTTTTCGCAGAGGGATTTATCCTGTGCAAGAACCCGTTACGAGCCCCAGGTCGACCTCCCGGATCCGCAGATTATCAACAACATTCTTAGCTACGCACGCTCACTTGAAGTATTGAAGCCTGCCGCAGGCGCTGCCATGTTTCTTGTAAAAAACTGACGTGGTGAATATGTGGTAAAACCTTTCCGATGCTTGCCTCCCCCGGAAAGGTTTTTTTATTTGCTTAGAAAAAAGTTAAATTTGCGGGAGGAAAAATTCTGAAGTTTTTGTGTTGAATCAATAAACCCTGCCTTATGAGAAGAAAAATTGGCCTGTTTGTCTTAGCCCTGATGCTGTTGTCGCTCAGCATGTCGGCATGCCGCAGCCGCGAGCTTTGCCCCGCATATACCAACAGCCAGCCTGTGGCCGAAGAAACGACCCGTGACATTGTTTAGTTTGATGCGCTTTGTTTACGCTCTAAAGGGGAATCTTGGGTTCCCCTTTTTTTGTTAAACAAAACCAATATTTTGTAACATTGCAATTGTTTTGGTATTCTTTTTTAACATCAATTACTATGCGCCTTCAAAACACCCTTTTTGCGATTATCACCTTCTCAGTGCTGGCGTCTATACCGCTGATCACCTCATGCCTGAATGCCAGCCAAAAGTCTCAATCCGGAAATTTCAACGAAGAAATTCCTATCATTCCCGGAGCTGAACGTACCCAGGATTACTTCAATCAGCTAAAAGGCAGGAGGGTGGCAGTGGCAGGCAACCATACCTCTATGATTGGTAAGGTTCATCTGGTCGATTCCTTGCTGTCGGCAGGTGTCAATGTGGTAAAGGTTTTCGGCCCGGAGCACGGCTTCAGGGGTACGGCTGCCGATGGTGAGCATATCAGCAACGAGAAAGACCCCCGCACCGGCCTGCTGCTGGTTAGCCTTTACGGCGCCAACCGTAAGCCTACCAAAGAACAGCTTGAAGATGTGGATGTAATCGTTTTCGATATGCAGGATGTTGGCATGCGATTTTATACCTATATCTCAACAATGACCCTGATAATGCAAGCCGCTGCCGAACAGGGTAAGGAGGTAATGGTGCTTGACCGCCCAAACCCTCACGGGCATTATGTTGACGGGCCTATACTTGACCTTGCATACACTTCTTTTGTTGGCATGCACCCAATACCTGTTGTGCATGGCATGACCATTGGCGAGTATGCTCAAATGGTAAATGGTGAGGGTTGGCTCACTGGCGGCCGGAAGTGTAAGCTCACAGTAATATCTATGGATAATTATACCCATAACCATTTATATCAGGTGCCATTAGCTCCCTCGCCAAACTTGCCAAATATGCGGGCAGTTTATCTTTATCCTTCTCTTTGTTTATTTGAAGGTACTGCCTTAAGCATTGGCCGGGGTACCGAAATGCCCTTCCAGGTTTTTGGGCATCCTGATCTTGATGCTGAGAAATACCCATTGCGCTTCACCCCGCTAAGCGTTCAGGCTTCGGTAAACCCACCGCTTTTAGGAAAAGAATGCAGGGGGCGCGATCTGCGCGGAATACCAATCGAAACCCTGCAGGCCGAAAGGCGCATGAATTTGTCATATCTTCTTGAGGCTTATCGCGATTTTCCCGCCAAGGAAATTTTTTTCATTACTTCATCATTTGACCGCCTTGCCGGCAGCAACTTGCTGAGAAGCCAGATCATGGCCGGCCTTAACGAAGAGCAGATCAGGCAGTCGTGGCAACCTGGGCTTGAAGCATTTAAAAAAATCCGGGCAAAGTACTTGCTTTACCCGGATTTTGAATAGGGCTAAATGAATACAGCCGAAAATACAAGCATTGAAGCAGCATGGCATTGGTTTCTAAAGAGCCTTGAAGGGATTATTCCAGAAAAAGAACTGCAAGCTATTGGGCGTGAAGTTTTCAGGCACTTTTTTTCCATTGAGCCTGCCGAAAGGGTATTAAACCCCGGCCAGACTTTTTCAGCCGCTCACTTGCGGGTATTGGAGAATGTGGTCGAACAATTGAAAGAACACACTCCGCTTCAACATATTACAGGTGTGGCCCATTTTTTCGATCTTGAGTTTTCTGTTAACCAAAACGTGCTGATACCCCGGCCTGAAACAGAAGAGCTGGTGCAGTGGGTACTCGATACCATTAAGGAAGATTTGGGTAGTCTTTCGGCCGGATTAAGCCTTTTGGATGTGGGCACCGGCAGCGGCTGCATTGCCATTGCCCTGGCATCAAAGCTTTCAAAGGCCTGGATTAATGCTTGTGATGTTTCAGAGGCTGCACTCAAACTTTCCAGTGAGAATGCAAGCAGAAACAATGTGGCTGTCAATTTTTTCTCTTGTGATGTCCTGAATGATGATCCGGCCATTTCGGGTCTGGATCTGGTGGTCAGTAACCCACCCTACATTAGGGAGAGCGAAAAACCGCTGATGCAACCCAATGTGCTCGATTATGAGCCTGCCTCAGCCTTGTTTGTAAGCGACGATGATCCATTGGTTTTTTATCGCACCATTGCCCGTAAAGCCCAGACATGGTTGAAACCCGGCGGATGGCTGTTCTTCGAGATCAATGAAAACCTTGCCCAGGAAACCATTGAATGCATTGAAAAAGAAGGGTTTGTCAATGTTGAATTGAAGCAGGACATAAATGGGCGCGATCGAATGATCAGGGCAAGAAAATGAGAAGATGGGAAGATGAGAAAATGGGAAGATGAGAAGATGAGAATTAATATTCATAAATTATCTGAAATATTTAGTTGGGTACAAAATTAATCAAGGCGTTGCGTAGTTTTGCATTCAAATTCCCAAACGCCATGATAGAAAACAACATTAAAGAAAACCTGGACAACCCCCGGGAGCTGGAACGGCTGTATCGTCTCGACAAAAAGGCTTTTGAAGCCGCATTCAATCAAATTCTTCCAGAAATTGAAAACCAGCCCATGGCCGAATTCTGGAAGGCTCGCCTAACCATAGAGAAAGACAAGGATCTCTTCTCTGAAATTAAACGTTATGACCTGTTGGCTTTGCTTATCTCTGTTGCTTTTGCTGCATTTCTTATAAAGCTTCCAGCCTGGTTTGGCTTCGACCCTGATGCCTCCCACTTCCTGCAACGAAATGCAATCTGGACTGCTTTTCTGGGTCTCTCCCTTTATTCCATATTAAGTCGGAAACAATTCGAAACAAAGAAACTGCTGTTTACCAGTATCGCCTTCCTGATTCCGGTGGTTTACATGAACTTATTGCCTGTGCTGCCCTTCAGCCATACCATTAACCTTATTTATGTGCATCTGCCCCTGTTTTTATGGGCTATTTTTGGTTTGGTTTATATTGACTGGGATTTTACCAGCAAAGCCAAGCGCATGGAATATATTAAATACAATGGCGAATTGGCCGTGCTGGGCGCCATTATTCTTATTGCAGGCGCTGCCCTTACTGCCATCACAATAGGCCTTTTTCAAGTGATCGACATAAAAATCGAAAACTTCTACATGAATTACATTGTCATGATGGGATTGGTTTCAGCGCCCATAATAACGGCATTTTTTGTAAGGTTTTTTCCAACCATTTCGAGTAAGGTGCCGCCCATCATTGCACGCATTTTCAGCCCCTTGGTGCTCATTACCCTGATTGTTTACCTGGTTGCTATGGCCGTTTCCGGGAAAAACCCATACCAGGATCGTGACTTCCTCTTGATTTTCAACCTATTGCTGGTCGGGGTCATGGCGCTGATCGTTTTTTCTGTGTCAGAAACAGCATCAGGCAGCAGACAGCGCTTCAACGAAATGACTTTGCTTCTTCTTTCAGTCGTTACGCTGCTTGTTAACCTGGTTGCCCTGTCGGCAATTGTTTATCGCCTGGGTGAATTTGGGTTTACCCCAAACCGCACGGCGGTGCTCGGATCAAACCTGTTGATCTTCATTCACCTGGCCTGGATCATGATCGATCTCATTAAAGTAAACTTTGGCAAGGCTGACATTAAGAAGGTTGAAAATACCATTGCAACATACCTTCCGGTGTATGCCGCCTGGACCATTATTGTCGTTTTTTTGTTCCCCATTATTTTTGGATGGTGGGAAATATAATAGCTCAGAGCACAGAGCAGAGGGCACAAGGCAAGGAATTATATACAAGGCCCGGCATTTATGCCGGGTTTAAGAATTGAAACAAGAATGGGGCTTTAGCCTAACCATTAATGGGATCTGGGGCTAAAGCCCCCGATGTTTTGGGCCATTTTGAATCCGTAGCATAAATGCTGCGGCTATTGATTTTTTGTATCATTTCCAGACAGGTTTTTTGTTTCAACATTTTCTGCTTAATCAATGCGTTATTGATTCCCTTTTTTATATTATTTTGCAAAAAAATAACCAATGGCAAAAAGTAAATTCAAAGAGTTGCGCCTGAAATTCCACAGCGCTTCAGTAATAGTTACCCTGCTGATATTGATTTTGTTGCAGGCGATCCTTTATCTGCACGATAATCAATTGATCAATTTTCCCGAAAATCTTGTGGTGATTGTTAAAAAGATATCAGTGATTATTGCCACTTTTTTCATTGCCAGTTTAATTTTGCGATTCACCATCAAAAGGGTTTACAACTTTTTTGACGAACCCGAGGAGCGGATTTTTTACACCAAGATTTACAGCTGGTCGCTCTTTTCCATAGGTGTTTTTGTTGTGCTAAACCAGTTGGGTGTTTCCCTGGGCAATATAACCCTGTTTATCGGTTTGATAGCCACTGGTCTGGCATTTGCCGTGCGCGATGTGCTGATGTCGTTCTTTGGCTGGATGGTATTGCTGCGCAAGAAACCTTTCCGCATTGGCGATTATATCAGGATAGGGGAGGACGAAGGCAGGGTGATTCATATAGGTACGTTTTATGTGCTGCTCGATAAAACCGATGACTTGCCTGAGGATTATACCCGTGTACCCAACCGCCTCTTCCTCGAAAAAAGCATAAACAACCTCGGGAAAAACTATTTCCAGGATCAGGTCATTTTTCAGCTTACAGGCCTTCCAGACAGCATGAAGCAAACTGAAGCTGAAATAGCAAAAGAGATTACCAGCCTTTTGGAGCGAAAAGACTACGTGAAGGTATTTTCTGATATCAGGAAAGAAAAACTTTGCCTCGTGGTTGAATACCTTGTGAATTTCGAAAAAAAGCAAACGCTTCGCTCAGAAGTCATTGCCCTGGTGTTCAGTAAAATAAATGAATTCATTTCTGTCCCTAAATCCTGAAAGAAACATCTGTCAATTAACATTAATTAACATTTTGATTGTTTTTTGAATGTTATGTATTTCTAACTTTGTGTTAGAAATATATAACTTTGTTTGTCATGAAAAAAGCAATCCTGGTTTTTGTCGTTACCGGTCTGGTTATTGCCAGCGCCGCGTTTTGGTTTCTCTCCTCGCCCGAATCCGTTCGGAATGACCCCTTTGAACTGCTGCATTTTGGAGTAATCCTGGTGGTGGTTCTTTTTGCCTTGTTTTTTGGATATAAGAGACTAACCAGCGCCCGCAGGGGAGAGCCGGTGGAAGATGAACTCACCAAAAAGGTGATGCAGCGGACAGCCGCATACTCCTATTATATTTCCCTTTATTTCTGGGTCTTTCTGCTTTTCATCAAGGACCGAATTACCCTCGACCAGGAGCAATTGCTAGGAACCGGCATCCTGGGTATGGCCATCATTTTTGCCATAGTATGGCTGATATTAAATTTCAGGGGGGTCAGAAATGAATAACCGGATAAAGGAGTACCGGGCCCGGCACGACCTGACCCAGGAAGAACTTGCCCGAAAAGTAAACGTCAGGCGCGAAACCATTGTGTTTCTCGAAAAGAACAAGTACAACCCCTCGCTGAAACTTGCCTTTGACCTGGCAAGGGTTTTCGGGGTGGCGATTGAAGAGTTGTTTTTTGAGGAAGAATGAAGCAGTTGTCAGTTCTTAGATTTAACCCACCCCGCCCGCTAGCCAGCGGGCACCCCTCCCTACGTGTAGGGAGGGGCCGGGGGAGGGTTCGAATTCGCAAACCGCAAATCCCTCCCAGCCCACCACAGGCGGGTAAACCGGCAGGCTGGGTTAATCGTTAACCGATCCGCTGACTTGGGGAGAGCTCACTGAAGGTAATTGTTGATCAAAGACAATCTCTTCTTGTCATTAACCCGAACTTTATCCCCTTTGCGCTGCGACGAATCTCGGGGTGCTAAGATCTTTTGTGGCGCAGCGCCAAAATTTATTCTGATTCCTCAACCCCGGGTTAAAACCCGGGGCTATTGATCTTTAACCCCTGCAGGGTATTATTTTAATCGTAAATCAAAAATCGTTAATCCCTGCCAGCCCACCATAGGCGGGTAAACCGGCAGGCGGGCTTGTTCTGAAATCAGTAAGCTCCCCTCCGCTGATAAGCGGACACAGCCTCAAACATCAAACATCAAACCTTAAACCTAAAGAACCTCCTTCAACGCCTCCACAAACTTCTCCACGTCATCGCGGGTGGTGCTGAACGAGGTCATCCAGCGGACCTCTGAGTGGGTTTCGTCCCACACATAAAAAAAATAACGTTTCTGCAATTTTTCAATAGCTTCGGCAGGCATAATGGCGAATACGCCATTGGTTTCGACGGGTTGTGTAATTTCAATTTGCGGAATGGCGCTGACCTTCTCGGCCAGGAGCTTAGCCATTTTATTGGCGTGGGTGGCGTTTTTCAGCCAGAGGTCGTTGCTAAGCAGGGCAGTGAACTGGGCGCTGATATAGCGCATCTTTGAGGCCAGCTGCATGCTTTGCTTGCGCACGTATTTGTAGCCTTCGGCCAACTGAGGGTTAAGAAATACCACTGCTTCGCCCAGCATAATGCCGTTTTTTGTGCCGCCAAAAGAGAGCACATCCACACCGGTATCGGATATCATTTCCCTGAAAGAAACCCCGAGTGCTGCCGCCGCATTGGCTATGCGGGCGCCATCCACGTGCAGGTACATGTCGTTTTCCTGGGCAAAGCGCGCAATATCGCTGATCTCGGCCTGGGTATATACGGTGCCTAACTCGGTGGCCTGGGTAATGGAGATAACCTTGGGTTGGGCATGATGCTCAAAGCCAATGGAATGCAACAAGGGTTTGACCTGCTCTGCCCTTATCTTGCCATTAGGGCTTGGAAGCACATGCACCTTGCAGCCGGTGAATTTTTCAGGCGCTCCGCACTCATCGTTGTGAATGTGGGCCGACTGGGCGCAGACCACCGCATGATAGGAGCGCGTAAGTTGCGAAAGCGCTGAAACATTTGCCCCTGTGCCATTAAAGACGAAAAAAACTTCAGTGTCATTTCCAAAAACCTGCTTGAATTTCTGTTCGGCCTCAAGGGTAAAAACATCATCGCCGTATGCAATCACATCGCCACGGTTCACTTCGAGCATGGCGTTAAAAATGGCCTCGTGCACGGGTGCATTGTTGTCGCTGGCAAAGCTTCGGGTAAGAAACATAAATGGTGCATTTTGGATATGCTGCAAAAGTAAAACATATTTTCGCAGCAAGCTTTCAATGCCGGATTAATTTACTATTACCCTTGGGATATCAGCAGGAATGCGCGTAAGCAGCTGGTAGTTGAGCTGGTTGCTCATTTCGCAGAACGAGGCAATGCTAATGCTCATTCGTTTCTGGCTGCCGATCATTACCACTTCATCACCCTTCTCAACGCCGGGCACATCGCTTACGTTTACGGTCATGGTGTTCATGGTAACGGTGCCAATAACGGGCACGCGGCGGCCCCGTATCAGCACCCTTCCGGTGTTGCTTAACGAGCGGCTGAAACCATTGCTGTAGCCCACCGGTATCACGGCAATTCTGATTCTTTTATTGGCCAGGTATGAACTTCCGTAGCCCACAAACTGGCCTGCTTCCACCTCTTTAACCACCATTACCCGGCTTTTCCACGAAAGTGTTCTTTTAAGCGAATGGTCGGGCACGCTTTCCTTTTTGAAGCGAAACATCTGTGTTTCGGGGCTGGGCCAGAAGCCGTACTGGGCAATGCCGAAGCGCACCATGTCCATTATGGTGTTGGGGTAGGTGAGGGCTGCCGCCGACCCGGCCGTGTGGCGGTAACGCGGAAAAAGCTCGTGGCGCATGAAGTAACGGTAGAATTTGCGGTAGAGGGTGATCTGGTTTTTTACCCTGAGGTAGTTGGCCAGGCTTTCGGCCCCGGCATAATGGGTGCAAAGCCCTTCGAACACGCAGTGATCATGATTGGCTTTAAGGAATTGAACAAGCTCAGGGAGTTTTTCGTACTCAAAACCGGTACGGTGAAAGCCTGTTTCGGCTTCAATGTGTATGTGGGCTTTTTTGCCGGTTCTTTTTGCCACCTCAATGGCTTTTTCAAGGCGGCCCATGTCGAACACATAGAATTCAACTTCATTGTCAACGGCCCACTCCAGTTCAGGGTCTTCAATGTGCCCCATGATCATAAGGCGGGTTTCGGGCTTTTTAACCTTGAATGCGTCAAGGGCCTCATTGGCCGAAAACACCGAAAAGTGGTCAATGCCGGCTTCTTCGCCAAGAGGTAAAATGTTTTCAACGCCATGCCCGTAAGCATTGCCTTTGATCACTGATGAAAGGCGGGCTTCTTTTCCAATGATTTTTTTCAGGTAACGGATATTGCTCTTGTATGCCGAACGGCTGATCTCGATATGCGAAGTATTAAACATTCAGTTGGTTTTTCTGCCTGATGATATTCATAAATATATTCACGCCGGTTTCAATAATGTTATCGTTAAAGTCGTAGTTGTTGTTGTGCAGGTAGGGTTGGTCCTTGCCCGCGCCGATCCCGAAGAATGCGCCTGGGAATTTGGCCGTGACATGCCCGAAATCTTCCGACCAGGGGAAAGGCTCATCAATCCAGACAATTTTTGCCCCATGGTCTTTTGCCGCTTTTTCAACCAGGTCGAGTGCGCCGGGCTTATTTACCGTTGCCGGGAAAACTTCGGTATATTGAATGTTGTATTCAATGTCGTATTTTTTGCAAAGGTGGTCCACCAGGTATTCGGCCATGGCAGTGAGTTTGTCCATGTCGTCGTCGAGGTATGAACGCAGGGTGGCCATCACCACTGCATCGCCGGGGCTGGTGCCGAAAGCCCTTTCGCCAATGCGGGCATGTATAATGGTAACCATGCAGAAATCATCGAACGATTCTTTCAGCTCAGGAATGTTTGGCAATCCGTCGAGCAGCCCTGTAACCACCCTCACCGGGCTTTTACCCTGCTCGGGGTGGGCGGCATGCGATGAGGTGCCTTGCAGCTTAATGATCATTCCCCTTGATGCCGAAGCAAAGGGCCCTTTTTTCAGCACCACGGCTTTTTCTTCAAAGCCGGGCAGGTTGTGCAGGGCAAACACCATTTCGGGCTTGAAGGTCTCGAAAAACGGGTCGTGAAGCACTTTCTCCGCACCGCGCCCAGTCTCTTCCTCAGGTTGAAATAACAATGCCACACGGCCTTTTTTTATTCTGTGCCTTGACAGGCAGGCAGCCACCCCTGCCATAATGGCCATGTGGCCATCGTGACCGCATTTGTGCGAAATGCCCTCGTTTTCCGAGCGATGATTAAAGTCGTTTACCTCTTCTATGGGCAAAGCGTCCATGTCGCAGCGAAATAAAATATCAGGCCCCGGCTCGGCCGAATCGTAAATCACGAGCAATCCGTTTCCGCCCACCTTCTCCCTGATCTCATCTGGCCGGTAATCTTTCAGGAATTTTTTTATGCGCGAAGGCGTCTGTATTTCCTTCCCCGAAAGCTCAGGGTGGCGGTGCAGGCTCCTGCGAAGCGCAACAAGCTGATTTATAAGCAAGGTATCAGGTTTTAGCGACATGGTTTTGTATTTAATACACTACTTTCCGGAAAAAATTCCAGATCCCTCGCTGCGCTCGGGATGACAGGGTACCGGTAAATCAGGCGAAGTGGGGGTTTGGGGGTGGTTTTGCCACCCCCAAACCCCCACGTGAAATATCGTAACACATTGTCATTCCGAAAGAAGTGATGAATCTAAATCTGAAAAGTAAAGACATTTTTATTTTACCGAACACAACTGAAAAAATTGATGTGACAATTTTTTTACAAAATAATAAAAAAAACGCACATGATATATGTTAAGGAATGCATAAAAAGAAGAGGCCGCCACGTGGCGGCCTCTTCCAAATCTATGAAAAACCCCGCTTACCTTACTTTCAGCAATTTGTTTACTGAAACACCAAACGGAGTACGTACAACCACCATATAGAACTGCTGCGGTTCAAATGGATTGGTATTGTATTTGAACGAGTAGATCTCATTGGCGTTGACATTGCCCTCATAGAGGACAGCAACCCTGATACCGGTCATGTTGTAAATTTCAACCGTAACCCTGGTATCTATTTCGCTAACTACGCTAATATTAGCCTGATCTTTGAACGGGTTGGGCGCAACCTTCAAGGCTACCTTTGAGATGGAGAAAATAGAAGGGGTATAGTCGTCCCACAAAGGTTCTTCGTAAACAACATTGGAACACTCGTGGAAGGCTTCAGCAACAATTGCAACGGCATCATTTATGTCGCCATAAGAGATACCGGCTGGCTTTTGGCCGCCAAGAGCAAGGTTGGCCAGTTCAAACAGTTCGCCAACATTGATTTCTCCGCCAAAATAATTCCATATATTGTTGCCAAATTTCCACCTTCGAGGCGTTGGTGAGGTACCTTCATCGCACAGGTCGGCAAAAACTGACCAGAATTCCTGTTCGGTAAAGGTAAAGTCTGCCAGGCCGGTCGACCACCACAGGTTCAACTGCAAGCCCACAGTTTGTGCAAGCAGCGTGTTGCGCGGAAGTATATCCGGAGCAACAAAATCTTGAAACAGCCTGTCAGGTCTTCCTGTTGAACTAAGAGCCCTCACAACATAATGCAGCGTGCTTGCAGTAAATGAAGCACCAGGCAAACCAAGATACATTGGTCCATAGTCAGCCAGGAAGCTTTCAATCATTGGCCATGCGCCAACCAGGTAAGGATCGCCTTCACCAAACGGGTTGCAATAATAGCCACCTTCATTTCTCCAGCCACCTATGGTCAGGGTGCAGAAGTCATCGCAAGGCTCAACGGTAATGGTGATGCAGACCTCAACTGGGTTCAGGCATTCATCAATTGCCGTGAAGCAAACTACCGTTTCTCCGATGGGGAATTCATACTCATCACAAGGGGTATCAGTGCCAACAATATAGCACTCATAATCTACCAGGCCATCGCAATCGTCAAAGAATTGTGGAACAGGGATATAGGGCTCTTCACCGCACTCGAATACCAGGTCTTCCAGGGGTTCAAGCAGGTACGGGGGATCCAGGTCCACTTTCCAGGTATAGGTAACGGTTTCGCTTACCTCATTAAGGCATTCGTCAATTGCGTAATAGGTGAATGTTTGCTCTCTGTAGCAACCTTCTTCGATGATATCGCCTGGGGTGCAAAGAACGGGTAGTGTTCCATCGCAGTCATCCAAGGCGAAAACAGCCGGGTCGCAA
>Ga0114946_10001100_pt1 | contig 18527 bp, 18 predicted proteins | sample WalLakDeSediment_FD_88676 | JGI IMG/M metagenome (GOLD analysis project Ga0114946, IMG submission 88676) | Lake sediment microbial communities from Walker lake, Nevada to study Microbial Dark Matter (Phase II) - Walker Lake 11/02/13 Deep Sediment | ecosystem: Environmental > Aquatic >...
CACTAATGGGTACTAAACTTTAACTAACGTTCTTTGAAATCTTTGCTATATCGCAATTGTAGCGTTTTTTTAATGCGTGACGATTTGAAAGGATTGTGGATTTTTGCCTAATAAAAGCAAACATCCATGAATCACGGGAAATACGTTTTTGCACAATTGACAGACTTTTTGCCTAGAAGGGCCTTTGATCGAATCGTGAAAGCCCATAATGGCAATAAATATGTTAGATCTTTTACTTGCTGGAACCAAATGCTATGTATGGTTTTTGGTCAGCTAACAGCCAGGGACAGTATGCGTGATCTGATGTTAAGCATTGAGGCGCATCAGCCCAAGTACTACCACCTGGGTTTTGGTTCAACCGTGACTCGAAGGAATCTTGGTAAAGCCAATGAAAAGCGCAGCTACAAGATCTTCGAGGAGTTTGCCTATGTGTTGATTGACCAGGCCCGCAAAAGTTGTTACAGCAGTGATTTTGAGGTTAAGGTTGACGGTAACGTTTATGCCCTGGACTCCACAACCATAGACCTTTGCCTGAGTGTATTCTGGTGGGCTGAGTTTAGAAAAAACAAAGGCGGCATCAAATTGCACACACTGTATGATGTAAAGAGGTCTATTCCTAGCTTTCTGTACATCTCAAAGGCTAGTGTTCACGATGTCAATATTCTGGATATGATTCCTTATGAAGCCGGGAGCTTTTACGTTGTGGACAAAGCATACGTTGACTTCAAACGTCTTAACCGGATTGATTCTCAAGGGTCCTTTTTTGTTACAAGAGCCAAGGACAATATCCGGTTTAACCGAATGTACTCCAATCCTGTTGATAAGTCAACCGGGGTGCTTGTTGATCAGCTGGGTAAACTTGAAGGGTATTACTCCCGCAAATATTATCCGGGCAAATTGCGTCGAATCAAATATTATGACCAGGATCATCAAAAGGAACTGATATTCCTGACAAACAACACTGTTCTGGAAGCCAGAGAAATAGCCTTGCTTTACAAGAAACGCTGGGAAGTTGAGATTTTTTTCAAGTGGATGAAACAGCACCTAAAGATTAAGTCCTTCTGGGGCACGACAATCAATGCTGTCAAAATCCAAATCTATAGGGCCATCATTGCATATTGCATGGTAGCAATCATTGGAAATACACTGAAAATTGATCGACCAATCTACGAAATTTTACAAATTCTCAGCATTTCTCTACTGGACAAATCATCTGTCAGAGAGATACTTACAAAATGCGATTACAAAGATGTCAAAGAGCAATTAAATAATCAATTAATAATCAGTGGGTTTTAAGTGCCCACTACTGAGTTAAAAAAATTAATTTTTCTTCTTTGAGGGTTTTGGTGACAAAAATTACAAACGTATTTTTTTTAATATCTCAAGTAATTTACGGATGAAATGAGGAAAAGAGAAAACTCTTTAAAAATAAACTTAATCTTTATTATTCCTTTTTTTGACAAATTTCCTTAAGACAAAAAAGGCCGCAATTTCTTGCAGCCTTTTTTTTTGATAAACCGGAAATTATATTTCCTGGTTTTTATGGTTATCCTTGAAGGCAACTATTTTCAGGGTGTCATGTGCAATAACGAGTTCTTCGTTGGTGGGCACCACCATTACTTTGACGGGAGAGTCGTGGCGTGAGATAAGCTCCAGCTTGCCACGGATGCCGGTGTTGCGCTCGGGGTCGAACTGCACGCCCAGGAATTCGAGGCCTTTGCATACTGCCTCGCGGGTTTCGGGGCCGTTTTCGCCAACACCGCCGGTGAAAATGATCAGGTCTACTCCGCCCATGGCTGCGGCATAAGCACCAATGTATTTCTTTATGCGGTAGATGTACATGTCGAGGGCTAGCTGTGCGCGCTTGTGGCCGTCGTTCCATGCAGCATTTTCAATGTCGCGCATATCGTAAGAAATGCCGCTGATACCCAAAACACCACTCTTTTTGTTGATAAGATTATTGGCATCTTCAACGTTCAGGTTCTTTTTCTTCATAATGTAGAGCAACGCCCCCAGGTCGAGGTCGCCGCTGCGGGTACCCATGAGCAAGCCTTCCACCGGGGTGAGGCCCATGGAGGTGTCAACGGATTTTCCGTTTTTTATGGCTGCAATAGAGGCGCCGTTGCCCAGGTGGCAGGTAATGGCTTTGATGTTATCCTGACGCATAAATAAAGCATCGCAGGCCTTTTGGAAAACATACTTGTGGCTGGTGCCATGGAAGCCATAGCGGCGAATCTTGTCTACTTCATACATTTCATAGGGCAGGCCATACATATAGGCATGCTGCGGAATGCTCTGATGGAAGGCCGTGTCGAAGACTGCAACCATAGGAACCTTTGGAAGTAGTTTCTTCATGGAAACGATGCCCTTTAGGTTGGCGGGGTTGTGCAGCGGAGCAAGTTCAATTACTTCTTCAATGTGCTTCATTACCTCGTCGGTAATAAGTGCGCTGGCGCTGAAATTCTCGCCCCCATGGGCCACACGGTGACCAACGGCAAAAATGTCTTCCACGCTTTCAATAACGCCATGGTCGGGGTCAAGCAAAGCTTTCAGAATCAGGTCGATACCGGTTTCATGATCGGGCACATCCTGAATGAGCATGTAGGCTTCCTTTCCCCTGGGCTGATGCTTCAGCTCACTGTCTTTCAAACCAATGCGGTCGAGCAAGCCTTTGGCAAGCAGCTCAGCATTGTTGGCCATGTTGATCAACTGATACTTGATGGATGAGCTTCCGCAGTTTAGCACTAAAATTTTCATTTCTTTGAATGGATTGTTAAAATGTGTTGGAAATATTGAAAAATGAATTGAATGTCTTTACTTTCCTGCGGCCTGATTTACAGTTATGGCCACCAGGTTCACGATATCGTCAACCGAGCAGCCTCTGGAGAGGTCATTTATTGGAGCTGCCATTCCCTGAAGCACGGGACCAACAGCTTCGGCTCCGGCCAGGCGCTGCACCAGCTTATAGGCAATATTTCCAACCTCCAAGGTGGGAAATACCAGCACATTGGCATTACCGGCAATAAGACTACCGGGTGCCTTGCTCTTTCCAATGGCTTCCACAATGGCCGCATCGGCCTGCAATTCGCCATCAATCAGCAGGCTGGGATCCATTTCCTTTGCCAGACGTGTGGCTTCAATCACTTTGTCGCACATGGGATGTTTGGCGCTTCCCTTGGTAGAAAAGCTCAGCATGGCCACGCGGGGCTCCACGCCCACAATGGCGCGAGTGGTCCTGGCGGTCATTACGGCAATCTGGGCAAGCTCTTCGGCGGTGGGGTCAGGATGCACGGCACAGTCGGCAAAAACGATAATACCATTATCGCCCCATTTCTCTTCTTTCATGATCATGATAAACGCGCCAGACACCACGCTGATGCCAGGCAAAGTTTTAACGATCTGAAAAGCCGGACGAAGCACGTTACCGGTGGAATTGGCCGCACCGGCTACTTCACCATCGGCATCGCCATTTTTAATCAGGAGGGTAGCAAGATAAAGCGGATCGGCCACAAGCTTATGGGCTTCTTCCATGGTCAGTCCCTTGTTTTTACGAATCTCAAAAAGCATCTCTGCAAAATAGGACCTGCGCTCCCATGTTTCCGGATCGATAACAGTAGCCTTTTCAATGGCTTTAAGTCCATGCTGGCCGGCCAGCTTCATGATCTCCTCACGGTTTCCTAGCAGAATAATGCTTGCAATGCCTTCTTCAAGAATGATGTTAGCCGCCTTCAGGGTGCGTTCTTCGGTGCCCTCGGGCAGCACTATGGTTTTGTTTTCCTGCTTTGCTTTTTGCTTGATGGAATCGAGTAACTGCATGCGCTACGATTATTTAGGTGACTGATTTAGTTTGGATTAAAAGCCCTGCAAAATTAGGATTAATTTGTGCGGGGGCAAAGGGAAAAATGTATTTTTTTTCACCAAAGAGGCTTCAAAAAAACCACTGCTTGTTATATGGTTAACAAGTCGGGGCTTTTTGCAGTTTTTTCTGCAAGAACAAAAACTGCTACCTTTGTAAAAAAATACCTGTCATGGCTGGCAAGCAACATTTTCTCGGATCAATTCTGCTGGCAGCCTTGTTAAGCTCTAATTTCCTTGCTAAGGCCAGTCCTGCCTCCGTTCAAACAGCACCACCTTTTGCTGCCAGTAACTGGGAAGTCATCGAAAGCAGCTGGGTATCGCAGCTGGAGGACAGGATCGACTTTCTTGCCGGGAAACCAGTTTTGAGCTCAAATACTTTTTATGGCAGCAACCACTTGCTGGTTGTCCAAGGGCACACTCCCATTCCGCTGGAGCCAGTGCCGGCCAACGACTGGATTCTTTGGGTAGTAATGCTGAGTCTGGGTGCTTTGGCAGCAGCCCGCTTAATGTTCCCCCACCGGACCAGACAATTTTTCGGCGCCACCTTGGGGGGCAGGCATTTCAGCCAGATGGAACGCGAGGGCAACTTCTTTGACGAAAGCCCCGCTTGGCTCCTTTTTGTCAACTTTCTTCTGATGACCGCCCTGCTCATTTACCAGACCTTGCTCCAAACGGGATATCTCGACAAAACCGGAAGACTTTCACCTTTTCTGATCTTTTTGATCATTTTGACCGCTCTGCTGCTTTATTTTCCCATAAAAAGCTTGCTAACCAGTTTCTTCGCCTGGGTTTTTGGCACAGGGCAAGCCAACAACGCCTACACCAAAAATATTTTTCTGTTCAACAACCTGGCCGGCATTATTATACTTCCATTTGTGGTGTACAATACTTATCACCCGGCCGAATCGGGCCTTTATTTTGCATGGGCACTGCTGGCACTGATCAATATCGCCAAGATTTTGCGGGGTGCCTCCATTGGGCTCACACAAGCAGGTTTTTCTGTATATTACTTAATTTTGTACCTTTGTGCCATCGAATTGGCACCCTTGCTTATTTTTGCCAAAGCAGCCGGCAGCTACCTTATGGCACTATAGATTAAGGGCTTTTATCTGACATTGTAATTCGTTAACCAACTAAACTAGGAGAAGGCGCCTTGAAAATCAAACAAGTTTTATTATCCCAGCCACCACCCGAAAGCGATAAATCGCCCTACGCTGACTTGGTTAAGCAATTTAACCTCGACATTACTTTCCGCAAACTGATTAAGGTTGAGCGTATCAGTGCCAAAGATTTTCGTCAGCATCGCATTCACATTCCTGATTATACGGCTCTGATTTTCACCTCAAAGCATGCGGTTGACCATTTCTTTGCCTTGGCAGAGGAAATGCGCGTGCAGATATCTGATCAGATGAAGTATTTCTGCACTTCAGAGGCCATTGCCCTGTACCTGCAAAAATACGTTCAATACCGCAAACGCAAGATATTTTTCGGCAAGAACCAGTTCAACGACCTGCTCGATATTATTCGTAAGCAAAAAGACGAGAAGTTCATTTTTATTTGTGCAGAAAACCATCAGAATGACATCCCGCAATTGCTTACGCAGTATAAGATCAACTATGTATTTGCCCCTATCTACCGAACTGTGCCCGAAGAGCTTACCGACCTGTCCATCAACGACTTTCAGATGATAATTTTCTTCAGTCCCTTTGGCGTGGCTTCGCTCAAAAAGAACTTCCCGGGATACGAACAGGGCGAAACCGTTTTCGGCGCTTTTGGCGATGCCACTGCACAGGCAGTGGAAGACGAGGGTTTTACGCTGCAAATCAAGGCACCTTCCGAAAAATTTCCTTCCATGGCAATGGCCATGCAGGACTTTTTGCAGAAAAACAAGAAGTAGGCTGCGCCTGGCTTCGGCTTTTATGAGTAAAACGCTGGCAAATCCAGGCCATACGGGATGCATGCAAACTTTCAGAAAAAGTGAACGGCTCTGTACTTTCCGACTGAAAGAACTCCTTTTTAGCCAGGGACAGGGATTTTTTGTATACCCTTTTCGCATTGTGTATTACCTGATCAGCGAGGACAATCTGGAGCCATTGTTTTACAAGGATGATGGCATGATTTACGAAGGCAATGCAGAACAATTGCCTGAACTTATGGCCCGTCAAAACCCTTCGGGGCCCCACCGGCAACTGCCGCCCACCGCATTTTTTCACCAGCCGGCTAAAATGATGGTTTCTGTGCCCAGGAAAAACTTCAAAAAAGCCACCGACCGCAATCGTATCAAAAGACTTGTTAAAGAATCCTATCGTAAAAACAAATCAGACTTTTACACGTTTCTAAAAAGCAGGGATTTACGCTGTTTGCTGGCGTTTGTTTACACCGCCAGCGAAATATTGCCATACAGCGAAACTGAAAATAAAATCAAGCTAACTTTACAAAAACTCCGCGACGAGATTGCTGCCCGCGAGCAGGCGAAAAACGGGGCAGGCGAATAAACATGGTTATCATCCGTTTTATAAATAAGGTGCTGGTTATGATCATGGTTGGACTAATCCGGTTCTACCAGGGTGCCATTTCGCCTTATCTGCCCAACAGTTGCCGTTACACACCAACTTGCTCGCACTACGGGGTAGAAGCCCTTAAAAAGCACGGCCCACTGAAGGGCGGCTGGCTTACGCTCAAAAGACTGCTCTCGTGTAACCCCTGGGGTGGCAGCGGATACGATCCGGTTCCTTAAAGATTTTCACCAATAAAATTCTGTCCGATGAAGCTGTTTAAAAAAATCCATTCGAAAACCCGAGCCACCATGCTAATCATGGTGCTGGCAGGCTCCGCTGTCTTTCTTACCGCATTTGGTTCGCGCAACTTCGAAATTGCCAAAAACCTAGATATTTTTGCCAGCATATTTCGCGAGTTGGTGGTCAACTACGTAGACGATGTGAACCCCGCGGAGCTGATGAAAACCGGCATCGATGAGATGCTCTATTCACTCGACCCATATACCAACTTCATTCCCGAGTCGCAAATCGAAGATATGCGGTTTATGACCACAGGGCAGTATGGAGGCATCGGCGCGCTGATTACCACGCGTGGCGAATACACCATCATCACCGAGCCCTATGAGGGCTTTCCTGCCTATAAAGCCGGACTTTTGCCCGGTGACCGCATCCTTGAAATCAGCGGACAGGCTGTAAAAGGGCTGGGATCGGAAGAGGTGCGTGAACTGCTGAAAGGGCAACCCGGCACCACCCTTAGCCTGTTGATTGAGCGCGATGGCGAGCCGCGACCCCTCACCAAACCCGTCACCCGCGAGGTGGTTACCATCAGCAACATCCCCTATTATGGCATGCTCAACGAAAACACCGCTTACATAAAACTTACCGGCTTTACGCAGAATGCAGGACGCGAAGTAAGGGACGCCTTCAACGAATTGCGCCAGAACCACCCGGTAGAAAGCGTGGTGCTCGACCTGCGCGGAAACGGCGGAGGCCTGCTCAACGAAGCAGTGAACATTACCAACCTTTTTGTGGAGAAAAACCAGCTGGTGGTTAGAACCCAGGGAAAAATCGCCGAGCGCAACACCAATCACCGCACACTCAACAACCCCATTGACGACGAAATTCCTTTGGTGGTGCTGGTCAACCGGGGCTCTGCATCAGCCTCTGAAATTGTGGCCGGCGCGATACAGGATTTTGACCGCGGTGTGATCATTGGCCACCGCACTTTTGGCAAGGGGCTGGTACAAAACGTGGTACCCCTGAGCTACAATACCCAACTCAAGGTCACCGTGGCAAAATACTACATCCCCAGCGGCCGCTGCATCCAGGCCATCGACTATGCCCAACGTAACGAGGATGGCAGCGTGGCCATGATTCCTGACTCACTGAAAAAAGCCTTTACAACGCTGAACGGCCGTGTAGTATACGATGGCGGCGGCGTTGAGCCCGACATTACTGTTGAGCCACAGATGCTCAGCAACATTTCTGTAGCCCTGCTCACAAGGTTCCTGGTTTTCGACTACGCCAATTACTTTTTCAGAAAAAACCAAAGTATACCTTCGGCAGAAGAGTTCAGGATTACCGATGCCATTTACACCGATTTTGTTGAATTCCTTTCCGACAAGGATTATGAATACGAAACCCGCAGCGAACGCTTTCTGGCCGAGCTGAAGGAAGCCTCGAAAAACGAAAAGTACTTTGAGGCCATCGAAAAGGAATATGCAGCCTTGCAACAAAAGATGATGCACAATAAGGAGGAAGACCTGCTTACCTTCCGCAATGAAATATCCATGCTGCTCAAGGAAGAAATTGTCTCAAGGTATTACCATCAGAAAGGCCGGGTGCTGGCTTCACTCACTGAGGACGCCGAGGTGGCCCGCGCCATCGAAATTCTTTCGAACGGCAACGGTTACCGCTCCATACTGGCAGGCAGCCGGTAAAAATTCATGTTTTCTTCACCTTTGGGGGCTACCTTTGCCTTAAAGTTGAAAAATCAATTTATTATGAAAACACTTGCAACCATAATACTCTTTGTTTTGCTGGGTGTTGCAGTGCTTCCTTTATACGCTCAGGAACCTTCGTCACAACCCCCACAGAACCCTGAAAAAGAACAGGTAAAGGAGCAGCCGCCTCAAACACCAACCCGGGAACAGACCCAGACGCAAACCCAGACACAGGCCAGGACCGACCAGGGTGAAGAGGTGAAGCAGGTGGCCCCCAACCGCCCCGAGCACAAGGAGCAACGCCAGCAAATTCGGCGCGAGCGTAGTGCCCGTCCCGAGATTGTTCGCCCCGGCGGAAGGCCTGCCGGAGCTGGAAGGCCACAAGGAGCCCGCCGCCCGGGAAGAAGGTAACCCAGCCGCCTCAGCCATGAAAAATATGCTGATCATGGGCCTGCTGACCCTGTTGCTGCATGGCGGCCAATTGGCACATGCCATGCAGGCAAACCCCGATACTTCAAAAACCCACAACCAGACCCACACGTTTTACACCGGTGCAGGCTATGGCAGCAATCTAATTTACTACGGCACCAGTGTCTCAGGCAACCAGCCCTATTATTCGGCAGAGTTGCTATATGCTTGGGATGGCGGAATTTGGGCAGGCGTCGGCCTGTTCCACCTGCCCGGCAACCAACCTTTCTTCTCATTTGTCGACCTTTCTGCCGGCTATAATTATGTAATCAACCAAGTGTTCGATGCCGGCCTCAGCATTTCGCAATACTTTGGAGGAGAAAGCCTCGACACCACACTATATTCCAACTACACTTTTCTAAGCGCCAAGCTTGGCATCGACTGGGGCTTGGCCTATACAGCCCTTTCACCCGGCTGGCTGCTGGCCGAAGCCAACAGTTTTTACCTGATGGTAGAAAACAGCCGGTTTTTCCGCACACCAGAACTTGGGAAAAATGGAAACTATTTTACCATCAATCCCGGCGTTTCCTTCATGTTTGGCAGTTATGCCTGGCTTACCCAAATGCGGCGGCAGGGCGGTGGTGGTGGCGGACAAGGCCCGGGCCCCGGCGGAACAAAATCCTTTTACAATACTACCACTGAGCTGCGCGAAAACTTCAGGTTGCTCGATCTGCAACTGGGCGTACCTATAGCCTTCAACACCAAACGCCTGAGCCTGGAGTTTGAACCGGCATATTTTTATAACTTTATCGATGATGAAAACGGAAAAAATAGCGGACAGTTTTATTTTACCGCCGGTGTTTTCCTGAAAATAAATTAGGTATGAATGTGCTGATAGTGGAGGACGAAAAGAGCCTGGCCAGTGAGATGGCTGCTTTTCTTGAAAAGGAGCATTACCTTGTGGAGCTGGCACACACTGGCATGGAGGCTTCCGAAAAAATAGCGGTAAACCTTTACGACTTCATTTTGCTTGACCTTGGCCTGCCCGACTACGACGGGCTCGACCTGCTGCGCGAAGCCAAGGAAATAAACCACGAAGCCGCCTTCATTATCATAACCGCACGTGGCGAGGTGGAAGACAAGATAAAAGGCCTTGACCTTGGAGCTGACGATTACATTGCCAAGCCCTTTTCGCTGCTCGAGCTCAACTCGCGCATGGCAGCCATTGCCCGTCGCAAATTTGGCCAGCGTACCAGCCACATATCCTTCGGTGAGTTTATTCTGGATCCGCTTTCGCGGAAAGTTATTTGTCAGGACAGTGAGGTAGACCTTACCAAGAAGCAGTTCGACCTGCTGCATTACCTGCTGCTCAATAAAAACAGGGCGCTGACGCGCATCCAGCTCTACGAGCACATTTGGGGAAACTTACTGGGCGACGAATACGACAGCAACTTTATCGACGTTCACATTAAGAACCTCCGCAAGAAACTGGCCGAATACGCCCCGGTCGAATGGCTCGAGACTGTTCGCGGAGTTGGCTACCGGGCAAACACTGAATAAAATGAAGCTTCGCTACAAGCTTTCCCTTTACAACATGCTCACGAAACTGCTTTTTGTGGCGGTTTTCCTGTTGCTCATGCCCTATTTCCTCGAAAGAGTAAATACACTACAAACCGACAATGAGCTCATCAATAAAAGGGAGCAGGTAATGGACATCATTGCAGAGTTTGGCCTGGAGGGCCTCATTACCGGCTCCGGCAACGATGCCTATGGCAGCTACAATATCCTGAAGCAGGAATATATTAGTCTGGAAAAGGCAGAAGCAGATAGCCTATGGAACTTTATTGAAATTGCCCAGCGCATGGTAGATGAGGAGGTGATAGACTACCGGGTACTCAATTATTCCTTTATGGTTGATGGGGAGGCCTATCTGCTCGAAATCGGCACCAGCCTTGACAATATTTATAAAACCGAACGTAATATCCGCACCATAACCCTGGTGCTGCTCGGATTGTTTGTGATCATTTCTTTTATTGCCGACACCACCCTGTCGCGCGTGCTTACCAGCCCCCTGGAGTTTATTACCCGCAAACTTAAAGAAACAAAAAGCCCCTCCCTTTTTAACCGCACCCCGGTAAAAACCACCACCACCGATTTCGTTTACCTCGACCAAACACTGCTGGAACTCATGCAGAAAATCGATGGGCTTTTTACCAAGGAAAAGGAAATCACGGCCAACATTTCGCATGAGTTGCTCACCCCGGTATCGGTGGTGCAGAGCCGCCTCGAAAACCTGATTAACAATGGCGGCCTTTCTGAGCAGGCTGCCGAAAAGGTTTCTGAATCACTCCGCACCCTTCACCGGCTTAAAGGCATCATAAACTCCCTGCTGCTCATTGCCAGGGTCGAAAACCGGCAGTTTATAAAAAACGACCAGTTCTCGATGGAGAAATTGCTAAGGGAGGTAGTTGAAGAAATTGAACCCATAGCCACAGACAAGGGGCTTAAGATAAAAACCCATTATGCGTGCGACCATCAGTTAAGCCAGGCCAACCGTTTACTGCTCTTTACCTTGTTCTTTAATATTATAAACAACGCGGTGAAGTTTTCTGGAACAGAGGCCAATGGCCCCGTGGAGGTGCACTGTTTCAGAGAAAGCAATTCATTTCAGGTCAGAATAAGCGATTGTGGGTCGGGCATGACAAAGGAGCAGTCGGACGAAGTGTTTCTGCGTTTCAAAAAACAAAAATCGTCTGATGGCCACGGACTGGGTCTGGCCATAGCCAAAAGCATTGCCGATTTTCATAATGTGAGCATCCACATTAAAACAGCTCCAAGCGAAGGAACAGCTTTCCTGCTTGTCTTTCCGGAAGATTTGTAAAAAAATAAAAAAAAGTTTTCTTATTCGGCTTTCTTCATAATTCCTTCATCCATTGGGGTTTAATTTTACATTGTAATTGATTGAAACACCCCGAAACCTTTCGGAATTTCAAAAAAGAAAAAATTAAATCTTAACCTTAAAGCCCTTTCAGTTATGCAAAAGCAAATGTTATTACTGGCCCTTGCGCTCGGATTGAGCGGAGCGGCACTGGCTCAGACCCAAGAACCCCAGAACGTACGCGCCCGTGAGCGCGACCCCCAGAACACCGAAGCCCAAGCGCAGCAGCGCCAGCGTGTAAGAGTGCAGGACCCTGCCACCCATAGCCAGGAGGCCATGGAACAGGGCCAGACCCGCCGCGAAGAGCGCAAGCAGATTCGTGAGCAGCGCAAGGCAGAGCAGCAGCAACTGCGCGAGCAGCGCAAAGAGCAGCAACAGCAGCGCCTGCATGATGGCTCCGGACAAAACCGTGGCAGCAATGGACGCCCGCAGGGCAACAGGCCAAGCCAACCCCGCCAGGGACAAGGCGGCGGACGCCCCAGGTAAAACAAAAAAACCCGGCATGCCGGGTTTTTTTATAGGGCAAAAGGTAAAGACCTTTTGCCCTATTCTTTTTTTGCCAATAAATAGCCAACGAATTTCCCTTGCGCCTCGGAAGGATTTTGTAATTTTGAGCCTCAAAAAAAACAAGAAAACACAACTCACATGTACGGAAAATTCCAGGAACATCTTCAACAACAACTTCAGGAAATACGCGATGCCGGTTTATATAAAAAAGAAAGGGTAATTACCAGCCCACAAGGGGTCGAGATAGAAACCAATGGCAAGAAAGTGCTAAATTTTTGTGCCAACAACTATCTTGGTTTGTCCTCCGATCCCAGGGTAATGGCCGCTGCCAACTATACCTTTTTCAAATACGGTTATGGTATGTCGTCAGTAAGATTTATCTGCGGCACGCAAAAAGTCCATAAAGACCTTGAGAAAAAACTCAGTGAATTTCTCGGAATGGACGACACCATCCTCTTTTCTTCTGCTTTTGATGCCAATGGTGGGGTTTTTGAACCACTGTTAAGCGAACAGGATGCCATTATTTCAGATGAGCTTAACCATGCTTCCATTATTGATGGGGTGCGGTTATGCAAGGCCAAGCGTTTCAGGTACAAGAACAATGATATGGAAGACCTGGAAGAGGTTTTGCAGGATGCCAGCGAAGCCCGCTTTAAGCTGATCGTTACTGATGGTGTTTTTTCCATGGATGGCATCATTGCCGACGTTGATAAAATCTGCGATCTTGCAGAGAAATACGATGCCCTGGTTATGGTTGATGACTCGCATGCAACCGGATTTGTTGGAAAGACAGGTCGCGGAACCCACGAGTACCGCAACGTCATGGACCGCGTTGACCTTATTTGCACCACCTTTGGAAAAGCATTGGGCGGGGCATCCGGTGGCTGCATCTCCGGCAAACAGGAAATAATCGACCTGCTTCGTCAGAGAGCCCGTCCTTACCTGTTTTCAAACTCCCTGGCTCCCTCCATTGCAGGCGCCACCCTGGAGGTTATCAACATGCTTTCAGAGACAACAGAATTGCGCGATAAACTTTATGAAAACACCCAGCTTTTCCGAAAAGGCATGACTGAAGCTGGTTTTAATATTGTGCCGGGAGTTCATTCCATTGTTCCGGTATTATTTGGTCATCTTCCCAACGATGCCAAACTATCGCAGCAGTTTGCCGACGCACTTCTGGAAGAGGGTGTTTATGTCATTGGTTTTTACTTTCCGGTAGTACCCAGGGGCAAATCACGGATCCGCGTTCAGATTAGTGCCGCACACAGCAAAGAGCAGGTAGCATTTGCCATAGAGAAATTCATAAAGGTTGGAAAAAAACTTGGCGCCATTTGATATACGGCATAGGCACAGATATCATAGAAGTTGACCGCATTAGGAAAACCATGGAGGCCGACCCCGGCTTCAAACAGGGAATTTTTACTGCCGCCGAAATTACCTATTGCGAATCAAAAGCCTATAAATACCAGCATTTCGCCGCAAGGTTTTGTGCCAAAGAGGCCGTTTTAAAAGCCCTTGGACTTGGCATTAACCATGCAGTTAAACTTACCGACATCGAGGTTTTTAACGACACCACGGGCAGGCCGCTTATTCGTTTAACCGGAACTGCAAAAGATTTTTCACGCAATATAGGTTTCTTAAAAATTCTTGTATCTTTATCACACCTGAAGGATATTGCTAAGGCAGTTGTTATTATTGAGAAGGAGGACAACAGGGAATATTAGCAGACGAAAAGACAGGGGTTAAAGGCTTGGCCTCTCAAGCGTGGCCTTTATCAATGCGCAAATTTCATAGGTTTCACCATATACTGAAAAATACTATGACGCACATTGGATCTTACGAACAAAGGTTAAAAAATTTCAACTGGGGCATTGCGGAAAAAGAATTGGAATACCAGCCAGGTAATGTAATAAACATTGGCTGGTATTGTTCTGACCGGATATGCCAAATGGGCAAGGGCAACAAACCCGCCCTGATCTGGGAAGGGATGGGCGGAAAGGGAAAAACCTTCACCTACAACGATGTCCGACTCAACTCCAACACCATCGGGCATTTTCTGAGGGGCCTGGGCATCCAGCCTGAGGACAGGGTTTGCCTGTTTATGGACAAGATTCCCGAGCTTTACCTTGGGTTTCTCGGCGTGCTGAAAATCGGCGCCATTGCACAACCGCTCTTTTCAGCTTTTGGCGATGAGTCGCTTTTTGTCCGTCTTGAAAACGCGCAGACCCGGGCCATTATCACCCAGAAAAAACACGCTCCAAAAGTCAGGAAGATCATTGACAAAATGCCCTTCCTGGAATTCATAATTATTGTGGATCATGACCCGGCCAAACCGCTTGGCCTGCGCGAAATCAGCTTTGACCTGGGAAACACGCCCAAAGTTGATGTCTTTGAAATACACCCTACCACTGCCGAATCTCCTTCAGTATTGCACTATACTTCAGGCACTACCGGCCAGCCCAAAGGGGTTAAGCATGTTCATTATTCGCTGATTTCACAATATCTTACCTCAAAGTGGGTGCTCGACCTGCAGGACGATGACATTTACTGGTGTACCGCCGACCCTGGATGGGTTACCGGCACTTCATACGGCATAATTGGCGCCTTCAGCAACGGGGTTACTCAATGCGTGCTTGATTCGGGGTTTTCGGCCGATGCATGGTACCGCTTCATTGAAAAAAACCGCATCACCATGTGGTACTCCGCACCAACGGCCATCCGCTCGCTAATGAAAGCCGGAGAAGAAATCGTTAAGAAATATGATCTTTCGTGCCTTCGCCACCTGGCCTCCGTTGGCGAGCCTTTAAATTCGGAGGCTGTTATCTGGTCGGAAAAGGTATTCGGAATACCATTTTACGACACCTACTGGCAAACTGAGACTGGGTCGATCATGATCTCGAACTATCCCGGCATGAAAGTGAAGCCCGGCTCTATGGGCAAGCCTTTTCCGGGTATTGAAGCCACCGTGGTGCATCCCGAAACTTACGAACCTTTTGCAGAACCCGGCAAGGTGGGACTGATTGCCATCAAGCCCGGCTGGCCGGCCATGATGCGCACCTACTGGAGTAATGAAGAAGCTTTCAAAAGCAAGTTTAAAAACGGCTGGTACCTGCCGGGAGACCGCTCCAGCATTGATGGTGAAGGATATTTCTGGTTTGTGGGGCGCGACGACGATGTGATCAACACCGGGGGACACCTTGTAAGTCCCTTCGAGGTGGAATCAGCCCTGCTCGAGCATCCCGCTGTAGCTGAATCGGCCGTGGTTGCCAAACCCGACTTTGTGAACATGGAGGTGGTAAAAGCTTTTGTGGCCCTGAAGCCCGGCTTTACCCCCAGCCAGGAACTCGACCTGGAAATCATGAACTTCGTTCGTAAAAAACTTTCGCCACTGGCTATGCCACAGGAAATTGAGTTTGTCGATTCCCTGCCCAAAACACGCAGCGGCAAGATCATGCGCCGCATTCTAAAGGCAAAGGAGTGGGGCGAGGAAATTGGCGACACTTCTACCCTCGAAGACGATTAAATTATTTAAATATTTAACCAACCAACCTTAAGGAGACAGAATTATGGAAGAAATGAAAGAAATTGTCAGGGATTATGTGATTCAGGAGTATGTGGAAGACGACACGGAAGTCAACTTTGACACCCCGCTGATATCGGGCGGAATCGTTGATTCGTTTTCCATGGTCTCGCTAAAGCGCTTCCTGGAGAATAAATACAAGATCTCTATACCGGATGACAAAGCAACCCCTGAGGCATTCGACAGCGTACATAAAATTGTTGACCTGGTTAATGACTTTTTAAAATAGGAGGCGATATGGCATATCCAGATAAAACCAGGACCATGTTTACCGAAGTGCTCGAAGGCATTAAGGAAGCCGGGCTGTTTAAACAAGAGCGCTTTATACACTCTTCGCAGGCTGCCGATATTGAGGTAGAATTTCCCACGGGTGCTTCCCTCAAAAAGGTAATAAACATTTGCGCCAACAACTATCTTGGCATGTCGAGCCACCCCGAAGTCATTAAGGCTGCCCATGCCGGCCTCGATTCGCACGGCTATGGCATGTCGTCGGTCAGGTTTATTTGCGGCACCCAGGACATTCACAAGAAGCTGGAGGAGATGGTAACCGAGTTTCTTGGCACTGAAGACACGATTCTGTTCCCCTCATGCATGGATGCCAATGCTGGTGTTTTTGAAGCACTTCTCACCAAGGATGACGTGATGATTTCTGACCGTCTGGTGCATGCCTCCATTATTGATGGCATTCGACTGAGCAGTGCCATGCATGATACTTTCAAGCATTCTGACATGGAGCACCTTGAAAGCAAACTTCAGCTGCATCAAAACCGAAGGTTAAAGGTTGTGATTACCGATGGGGTTTTTTCAATGGATGGCGATACGGCCAAGCTGGATGAAATGGTTAAGATTTGCGAAAAGTATGATGCCCTGTTGCTGGTTGACGATTCGCATGCAAGCGGTTTTATTGGCAAGACTGGCCGTGGCACCCATGAACAATACGGCGTAATGGGCAAGATCGACATCATTACCACCACTTTCGGCAAGGGCCTTGGCGGGGCATCGGGCGGTTGTGTTTCAGGCCGCAGGGAGCTGGTTGAACTGTGCCGGCAGCGAGCCAGACCATACCTTTTCTCAAACACCATTGCACCCCCTATTGTAGCTGGTGTCATTAAGGTGCTTGAAATCCTTTCTGCCTCAACCGATCGTCGCGACAAGCTTGAAAGGAATACTGAGTTTTGGCGCGATGGGTTGTGCGACGCTGGTTTTGTTTTAAAGCCAGGCGATACGCCCATTGTCCCGGTTATGCTCTTTAATGCAAAACTCGCACAAAACTTCTCGCGCGATCTGTTTGAAGAAGGCATTTACGCCATAGGATTCTTTTTTCCGGTGGTGCCCCAGGGTCAGGCCCGGATACGCACGCAGATTTCGGCAGGACACGAAATGCACCACCTTGAGAAGGCGCTCGAAGCATTCAAAAAAGTAGGTGCAAAATACAATATCCTCGGTAAATCAAAGCAGGAAATTATTGAAATGTATGGCATGTAAAAAGGCATGCTGTAATTAAAAACGCCCTGAAGAAACCTCGGGGCGTTTCTTTTTATGTTTCCCAGATCAATCCTTTGCTAAAGACGGCCCTTTAAAACTTTTTTGTTATTATTGCCTGTAAATTCGTTCTTATATCACCAATATTTACTGCCTCAAACATGAAAAAAGCCCTTCCCTTTCTTGCCATTACCCTTTTACTGGTAAATTTTTCTTTTGCCAACCCACCTGAAACCACAATAAAAGAACTTGATGCCTATTACGAGCAAGTTCTGAAAGACTGGGACCTGCCTGGCATGGTCATAGGTATTGTGAAGGATGGCGAGTTGATTTTCAGCAAGGGATATGGCGTAATGGAGGTGGGCAAGGCCGGCGCGCCCGACGAAAACTCTTTGTTTGCCATTGCATCAAATACCAAGGCATTTACTGCATCTATGCTGGCCATGCTAGTGCAGGAAGGCAAGATCTCGTGGAACGACAAGGTGCGTCAGTACCTGCCCTGGTTCGAGGTTTACGACCCCTGGGTAAGTAACGAAGCAACTATTCGCGACTTGCTGAGCCACCGCATTGGCCTTGGCACCTTTAGCGGCGATGTGGTGTGGTATAAATCAGACCTCACGGCCAGGGAAATTGTCGGAGCGGCTAAGCGTTTGCCAAAAGCCTTTGATTTTCGAAGCGGGTATGGATACTCCAACCTGATGTACCTGGCAGCCGGACTGGTCATTGAAGAAATAACCGGCAAGAGCTGGATCGAAAATGTGCAGGAGCGCATCCTCGGCCCGCTGGAAATGGATCGTACCATTGTAAGGCCTTCCGACCTTTTACAAAAAGGGAATTTCGCAACGCCTCATGCGCAAAAAGATGACAAAAACATTCCCATTGAATGGGAAGACTGGACCGTGGTGGCGCCTATGGGCGGTTTGATTTCAAGCGTAAGCGATGTGGCCAGGTGGATGATCTTTAACATGAATCACGGCATTTGGGGGCAGGACACCTTGTTAACGGCCGCCTCCATAAACCTAATGTGGACGCCCCACAGCAATTTTGTGGTGAACCATACCCGTCCGCAGGATTTCAACCGCCACTTCAATGCCTACGGACTGGGTTGGGGCCTGAGCGACTACCACGGCCGCCTCAGCGTTGGCCACACCGGCGGTTACGATGGCATGATTTCGGAAGTGCGCATGATCCCCGACGAGAAGCTGGGCGTGGTGGTGCTTACTAATGGCATAAAAAGCCCCATAACGGCCGTAACGCAATACACCCTCGAAACCATGCTGGGCCTGGAGCCCCGCGACTGGTCGGCAGAGATA
>Ga0114946_10001101_pt1 | contig 18527 bp, 14 predicted proteins | sample WalLakDeSediment_FD_88676 | JGI IMG/M metagenome (GOLD analysis project Ga0114946, IMG submission 88676) | Lake sediment microbial communities from Walker lake, Nevada to study Microbial Dark Matter (Phase II) - Walker Lake 11/02/13 Deep Sediment | ecosystem: Environmental > Aquatic >...
AAGAACCGCGTGGTCATGCCCATCGGGAGTTCCTACGCTGCCACGGACCACGTGCTGGGTCACGAGCTGGTCCACGCCTTCCAGTACAACATTGCCCAGTCCCGCCGGGGCGGGGGCCTCCAGGGGCTCTTCATGATGCCCCTCTGGATGGTGGAGGGAATGGCCGAGTACCTCTCGGTTGGCCGGGAAGACGCCTTCACCTCCATGTGGCTCAGGGATGCCATCCTCCGGGACGACTTCCCCACGCTGGACCAGCTCACCCGGGAGTCCCGCTTCTTCCCCTACCGCTTCGGCCAGGCGTTCTGGACCTACATCGGGGGGACCTACGGGGACGAAGTCGTGGTGAGCCTCTTCCGGTCCGCGCTCCGGACCGGGTGGGCGCCTGCCATCCAGAGCACCCTGGGGATCTCGCCGGATTCCCTCTCCACGGCCTGGCGCGCCGCCGCAGAGGAGCACTACCGGCCGCTCATGGCCGACCGCCTGGCACCGGGGGAGTCCGGCTCCCTTCTCCTGGCTCCGTCCACGGGGGCGGGCCGGCAGAACGTGGCCCCGTCGATTTCTCCGGACGGGACACGGATGGCGTACATCTCCGAGAAGGACCTCTTCACCTTCGACCTGTTCCTGGCCGACGCCCGGACCGGGGAGACCATCCGCCGCCTCTCCAGTGCCAGCTCCGACCCCCACACCGACGCGCTTCGCTTCATCGACTCCTCGGGCTCCTGGTCCCCGGACTCCCGGCAGATCGCCTTTGTGGTCTTTGCCAACGGTCTGAACGAGATCGTCATCGCCGACGCGGAGCGGGGGCGCGAGCAGCGCCGGATCCGGGTCCCCCGGACCCTGGGCGAGATCACGGGCCCGGCCTGGTCCCCGGATGGACGCCAGATGGTGTTCTCGGGGCAGTCCGACGGGTCCACCGACCTCTACCTGGTGGACCTGGAGACGGAGGAGGTCAGCGCACTCACCGCGGACCGGCACACCGTGGTCCAGCCCACCTTCTCGCCCGATGGGCGGACGGTGGCGTTCGTCTCGGACCGGGGCCCGGAAACGGACTTCGACCGCCTGGTCTACTCCGAGATGCGGATCGCCCTCATGGACCTGGAATCCCGGGAGATCCAGGCGCTGGAGATCTTCGGGAATGTTCGCCACACGAACCCGCAGTTCACCCCCGACGGGCGCGGGCTCTATTTCCTTTCGGATCCGGACGGGTTCAGCGACATCTTCCGCCTGGAGCTGGAGACGGGAGAGATCCAGCGGGTGACGCGGGTGGCCACCGGCGTGAGCGGAATCACCGACATGTCGCCGGCCATGTCGGTGGCGGCCCAGACGGGGACCGTGGTCTTCTCCGTCTTCGATGAATTCGAGTACCACGTCTACTCAGTGGACTCCCGTGACCTTCCGGCTTCCCCGGTGGTTACCGTGGCCGAGCTCGACCCGGCGGCGCGGTTCATCCCGCCGGCAGAGGCGGCGGTGCCCTCCCGCGTCATGGCCTACCTCGCGGATCCGGAGACCGCACTGGCGCCTCCGGGCACCTTCCCGCCGGATGCGTCGGGCGACTACCGCCCGGGTCTCTCGCTGGACTTCATCACCCAGCCCAGCGTGTCCGTGGGCTCGGACCGGTTCGGCACGTTCGCCGGCGGCTCCATCGCCGCCTTCTTCTCGGACATGCTGGGGAACCGGAACCTGGGTGTGGCCGTGCAGGCGCAGGGAACGCTCAAGGACATCGGCGGGCAGTTCATCTACCAGAACCTGGAAAGCCGCTGGAACTGGGGCGTGGGGGCGGGGCGGATCCCGTACCTCTTCTTCTTCGCTCCGGAGCGCCGGCTCGGCGATCTGGAGGGCACCACGGAATTCGTGATCCCCAACGTGCGCCTCTTCCAGACGCAGGCGTTCGGCCTGGCCTCCTACCCCCTCAACCAGTCCCGGCGCTTCGATTTCTCCGCAGGGGTGAACCGCTACTCGTACGATGTCGAGGAGGACATCTACGTCCTGAACCCCTTCGGCCAGGTCATCGACCGACGAAGGGTCACGGTGCGGGAAGGACTCCCCGACCCGGTGAACCTCTTCGAGGCCAGTGCCGCCTACGTGGGTGACAACTCCTTCTTCGGGTTCGTCTCGCCCATCCGGGGGAGCCGGTTCCGGGCCGAGGTGGGGGCCACCTTCGGATCCCTGAACTACAACACCGTGACGCTGGACTACCGGCGCTACATGAACCCCATCACGAACCTGACCTTCGCCTTCCGGGGTCTCCACTTCGGGCGCTACGGGTCCCAGGTGGAGGACGCGAGCCGGAGGTCCGGGGTGATCCAGGACATCTACCTCGGGCGCGAATACCTGATCCGCGGGTATTCGGCCTTCTCCTTCGACCAGTTGCGGGAGTGCAACATCCCCCAGGGGGCTCAGACGGAGTTCCAGTTCTGCCCGGTCTATGAGCGACTCTTTGGCCAGCGGATCGGGGTGCTCAGTGCCGAAATGCGCGTGCCGCTGGTGGGGACGGACCGCCTCGGGATCATCGACTTCGGCTTCGTGCCCACCGAGATCGCACTCTTCGGCGACGCCGGGATGGCATGGAACGGAAGCGGACCTTCTCCCACCCTGGAGTGGAGCCGCACGTCGCTGGAGCGGATTCCCGTGGCCAGCGCCGGCGTCTCGTCGCGCTTCAACATCCTGGGCGCCCTCATCCTCGAGGTGTACTACGTCTACCCCTTCCAGCGTCCCGACAAGGGCGCGCACTGGGGGTTCCAGCTGGCGCCGGGGTGGTGACCCCGGACCCGCCCAAGACGCCGGATCAGCAACGAACCCCCCGGGTGGCCAGGCCGCCCGGGGGGTTCGTCGTTTCGTCTCCGGCACCTCGGCAGCGGCCGAGGGCAGAGGATGCGGAGGCGTGGGGTCAGAAGATGCGAAGCCGGATGTAGCGCCCCGGGTTCTCGCGCACGTCCTCGAGAAGCGCCTCCAGGGAGGCGCTGGCCGAGGTGAGGTTCCGGTAGAGGGCCTCGTCGGTGGAAAGGAGCCCGAGGGTTCCCTCGCCCCGCTCCATGCGACCCACCACGACCCCCAGCGAGGTGGAAACCTCTTCGAGACGCTCGCCGGCCGACTGGAGTCGAAGGAAGGTGCTGTCCGCCCGGGCCACCGCCCGGCTCAACTCGGGCGAGGTGGCCACGCCCTCCACACCCTCGGCCGACCTCCGGAAGCTGGCCAGGGCCTCGGCGAGTTCATCCTGCTGGGCCTCGACCACGGCGGCGAGGGACTGCACCAGTTCCCGCGCCTCGACCGCCGTTCCCTGCACGGCCTGGATGGTGGAGTCGGCCAGCATTCTCTGCATCCTTGCCAGGAGGTCCTCCACCTCCTCGCCGATGATGGAGGCCAGGTCTCCCAGGTCCGATGTGGACTCGCCGGGGACCACGGAACCCGGCGAGAAGCTCTCCCCCGCATTCCCGGGGAGGATCTCGACCGTCCGGCCTCCCAGCAGCCCGACGCCCGCCAGCCGCGCGCGGGAATCGACAGGAATCCGCCACTGCCCGTTGATCTCCAGGGTGATGGCCACCTCGTCGTCGTCCAGCGAGAAGCCCCGTACCCGTCCGATGTTCACGCCCCGCATCTGCACCGGGTCTCCACTCCGAACGCCACCGGCATTCTCCACCGTGGTGAAGAGGGTATAGCGCCCCCGGAAGGTGCCGGGATCCGTGAGGAGAAAGAGCACCGCCAGTACGCCCAGCACCCCCATGATGACGAAGATGCCCACCCGGACCTCCCGCCCACCCGCCAGGGGAGGGGTGGCCTGCTCCAGTTCGCGATCCGTTCGTTCTCCTCCCCGGGCGGGGCGGTTCTTCCCTTCCGTCATACGATCTCCAGGTGATCCAGCGCCGCCTGGGCAGCGCTGCGATCGGCAAAGGCTCGAACAAAGGGGTCATCGGAGGCGCGAAACTCGGTGGGGGTCCCGCAGAAGCGCAGTCGTCCGCCCTGAAGCATGGCCACACGGTCACACATCAGAAGACCCCCCTCGATGTCATGGGTGACAATGACCGAAGTCACGTTGAGCTCCTCGGAAAGCTGCTCGATCAGCCGTTCCACCGCCGCGGTGTTCACGGGGTCAAGGCCGGTGGTGGGCTCGTCCCAGAGGAGAATCCGGGGACGCCCCACGATGGCCCGGGCAATTCCCACCCGCTTGCGCATCCCTCCCGAGAGTTCGGCCGGGAGCTTCGTGACCACCAGCGCCGGGTCAAGGTTCACCAGCTCCAGCGAATGCCAGATGCGTCGGGTGCGCTCCAGCCGGGAGAGTCCTCGGAGTTCTTCCTCGGGGATCCCCATCTCGACGTTCTCCCAGACATTCAGGGAGTCAAAGAGCGCCGCGTTCTGGAACACGTACCCCACCTTGTGCCGGATGCGCGACAGGTTCTTCCGGTCCCATGGGCGGACGGTCTCGCCCTCCACCTCCACGCTTCCGCGGTCCGGCTCGATGAGCCCGATGGTGGTCTTTAGGAGCACGCTCTTTCCCGTCCCCGAGGGACCGAAGACCCCGAACATCTCGCCCTCTCCCACCCGGAGGTCCACTCCGGCCAGGACCGGCAGGTCATCGAAGGCCTTGAAGACGGCGCGGTACTCGATCATGGGCGCGGCCTTCCGGTGGGCGTCGAGGGGGGGGTGGGCGGGAGGGAGGAGGGAGTCACGGGCGGGTTCACTGGAGCAGGAGCGCCGGGAAGAGCGCGTCCAGCACGAGCACGGTGAGGAGCATGAACACCACGGCAGCCGTGGTGGTGCTGCCCACGCCGGCCGCCCCGCCCCGGGTCCGGAATCCCATGTGGATGGCGATGACCGGGATGGCAAAGCCGAACGTGACGGCCTTGGTCAGCGAATAGAAGAGGTCCCAGTTGTGCCAGAAGAGGCGGGCGCCGTAGAGGAACGACTCGAAGCCAAGCCCCACCGTGAGCCGGGCGGCCACCATCCCGGCCAGCACCCCGATGACGTTGGCGATGGCCACGAGGAGCGGAAGCACGATGACGCCGGCCAGGATCCGCGGGGCCGCCAGGATCGCCACCGGGTCCCGCCCAAGGGCGTGGTAGGCATCGATCTGCTCGGAGACCTTCATGGTTCCCAGCTCGGCCGTGATCCGGGCCCCCACCCGCCCCACCAGCACGATGGCCGTCAGAACCGGACCCAGCTCCAGCACCACCGAGGCGGTGACCACCGATCCCAGGATGTAGAGGGGAATGGAGCCCTGGAACTGGTACCCACCCTGCTGGCTCGTCACGATTCCCGAGAGGATCGCCGCCACCACGACGATGGGGACGCTCTGCACCCCCATGACGTAGATCTGCTGGATGAGGGCACGGGGGGCGACCTGAAAGGTGGCCAGGGCCCGGGCCGATCGACCCACAAGGAGCCCCATTTCCCCCGCATGCTCGGCCACGAGGCGACTGAGCCGACCAAGCCACCCGAGGGGTCGGGCCAGCACGCCGGGGAGAGCGGAGGGGGAGGGAGAAGCCAAGAACGGTGCGACCGAAGGAGGAGATCCGTGCGATGACAAGCATTGAAAACTCACCCATGCCGGGCAGAGGGGCAAGGCGCGCCGATCCCGGACGACCCCCGGAAACGGGCTACGTGGCGGTGGTTCCCCCGGGGGATTCAACGAGCGGGGGCGGGGAGGTTCGCGCGGAGTCGAGCTCGATGGAGAAGACCGAGCCCACGCCCAGCTGGCTCGAGGCCGAGAGTTCGAACCCCATCAGTTCGCAGAGGGAGCGCGAAATGGCAAGGCCCAGCCCCGTCCCTCCGAAGCTTCGGGCCTGAGAGCCGTCGATCTGGTGGAACGGAGTGAACACCTCGTCCAGTTCCTCGGCGGGAATCCCGATCCCCGTATCTTCCACGAGGATCCGGAGGGGACGCCCCGTGACCGCGTGGGCTTCGACCCGCAGGGTGACCCCTCCCTCCTGGGTGAACTTCACCGCATTCCCGGCCAGGTTCAGGACCACCTGCTTCAGACGCCGCTGGTCCGCGATGGCGGGCCGGAGGTCCGGGGGCACCCGGGAGTCCAGCTCCAGCCCGCGCTTCCGGGCCTGCAGCTCCAGCATCCCCACGACCTCGCCCACCAGTTCCTCCAGGTCCACCGGCTCCCGCACCACCTCCATCCGGCGGGCATCGATCTTGGAGATGTCGAGAATGTCCTCGATGAGGGCCAGCAGGTGCTCTCCGTTGACCTGGATGCGACGGAGATAGTCAGCCTCCCGGGAGGTGGCCACGTCATGGTGCTTCTTGATCAGGATGTTGGCGAAGCCGATGACCGAGTTCAGGGGCGTCCTGAGTTCATGGCTCATGTTGGCCAGGAAGGAGCTCTTGGCCCGGGAGTTCGCTTCCGCCTCCTCCAGTGCCCTGCGGAGCATCTGCTCCGCCCGCTTCTGGTTCGTCACATCGCGCACCACCACCACCCGGGCATTCTCGCCCCGGTGCAGCGAGTCCACCACGGCCAGTTCGGCCGGGAAGAGGGTGCCGTCGTAGCGTCGACCCTCCACCTCCAGAGTCTCGGCCACCCCGGCCTCGACCCCCATGGTTCGCCCCAGCAGGAAGTTCGACGCGGCTCGCACGTGCCCCGGGTCCACAAGGTTCAGAATGGGATCCCCCACCATCTGCGCCACCGACACCCGGAAGATGTGGGCGGCCCTGGGGTTGGCGTCGAGGATACGCTCCTCCCGGTAGAAGACCACCCCTTCGAAGGTCGCCTCCGCCAGGCGCCGGAAGCGCTCCTCGCTCTCCTTGACCTGGACAATGGCCTCTTCGGCGGATCGCCGGGCCGAATCGCCCTCGAGACGGGAGCGCTCGTTCTGATCCAGGGCGCTCTCGAGCTCGATCTGGCGCACCCGCTCCTGGGAACGGAGGCGCTCCACCCGTGCAAAGTTGCTCCGGCGAATCACCAGGACCGTTCCGGCCAGGCCCGTGGCCACGAGGAGCGAGACGCCGAAATAGATCCAGTCCGATTCCGCGAGGCGATCTCCGGCGGCCAGCATCCAGGCGGAAAGGGCCAGGGCGGCCACGGCGGCAAACCACCCCAGGTCCAGGAAGAAGAGCCCCACCGCGATCACGATGAAGATCATGCTGGTGGTTTCCCTCGCCTCCCCGGTCAGGAGGAGATGGAGATAGGCCACCACCACGAGGAAGACACAGAAGAGCGCGCCCACGGCGTGCCCCCACCCTTCCGGAACCGAGCGGAAGCCCAGGAGGCCCCGAACGCCCAGGAAAAGCACGGCGGCGACCGCGCAGATGGCGGCCAGGGAGCCTGCTTCAGGGTACCGGAGGAGGAAGAGATGCGTGGGGATGAGAGCGGCGTAGAGGCCGCCCAGCGCGACGGCCGCCAGGGGGATGGAGTCGGCCACGGTGCGGTCCAGGGCCCGCTCGAGTTCAGCGTCCCTCGTCCCTCCCTGCGTCACAAGATCCATTCTTCTGGCCACACCCCCCTCCTGGTCGAAACGGCCCACATCCGGGAGAAGGTGGCGTCCCGGTGTCCGGAAGAACAGGGGGTCACCGAACCGGGATCGGGCGGGGATGGGGGGACGCGCAGCCCGGCGGGAAGAACGGGACGGCACCGGCACCCACTGGATCGGCAGCCCCGTGTCCCCGATCATTCGGGGTCGAATCGATGGAGGGCGAGGGAACGTCACGGGCGACGGAGGCGGGATGGCCGAGCGGGAGCGCACGGAGGAGGAAGAGACAGGAGGCAGGTCCAGTAGGGGAGCCGCCCCGGTTCGCCGGGAGGCGCCCGTGGTCCTGGAGGCCCGGAACATCACCAAGGTCTACCAGATGGGCGAGGTGGAGGTGAAGGCCCTCCGAGGGGTGGACTTCGCCCTGCGGGAATCGGAATTCCTCGTCCTGCTGGGGGCATCGGGAAGCGGAAAGTCCACGCTCTTCAACATCCTCGGCGGACTCGATACGCCCACCTCCGGGCAGGTCCTCTTCCGGGACCAGGACCTCTCGGCGGCGGGGGACCGGGAACTGACCACCTTCCGCCGGAACCACGTGGGGTTCGTGTTCCAGTTCTACAACCTCATGCCGAGCCTCACCGCCCGCGAGAACGTGGCCCTGGTCACGGAGATCTCCCGGAACCCCATGGCTCCGGAGGAAGCGCTGGAACTCATGGGGATCGGAAACCGGCTGGACCACTTCCCCTCGCAGCTCTCCGGGGGGGAGCAGCAGCGGGTGGCCATTGCCCGGGCCATCGCGAAGCGCCCGGAGATCCTCCTCTGCGACGAGCCCACCGGGGCCCTGGACTACCGGTCCGGGATCATCGTGCTCGATGCCATCGAGCGGGTGAACCAGGAACTGGGGACCACCACCGCCGTCATCACCCACAACGCCCCCATCGCCGCCATGGCGGACCGGGTCGTGACGCTGGCCGACGGGCAGGTGGCGGAGGAGCACCGGAACGAGAGCCGCACGCCGGGCCTCGAGATCCGCTGGTAGCGGCCCCTCCGCAAGGAACCGGAACCGGGGACGAGGGTTGTCTCTTCAGGTCGTCTGCCCCTTTTGTCCATCCCATCTCCAAGCAAGGAGTCCCCATGCCCGTACGTTCCGCCCGCGCCGAATGGAAGGGATCCCTGGTCGACGGATCCGGCCAGCTCGGTACCGAAAGCGGCGCCCTTTCCGGCGTCGACTACAACTTCCCGTCACGGTTCGAGTCGGGATCGCAGACCAACCCGGAGGAGCTCATCGCCGCGGCCCACGCCGGCTGCTACTCCATGGCCCTCTCGAACGGACTGGCCAAGGCGGGGCATCCGCCGGAGTCGGTGCAGACGGAAGCCCGGGTCACGCTGGAGAAGGTGGAGGGCGGGTTCGCCATCACCGGCATCCATCTGATCTGCCGGGCCCGGGTCCCCGGCATCGATGCCGGCACCTTCGGGGAGCACGCCCAGGCTGCCAAGACGGGATGCCCCGTTTCCAAGGCACTCTCGGCGGTGGAGATCGACCTGGACGCTGCCCTGGAGGGATGACCCCCGGGCATGAGGGAGGGGATGTCGCGGGGGTGATGCGGAGGAGTTCTCCGCGGAGCAGGTCCCCCGGGTCGGCTCCCCCCCTTGTCCCCCGGCCCACGGGAGTGGAAGTTCTTTTCCGATGATCACACTCCTGTGGGTCGTGGGGCTCTCCCTCGCCGTATCGTTCCTCTGCTCGATCCTCGAGGCGGTTCTCCTCTCGGTGAACCATGCCCACGTCGCCATCATGCAGGACGAGGGGCGTCGGTCCGGTGACCTCCTGGCCCGCATGCAGGAGCGCATCGACGAGCCCATCTCGGCCATCCTCACCCTGAACACCATCGCCCACACCGTGGGCGCGGCCATGGGGGGCGCCCTTGCGCTGGAAGTGTTCGGGAGCGAATGGATCGCCGTCTTCTCGGCGGTCCTCACGCTGGCCATCCTGCTCCTGTCGGAGATCATCCCGAAGACCATCGGCGCCGCCTACTGGAAGTCGCTGGCCGGCCCCACGGCGTGGGTCCTCCGGGGAATGGTGGTGATCATGAAGCCGGTGCTCCTCCCCCTTTCCCTCTTCTCCCGGGCCATTGCCCGGGATCGGGCCAGCCAGTCCACGGTGAGCCGGGCCGAGCTGGAGGTGATGGCGGAGATCGGGCGCCGCGAGGGGACGCTGGACGAGGCGGAGTGGCAGGTGGTGACCAACGTCATGAACCTGAGCGAAGTGGCCGTGAGCGCGGTCATGACGCCTCGGACCGACATCGTCGGCGTCCCGCTGGAGGCCACCGTCGAGGAGGCCAAGGCGCTGATGCTGGACGAAGGCCACCTCCGCCTTCCGGTGTTCGAGGGTTCCCTGGACCGCATCGTGGGCCTTCTGCTGGCCCGGGACCTGTGGCAGGCCGACCGCGAAGGGGCAACAGAGATCCGTGACGTGGTCCGCCCCGCCGTCTATGCCCCGGACTCGAAACCGGTGGAAGACCTGATCGTCGAGATGCGGGGCTCCCGGGCCAAGATGGTGATCGTCCTCGACGAGTACGGCGGGACCGCCGGCCTCGCGACGCTGGAAGACCTCATCGAGGAGATCGTCGGAGAGATCCAGGACGAGCACGAGGAGGACGAACCCCCCGACTTCCGGGATGTGGGGGGCGGGGTGACCCGGATCTGGGGCGGGGTCACCCTGAGGGACGTGAACGAGCGGCTTGATCTGGAACTGCCGGAGGACGACTTCGAAACCATCGGAGGCTTCGTTTTCGGGAGCCTGAACCGGATTCCCGTCACCGGCGACGAAGTGACCGTGGACGGGGGCAGGTTCCGGGTGGTGCGCATGCAGGGACGCCGGGTCCAGTTCCTTCGCTTCTTTCCCAACGGCGCCGCGGAGAGCTGACGCCTACGACGCGGCCCCGGCTCCCTTTCGGGCCTTCTCTTCTGCCCGGATTTCCATGTCCTCGCGCCAGAAGCTGATGGCCAGGAGGATGGCGCCGCAGGTGATGCCGACGTCGGCCACGTTGAAGATGGGGAAGAGGGTGAACCCCAGGTCCACGGGGCCGAGGAAATCCACCACGCCCCGGTCCCAGCGCACCCGGTCCCAGAGATTCCCCAGCGCCCCCCCCAGCACCAGGGAGGCCGCCACCACCCGGACCCAGTCGCCGGGGCGGGCCGACCGGATCAGGCTCACCAGGAAGACCACCGCCACCAGGGTGATGGGCACGAAGATGAGCCGCGGATCGTTGCCGATCCGGAGTCCGAACGCCGCGCCCTGGTTGAAGGCCAGGGTGAGGGGCATGAAGCCGCCCAGGATTTCCCTCCGCGTCCCATCGGCCAGGGCACGCAGGGCCCACGACTTCGTGGCCAGGTCCAGGGCCAGCCAGCCCAGAACGAGGATGGTGGCCCAGCTCCACTTTCGATTCAAGGTGCGACTCCGTGGCGCGGCGGGGTAAGGTACGTCATCAGGGCCGGGAACACCCCCGGACCCGGTCTCGAACGGCAAAGCGACCTCCCGGTCCTCCCGACCGCGAGGACGGAAGGACCCGAAGGCCGCTCAAGCTAAACCGGAGGGCCGAGAGGACGGAAGCCCCACTCCCTCGGCGACGGACCGAGGACGCGGCCTCCTGCGCCGTGCGGGATGCCGGCCCCGTGCCGTCCCCCCGTACGGGCAAGTGCCGGCCCCGTGCCGGCTACGCGCCGACTCAGTACCGGTAGTGGTCCGTCTTGTACGGGCCTTCGACCGGGACGCCGATGTACTTCGCCTGGGACTCGGTGAGCTCGGTGAGCCGCACGCCGAGGTGGTCCAGGTGGAGGCGGGCCACCTTCTCGTCCAGGTGCTTGGGGAGGGTGTAGACCTCCTTCCGGTAGGCCTCGGCGCGCTGGTGCAGCTCGACCTGGGCCATGACCTGGTTCGTGAAGGAGGCGCTCATGACGAACGAGGGATGCCCTGTGGCACATCCCAGGTTCAGGAGGCGTCCTTCGGCCAGGATCAGCACCGAGTGCCCGTCGGGGAAGATGAACTCGTCGAGCTGGGGCTTGATGGTATGGCGCCGGATCCCCTTGCGCTTGAGGCCGGCCATGTCGATCTCGTTGTCGAAATGGCCGATGTTCCCGACAATGGCCTTGTCCTTCATGCGGGCCATGTGGTCAGCGTTGATGATGTCCTTGTTCCCGGTGGCCGTGATGAAGATGTCCGCCGTCTCCACCACGTCCTCGAGCCGGACCACCTGGAAGCCCTCCATGGCGGCCTGGAGCGCGCAGATGGGGTCGATCTCGGTGACCAGGACCCGGGCGCCCTGCCCGCGGAGGGACTGGGCGCATCCCTTGCCCACGTCGCCGTAGCCCAGGACCACGGCGGCCTTTCCGGCCAGCATGACGTCGGTGGCCCGGAGAATCCCGTCGGTGAGGGAATGTCGGCACCCGTAGAGGTTGTCGAACTTGGACTTGGTGACCGAGTCGTTGACGTTGATGGCCGGGAAAAGGAGCGTCCCCTCGGCCATCATCTCGTACAGGCGCAGGACGCCGGTGGTGGTCTCTTCCGAGACGCCCCGGATTGCGTCGCCCACGGCCGTCCACTTCGAGGGCTCGGAGACCAGCGTCGCGCGGAGCAGGTCGAGAATCACCCCCCACTCCTCGGGCTCGTTCTCCTCGTCAAAGGCGGGCACGGCGCCGGCCGCCTCGAACGCCCGCCCCCTGTGGATGAGGAGGGTGGCATCGCCGCCGTCGTCCAGAAGGAGGTTGGGGCCGCTCCCGTCGGGCCAGGTGAGCGCCTGCTCGGTGCACCACCAGTACTCCTCCAGCGTCTCCCCCTTCCAGGCAAAGACGGGGACACCCGCGGGCTTTTCCGCCGTGCCCCCCTTCCCCACCGCCACGGCGGCGGCGGCATGGTCCTGGGTGGAGAAGATGTTGCACGAGCACCAGCGCACGTCGGCGCCCAGATCGGTCAGCGTCTCGATGAGGACGGCGGTCTGCACCGTCATGTGCAGCGATCCCATGATCTTCGCTCCCTTGAGCGGGAACGCTCCGGCGTACTCCTCCCGGAGGGCCATGAGGCCCGGCATCTCGTGCTCGGCCAGGCGGATCTCGTCGCGGCCCAGGGGAGCCTGCGCCAGGTCACGAACCATGAAGGGGGGGCGGGGCGTGCCCGGTGCGGTTCGGAGGGAGATAAAGCCCTCCGGGGCCTGGGCCAGGGTGCCGGGATAGGTTCCGGACGTCGCCGAGGCGGCGGGTGTCGAGGGGGTCGCGTTGGTTGCGGTGGTGCTCATGGTCAGGACCTCGGAAGTTCGGTGATTCGGAAATGAAGAGAATTCGAGACGAGCGGTGATTCAGGATCGAGCCCGTCCTGCCGGAACGCGGCGGCGGGCGGAGGCGACGAAGAGAAGAGGACCTCGTGCCCCGGGCTCCGGGGCCAGAGGGGTCAGGGCCGGAAAGGCGAGTCCCGCCTCCTCCATCCAGCCCAGGAGCTGACCGGGCTCGAACCCGGTCCAGAGGTGCCCCATTTCGGTGCGGTACTGCTCGCGGTCGTGGGGCCGCATGTCGCAGACCACGAGTCGGCCCCCGGGGGCCAGGAGTCGGGCCGCCTCCGCCAGAACGGCGGCAGGCTCCGGAACCAGGTGGAGCACCAGGACGAGGAAGGCCGCATCCAGCGACCCGCTCTCCAGGGGAACCGTTTCCAGGTCGGCGGCGTGGTAGGCCACGTTGCCATGACCCGCGAGTCGCTCCCGGGCTGCGGCGAGCATCTGGGGCTCCCGGTCCACCGCCTCGACTCGCTCCACGGCCGGCGCGAGGACCTCGGAAAAGGCGCCGGTTCCGCATCCCAGATCCCCCACCACCCAGGAACGGTCCAGGAGTCCCACCAGGGGGAGGAGCGTGGAGCGGGCCCCGAAGAGTTCACTCCGGAGCTGGTCCCAGCGGCCTCCCTCGGTACGGAAGAAGGCGCGGCTCCGCTCCCGGCGCTCGGCCAGGACCCGGGCGGCGCGCTCGGCGTCGGTGCGGGCCACCTCGGAACGTGCCGCCGAGGCCCGAACGGAGTGCCAGAGTTCCCGGGCGGCCCCCCGTTTCGGAAGGGCCAGCCGATAGACCCTGGCCGTTCCTTCGCTTCGCACCTGGACCCACCCGGCCGCCTGGAGCGTCCGGAGATGGCGGCTCACCGACGAGGGCGTGAGCTGGAGGGCGTCGGCCAGTTCACTCACGTTGAGCTCCCCTCGGTCCAGGACGAGGAGGATGCGCATTCGCGTTTCGTCTCCCAGGGCCCCCAGGCGGTCGACGAGGGCCGGGAGGTCGGGGAGATCCGCCGACGCGGGGCCGGCAGGAGAACGGGGCGGAGCTTCAGTGTTTGCATCCATGCGCATATAAGCAAACACCAGGAACGGCAGGGGTCAAGCGCCCGGCGTACCCCTCTTCCCTTCGGCCGCGAGTTCGGCCAGAAGCTCATCGCGGGTTTCGCCGATCAGGGTGCGCACGCGGTCGCGGAGGGCAGCCACCTCGCCGGGGCCCATCCCGGCCGTCTCGATGGGCTCGAGCACGCGGACCTCGGCGGTGGCCCGGTTGAACAGGAGCGAGCCCTTGGGCATGGCGTTCCGAGTCCCGGCCACGGCCATGGGGAGAATGGGGAGGCCCATGTCCACCGCCAGGCGGAAGGCCCCGACGTGGAAGGGGAGCAGGGTGCCGTCCGGCGAGCGCGTTCCCTCGGGAAGGATCATGACCGAGACCCCCTTCTGGAGGCGGTCACGGCAGGCTTCCAGGGCGTCGGCCCGGCTCCTTCGATCGGTACGGCGCACGGCAATGTCGCCGGCCATGCGCATCATCCATCCCATGATGGGGATCTTGAAGATGGCCTCCTTGGAGAGCCACTTCATTTCCCACGGGAGATGGCTGATCAGGAAGATGTCGGCGAAGGACTCGTGGTTGGACACGGCCACGTAGGGACGCCGCGGGTCCGTGACGACCACCCCCGACGTCCGGAACTTCCAGAGAGGGTTGACCTTGACCGAGGCCACCGCGGCCCGGCGAAACCAGCGCCCCACCGTGTAGCGCCCCGGATCCCGCCACACCGTGGCGGCGAAGACCAGGGCCATCCAGGCCACCCAGAAGAGGCTGATGACGGCAATGAGACACCAGGTCCAGACGGACAGGAGGCGCTGAATCACGGGCGGCAGGGGGCGTGGAGGGTGAATCGGGAGGCTGGGGTGCAGGAAGGTGCAGAATCGCGCAACACGCGGTCAGGGACCCGTTCGGTCGGGCGCCGGATCAACCGCGGATCGCCGTGGCAAGCCGCTGGACCAGGACGTCGGCCTCGGCGGGATCGTAGGGTCGGGGCGAGTGCACCCCCCAGACGGGTGCGGGCCAGGCTTCGTCATGAGGGAACCGGGCGATGACGTGGACATGCAGCTGGGGGACCTGGTTTCCCAGGGCGGCGATGTTGAGCTTGGCCGCCCCCGTCTCCTCCCGGAGCACGTGGGAGACAAGACGGATCTCGTCCCAGAGCCGGAGCTGGTCCGGGATGGAAAGATCCAGGATCTCCACGACCCCGGGGACCCGGGGAAGGATCAGCATCCAGGGGTAGCGGGCCTCGTTCATGAGACGAAGGGACGAAAGACCCAGTTCAAGGATGGGGAGCGAGTCCTGCTCCAGGCGGGGATCGATCTGGAAGGTCATGGTCAGCGCCTACCGGGGTGGTCCCGCCCCGTCCTCGTACCCCCAGGCCGGGGGTGGAGGGGCATCCAGGGGCGAGGAGAGGTCGAAGTCCACACGCCAGCTCCACGCGTCTCCGCGGATCGTGCCGTAGGTATAGCGCACGCCGGGCTCGATGATCACCCGCCATCCCCGGAGCTGGCCGTCGGGATACTCCCGGTTCTCGATGATGAACCGCTGCTCGGTGGGCGTCCCCGCATCCACGGTCCAGGCGCCGTACCAGGTCTGATCGTCCTCGGCGCCGTCGGGGCGGCGGTGGTCATGCCGGAGTTCGATGCGCCCGTCGTCGGTGCGACGGAAGATCCAGGTACGGGATCGGTCCCAGGACCCATCCAGCTTCTCGATGTGGAAGGGGAGCCGGATCTCGTCGGCGCCGCAGATGTCGAAGTGGACCACGAGGAGTTCCTCCCCCTGCAGCATGGCGTCGCCGGGCGGAGCGTAGCCCAGGGATCCGGGAAAGGCCTCGCCGCAGGGCACCGACAGGTTGGCCCACCATGCGTCCTGCGGGCCCGCCTCCACGGTCGGAGTCGGGGTCGGCTCGGTGTCCGGGGCGTCGGCGGCGTCCGTGCCTCCGCAGCCCCCGAGGGTAAGGACGAGGAGGCCGGCGGTCAGGCTGGCGGTCAGGCTGGCGGTCAGGCCGGCGGTCAGGCCGGCGGTCAGGCCTCGGCTCGAAGCGGGGGCAAGGCGCGAGGACCTGGCGGGCATGGCGGAGCACTCCGGAATCGGGAAGGCAGATCAAGCGGGACTCTGAGGATCCGAAGCTAGGATGCCCGGCCGCCGCGCGAAACCCGGGGGACGGCACCTCCCGACGGCACAGGCCGGCGGGCACCGGCGAACCGCAGGCTCGCTGGACGACGCCGACGGGGGGGAGCCCGCTCACGGCTGGCCCCCTTCCCTTCCGGTTCATGCGACGCATCCTCCGGGTCCTGGAGCGCTTCGCCGAGGATTGACGTCTCCGCCTCGGCGCGGCACTCTCCCCGGGTGCCCTCGGTCCCCCTTCGGACCGGCTTCGTTCGCATCCCTGAACCCTCGAGTCTCCGCCGTGGCCCTCCCCCTTCCTGCGCCTCACGTTCTTCCGCGTCTCTCGCTCCCCCGACGGTTCGCCCCGGCGCGGACGGCGGCCGCCTTCCTCCTCCTGGCCACCGGGCTCCTGGTGGTCGGGCTCATCGGGTCCGGGCTCCTTGCCACGGGGCTCGCGGCGCAGACGCCGGCCTTCGCCGTCGCGGCTGACGGGAGTGCGGGCAGCATGGACAGCGCGGGCGGCGCGGGCAGCGCGGGCGGCGCGGGCAGCGCGGGCAGCGCGGGCAGCGCGGGCAGCGCGGGCAGCGCGGGCAGCGCGGGCAGCGCGGGCAGCGCGGGCAGCGCGGGCAGCGCGGGCGCCATGGCCACCGTGGGCGCGCCGGTCACGTTCGAGGACCCGGAACCCAGTGAGCTTCGGCGGACGGTGGAGCGCTTTGCCCAGGACCGCAGTGTCCTGATGCGGCGCTACTCCCTGGGCTCCTCCACCCGGCGAGACCGCATGGCGGCCTTCTACGTCGAATGGGGAGCGCTCCTGGATGCCATGGACTACGACGCCCTGAACCTGGAGGGGAAGATCGACTGGGTCCTTCTCCGGGACCGGATCCGCTACGAGGAGGGGCGGCTCCAGGTGGAGGCGGAGCAGGAGGCCGAACTGGAGATTCTGCTCCCGTTCCAGCAGCAGATCGTGGCGCTGCACGAGGCCCGGCGGGACCTGCTCCCCGTGGACCCCCGGGAGGCCGCGGAGACGGTGCACCAGGTCACCCGCGAGATGGAAGAGGCGCGGGACCGGATCCGGGCGGCGCTCCGGGAGGACCGCAGGGTGGCCGGGAGCGGAGGGGTGGAGGGCGCCGCACCCCGGGGGGACACCCTTGAAGTGACCCCGGTCATCGCGCTGCGGGCCGTGTCGCGCATCGGGGAACTCCGGCAGGCGGGAACCCAGTGGTTTGAACACTTTGACGGGTATGACCCTCTCTTTTCGTGGTGGGTTCGGGCGCCCTGGGAGCGCTTCGGCGAGGTGGCCACGGAACTCGTGACCCTGCTCCGCCAGGAGGGGGCAGGCATCCGCCCCGGGCAGCCGGAGCCCACGGTGGGAGATCCGATGGGTCGGGAGGCGCTCCTCCTGGACATCCGAAACGAGATGATGCCCTACACCCCGGAGGAACTCCTGGAGCTGGCGGAGCGGGAGCTGGCGTGGGGCGAGGCCGAACTTCGGGCCGCCTCCCGGGAGCTGGGCTACGGCGAGGACTGGCATGCCGCCGTGGAGTACGTGAAGTCCCTCCATGTGGAGCCCGGCGAACAGATCCACCTGGTGACCGAACTGGCCCGGGAGGCCGAGGCGTTCCTGGAAGCCCGGGACCTCGTGACGGTACCGGAGCTGGCCCGGGAGGTCTGGCGCATGGAGATGCTTTCGCCGGCCAGGCAGCGCATCGCTCCCTTCTTCCTCGGCGGCGAGACGGTGCAGGTGGCCTTCCCCACCGACGCCATGTCCCACGAGGAGAAGCTCATGAGCCTGCGCTCCAACAACCCGCACTTCTCGCGGGCGGTGGTGCACCACGAGCTGATCCCCGGGCATCACCTGCAGGGCTTCATGACCTCGCGCTACAGCACCCACCGAAGCCTCTTCTCCACCCCCTTCTGGGGCGAGGGCTGGGCCCTTTACTGGGAGCTCCTTCTCTGGGACCTGGACTTCGCCCGAAGCCCGGAGGACCGCATCGGGATGCTGGTCTGGCGGAACCACCGGGCGGCGAGGATCCTCTTCTCGCTGGCCTTCCACCTGGAGCAGATGACGCCGGAGGAGGCGGTGGAGCTCCTGGTGACCCGGGTGGGCTTCGAGCGCTCGGCATCGGAGGCCGAGGTCCGGCGCTCCTTCACGGGGCAGTACTCTCCCCTCTACCAGGCGGGGTACCTGCTGGGCGGGCTCCAGCTCCGTCAGCTCCACCGCGAGATGGTGGAGAGCGGGCAGATGTCGAACCGGGCGTTCCATGACCACATCCTGAAGAGCGGCCGGATGCCCATCGAGATGGTCCGGGCATCGGTGACGGGCGAAGCACCGCCCCGGGACTTCACACCGACGTGGCGGTTCTACCCCCTGGACCGCTGACACGGGGTCGAATCCCGGGCCCAAACCACGGGCTTCGGTGTACGACAACGGCATCTGCCCCCTTTGAATTCCTGACCTCTGCCTGAGGAAGGAGGACCCCTTGGCTGGCTACCGTCGTCGTGATCCCTCCGGCCCCCCGCTGGCCCCACTGGCGCTGGTCGTGGTCGTCGCCCTGCTCGTGGGCGTGGCGGCCTGGTTCTTCCTCCGCACCGGGGAGCCCGACCCCTCGGACTGGGCACCGTCCGCGTTCGACACGGCCGGTGCCCCGGCCGAGGTGGACCCGGCGG